>Ga0066789_10001238_pt1 | contig 10982 bp, 9 predicted proteins | sample OrgsoiDNA2013049_FD_70960 | JGI IMG/M metagenome (GOLD analysis project Ga0066789, IMG submission 70960) | Permafrost soil microbial communities from the Arctic, to analyse light accelerated degradation of dissolved organic matter (DOM) -... | ecosystem: Environmental > Terrestrial > Soil >...
GAAACCAGCGAAGTGGCTTTCTTTGCGCGCGACGAATTGCCTCCGCTGTCTTTAGGCAGGACCACCGCCGCGCAGATCGACAAAATGTTTCACTATGGCGAGCACCCGGAACTCGCGACGGATTTCGATTAGCCACCAAAGCCGCTGCCTACATTCATGCGTAGGTGATCAACGTCGGGTCCGGATTGGTGTCGAGGTGGGGCAAGCCGTTGAAGCTGATGAGATGGTGGCGCCGCGGCGTCGCGGCGAACTCGGTGAGCGAGCTGTTGCGAATACGCAGGTTCAGTTCGACGGCGCTCGCGGGAGGCGCGTTGAGTGCGGCGGCCACGATGGCGGCAATCGGACCACCCGAGCTGACTATGAGCACATTGCCGTCGGGAAATCGCTGGCGAGCCTCGATGAGCGCCGCCACCGCACCATCCTGGAAAGCTTGCCACACCGGCATGCCTTCCGGCTGCGTACGATTCTCTGCCCAGGCCAGCAGCGCTTCGCGCAATACCCGAAAGTGTTCGCGCACGACCAGCGGATCGCGCCTTGCCGCGGCCGGCGCCGGTGCCGGTGCCCGCGCCGGAAAATGACCGCTGAAGGCCATCATGACCGCTTCGGGTTTGTATTCGTCCAGACCCGGAAAGGTTTCTGCGAGGGGCTGCGCTCCGAGTGCGGAGTGGCCCTCGAATATGCCTTGCGCGGTCTCCGTCTGTCGCCGCAGCGTGCCGGTGAAAAGGGCATCGAAGCGAATATCGCGCCGAGAAAAGTAGCCTCCCAAAAGCCGCGCCTGAGTAAAGCCGATCTCGGTCAGACGATCGTAGTGTTCGGTACCGAAAGCCGCCTGACCGTGGCGCACGACATAGATAACACCCACGTTTGAGCTTAAGTTTTTTGCGAGGCGGTCGGCATGGCAGACACTTTAGCATCCGTGCTATCCGGGCTCCACGGCAAATCGAGCGCGACGATCAGTCCCCCGCCTTCGCGGTTTGCCAAATGAATCCGGCCGCCATGCGCTTCAGCAATTTCGCGGGCGAGCGCCAGCCCCAATCCGGTTCCGCTGCGCTTGGTCGAATAAAAGGGCAGCAGCGCCTGCGCAAGCACGGTCTGACTCATGCCCGATCCTCGATCACGTACTTCGACGCGTTGATCGGCACCGGCGTAGACGATAGAGAGTTCCACTTCGGCCGCAGTTCCCCCGGCCTCGTGCGCATTCTTGAGCAGATTGATGAGTGCCTGTTCTACTTGCACGCGGTCAAACCAGCCAGGCATCTCGGGCAGTGGCGCGGCGTGTGTAAATGCCTGCTGCGCTTTCAGGTCGGCGACGAACTGTGCCCATTGCACTCTTTCTGGCCGAGGGGCCGGCAGTTTGGCGAAGGTGGCGTAGCCGCTGACGAATTGATGCAAATGCTCGGCGCGTTCCGCGATCCCCGAGAAAACCGCAGGCAATGACGCATAATCTCCGCGTCGCGCAATCTCGGCACCGGAGTGTGCGAGCGAGGACAGCGGCCCTAAGGAGTTATTGAGCTCGTGACTCAATACGCGAATAAGTTTTTTCCAAGTCGACACTTCTTGTCGGGATAGTTCACGGGTCAGCCGCTTCAGCAGATACAGCCGAAAGGTACGCCCCTGCAAGATAAACGAGCGTTGCGATAAATGGAATGTCTCTTCGACTCCATCGATGTCCGTGGAAAACAAACTGTCGCTCATGTTCGCGGCCGCGGCCTGCAATGCCGCCGGGGCTCGAGTCAATGCATCCAGGAATCTTAGGCCTTGAAGACTGCGTCCCTCGCTCAACAAATGCCGCGCCGCGATGTTGGCATAGGCGATGCGATCGTTGGCGTCGACCAAAACAAGCGCCACCGGCGAATTCTGCATCACTGTGTCCAGCAACAGCTCTCGCTGCACCAGATGTGCGCGTTGCTGTCGCAGCGCCGCCGCCAGTTCGTTATGCGCCGTCATCAGTTCGCCAAGCTCGTCTTCGCGGTCGGCGACCAAGGACAAACTAAAGTCCCCTTCACGGTAGCTGGCCACGGTGCCCGAAAGTGCGCGCAACATTTGCTGAATCGGCCGCATGACACGCGAGGACAGCCACAGCACGGGCAGCAACGCGGCGCCGACGATCAACAGCCAGCCAAAAAGCGCGCTGCTGAACCAATGCGCGGTCCATGCACTGGCCGCGGCTGTCACGCCGACGATGACGATCAGCAGGAGCGCGAGCTTTACCCTAAGGCTCACGGCCACTCCGGTCAGGTGCCGCTCGCGGGACGCAGATTGAACCGCTCCAAACGGCGGTATAGCGCCTGGCGCGACAGCCCCAGACTCTGCGCCGCTCGACTGATGTTCCCGCCGGCCTCGCGCAAGCTTGCTTCCAGCACTTCCTTGCTGAAATGTTCGGTTTCGCGCGGCGCGGCGCGCGCTGCGGTCTGCAAATTCAGATCCGCAGCGACCACGACGCTGTCGCGTGCTAAGAGCTTGGCACGCTCGATTGAATTGCGCAGCTCGCGCACGTTGCCCGGCCAGTCATGCCCCAGCAGCGCCGTCGTTGCGTCCTCACTGATCTGCAAGCCAGGCCCAAGAAAATGGCGCGCGAGCGGCAGAATATCTGCCGGACGCTCTGCCAGTGCAGGGACGGAGATATCAATGACATTGAGCCGATAGTATAAATCCTCGCGAAAACGCCCCTCACGGATCAGGGCCGGCAAATCCGCATTCGTGGCACTCACAATTCGCACCAGGGCGGTCCGCGTTTTGCTCGAGCCCAACATTTCGAACTGACCGGTCTCCAACACCCGCAGCAATTTCACCTGGCCCGCAAGCGGCAAATCGCCGATCTCGTCCAGGAACAAGGTGCCGCCGTTCGCCGCCTCGAAACGGCCGGTGCGTGCTCGGTTGGCGCCCGTATAGGCACCTGCCTCGGCGCCGAATAATTCCGCCTCGATCAGTTCGGACGGAATCGCTCCGCAGTTGACGGCAACGAAAGGGCCGGCACGAAGCGCGGAATTCGCGTGCACGATCTGCGCAATGCGCTCCTTTCCGGCGCCATTGGGCCCGGTAATGAGGACGCGAACATCTGCGCGCGCCACGCGACAGGCAAGTTCAACGACCCGCTCCATCGCATCCGAAGAGAAGACTATGTCGCACAGATCGTACTGTTCGGCCAAGCGCTCCCGGCGGCGGCGCTGCTCATCCTGCAGCCGCTCGCGCTCGCGTGTCGTCTCGGCTAACTCCAGCAGATTCTCAACGGTCGCCAGCAGCTTGTCATTGTCCCAGGGCTTGCCGATGTAGTCTGCGGCCCCGGCCTTCACCAGTTGCACGGCGGATTCCAAGTGGGTCCACGCGGTCAACAAGACCACGGGTAGATCGGGTTGCTGAGCCCGCAGCGCACGGAAAAGTGCCGCACCCTCCTCTCCTGAAGTCGTATCGGCGCTGAAATTCATGTCAGCGACGACCAGATCGACGCGCTCTTGCGCCAACACGCCTAAGCCCTTCGGCGGCGTAAAGGCGGTCAGTGTTCGAATGTCATGCAAACCAAAGAGCAGCGACAGTGCCTGGGCCACTGCCGGGTTATCATCGATGACAAGTACGGTGCGCATGGTGGCATGTTAGCGGCTGCGGCGCGGAATCACACCAGGCGCTTTAAGAATCAGCCGCCGCGCGTCGCCAGGGCGGGAGGAATGGAGGCAGCCCGCAACGCCGGCCATAACACCGCGAACTGACCTAGCAGCAGGATGATGACGGCGCCGCCAATGGCGCGGCTGTTGTCCATGCGCACCATTTCGAAACTGTGCACCATCCACAAATTCAATGCGATGGCGAAGGCAATGCCGATCGCGGCCCCTGCGGCGGCGATCATGAAATTCTCGGTTTGAAAATAGCGCACGATGGCCTGCCGGGAGGCGCCCAGCGCTCGGCGAATACCGATCTGTTGCCGGCGCTGTGCAACCCAGTAGCTCGTGAGGCCGATGACTCCAAATGCGGTCACGATCAGCAACGCGGTGCAAATCGCGCTCAAGAGCACGATGAGGCCGTGAGCGCCGCGATAGGCGTCGGTGCGCACTTGCTGCATGGACTTAGATTTAAGGATTCGATTGTCGTCTATCGAGAAGAGCTTGGTCTCCGCTGCTTTCATGACTGCATCACGCTGCCCGGGTTGCGCGCGCACCATGTACACGCTCCTTTCGCCAATCAGCCGGTATGGCGTCAAGACGGAATTCTCAGCAAAGGTGCTGTATAGCCCGGTTGCAACCGTCATTGGTCCTTGCAAACGATCGACGATGCCGATGATGGGTACGGGTTTGCTGGTTTCGACAAAAATGGATTTGCCGAGCGCATCGCCGTTGGGGAAGAGCTTGGCTGCCAATGTTTTGGTCACGATGAAGCCGCTGGGCGGCGGAATGTCGTTGTCCGAGCGATTCGCGATTTCATCGGCGGAAAAATTGCGGCCGGCGATGAGCTTCAGACCCATCGTGTTCAAGGCGTGCTCGTCCCCCATGTAGTGTGCTGTGAACGCCGTTGGGGTCTTTTGTTCAGCGGTTAAATTGACGGTCTCGATCCAGCCGCCCCCTTGCAAGGGGTACATGTTGGTTGTATAGGCATCGGCCACACCGGGGAGCGCGCGCAGCGCGGCGACGTCGTTCGCCTGGCGCGCAGCCAGATCGCTGGGATGATCAACCATCTCGGTTTGCATGACAAAGATATCGGTTTCCGCGATGCCTGTCGGCCTGTCGCTCCACGCCATGCGCTGCTCGACCAGCGTGAGGGCGTTGGCCAGGAATGCCAGGGTAACGGCCATCTGCGTGGCGATCAGCAGCGCGCCGAATTTATTTCGGCGCATGGCGGACAGAATCGGGCGCATTTCCATCGTAATCCCCTATTGTGCTTTCAATTGCCACGCCGGCTGCACGTGCGCCGCCCGCCAAGTGGGATACAGCCCCGCCAACACGGTGGCTCCCACCGCGAGCAGCACCGCAATACCGGTATCCGCCCAGTCAAGATGGGCCAGCGCGACGAACTCCTTGGTCAATAAAGAGCGCGCCGCCCACAGCCCCAGGGCCGTGAGTAGCAACCCAAATATTCCGCCGGCGAGCCCAACCACTCCGGTCTCGATCAGGCACTGCGCGAATATCGCGCCACGACTGGCCCCGAGAGCGCGCCGCACGCCGATATCGCCCGCACGTCCCATAATTTTCGCCAGCATCAGCCCCATGGCGTTCATCAAGCAGACCAGTAGAAACCCGAACGATACCAATATCAGAATGCGCACTTCACTCGGTACGACGTGCCTGTATTGCAGCCATTGCGGCACATCACGCAATTGGGTGTGCGGCGGCCAATGGAATCGGCCAAAGCGCTGCTGCTCGGCCGCATAATTGTTGAGAAAGGCACGGTAGTTCTGGGCATCGCTTTCGGTCGGCAGTTCCACCCAGAATTGCAGCCAGATGCAGTCGGATTTCAGGCGCCCCTCAAAGCCGGACTCGACATCGCCATTGCATTGGGTGCTGCCCGTGTTAACCATGTGTTTGTCGATCGCGCGCGTAAACGGCATGAATATCGCGTCACCGTCACCGAACGGGCGGATAGCCAGATCGTAAAAGCGCGGCAGAAGCCGCCAATCATCCAACACGCCGATGACGGTGTAGGGCTCGTTATCGAGGCGGATGGTCTTGCCAACGCTGTTGGTGCCGCCGAACAACTTATCGTTCATATCCTGGGTGAGCACCACCACCGCAGCGCGAGCCTCATCATCCGACGCGGTCCACGCACCCCCATACTTGAACGGCACCTCGAACATCGGGAAGAAGTCCGTGAAGGCCGCCCGCACAAAAACTTTAGTCGGCTTTTGTTTCGGATCCGTAGGCCGCAATGACTGCAGTGTTGCGTACATGCCGGTTTGGCGTCTGGCAGCGTGCGCCTTCATCAATCCCAGCACGTCGGTATAACTGAGCTGAGGTTCCAAGCGGTCGGTGGGGCCTCCCGCGTGGGCGTCCGGTCCCCAGTTGTCGATCTGTGGCGCAAACAGCTGCTTCGATTTCTGCGGTATCGGGTCACCCGACATCGCTCGAAATACCGTGAGCGCCGTCATACAGGCGCCAATTCCTACGGCAATGGCGGCAATCATCAGCGCCGTCAGCACCATATTGCGCTTAAGGCTACGCAGGCCGAGCCGAAAATAATAGGTGAACATGTTCGCTTACCGCGCCGCTTACGCGGCTCGCGTTGCCAACGCGGGCGGAATTGACGCCGCTTTCAATGCCGGCCAAAGCACCGCCGCTTGGCCGAGAATCATCACGACAATCGCACCGATAAGGGCATAGCCGGTATGCAAGCGCTGCATCGCAAAGGCGTTCACCATCCAGAGATTCAACGAGACCGCCAAGGCAACACCGATGGCCGCCCCGGCGCCCGCAATCAGCAGATTCTCAGTCTGGAAGTATTGAACGATGGCATTGCGCGTGGCGCCCAGGGCCCGACGGATGCCGATCTGCCGCCGCCGCTGCGCAACCCAATAGCTCGTGAGGCCAACGATCCCGAATGCGGTGACCGCCAGCAATGCAACGCAAACCACGCCGAGAATGACCACCAAGCCTTTATCGTTCTTATACGCGTCCGCACGCGCATCCGTCATCGTCAGAGTCCTCTGAATGACCCGTGCGCGACTGACATCGAAAAGTTTCTTTGGCGCTGCCTGCAGCACCGCGCTCATTTGGCCGGGCTGCGCATGCACTATGTAATTGTAAGGATACATGCTCACTAAATTGAAGGGCTCAATGATTGAGCTATCGTTGAACTTACTGCCCCATCCAGCGGCCGAGACCCATGGCACCTGCAACCGGTCGACAATCCCGATAATGGGCGTTTGGCCGTGGCGAGCTTCGTCATAGATGCTCTGGCCCACGGCATTACCGTCGGGAAACAATTTGTCCGCCAGTACGCGAGTAACGATGATCCCGGTTGGACTCTTCAAATCCGTATAGCCCAACTTGTCGACGACATCACCCGAATTGAAATTGCGTCCGGCGACCAGTTTGAGTCCGAATCCAGCGATCGCGTGCCCATCGCCAAAATATACAGCCGCGATTGCGGTCGGGTCCTTTTGGTTCGGATGCAGACTGAGTCCGGTGGTCGAGCCGCCGCCGCTCATGGGAAAAGAATTCGTCGCAAAGGCATCCTGCACGCCTGGCAATGAGCGCAGCGCCGCAAGATCGCCCTGCAAACGCGCAGACGCATCAGGCGCATTGCCCACCCATTGATTATTTTGGATGATGAGTACGTTGGGTTCGTCGGCGCCGGTAGGGCGCTTACTCAAGGCAACCCGTTGCTCGATGATGAACAAGGCATTGCACATGATGGCAAGGGTGATTGCCATTTGCACGGCAATCAAGATCGCACCGACTTTATTGCGACGCATGGCCGAAATGATGGGTCCAAATTCCATGGTAGTTCCTCTACTGTGCTTTGAGCTGCCACGCGGGTTGAACTTGCGCGGCACGCCAGGTGGGATACAGGCCGGCAAGCGTGGTAGCAACCACAGCCAGGATCACTGCAATGGTGATGTCCGAGGGACTAAAGTGCGTGAGACGGCTCACTTCTTCGGACAGCAGTGAGCGCAGGCCCATCAAACCCAACCCGGTCAGGAGAAGCCCGAGCAGACCGCCGGCAAGACCGATGACGCCCGCCTCGATGAGGCACTGTCCGAAAATTGCGCGGCGACTGGCACCGAGTGCGCGCCGCACGCCAATGTCGCCGGCCCGACCCATGATTTTCGCCAACATCAATCCCATGGCGTTGAGCAGGCAAACCAGCAGAAAGCTGAAACTGACCAAAACTAAAATTCGCACTTCGTCCTGGACAGCGTGCTGATAAACTAGCCACTCGCGCACATCGCGAATCCGCGTGTGAGCCGGCCAGGAAAACCGTCCTGTGCGCTGCTGATCGGACGCATAATTATTCAAAAACGTCCGGTAGTGTTCAACATCCGCGGCAGTGGGAAGTTCCGCCCAAAATTGCAGCCAGACGCACTCGGATCGCAGTCGGCCTGCCCAGCCCGGCTCGCCCACATTGCCGTTGCAATTATTGTTGCCCCAACTGGGCATTTGCCCTTCGATCGCACGCGTAAACGGCAGATAGATTTCGGCGCTTTTGCCGTAGGCGTTGTTGTTGAGGTCGTAGTATTTCGGTATCGGATCCCACAAGCCCATGACGCCGACCACACGGTATTCGTGGTTGTCGAGATTGACAGTCTTGCCGATAGAATTTGCGCCGCCGAAGATCTTGTCATTGAGCTCATGAGAAATGACCACGACCTCGGCACGTCCATTGTCATCCGCCGCGCTCCACGGTGCTCCCATGAGAAACGGGGTATCGAACATGGCAAAAAAATCAGTGTAGGTCGCGCGGATTTGCACTTGGAAGGGCAGCAGGTCCGGATTCGACGGGGTCAGTGCCGCACCCGTGACATACATTGCCGACTGCCGGTGGGCCGCCCGCGCATTCATCAGCCCGTTCGCGTCAATGTAGCTGATTTGTTCTTGAAAATGCTCGGCATCGCCGGTAACGACGCCCCCACTGTTCGGCCCCCAATTGTCGATCTGCACGGCGAACAGTTGACGGGACTTTTGTGGAATGGGATCGCGGTCCATGGCGCGAAATACGGTCAAGGTCGTCATGGAGGCACCGATCCCGACGCCGATGGCAGCTATCATCAGCACGGTGAGCACGATGTTGCGCTTGAGGCTGCGAACGGCGAGGCCGACGTAGTAGTTGAACACGATGGTCTCCTACGTACCGGTGCCGGTATTCGCCGCATTTGCCGTGGCCACCAGGCGCGGTTGCGCAGCCAAGTCCACGACTTGACCGTCCACGATGTGCACCTCACGCTGCGCGCGAACCGCCAGCTCAGGATCATGCGTCACCATGACAATGGTGGCGCCGTCGCGATGCAGCTCCTCGAGCAGATCCAATACGCCGCGCGCCATTTGCGTGTCAAGATTACCCGTCGGTTCATCCGCCAGCAGGAGCCGCGGGGATCCGGCGAGCGCACGGGCGATGGCCACCCGCTGCTGTTGGCCGCCCGACAACTCCGCCGGATAGTGACGCGAGCGCGCCGACAGCCCTACCCTGCCCAACGCCTCCTGGATGCGGCGGCGTCTTTCGGGGCCGTTGAACCCGCGATAGCGAAGTGGTACGTCGATGTTGTCCTGCACGTTCAAGTCGGCAATGAGATTGAAGGCCTGGAAGATGAAGCCGATCTTTTCATTTCGAAGCTTCGAACGCTGGTTGTCATTCAGGCCGCGCACATTGGCGCCGTCTAACTGATACTCACCGCCACTGAACTCTTCGAGAAGCCCTGCTATCGTCAGGAAGGTGGTTTTGCCCGAGCCGGAGGGCGCGGTCACCGCGACGAACTCGCCTTCGCGTACATGGATCGAGAAGTCTCGCAACGCGAAGGTCTCGACGACCTCGGTGCGATACGCTTTGGAAAGGTGAGTCATTTTAAGCATGATGGGGCCTCACAGGGCTGGTTGATTCAATCAGTGACTTAGGATGACGCGCTGGGCGCCGTTAAACGCATCGGTACCGGAGATGACCACTTGGTCACCCGCCGACAATCCCTCCAGGATTTCAACCTTTGCAATGCTGGCGGCGCCTAGCTGCACGGCGTGGCGCTCGGCAATATTTCCGTGAACGACATAGGCGAAGCCGCCGCCCTCTTGGTCCACAAAGGACCCGCGATCGACCATCAATACATTGTCGCGCCGGTCAATGAAAATGCGCACGGATAGGCGCTGGCTCTGCCGCAGGCCCGCGGGTTTTTCTGCACCGAAGCGCAACCGCGCAGTGACCTGGCCGGCAACCACCTCGGGCGACACGCCGCTCACCACGCCTTGCCAGTGATGTCCACCACCTTCTAAATCAGCGGTCATACCGGAGCGCAGATCGCGCGCCAGACTTTCCGTCACTTTAATTTCAACCTCGAGCGCCGACAGGTCCACCACAGTGAACAGTGGCGCGTCCTTTGCCACGCTGGCGCGATCCGCCACCTGCACCTGGCCTACCTGACCATCCACGGGCGACTTGACGTTCAAGCCATCGACTTGGCGCTTAAGATCATCCACCAGGAATTGCTGGCGATCGAGCAATGCCTTCTTGCTGTCGATGTCGAATCGGTTTTGCTTGGGCTGCGAGTCGTAGGTGCTCTTGGCTTGTTGGAACGCAAACTGCGCCTTTTCCAGTGCATCCTCGGCTCTGAGCGCCTGCAGCTCCGAATAGGAGCCGAGTTCGAAAGCCTTGCGGCTGCGATCGCGTTCGCGTTGTGCGGTCTTCTGATCGACCTCCGCCTGATTGTAGGCGTCGCGCTGCTGGGACAGCTTGTGCTCGGCGTCGAGCGTTGCGCGTTGCCAGTCGAGGTGCAGTCCCACCAGCGTCGCCTCCTCCTGCGACATCTTCGCCGTTAAATCGGGACTGTCGACGACCGCCAGCACCTGACCCTTCGCCACCGAATCGCCGGCGTGCACCTTGAGCGTGACCGTCCCCAGTGCGTTGGCATAGAGGGTGGGACTGACGGCGGCCACAACTTGGCCGTCTGCGGCGATGTCGCGTACGAAGTTGCCGCGCTCCACAGCGGCGATCGACACGCGGGCGCGGTCAACCGAGGCCCCGGCGCCGGAATATCGCACCAAGAAAAGCACCAGCACACTAAGGGCCGCGATACAGGCCAGCGCGACAAGAATGACTTTGCGATGGCGCTTAAGGGGATTCTTCGGCTCGATGACGCGATCCTGAGCGGATGTATCGCGAAGCATGATGGGTTCCTTGGGTAAGAGACGCATGCTCATGCGGCGCTCTCAATGAGTAGATTGTCAATCGCGACGAGGTCTTGCTGGGTCAGGCGGCCGGCCTGTTGTTTGAGAGCCAACACATTCGTCAAATAATCGTATCGGGCCTGGCTGTAGGCGCGACGTGCCGTGTAGTAGTTGTTTTGCGCATTCAGCAGT
>Ga0066789_10001239_pt1 | contig 10981 bp, 9 predicted proteins | sample OrgsoiDNA2013049_FD_70960 | JGI IMG/M metagenome (GOLD analysis project Ga0066789, IMG submission 70960) | Permafrost soil microbial communities from the Arctic, to analyse light accelerated degradation of dissolved organic matter (DOM) -... | ecosystem: Environmental > Terrestrial > Soil >...
GCGAGGCGGTTGACGCTTTTCGCGCCATACAGTGAGGATGCGGGTGTCTGGACTACGAGCGAGAGATTCCTGAAGTAGTCATGTCGATCAGACGATGTGCGCGCGTCGGTCACCTCGATCGATCGCGCCAGGGAGCTGGTAGTTCGCGCTGACGTCCATCGGACAGAGGTCCCTATTCGAAGGTCCGATATGCCTAGGGAAGTCCCTAGAAAGGGTGTTTCTGGTCTGGGCGCCGGGCCGTGCTGTTCGGCGTGCGGGAGCTTGTTCGCGCAGCCGCTGTCTCTTAATCGAGGGAGCATGAAGCAAGATGCGGTGGACCAGGTCGAGATCTCCTCACCGTACACGGTCCCTTGGTCGAGTAGCATCCCCGTCGCGGTGATCACGGCCGTCGATGCTGGCGCCGCGGAGGCGGACCGGGGACCGACTACCTGATCGTCATAAGCGATCCGACCTGGCGGCGTTCAGGGAGCGTCGTCCCCGCGAACTGCTTGGCCGGCCCAGGTTCTGGTGCGGCATTTTGCCTGGACGGGCACTAAGGCAGACTTCGGAATCGGGTCAGAGTGGGTATTCTCGGTGGTGGTGGAAACCGAGAGCTGGTCGGCCCTGGTGGTAGACGATGATCCAGGCGTTCGTCAGTCGCTTCGTCTGTGCTTGGAGGCTGACGGGGCGCGGGTTCTCGGTGTGGGGAGTGCGGCCGCCGCACTGGAGGCACTCGAACGCGGCTCGTTCGACCTCGTACTGGTCGACGTCTGGCTGGGTCAGGACTCCGGGCTGGACGCCATCGCCGATATCCGAAGGCGGCAGCCCAGCGCTTCGATAGTCGTCATCACCGCGCTGGCTACCTTCGAGAGCGCCGTCGATGCGATGAAACGCGGCGCCTTCGACTACCTTCCGAAGCCCTTCACCCCCGATCAGGTCCGCCATGCGGCCCGCCGCGCGCTGGAAGCAACTCGCACCAAGCAGCAGTTGGCAGAGGCCAAGGTCCGACTGCAGGAGGCAGGAACGGACGACGACTTCTTCGAGACCGCGAGCCCTCAGTTTCAGATGGTGATGGCCCAGGCGCGCCGCGTTTCATCAACCGACATTCCAGTGCTCCTTCGCGGCGAGAGCGGCACTGGCAAGAACGTCATGGCTCGGTGGCTCTGGCAACACAGCTCGCGTGCCCGCGCGCCGTTCGTCTCCGTGAGCTGCCCGTCCCTCTCGCCCGAGCTGATGAACAGCACGTTGTTCGGCCATAAGAGAGGCGCGTTCACTGGCGCCGTCGGCGACGCGGAAGGAAAGGTTCAGGAGGCGAAGGGTGGTCTTCTGTTCCTCGACGAGGTCGGCGATCTCTCGTTGGAGGCGCAGGCGCGGCTCCTGAGATTCCTCAATGATCGCTCGTACGAGCGCGTCGGGGAGCCGAAGGAGCGACATGCGGACGTTCGGATAGTCGCGGCCACGAACCGGTCGCTCGAAGAGGATCTGAAGGCAGGACGCTTTCGAGAGGATCTCTTTTACCGTTTGAACGTCGTCACGCTGATCCTGCCGGCGCTTCGAGAGCGACGAGAGGATCTTCTGGCGCTGGCCAAGCACTATCTGAACGGCGCGCGCGTCCGACAGCACCGACCCGAGGTCTCCTTCTCGGAGGCCGCCGAGCGCGCCATAGGGTCTTACAGCTGGCCCGGAAATCTGCGCGAGCTCAGAAACGCCGTCGAGCGGGCCCTCATTCTCTGCCCGGGCGCCCGCATCGAACCCGATGATCTGGGTATCCCCGGCTTCCTAGAAACAGAGGGTGCGCCCTCATCGAGTCGGGAGGTCGCGCTCGGCGCGGACGTCACGCTGGAGGCGATGGAGAGAGAGCACATCGCGCGGATCATCGCCCGTGCTCCGACTCTCGAGGCTGCTGCCCGGACGCTCGGGATCGACAGCACGACTCTCCAACGCAAGCGTAAGCGCTACGGGCTCGTATGAAGAACGCGCTCAGTCTGCGGACCCGCTTTCTGGTCGGTGGGGCCTTCCTGGCTATCATCAGTGGCACCACCAGCCTCTACAGTGCTTGGGCGTTCTCTCGCGTCCGGGATGTCGTCGACCGCACCGTCCAAGATGGAGAGCAGTCGACCGCAGTGACCGGTGCGCTCATCAACGCGCTTGAACGAGCGGACGACGCGCTCCTGCAGACCGCGCTCGACAAGGACCGGGGGCGACATGCCCTGGAGAACGCGCGCCACACCGTGAGTGAGGCGCTGAAAGGTTTCCAGGGACTGCTGGCGCTGTCGGACAGGAGAGGGATGGCGTCCCATTTGAAGGCCGACATAGCGGGCTACGACGTCGCCGGTGACAGGCTCCTTGCCGCCCGCCGTCCAGAGGAGGCCCGCGTCATCTACGAACTTGAGGTGAACCCACTGCTTCGTCGAGCAGTCAGCGCGGTCGCCGACGTACGCGAGGCGTACTTTCGGTCCACAGAGAACGTAGCAACATGGGCGCGGGACTGGGCCACGAGCTCGACCCAGTTGCTGCTTGGCGTGAGTCTGGCGGCACTCTTGCTGTCGATTGTCGTCGCGATCTATCTCGCGCGCGTCGTCATTACTCCGATACGACAGCTCACCGACGCCGTCGAAGCCATGCGCCGTGGCGAGTTCGACTTCAAGGTCTGGATCGATCATCACGACGAGATCGGACGTCTGGCGGAAGGCTTCAACCGGATGGCCGACGACCTGGCTACCTTTCGGCGCGCCAACATCGGTGAGGTGATCCAAGCCAAGGAGACCCTGCAGGCTGCCTTGGCGGCTTTGCCGGACGCCGTCCTCGTGATCGAATCAGGAGGCGCAGTGTCCTCCGCGAACCCGCGGGCGATCGAGATCATCGATGGCGTAGCCACACCGAAGACGCGCTTTCAGGATCTGTTGCTTCCGAGCGCGACGAAGGCAGCCATTGAGGCTTCACTCCGGGGTGAGCTGGCGCGTGTTCGATCGGTCGATTTCTCGGACATGATCGCCATGAGAATCGACAAGGAAGAGAGGCGCCTGCTACCGCGAATCGTCCCGATTCGAAGGGGATCCGCCAACAAGAACGGCGCTGTCCTGGTGCTCTCCGATCTGACCGAAATTGTTCGTCTGGACGAGATGCGCATGGAGCTGGTCGCCGTGGCCTCTCACGAGCTCCGGACGCCGTTGACGACGCTTAAGATGACTCTCCTCATGCTGAAGGAGCGTGCCGAGCAGTTTGCCGAGCACGAGCGCGCGCTCGTCGCCACGGCGCTCTTCGGCGTCGAGCAGCTCTCCAACATCGTCGCCAAGTTCCTCGACTTGACACAGATCGAGGCGGGGCAACTCCGCCTCCAGCGAGCCAAGGTTGACGTCCAGAGTTTGGTCTCAGAGGCCGTGCGTGCCGTCGAGCCGGTCTGCATCGAGGGAGGGATCGTCGTCACAACGAAGAGAGCCCCGGACGTTCCTGGAAGCGTCTGGGGGGACGCCGCCCGACTGTCGGTCGTGCTCTCCAACGTCCTCACGAACGCTATCAAGTACACCCCCGTCGGCGGGCGAATCGAGATCGTGGCGCAGAGGGACGATGTCGCCGGTGAGCCGCGCCTCGACATCGAGGTCAGCGACTCGGGACCAGGAGTCGATCCGGAGTTTCGCGAGCGCGTCTTCGAGAAGTTCTTCCGGGTGGAGCACCATCGCCCCGGAGGAGATCAAGGAGCCCGGGGATCGGGCATCGGTCTCTACATCGCTCGGGAGATCGTCCGCGCCCACGGCGGAACGATCTCCTGCTTCGCCGGACCCGAGGAGAAAGGCGCGCGTTTCGTCATCTCACTGCCCGTCGCGGACGGCCCGAATTAGAAGTTCGTCCAGGCAAAGTGCGGCGACGCATTCGCGCCCGCCGCCGTACCTTGCGGCGACACCAGGGAAAGTCAGTGATTCCGACGCCGCTTGAGTGACTCGCGAGGGTGGTCCGTACCTTGCTATCTGCATACGGACGCGCATTGGTCGCGAAGGGGCGGTACGCGATGAAGACTCAGACGATTGAGCGGGTTAGGGCTGCCTCCCCGCGACGCCCCGTGGCCGTGTTCGTGGGAGCGCTCCTGTGCGCGGTGGGATGCTCCTTCAGTCCCAACGCGGCGTCGACCGGGTTGGGGGCGACGACGGGAAGCACGGGCGGAACCGGCGGCTCCGCAGCACCGCCGGGCCTGACCGCTCTCACCATCAGCCCACCAACCGCGAGCTTGACCATCACCGGTGGCGGGCCCGCGCAAATGCAGCAGTACAAGGTCATGGGGACCGTCAACGGACACCAGCAGGATATGACGAGCCAGGTTTCCTACTCGACGAGCCCCACCGGGGTCGTGACTGTTAGTTCCGGGGGCTTTGCGGTCACGACGGGAACGGCGGGCGGGGTCGTGGCCGTCACCGCAACGTCCGGAACGGTGACTGCTACCGCGACCCTCACCGTCAACTACACCTTCGTCGGGCCCGATCCGGGAATGGCCTCCAGCGTTCCCACCAGCGCGCCCGGCCTGTTCACGACGACCACGAATGACGCCAGCCGGGCGCCTCAGCTCATCTATCCGAACGACGGGGTGCTGTTCCCTCCGAACGTCTCGGGAATCGAGATTCACTTCACGCCAGGGGCCAACAACACGATCTTCGAGGTCGACCTCCTCGGTAAGATTTCCAGCGTCAAAAGCTACATCCGTTGCACGGCGCCGACCGGGATCAACGGGTGCATCTATCTTCCCGATCCGGGGCTGTGGGCGAGTGTCGCGCAGTCCAATGCGGGCCAAGGACAGGTCCAGTTGTTCATCCGCGGGACCGACGACACCGGCACCTCGGTCGGAAACAGCCAGACCTTTCATCTCCAGTTCCCCAAGGACGACATCATGGGCGCCCTCTACTACTGGACCACCAGCGGCAAGACCGCGATTATGCGCTGGGACTTCGGCGGCAGCACCAAGACGGCGGCGCAGTACCTGACGCCTACCAACACGGACGGAACCACCTGCGTCGGGTGCCATGCGCTCTCGTCCGACGGCACGAAGCTGGTGGCCAGCGCCGGCGGACAGAACGACGGTCGCCTGCTGCTATGGAACGTGTCGACGGGTATGGCGCAACAGCCGTTTCCGCTGACGCAAAAGAGCCAGTTCGAGTCCTGGAGCAGCGACGGCAACCAGTTCGTCGGGATCTACGGTGACGCCAATCCCAACCGCAAGGGACCCGTGAACCTGATGCTCTTCGACGGCAACACGGGAGCCGTCACCCAGACCCTCGACCTCGGCGGATTGCGCGCTGACCACCCTGACTGGTCTAAGAACACATCAGGGCCTAACAGCATCGCCTTCACCTCGGCCGACTCGACTGCCCCCACGACCGACCAGCGGCCCGCGACCGGCGGCATCGATTTCATCCAGCAGACCGGCGGCGCCTGGGGTCAGCCGCAAACGCTGGTGCCGTCGCAGCTCGGAAAGAACCGCTACTACCCCGCCATCGCGCCCGACGGAAACCTGCTCATCTACGACGAATCGACCTGCACCAGCGGAACGCCGAAGACGGGGGCGGCGCCCGACAAGTCCTGTGACGCCGACACCGACATGACGGCGACGATCTTCCTGACATCGCTAAGCGGAGCGACGCCCGTGGCCTTGACCAACGCCAATAGCCCCGGGGTCGGCGACAACGGAGCCACGGCGCTCACGAACTCGTTCCCTAAGTGGGCGCCTTTCATCGAGCAACTGGACGAGATGCGCCAGGTCCTCTGGTTCACCTTCTCGTCGACCCGACAGTACGGCCTGCGGTCGCCGCCCGCGCCTGCCAACACGGGCGAGAACACGAAAGGGACTCTCATCTGGATGGTTGGCGTGGTGCTGGGCCCCGGGGGGGCCGATCCCAGCTTCACCGCCTTCTGCCTTCCGTTCCAGGACATCACGACCTCCAACCACATCGCCCAGTGGGCCAAGACCTTCGTGAACATCATCGTCGATCACCCATGAGTCGGATATCGCCAGGACGGCCGTTCGTTGAATGGCTAGTCAAACGCCTCTTGCCGCTCCAGATCCGCCGCCATGCCGCCGTGCGATCGTTCGCCATCGCTGCCATTTTTGCGACAGTTTTGCCGCGGGCGGCGGCCGCCTCGGACGAGGAGCGAAACCGCTGCGGGTGCTACCGCGACACGACTGGCGCTTGCTTCTGCGGAAAGAGGGCGACCTGCGGCTGCCCTGGTGAATGCGAACCGCGAGGATGTGAAGAGAAACGGGAAAAGGATCTTCAAAAGGAGATCCGGGCGGAAACCAAGAAAGCCGAGGAATCGGGCCGGAAGCAGTCGGTCCCGAAGGATGATGAGGAGGGCGCAGCAGCAGCCCGTGCCAACCCAACTCCGCCCTCCGCTCGCCAAACGCTCACGCCGGCTCAGGCAAAGCAGTTCGGCAAACTTCTCGATCTCTACTTGAGCGGGCATCCAGGCGCCGGTGGAAGGACGATCGAGGCGCTTCGCGAGGATCTTGCCCCCGTTCGTTGAGCGAAGCCTGGCAACGGATCTCCCACGTAGCCCGGATTGCCAGAAAGTCCGCGTTCGCGTAAGCATCGGTCTCCTGCGGCCAAAGATCCTCCTTTGTGCGCTTGGCCTCGCACTCGCCTCGACCGGGTGTAGCGGCTCTTCGGGCGGAGGTGGAATTGGCGGTGCGGGCGGTGGCGCGACTGGTGGAGCGGCAGCGGCCGGCACGGGCGGAGGCGCTGCAGCCCGAGGTGGTGGCGGCAACGGCGGCGGTGTCGCCGGAAGGGGAGGCGTGGCTGGGCAAGGTGGCGGCGGGGGAACAGCCAGCAGCGGCGGCCAGTCCGGTGGCGGCGGTCTTGGAGGCGCCGGGGACGAGCCCGATGGAGCGACCGGTGGAGGTGGCGCGCGCCAAATCACCGACGGAGGCGCCGTCGATGGCCAAAACGCTTGCTCTGCCTCAAATCCAGATCCTTGCCTGTGCGGTCGCCCGGACGCCAACCCGATCTCGGCGCGTGAGTGCGCTCAGGAGATGAAGTGCCGAGCAGCGGGAGGCGTTTGGGAGCCATACATCGTCTTCCTGCCAGACGGCGGAGAATACGGCCCGAGATGTCAGACTCGAGATGGCTCCGTGTTTGACGCTTCCTGATGACCCCTAGTCCTCGCTGCCCGTTGCTGTCTCGCCATCACCTCCATCACCGGTGCCATCTTTCGCGTCTCCCGCGCCACCGCCCCCGTCGTCTCGGCGTAGGTACCGGCATTCACGAGGGAGTGCAACGGAGCTCGGATGGTTGCTTCCTTCCACCGGCAAGGGGCAGAATCACTAAAATTGCCCGCGCCGGCGCCAGATGACTCCGTGCCCGTGCGGGTTTCCTGTTCCTGTCTGACCCGCATGGCCGCCCGTTCCTGTACCGGCGTCCGCCAGACCCGTGGACGAGCTGCCTCCACAGGCGATGACTGCGAATGAGAATACAGCGACCACCGAAACGACCCTTAAACCTTAAGCATGCGACATAGTGTTGGCCCCTTTCGTCGAGTGAGTGCCCGCTGCATCGATCTTCTCCGTAAACGCCGACAGAAAACCGAACGAAGGGGCACTCACTAGGAATGACGCTTTGGAAAACTCTCAAGTTGCAGTGCTCATGATCACGTTCTGGCGCTTCGGTCTATCGGCACAAGTTCGCGACGTGTCGCCGACTGGTTCCGTGGCCGTGGTGGCGGCGAGCGGATGGATGCAGGAGGCGGCGATCGAACAGCTGCAGCGGCGCGGGATCTCGACCAGTTCAGCGTCTGGAGGCACGGACATGGAAGGAGAAGGCCGGCGAGGCAACCGTCGCGTCGTGTCCGCTCTCCCACAGCGACTGCGGTCACTGACAGCGGAGACACCGTCAGATCGTGGACTGCTTCTGACCTAGCCCGCTACGACGAGGACTCAATATCTATCCTATCGTGAAGGGGCCTTAGAAATGCGGCTGCTGGTCGCTGCTACCGTTGCTGCACTGTTCATCGGCGTCACCTCATGCGGGGTGCCGTCTGCTACGGACTTCTCCGTTCCGACAGACGTTGGTTTCACGATGGACGGCGGCCCTGTCGCCGCGCGCACAGCGCTCGGCACGAAAGGATCCGCGACGTCGTTTGTGGTCGTCGCGATGCCGGACACTCAGTTCTACGCTGCCAAGTATCCAGCCATTTTCGACGCGCAGACGAGTTGGATCTCCGCCCAGAGCCGCGTGACCAACCTCGCTTTTGTTCTTCACGAGGGGGACATTGTTGATAACGACGTGGACGCGCAGTGGGGACTTGCAGCGTCGAGTTTGCATCAGCTTGACGCCGTCGTTCCTTACGTCCTGTCAGCGGGGAATCACGACTATCTGGGCAGCGGCTGGTCGACCAACCGGGCCACGCTCATCGACGCCTACTTTCCGATTTCGACCTTCGCTATCCACCCATGGTTCAAGGGCACGTTCGAACCGAACCACATCGAGAATAATTACGAGCTGTTCGACGTTCCTGCCGGCGGGCAATGGCTCGTTCTCTCCCTCGAGTTTGGCCCGCGAGACGTCGTCCTCGCTTGGGCAGACGCCATCGCGAAAAAGCATCCAAACACGCCCGCGATCGTCGTGACTCACGCATACCTCTACGAGGACGACACCCGGTACGATCACAAGAGTGGGCGCGCGCAGAGGTGGAACCCCCACAGCTACCCGATCGATATGGCGCCCGGCGACGTGAATGACGGCGAGGAGATCTGGCAGAAGCTGATCGTAGGGAACAGCAATATTCAATTCGTCTTCTGCGGACATGTCGTCAATCGCGGCGTCGGACGCCTGCTGAGCGTGCGGCCGGACGGCACGACGGTCGTTCAAGTATTGGCCAACTACCAGATGCTTCCGCAGGGCGGGGGCGGATACCTCCGCATCATGGAGTTCTCCCCGGCCGATCGTTGGGTCCATGTTCAGACCTACTCGCCATTCCTCGGCTTGTACAAGACAGACTCTGACAACGACTTCTTCATCGAATACTAGCCAAAAGATGGAACCGACGATCTGGCGCCCTTGCTGCCATCTCTTCTCGATAGCGGTTCTCGGGGAGATTGAACACGCTGCAACTCGTCTCGACCGTTCTCTCCCGTGGATCGAGCAGAAGGCTTCGCAGGTGGGTGGCCCGACGAAATCATGGGATTCCCCGCCGTGAGGGCGGAAGCACCCGCGTTCGTGAGATTCCCGACGCTCGGGACATTGACGGTGGGTAGAGGACCCTTCGCGATCACTCCATGGGTCCGCGGGAATTGAACAGACGAGACGTCGGATGGACAAGGACTGGGAAGAAATGCACTACTTCGAGTCGACGGACCCGGCAGGAGGCCGGCGAGTCAAGCTCACTCTCGTTCCCAGCGTGGAAGCACCGACTACCGCTGAGAAGGCGGAGGCCGAGTTCGAGAGGTTGATGTCGGCGCTGGAGAATCGGCGCGCTCTCCGACTTCGGTGGCGTCGCCTGATTGCCTATGCCCTCGGTTCAGCAATAGCCATCTTGACGTGTGTCGCGGTGGTCCGAATCCTGTTTCGCTGATTTTCCGGGTGGGCCGCGCTCTACCGTCCCGTTCATCGGGCAGCAGGAACGAGGAGAACATGCTTCCAGTGGGCACTAACAATCGTGTCTTTCGATCGGGCGGTCGTAACTCCGGCGATCTTCGCTATCAACCCCGACAGAAACTCGACGCAAAGGGCACACAGTAGGAGTGGCGCTTTCGAGAGGTCTCAAGATAGCCGTGGACTACGATCACGTTCTGCCGATTCTGCCCATCGGCACAAGCTCGCGACGTTTTGCCGTGCGGCCCCGCGGCCGCAGTGGAGGGGAACGGACGGGTGCAGGAGGCGGTGATCGACGAGCTTCAGCGGCGTGGCATCTCCACCACCCCAGCGTCCGGATGCCCCTCGGTAAGTGCTCGGATCGGGGAGGCGACAGCAGTGTGGCTCACAGGCCTTTCCAGGCGGTGGTCTCAGCTGTCAGCCCGTCGACGGTGGGCGGGCGGCCCCGAAGACTCCAATTATCACCGCGTAGGAATAGCCTGCGCCGATCACGAACAATTCCGCGCTGACTGAGACGAGAACGCCGAATGCCAGCAACGCCCGCATTCTCGTTGACGGAGGATGGGACACACCAGAGACCTCGGCCCCAGAGTCACGACCGCGCATTCTCATTGTAAAATCTGTGCCTTCATCGAGTGTGATCCGAGTAGGTGCACGGCGGGTGGTCACCGCATCAATGTTTGATCGTCCCCGCTGTACAGAGTCCTCCGTGTGAGAGCTTGGTCACACGGCCCGGTACATTGCGCTCCAGTCTGGGCCCACAGTCATGCCCGAGCCGACGGCTTTCGAACGGGACGGCCGTATCTCGAGAGGGGGCCCTGGCGACCCACCGTCGCCCATCGGCCGCCCTGAGCTCAAAGGGAGCGCAGCAACCGTAGCCATCTACGGCAACGGCTGTCGTTCTGTCAGGCGATCCCTGCTCAAGAGGTCTCCGTCTTGTTCGCCTCGACGGGATGAGAACGTTTGCGGGTGGACAACGCAGTGTCCGCTGGGCCCGCTTCCGAGGAAACGGCGCAGGAAGGGGAGCGTTTCGCGTGGGTCGATACGGAGCGCTAGTTCTGACGGTCTTGGGGCTGGCCGTCTCGGCGCGCACTACCCTCGCGGCCGAGTCCGTAATCACGGGGCGAGTCGAAGAGGGTTCGTCGAGGGCTGGGCCCTTGTACCTGCGCACGGTTCTCGAGGAGCTCGGGTTCCTCGGGATGCAGACGGCCTGGTACTGGGCGCACGCACACGGGAGCAACCAGGGCGAGAGTTTCCAGACCAGGTTTCTGGGCGACGAGGACCTCGTCTTCGACGACGACAGGTTCAGGGCCGGCGGCGTCGGGCATCCGATCGCGGGAACCGGCTACTACTTGATCGCGCGTGGCAACGGATTCGGCGTCATCGGGTCGGCTCTGGCGACGGTGCTCGCGTCGGCGACATGGCAGTTCTTT
>Ga0066789_10001240_pt1 | contig 10976 bp, 10 predicted proteins | sample OrgsoiDNA2013049_FD_70960 | JGI IMG/M metagenome (GOLD analysis project Ga0066789, IMG submission 70960) | Permafrost soil microbial communities from the Arctic, to analyse light accelerated degradation of dissolved organic matter (DOM) -... | ecosystem: Environmental > Terrestrial > Soil >...
AGCCGCCCAATACGTTCGTGCCGTTGGGTGCGCGAGTTCATCACCGAATCACTTGACTTCAACTGCCCGGAGTACACCCGGATAAACGTAAGCTGTCCGACATACGGGTCAGCCATGATCTTGAACGCCAGCGCCGAGAACGGGTCGTTGTCCGAAGCCTTGCGCGTGATGGCCTCGCCATTTTCAGGATTGATGCCTTTGGTTTCCTGCGTATCCAGCGGCGACGGCAGGTAATCCACAACCGCATCGAGCAACGGCTGGATGCCTTTGTTCTTAAACGCCGTACCCACCACAACCGGGAAAACCTTCAGCGCGATCGTCGACTTGCGCAGCGAAGCTTTCAACTCAGCCTCAGAAATTTCTTCACCTTCAAGAAATTTGTGCAGCATGTCGTCGTCATTTTCGGCGACCGTTTCAACCAACTGTGCGCGGAAGGCTTCGGCTTTCTTTCTCAGGTCGGCGGGAATCTCTTCGGTTTCGTACTCCGCTCCCAGGTCTTCGTTGGTCCAGATAATCGCCTTCATCGAGAGCAGATCGATCACGCCTCTGAACTTGTCTTCTTGTCCGATGGGAATCTGAATCGCGATAGGCTTGGCATTGAGGCGCTTGCGGATGGTGTCAACGGCATGCTCGAAGTCGGCGCCCATCTTGTCAATCTTGTTGATAAAACAAATTCGCGGGACACCGTATTTATCCGCCTGCCGCCAGACTTTTTCCGATTGCGGCTGGACCCCGTGCACCGCGTCAAACACCGCAACCGCGCCATCCAGAACGCGTAGCGAGCGCTCGACTTCAGCGGTGAAATCCACGTGGCCGGGGGTATCAATAATATTGATGCGAATGTCGCGCCAGCTGCAGGTGGTTGCCGCGGAGGTAATCGTGATCCCGCGCTCCTGCTCCTGCTCCATCCAGTCCATGGTGGCAGTGCCTTCGTGCACTTCGCCCAGGCGGTGCGTCTTTCCGGTGTAGAAAAGAATGCGCTCGGTCGTAGTGGTCTTGCCGGCATCAATGTGGGCCATGATACCGATATTCCTGCACCGTTCTAATGGAACTGTTCTAGACACAGCCTTCTTCTTCTCTTCCTTGCGGATTTCCTGCTCGCCGGCAATGTTTGCTGGAGTACTCATTCAATTCAGCTTTTAGCTTTTAGCGGTTAGCTCTTAGCCATTAGCTCTTAGCTTGAACCGTTCGCTCCAGCTAAAAGCTAAGGGCTAACAGCTAAAAGCTTCTTTTCCTACCACCGATAATGCGCAAAAGCCTTATTCGCCTCCGCCATGCGGTGGACGTCCTCTTTCTTCTTGATGGCCGCGCCTTTACCGTTGGCGGCATCGAGCAACTCGTTGCTCAACTTGTCGATCATTCCCTTTTCCGCGCGACCCCGGGAGTACGTCACCAGCCAGCGAATCGCCAGCGAGGTGCGCCGGTCGGCATTCACTTCCACCGGCACCTGATAGTTGGCGCCGCCCACGCGCCGCGATTTCACTTCCAGCAGCGGCTTGGCATTCTCGACCGCCTTCTTAAACAGCTTCAGGGCCTCGTCGCCACCCTTGGTCTGCAAGCGGGTCAAGGCTTCGTAGAAGATGCCCTCGGCGGTGCTCTTCTTACCCTGCCACATCATAGAATTAACAAACTTCGTCACCAGATCCGATCCATAGACCGGATCCGGCTCGACCGTTCTCTTGGCGATATGTCCTTTGCGAGGCATTTCAGCTCTTAGCTCCTAGCCGCTAGCTTCTAGCTATCAGCTTTCAGTGGCGCGGCAACTAGCCACTAGCAACTATTTCGGTCTCTTGGCTCCGTACTTCGATCTTCCCTGCTTGCGGCCCGCAACTCCCACTGCGTCCAGCGTTCCGCGAATCACGTGATACCGCACACCCGGCAGATCCTTCACGCGGCCGCCTCGGATCAGCACAATCGAGTGCTCCTGCAGGTTGTGGCCAACACCGGGAATGTAGGTCGTCACTTCAATTCCATTGGTCAGCCGCACTCGGGCAACTTTGCGCAGCGCGGAGTTCGGCTTTTTCGGCGTCTGCGTATAAACGCGGGTGCACACGCCACGCTTTTGCGGACACGACTGCAACGCCGGACTCGCCGTCTTGTAACGCGGCCGCTTCCTTCCGTCGCGAACCAATTGATTAAACGTAGGCACTCTTGCTCCTTGACTCCGTCTCTCCCAGAGTCTTTAACTTCGCAGCCAGCCGTATTTCCACGAGATCGCTCCCGCCCAAAATACGCACACGGAAACCTACTCTCGTTTTTCGATCAGGCTGGATAGCGTTCACTACCCATACTTCCGGCCACACATCGCCGGAAATTTTCTTTTCCCTTTGACAGGTCTGACGACGGTGGCTCCAAGCCCAGAACTCGGGAGGCGCTCCGTTTCGCCAGCATCGCCCCGCACAGTCTCCCTGCGGGAGCGGTTCGCGGAACGTTTCAGCGAGGGCGTCTTCGAATCACACCTTCAATCACACGAAGACGTACTACTTTAAACCTTAACTTCGCTTTTCCGGCATCCGCCTCGCGCAAGGCGAACATGGACACAGGTACAGGCAAGCCAGGATGTACTCGCGGAACCTCTTAAATATATCAACCACGAATCCCTAACGTCAACCGCATTCTTGGCGCATCTTATGTTGCAAGCACAGTTCGGGAGTCAATACCCAGACGCGTGCGGGTTGCCGAAAAAAACTCCAGCCTCTACACTGAGAGTTTTCCAGATAGGCGTGTATTAATTCTTGATTCTTGCGGTGGAAGGATTCATGAGCAGGTTCGCTTCGGGCAAATCTCTGGCTTGCGTACTTATAGGTTGCGTGCTCATGGCCGCGTGCAGCACCAGTAGCGTTACCACCGTAGTCTTGGAAGTGGTCCCCGCCACCGTGAATTTGTGCCTCTCACCTTCCACCGCCTGCTCGGTAGGGCTAAATGTGTCCCTCGAGGTCGGACAGGTCCAGGGGCTCCTCGCAGTGGGAAAGAATCGACTGGGCACGATCCTGGTTGAGACCTTCTCGTACCAATCCAGCAATCCCGCCGTGCTGACCATAGCAAATAATGGAGTCGTCTGTGCCGGGACTTGGAATTCCCTGACTACACCGCAAGTCTGTACTCCCGGCCCTACCGGGGTGGCTCAAGTTACGGCCACCGCGCATGGCGTCAGCAGTCCGCCGGTGACCATTTATGTGCACCAGCACATCACCGGAGTCACCATCATCAAGGTGCCGAATCAGCCCCCGACGCTTTCTACCCTTTGCTTCTCCAGGGGCGCCCCTGGCGGCCCCGAGAGCTTGCTCTACCAAGCGTTTGCTTTCAATGGGAGCGCGGATATCACTTCCTCCGTGGGCCCTTTTAACTGGCAAGCCGTTCTTCTGTCCGGACAGACAACCAGCGCCGTAACCCTGATTACACCCCCACCGGGTACTCCCCTGAATCAGGAGATTGCCATTGCCACCGCGCCTGGAATCACTCCGTTTTTTGCCAGCGCCGGGTCCTTCCATAGCCAGTCCGTGCAATTCGAAACTTGCCCCGTCCAGTCCGTTTCCCTTGCCGCTGTCGGAACCACCGCGATTTCTTTTGTGGTCAACACTGGCACCTCGACCACGCTACACGCCATAGCGACCGATATTCTGGGCATGAACCTGGTCGCCCTTCCCTTGACCTGGACCTCCAGCAACCCAGTTTCGGTTTCCGCTTCGGGAGTGGCCAGTCTTAACTACGCCAGCATCGGCACCGTTTCAGGCTTGACACCGGGCGGTGGCGCGGTACTTGCGTCCTGCACTCCTCCAACGTGTAACGGAGGAATCATTCCCTCGCTCCCCATTTACCCAAAAACGGCCATCAGCTTTACGGTGAAGAGTACCGCCAACCCCGCCAGCCCATCGGCTTACGTGACTTCGACCGGATGCAGCTCCACTACTGCAATCTGTAATACCACCGTCGTTCCAATCACCAGAACTTCCTCGACCGGCGCTTTTAGCGCGGGTAACCCCGTGCTGCTTCCCTATACACCGAACTCCATCGTCTTCGACCCAGGGGGAGTGGCCGCTTACCTGGGCGTCGATTCTTCGTCTTTTGGCACCCAAGGCTTGATGACCTTCAACGGCTCGTCTACCTCGTCGGTGACCAGCGTCGCCGGAAAAGTGCTGGCAGTTTCGCCGCCCGTGACACTGGCGAATGCTCAGCAGACAACCCTAGTAATTGTCTCGGATACGGTCGATATTCCCAACCAGGTCTTCATCTACAACACCACTTCTCGAACTGCCGTTTCGTTTCTGATGGACAACGCAGTGGCAGCCGCATTTTCTCCTGACGGAATGAAGGCGTACATCGTCTCCGACCAAAGTTGTCCGGGCACTACGTCGGGAGGCTGTTTACTCGTTTCTTCTACCGTGGACGCGACCCAGACGCTTCCTCTCCCTTCGCCCGCAACCGACGTGGCATTCATTGGAGACGGATCGTTCGGCTACCTTGCGGGAGGAGATCCGGCCGGCGCGTCGTTCCTCCCAACCTGTTTTGATCCGAATTTGTTGGGGTCGCTGGGTAGCGTGAATCTGGCCAGCCAATTAATCCGCCAGCTCCCCGACGGCCAGTCGGCGCTGGCGCTGGCTCCTCCCAATATTCAGGCGGTTAGTGCGACCATCGCTGGCGCTCCTGCGGTAGGTGTCTCGGGATGCCCCGCGCCACGGGGATTTCTCAGCATCACCAGTGCCGTCAGCTCGGCGTTCAACCTGGGCATAGGCAACTTTACTCCCACTCAGTTCTTCATTTCGTCGGACGGCTCCGCAGCGTACATCCTCGCCGAAGTCCTTCCGTCACAACGAAGCGTGGTGAACATCACCAGTGCGTCGCAGTCACAAACTGTTTCGGCCACGACCTACGCTTACACCCTGACCTCGGGGCCGCCCCTTCAAGCCGGGATGAGGGTCGTAATTACCGGCATGCAGAGCCTCACCGATAACGGAAGCTTTATCATCACTGCCGTGAATCCCGCGACTGGTCCGATACCGGCGACATTCACGGTCTTAAACGCCTCGGGAATCAATGCAACCGGGGAGAACGGGACGGGGGCCGTGACCCCTCGGTTCCCGTTTATCACTGTCTTCAATCTCACCACCCAGGTCCCGTCGTACATTTCACTGACCGGCAATGCCACACCATTGTCCGCTTCTCTAGGTCCCGCGGGCGACTTGCTCTTTGTGGGCGCCGACGACGGCGCGGTCCACGTTATCAACACTGCGACCCTGGCCGACACCGAACAGATTACTTTCCCTTTTCCGCAGAACGCGCTCTGCTACGGCCCCGGAATTCCCATAACCCAGGCTCCCGTCATCTGTTTACCGGACTTAGTAGCGGTGAAACCGTAGAAGCCCGGGCGTCGGGCGTTGTACTCTACCCCAACCGCGAAGCGGCGGCAGAATGCAGCCCAGAGCCTGCCCTAAGCCTGTCGAAGGCGCGCAAGCCCTGGTTTAGTTCGCAAAATGGGAAAGCCCTGAAAGGCGAAACAAAGGTCCCCGAGTGAATCGAGGGCGCAACCCCGGAACCTAGGCGCCAGGCTCCAAACTCTTCACCGCCGCCTCGTGCCTCGTGCCTGAACCTTTTTCCAATTCCTTGCCGATACTATCCAACACTCCATTGATGAAATGCACCGATTCCGGACTGGAAAACTTGTGCGCGATTTCGATCGCCTCGTTGATGATGACTGCCCGCGGCATCGCCGGATAGGCCATCAACTCCGCAACCGCAGCGCGAAGAATATTGCGGTCCACCGCCGCCATGCGGTCCATGCGCCAGTTGTCCGCGTGTTCTTGGATCATCTTGTCGATGTCTGGAGCGCGATCACAGGCCACGCGAAAAATATCCTCGGCAAACCCTTTGACCTCGCCCGCCACGTCGCCGCGCCCTTGCCAAAACGACGAACGCACCTCCGCCAACGGCTGTTTCCCCAGATCAGCCTGAAACAGCATCTGCAAAGCCAGTTCGCGAGATTTGCGCCGGGTTCCCATAAGAGCAGTCGTTGGCCGTTCGTCGTTGGAGTTTGGCCTGAATCAGCCAGCTCAGAGTTTACAGGAAGGATGAGGCCAGCAGGATTTCACTTCGATTTTTTCTTGGATATGCGGCGACCGCGAAGCTTGGATTTGGTTTTGCTCGGGCCAACGACCATCGACGAACGACCAACGACGGCCTTTTTCAGATTCGCCATCTCCACCGCCGCCAGTGCCGCCTCGAATCCCTTGTTCCCCATCTTCAGCCCGGCGCGATCAATCGCCTGCTCCAACGTCTCGCAAGTAAGCACCCCAAACGCATGCGGCACCCCAGTCTCCTGCGCTGACTGCCCAATCCCCCGCGTGACTTCGTTGACGATCACGTCGTAATGCGCCGTGTCCCCGCGCAACAGGCATCCCAAGCAGATAATGGCGTCGTATTTCCCAGCTTCAGCAAGCGTTCGCGCCGCGGAGGGAATTTCAAACGAACCTGGAACACGGACGACATGAATGTCTTTCTCTTTCGCACCCGAGCGCAACAGCCCGTCGTAAGCGCTTCGGAGCAAGCGATCAGTAATGAACTCGTTGAATCGCGAAACGACGATCCCGAAGCGAGCCCCGGTCGCGTCCAGTTTTCCCGCAAGCGTCCTCTCCCGAATTTTCTCTTCGGTGTTCTTCTCCGTGTCGGAGCTTGCCCTGAGCGAAGCCGAGGGGTGTCTCTGTGGCGAACTTCCGTCGCGCGCGGGTCTCATCTGGATGTTTGCTCTCCAACAAAAACCAGGCAGTCGTTAGGATCCGCAATATGAAATTCGGTCATCCCATACTCCCGGTCAAATAGGTCCTTGATTCTGTAACGCTCCTTAAATGTTTTCACGTGCTGCCACAGGGAATCGATACCGGAAACCTCAATGTATATCTCGGTGTGCCCACGAACACAGCGCATGACTTCTTCCGACGCCGCTTTCATAAAGTGGATGGTCTGCCCGTCTCGCTCCACGATCGAATACTCTGGCGATGTCAACGTCGGCCTGAATCCCAAGATATCTTGGTAAAATGCAATGGTTTCGTCCATCTCGGCGACAGCCAACATGGGGCTGATTCGTTTTGCCGTCGTGGTCATTCTCGGCCTCCCGCAACACCTGATCGCGCGACTCGGCTAGTCCCACCTAGCGGCCCTTGAACTGCGCCGCCCTCTTCTCCAGAAACGCCGTCGTCCCTTCTTTCTTATCTTCCGTCGCGCATCCCGCCCCGAACAACACCGCTTCCAGATACAGCCCCTCGGCCAGCGGCATCTCCATGCCTTTGTTCACCGCTTCCATTGTGTACTGCACCGCCAGCGGCGCGTTGGCGATGATCTTCGCCGCAATCGCTTCCGCGCGCGGAATCAACTCGGCCGGCGCAACCACTTCATTCACCAGCCCAATCCGATGCGCTTCTTGCGCCGTAATCATCTCGCCGGTCAGAACCAGCTGCATCGCGACTCCCTTGCCCACCAGCCGCGGCAGACGCTGCGTTCCGCCATAGCCCGGGATAATCCCCAGCTTCACCTCCGGCTGGCCAAGTTTCGCAGTCTCGCTGGCCAGGCGCATGGTGCAGGCCATGGCAATCTCGCATCCGCCCCCGAGCGCGAATCCATTGATGCAGGCAATCACCGGCTTGCCCAGGTTCTCGATCAGGTCAAGCACGCTCTGCCCGCGGTGCGTGTACTCCTTGCCCGACACCGCGTCGTGCTGCGCCAGCTCGCCAATGTCCGCCCCGGCAATAAACGCCTTCTCCCCCGCCCCCGTCAGGATGACCACCCGTACCCCGGCATCATTTTTAATGTCATGAAACGCCGTCCGCAGCTCTTCCATGGTGGCCATATTCAGCGCATTCAGCACCTTCGGCCGGTTCACGGTAACGTAGACGATTGAGGTTTTCTTTTCGAAGAGGATGTTTTCGAAGTTCATGGGCCCTTATCCTTCCACACAGAAAAACCGTACCTACCGCGGCGGCACGACAACCTGCACTTTGTTCTTGTCAAAACGAAAACTGAGCTCTGAGACCACCTCAATCGGGCTAGCGTTCGGGACAAAAGGCTTGCAGTGCCACTTTAGTGCGGCCTCCTCGCTTCTCTTGAAGAGGGCAGGATCACCCTTAACAGCGTGTGCATGTGTCACATCGCCGTCCTTAGAAATCTCGATCTCCAACACCACTTCTGTATTAAGGTGCCTTCCTTTCAAATCCGAGATATCAGGTAAGACCTCCCGGTCTGCAAGGCTATATGAGAGCCAGTCAGCCAACCGAACTCGCTGCGCGGCGACCCGGAGTTGCGGCACGGCAGTGGCGGATAGCGCGACTAGGACAACGAGAACTTTCCACATAGCATTTCACAACCTATTCGGCTTGGGATCATTCGGGTCCGAATAATCGTAAAACCCTTTCCCCGACTTCCGCCCGTACCAGCCCGCCATCACTAGCCGCTTCAGCAGCGGAGGCGATGCGAACCGCTGCGCTTTGAATTCGTCGTACATCACATGCGTGATGTAGTAGGTCGTATCCAGGCCGACAAAATCGAGCAGCGTGAACGGGCCCATGGGATAGCCGCAGCCCAGCTTCATCGCGTTATCAATGTCCTCGATCGAACCCACACCCTCTTCGTAGGCGCGGATGGCGTCGAGCAGATATGGGACTAGCAGCCGGTTCACGATGAATCCCGTCTTGTCGCTAGTGCGCACCGGAACTTTGCCTAGCTTTTTTCCGAACTCGCAAGCGGTCTGATACACGTCGTCCGCGGTGGCAATCGTCCGCACCACTTCCACCAGCTTCATCAGCGGCACCGGATTAAAAAAGTGCAGCCCGATAAACCTCTCCGGCCGCTTGGTCGCCGTCATCAGCTCGGTGATCGAAATAGACGAAGTGTTCGATGCAAAAATGGCTTCTTTCTTAACTATTCCATCCAGCGCCGCATACATTTCCTTTTTCTGCGCGACGTTCTCAATCACCGCTTCGATGATGATGTCGCACTCGGCCAGGTCGTCTCTGCGAGTCGTCCCCTTGAGCCGCGCGCGGATTGCTTCTTTCTGCTGCGCCGTGATCCCACCCTTCTCCGGCGGCTTCTCGGCAAACTTCGCCAGCGATTTCTCAATCCCGGCAAAACCCTTGTCGAGAAACTTCTGCTCCACTTCGAGCACAGTGACATCGAACCCCGCCGTTGCGGCGACCTGCGCGATGCCTGAGCCCATCAGCCCGCAACCGAGTACGCCAACTTTTTTGATTTGCATAAGAATGTCCAGGGTTAGAACTGGCATAGTCTAGCAGCGGGACCGAGTAAGATGCCAGAAAGTCGCAGGTGACAGATTCGCCGCGGTAGGGATCTACTCCTACAAACTGTTGCTCCCATACCATGTCGTTCATGAAACTACGATTCGGATTCATTCTGCTGAGCAGTTATCTATTGGCACAGGGTACGTCCGCCCCCGCGTCCGACGAGACTGTAGCCCTAGTGCAAAACGCGGCGGTGCGCGCTCTGAATTTTGAGCAAGGTGACGTCGCCGGCCTCAATAAAGCACGCGCCGATTTCACCCCGCAGGGTTGGAAAGAATTTGTCAAGCCCATGGAAGGCTTTCTGGCCCCGAATGGCGCGCCGCAATTCACTTCAAAATTCGTTCCGGCGGGAAATGCTGTGATTACGGACAGGGCAAACGGCGTGATCCGGCTCAAGATTCCTGGCACGCTCACGCAAACGCAAGGCAAATCCAGCACAGCCTATCGTCTTCGCATCGAGGTTCAGGCTAGCGGCGTTCCCCCCAAGATCGAGCATCTCGAGCAGATAACGTGCGACAAGGCGTCAGCAGTTACCTACTGCATGTGATTTTTATCTTGGAAAGGAGTTGCGCAGAGTCCCATTACGCGACCGCCGCCGCCGACAACTCAGCGGCTTGCGCCACGCTTTTCCCCGCGCCTTCCGCGACCGACTTCTCCAACGCCAACTCAACCCGGTTAATCAACTCGGTCACAATGTCCACGGGATCAAACTCCAGCCGGATGACGGCTTCGGCCACGCCCGCATTCAGCGAAGATGCGATCTGTTTTTCTCCCAGAGCCGCCGTAATCAGGCGCCGCATTTTCTCCACCACCATCAGCGCTTCTTTCTCGCCGGTCTCGCCGAGAACGATCGCAATGCTGGACGACGTGTAGCGGAACGCAAGATCATTCTGCCGGATATTTCCTGCCACGAGCTGTCCCAGCCGTTGCATGGTGCTTTCGAACCCGGCGTCGCCCTGGTCTTTTTCCTTGTCTTTGTCCTTGTGCGCAACGCCGCCGAAGCGCAGCAGCAAGACACACGCCTGAGTTTTTTGTTGCCAGGCGCGGCGGATTTCGCCCATCAACAGGTCGAGATAAGAAGCCCGCTTCAACAGGCCGGAGTTTTCGTCCGTGACCGAGAGGTTCTTCACCAGCCGGCGAAGTCCCGCGTTGCTCAACGAAATTGCCACCTGCTCGGAAATCATTTTGAATACCAGCACATCGTTGGGCGCCCAGTTCCGCGCCTCTTTCTCAATCAGCAGCAGGACTCCGACGTGATCATTTCCATCAGTCAGCGGCATCACCAGCAATGAACGCGCTGACAGTGCCGATAGCTGGGATTTAAACGGCTGCAACTCAGGTGCCGAGGCAGTCTCCGGGTACACCAACGGACCTCGCTCCATAGCCAGATCGTGTAAGCCGCAAACCAGAGGCTGCAGCACGTTCACCGTTGCATGGTTACCTGCCGCGACAAATTCTTTCCATGCGCTGGCCGACGAGCCTGGCTTCCTCAGCGCCACGATGCAACGCCCCACATTCCATTGCGTGCCAATTTCGCTGGCTGTCATCTCCAGAACAGCTTCTGCAGTGGTCTGTTGATTTAACTTGCGCGTGATCTCGGGCACTCGGGCAAAACCGCTCACATCGCTATGCGCTGCCGGGGCCATCGGAGCAGCGGCCGCCGAACCGGTTTCGAATACCGCCGCAACCGCGGCT
>Ga0066789_10001241_pt1 | contig 10974 bp, 9 predicted proteins | sample OrgsoiDNA2013049_FD_70960 | JGI IMG/M metagenome (GOLD analysis project Ga0066789, IMG submission 70960) | Permafrost soil microbial communities from the Arctic, to analyse light accelerated degradation of dissolved organic matter (DOM) -... | ecosystem: Environmental > Terrestrial > Soil >...
CATCATGCTCCGCTATCTAGCCGAAAGTAAGTTCCGCAAGCCCAACTAACTCGTGTAGCGCGGACACTCCTGTCCGCGAAAAGCCTGAAGCGCCCACCGCTCTCGCCTGAAGAGCCATCGCCGAAGTGTGTTCATGCCCACGCATCCCCAGTTTTCCAGCACCTGCCAACAGCATAAAAAAGGGCGCGCCGAAGCGCGCCCAAGTTTCAGGAGGAACAAAGTTAACAAGCAATAACGCTCAGCAGGACAAACTCAATCTCCAATCACTCAGCGCCCAAAACCCGTCGACTGCATCGACTGTCGCGAGATGTCCGCGGTGGACGCAATCCCCTGCATCCGCAGCTTGAACTCATCCGCGTTCGACGCGCTCTCCAGAGCAGTGTCGTAATTCACCAGTCCCGCCTGGAACAAATCCCAGAGCGACTGGTCAAAGGTCTGCATGCCATACTGCGACGTGCCCGCCGAAATCGCGTCCCGGATGGCCCGCGTCTTTTCCGGTACTAGAATGCATTCCCGGATGTAGGCCGTCGTCACCATCACTTCCACCGCAGGCACTCGGCCCTCGGCATCAGACCGCCGTACCAGGCGCTGGCTGACAATCGCGCGCAGCACTGCCGCCAATTGCAACCGGATCTGTTTCTGCTCCGGCGGCGGAAAAATCGCGATAATTCGGTTGATGCTTTCCACCGCATCCAAAGTGTGCAAAGTGGAGAACACCATGTGACCGGTTTCGGCCGCGTGCAGCGCCGTTCCGATCGTTTCCAGATCGCGCATTTCGCCCACCAGAATCACGTCCGGATCCTGACGCAAAGAAGCGCGCAACGCCGCCGAGAACGAGGGTGTATCCACTTCCACCTCGCGCTGGTTCACGTAACCCTTTTTGTCGCGGTGCAGAAATTCGATGGGGTCTTCGATCGTAATGATGTGCTCGGCTCGAGTCGAGTTGATGCGGTCCACCATCGCCGCCAGTGTCGTCGATTTGCCCGAGCCCGTCACTCCCGTCACCAGCACCAGGCCACGCGGCATGTCGCAGATCTGCTCCACCACTTTCGGCAAGAACAGTTCGTCGAGCGCCCGGATCTTCGTCGGAATCACGCGTAGCACCAGCCCCACGTTTCCACGCTGCTGAAACACGTTCACACGGAAGCGTCCCAGACCTGCTACGCCGTAAGCCATATCGATTTCTGTGGTCTCTTTGAACTTCTGCTTTTGCCGTGCCGACATCATGCTGAAAGCCATGTTCAACATGTCTTCCGCAGACACACGCGCCTGCTCAGTCAACGGAACCAGATCGCCATCAATGCGTAGGTGGGGATAGTTCCCGACCTTCAGATGCAAGTCGGAAGCGCGGCGCTCCATGGCGATGCGGAGCAAGTCGTCGATATTCATGCGGGCAGGACTCCAGCTACCATCGCTATCATCCCCCGAACCGTCCCCGCGTACGAGATGACGGAGGTAACAGCACCATTAGGTCGCGGCTGCCGCCGTCGGGCAAGCTTGCGTAGACACGGGCGCCCTCACCAGTCCAAGCCGAGCGCAACTCGGCCGCGCCTCTGGTGACGCACCACCACGATCCCGAACTTGAGGCCCTGTTTTAAGCCCCATCACCACCGCACGCCCTGGCAGTTTTCGGACTCCCCGATCATCATCGCGATCCTTTTGATAGGCTCCTCATTGCCCAGGCCAACCTGGAGGACACGATCCTCATCCCCGCCGAACGCATGATCGAGAAATACCCCGTGCGACTCTTCTGGGCCGGACGATAACGAAAACAGACCCGACGACAAAAGCCGGACAATAAAAAAGGCCGCCCCTGCAGGGCGGCTGGGTTGGTATCACAGGAATCTGGCGAATCTCAAACCCGAGTCTCCGCCTTACGCCGCTGCCTTGAATGGCTCGTCGTAACTCCCCCCATAAATCGAAGGCACCTTCGACCCCATCGGACGCAGATAAGTCGCCAACTCCCCCCGATGATGAATACTGTGATTGTTCAGGAATCCAAGATAGAACGCCGACGGTAGCTTGAAGATACCCATAAAATCGACCGGCGTCAGTAACTGCTCCGCCGAAAGAGCGCGAACCCGATCCGCGCAGCGCTTCATGTTCTTGTCGTACCAATCCACCAGTTCCGCCACCGTCTTGGGCTTTTCTGCCTCCGCCCGAGCGGCCATGCTGAACTTCAGATCAGCGATCCCGTCCATGAACTGGACGTCGGTGTTCGCAAGGTGCCAAGCCAGTTCCCAAGCCGTGCGCGCGTGGGGATCTGGCCGGTAGTCCTTTTTTCCGTCGGGGACGGCAGCCAGAACTTTCTTGGTCGTTTCAACTTCTCGGGCAAGGCCATCCAGCATCATGGCGCGATAGCCCAGGGCAAAATCAGGCGTGGGAGCAGACATAACATTTCTCCTTAAGGCTGGGGGTTAATGGAAAAAACTAGGGTCCGCCTGCGATCAGGCGTCTTTAAACTATAGTTCAAGGCAGGGGGAAGAACAACTCCATGGCAAGGTGTTCTCATTGGCCTGCTCTCCGGGAAGGATCGCGTCAAGCACAATCACTCTAGCCGTCCACCGCAAGGTATTCCTTGCGAAATACGCTTAGCGCGCGGTCGCTACCGTTCGGCGACAACGGGGAACAAAGGTTCCAAGTCTCTAGCCGCGAAGCGGCGTAAGAATGCAGCCCACGACGCAAGCCGTGGGAAGCTAAACCACCACCGGCTGCTTCGCCCCCACCCCAACCGGCGTCAGCCACCCATACCGGTCTTTCTTCTCCCCGCGAACGATGCCGTAGAACTCTGTCTGCAGGGATTTGGTCATCGGGCCCATCTTACCCGTGCCCACATTGATTTTGTCGACCGAGCGCACCGGCGTAATCTCCGCTGCCGTGCCCGTGAAAAAAACTTCGTCCGCTATGTACAAGGACTCGCGCGGAATCTGCTGCTCGACGAGCTTGATGCCGAGGTCGCGCGCGATCTGCAACACCGAGTCCCGCGTGATTCCCGGCAGCACCGAGTTGCCCAGCGGCGCCGTCGACAAAACGCCGTTGCGGACCACAAACAAATTCTCGCCCGACCCCTCGCTGACGTAGCCATTCACATCGAGCGCAATGCCTTCCGCATACCCGTTCACGATGGCTTCCATCTTGATGAGCTGCGAGTTCATATAATTCGCGCCCGCCTTAGCCATCGCCGGCAGAGTGTTGGGCGCGATGCGCGTCCACGAAGAAATGCAAACGTCTACTCCCTCGCTCGCGTCTGTCCCTAAATATTTCCCCCAGGGATAGTTGCAAACATAAACTTCGGTGGGCGAGTTGAAGGGATTGACACCGGCCTCGCCGTATCCGCGCAGCACGATAGGGCGGATGTAGCACGGCCACACGGCGTTATGTTTCACCAGCTCAATCATGCCCCTCAAAATCTCGTCGCGCGTGAAGGGAACATCGATGCGGTAAATGCGGGCGGAATCGATAAGCCGCTGCATGTGTTCGGTGGCGCGGAAAATCGCGGGGCCGCTCGGCAGCGCGTAGCAGCGAATCCCTTCAAATACCGAAGAACCGTAGTGCACAACGTGCGACATCACATGCAGCGTGGCGTCGTCCCAGGCGATAAGCTTTCCGTTGTGCCAGATTTTTTCTGTCTTCTGAATCGCCATGCAGACTCCTTAGGCTATAAAGATTCGCGGAAGTGGCCGGGGATTCCCCAATCATGGATGTTCGAAGATCGAAGAAAACTTGTCTTCCAGAATGGCATTATAACGTGGAAGCCAGCCGGCCCGATCAGGTCAGGAACTCACAGACCCGGACCGGGCGTCCGAGCCAATCTGCAAGAGCGTTACCGAAGTCTAGTTCGTGTGAGTTCACCGAGTCTTTACTGAGAACTGCTTCTTAGCGAATCGCAATGATGTTGTTGCCGACGAACCCACCTTCACCGGCGAGAATCAGCCGCATCGCAATGCGTTCCGCTTTGTAGTGGTGGCTATGATGCAAAAGATATACCACTCCAACTCCCGCGCCAAGACCTAACGCGGACGCTGCAGCTTCTCCCGCGATGCCCCGCGTCACAAGGGGCCGCACCACCGGATTGACTTCGCGGAGGCCCTGGTTCAGCCCACGCTGCGTCGTGATACCGTCGGCGGCGATCAGTCCCGCCAGGATACCGACGTTGACCTTGGTCTCTACCGTCCAAAAAGGACGTTGGCTGGGCGCATCGGGAAGAGCGGAACTGCTCGCCGTGAAGCTCTGTGCCTGCATGGCCGCGCTCAGCAAAAGAATCGAGAGAAGGTATTTCATTTGTTCTCCAGTAATGTGTGAGTGAAGTAAGAACAGACTAGGTCAGGCCCACTCGGAAGACCATGGCCCATTGAGTGGGGATGGATGGCCTTCTGGTAAGAGTAACTAGGCTGACATGACCTGCCAGAAGCGGCTTCTGGCGTGACCGGACGAATGAGCTGATGCGGAACAATGCGTTAGTTGTCAGCAGTGCATCAATCTGATTTCACGGCACTTATGCGATATTAATACCTGTACCTTTTATCCATAATGACGGCTCTCTTACAACCGATTAGTAACTGTTACCTTAAGCTAAAAGAGCAACGGTTCCCCTGCCAGCCGGCAATTGGTTTGACTTCAACGGGAATCCAATGGGGCCAACGGTGACGCTGACCGGGCAAACGGCTCGGTGCTGCTGCTGACGAAGCGGTGAACCCAGACGGTGCGGAGCCGGGCAGTCGCGTAACACCCCGCCCCAGCAAAGCTTGGACGGGGCACCCTCCTGATTTAAGTATGGACGCGTCAGCCCGAGCCACCCGCAGGCGGATTTCAAAGAAACAGCAGTATTAGTATTGAGTGGAATCAGTCTTGGTTGGGGACGAACGTCCAGCGTGCAGTTCCTTCATGATTTCGGCACCGGAACTGGTTCCTACCAGGTCCGCGCCCGCCTGCACCAGGTCTCGGACCTGCTGCGCGGTCTTGATTCCGCCCGAGGCCTTGATGCGAACGTGAGGCGGGGCGAGGCGGCGCAGGAAAGCAATCTGCTCCGGCGTTGCTACCCCAACTGCGCCACCGCTGGCGTTCTTCAGGTATGCCACACCCGCATCGATACTGAGCGCTACGGCGCGTTCCTTCTGCTGTGCATTTAAGAGCGGGAGCTCAAGCATGATTTTCACGGGAACTTTGCCGGCAGCCCTCACCACTCCGATGATATCGTCCGCGTATTCTCGTTCCATGCCGGAGAGCAGGAACCCAACATTCGGCATGAGATCGACTTCCTCGGCTCCGTTCTCAACGAGTTGCCCGGTCTCGTATACCTTGCCGGCACTGGTCATTGTGCCGTAAGGGAAATCGACGAACGAAGCCACTTTAATCCCTGTTCCGCGGAGAACTTCGGCGGTCCTGTTCACCCAGGCCGGCGGAATCATGGCGGCTTGGAAACGGAACTTCAGGCACTCCGCAATATGCTGTTCCCAGCGCGCGCGGGTCAGAATATTGGAAATGATGGTGGACTGAATCCGGCTGGCTAAGCGCAACGCCTCCGCCGTCGAAGCGTCGGGATTCTGTCTGGACTCGCTCATTACTACCGCTGCGATTCTATTCGATTGGGGATGAAAACAGGAGAAAGAACCGGTGGCGCAACTCTAAGCTAAATCCAGCGCCTGATGGCGCGTCGATGCCAATTGCACTTGCGGCATGCCCTGATACGAATCTGCAATCGTCACGACGATGCGCTGATACCAAAGCCGACTTCGCGGCGGATCAGTGGCGCCAGATTTTTTGCGTGTGGTGGGCGCTGTCGGTGGGAGACGGGGCAAGCCCCGTCTCTACAGTTGGGCTGGGCGCTGCGGCGGAGGCAACGGGCGTGGCCGTGGCCGGTTCAGGCTTGACGCCTACTTCGTCGCCTCGGAAGTAGCGGCCTTTGGCGGCGCGCATTTCTGGCATTGCGGTATAGGGCTTGGAGTAATCGTTGTTGGCATTCCAGAAAAGAAAGCCTATGCCGCCTTTTTGTTTCGCTACTTCGATCTGAACTTCAACATACTTGGGCGAGTAAGTCTTGGTGCGCCAGGCGAAGGCTTGCAGCCAGGGGCGAATCACCACGCCGCTGTCTTTGGTGATGAGCTTGAAGCGGTCCATGGACTCGCCGATGAAATGTTCGGGCGCGTCGCCGGGGTGCGCGATGCCGTCCATGCCGAAGAAGTGCGAGGGATAGATCATGGGCGAGAGCACGTCACAGTGTTTGGACATGGCTACAATGTCCTGCCCGGTGTGCGAAAGATCGACGGGACGCTGCCACGCCATGATTCCGAAAACGTCGAGCGAGAGCAAGACACCGGAAGGATGGATCTGGGCATAGGCGCGCTTGAGGAAATCGGCAATCACCTCCGAGCGCTGCACGTTTTTCGGATGATCGGCTGAATGATCGGGATGATCGGTCTGGAAGTTGAAGGCGGCATCTTTCTGGTCGCCCTCGGCGGGAAAGCGGACGTAGTCAAACTGCACTTCATCAACTCCGGCCTGGGCTACGAATTTGGCGAGGGCGATGTCGTAGTCCTGGACCTTGGGGTTCGACGGATCGGTCCAGACGAGCTTGCCGTTTTCGCGCCAGGGCTGGCCTGTGCCGCGGGACTTCACTGCTAGTTCGGGATGAGTGGTGACCAGATGCTCGTCGCGGAAGATGGCGATGCGAGCGATGGCGTGCATGTTTTGCGAGTGCAGGAACCGAGTGAACTTGGGCAGGTCGGGAATGTAGTGGCGCTGTCCGCTGGCGAGCGGGTGGTCGAAGGCAATGTTGACGACGCCATCGCTATCCTTTATGTCGAACACAACCGCGTTACCGCCAACATCGCGCCAATGCCGGATAATGCGCATTCCATGATCGCTGCCCGCCATCACTCCCGTCAGATAAATGGCGCGGACTTCGAAATCGCTTGCAACTGGGACCGATTTCTCTACAATGGCGGATTCGAGAATTCCGGGGATGATGATGGGCTCTCCGGATTTCAGGAAGACCCCCTGGCGATTGTGGTTGGCTTCGCGGATGGCTTCGGCCAGTTCCGACGAGGTCAGGTATTTTGTCCGCCTTAGATATTTGCGGGCAACGGAGGGGATGCTGTCTCCGCGCTGGGCGACGTAAAGGTCGGAGCCGGGAGGCACAATGACGGAGGCTTGCGCCGGGGGCGGCTTTTTGGTGGTGTCGGCTTTCACCTGCATCAAATGGACGGCGTGTGGATTTTGAACCGCGGCCGCTGGTGGACAAAGAAGGCCGAAGGTGCCCAGTGACAGCCGGAGCAGGAGGACAGCGAGGCTGGCAGTGGAGAGTCGGGCTGCGGAGAATCTAGCGGTTAAAAATCCAAGCATCGAGAATCGAGACAATGATGTTCTCCAGACGATGAACTCTGTGAGTGATTGTGGGCTGGGGGTAACCTGGACCGCCAGTTACGTCAGGCCAAGCGGGTTAGGGCTTACCGGACATGGGCGTAGGGGTGGCGAGGGCGCGGGGGTAAAGTTCCCGCAGTCTGCAAAGAATTGCTCTTGGGGAAACTGTGGGTAACGTGACCGGCCCGGCAGGAAGTGGGCTAGCCGCATCTAAATTGATGAGAAGCGGGGGAATATGGTGGTTGCTTAGGATGGCTAGCGGCTTGCACAAGGGAATAGCGAGTGAGGAAATGGAATCTCCCTCCCAAGCAGCAAACGAGTGACAAAAATGAGCAGTTTTGCAGAAAAGATGCAGCTCCCGGAAAGGAAACAAGGGCCCGAAACGATGAGAACGAACCTGGCAACCGTGCTGGATCCTAGCCGCCGCAGCAACGACTCCCGTGACTTTGAGACCGCGCTACACCGGAAGATCGTGGGGCAGGATCAGGCAATCGAAAAGGTCGCGGAAATCTATCAGATGTTTCTCGCCGGGCTGAATGCGCCGGGGCGTCCAGTCGGCAATCTGCTGTTCCTGGGGCCGACCGGGTCGGGCAAGACGCGGGTAGTGGAAGCGGTGGCCGAGTCGCTGTTTGGTGACGCACGGGCCTGCATCAAGATCGATTGCGCGGAGTTCCAGCACTCGCACGAGATTGCGAAGTTGATCGGTTCGCCTCCGGGATACCTGGGACATCGCGAGACGCATCCGCTCCTGACGCAGGAGGCGCTGAACCAGTGGCATACGGAAAAGCTGAAGCTTTCGATTCTGTTGTTCGACGAAATCGAGAAGGCTTCCGACTCGCTGTGGCAGCTGCTGCTTGGGATTCTGGACAAGGCGACGCTGACTCTGGGCGACAACCGACGTGTGGATCTTTCGAGTTGCATCATCATCATGACCTCGAACCTGGGCGCCGCCGAGATGAATGGGTTGGTGGATGGCGGCCTGGGCTTCGCGCCGAGAGCAGTGCAGGTGGATAACTCACTCGACGAAAAGATTACGCGCTCGGCAGTGGATGCGGCGCGGCGGAAGTTTGCGCCGGAGTTCATGAACCGCATCGACAAGGTCGTTGTGTTCAAGACGCTGCGTCCCGAACACTTGCAGCAGATCCTGGAAATCGAACTGGGGATGGTGCAGCAACGAGTGCTGATGGCAGCGGGCGCGCACCAGTTCGTGTTCAACTGCACGCCGCAGGTGAAGAATTTCCTGCTCGCGGAGGGTACCGATCCGAAGTACGGGGCGCGCCACCTGAAGCGCGCGATCGAACGGCATCTGGTATTTCCGCTGGCAAACCTGGTGGCGACGGGCCAGGTGAAGCTGGGAGATTTCATTCGCGTCGATCTGCTGGGCGAGAGCAAGCTCACTTTCGTCAAAGAAGCGGAAGGCGCGATGGTGCCCGTGCTCCTCGAGCGTTACGGAGCGGCAGCGGCCATGCCGGCGGTAGCGGCGGCCAGGGCGGCGCGTCCGGTGATCCAACGCAAGGAGTTTGGCGCTGGATCGCTCAACGAGAATAAGTAAGTCAAGTTGCTGGTAGGTAGGGACACCGCGAAGGCGGTGTCCTTTTTTTGTTTGGAGCCTTTTCAAGTTTGCTTGAAGTAGATAGTCTTGCTAGATTAAGGAGATCAAGCAATGAAAAAACATCGCGCACCATCGTTCGCGGTTTGCCTAGGGTTAATGCTGATCCTCGGCTTGTGGATTGTGCCCACTCTCACAATGGCAGCGGATGTTGCAGCACCTATCGTCGGAGTTTGGGAAGGGACGCTTGATCCGGGCGCCCAGCCTAAGAAGCGAATTGTGGTGCACATTTCGGCAGGTCAGGACGGAAGTTTAAGTGGCACGATTGACTACCCTGACCAGGACACTTCGGGCATCCTCATCACTGCCATCACCTATAAGGAAGCTACCCTGCACTTCGAATGCAGCTCCATTCAGGGTTCGTATGACGGCGCCATGAACAAGGACAATTCAGAGATCACGGGTACCTGGACCCAAGGCGCGAAGCTGAATCTCGTCCTCAAGCGCACGCCTTAGAGATTAACCTCGGAGCAAGCTTAGACTTTCACGACGGGGTCCAGGTTTTCGCTCGGACCAGATCTCTCCAATATGCCGATCTTCCGGTCTTCTCTGGACTCTCTGCTTTCTAGACATTCTCGCCTTTTGGCGGAGGCCGCCCCCTTGCCAAACTAACTTCCGTGTCCAGTTCTACTGGGGGGCACAACATGCCGGGGCCCACCTGTTATCCTAGGGGCGTTTCACCAGTTACCTAATGGGAAGCCAAGTCGGACCCCAGTGGAATCTTCCGCTTCGGGCCCTGTCTCCGAGGAAATCATGGCTGCACTGATTGATGCCATCGACGTAAAGCGCAAAATGTTTTTCGAATTGGAAAACACGCCATTCGTGTGCCTGGAAGTGGAGGTTTCCACTCCTACCGCCAGGGGCGGCCAGACCTTGGTCCGCCTGAAGATGCGCAACCTTCTCACACGGGCAGTTTTTGACAAGACATTCAAGGCCAGCGACAGGTTCAAGGAGCCGGACCTCCAGATGGTCGAGGCATCCTACCTGTACGGCGACGGAGCTGGTTTCCACTTCATGGACCAGGAGAGCTTCGAGACCCTCACCCTTTCCGGCGAGATGATCGGGGACGCTCTAGACTTCATCGTGGAAGGAGCCATCATCCAGTTGCATAAGTACAACGGCAACCCCATCGGGTTACAACTACCAGCCCAGGTCGAGCTGAATGTCACTTACACCGAACCCGGTGTCCGTGGCGACACATCCAGCGGCAGTGTGACCAAGCCAGCGAAGCTGGAGACTGGCATCGAGATCCGGGTTCCGCTCTTCATTAAAGAAGGTGAAACCATCAAGGTATCCACAGAGACGCGGGAGTTCGCGGGGCGGGCCTGATCCCTCGCTGGCCCCGGACACGCGTAACCGCCGCGGGGTCTAGTCCTCTCCTTGTGTTCTCAAAAAAAACGGGGCCGATGCGGTCAACACACCGGCCCATTTGCCCTTGGTGTTAGCTAATGCCTCACGGACAAGTACAGCCCGTAATGACATCGGCGTCCAGCGTGACCGCGCCATTCCGCGCCAGCGCCCTGCCTTCTAAGTTCACGCCGGTGGTTATTGTGATTGATGCCAGCGCCAGGATGTTTCCCTTGAATACAGAGTTTGTTCCCAGAGTGGCTGAGCTGCCGACCTGCCAGAAGACGTTGCAGGCTGTGGCGCCGTTGGCCAGGACAATATGGCTGCCGCTCCCCGTCGTGAGTGTAGACGAGATCTGGAAAATAAACACCGCAGCCGGATTGCCTTGAGCATCGAGAGTGAGGTCCCCGGAATTTGCCAGCGACGACGTTGATGTATAAACACCAGTGGTGAGTGTCTGCCCGACCAAATCTCCGGCCACCGCAGTGCCGCCCGATCGTCCGGCAGCATCGATATACGCAGCCGTCAAGGTGGATTGGGCCAGGGCTGCGGCGCCGTCCGCAATATGGATCGTCCCGCCCACTAGCCCCGGCGGAAATCCAGTCACGGCCGTACCCGGACTGACTCCAACATCCCCGGAGACAGTGGTAGAACCGGTG
>Ga0066789_10001242_pt1 | contig 10973 bp, 10 predicted proteins | sample OrgsoiDNA2013049_FD_70960 | JGI IMG/M metagenome (GOLD analysis project Ga0066789, IMG submission 70960) | Permafrost soil microbial communities from the Arctic, to analyse light accelerated degradation of dissolved organic matter (DOM) -... | ecosystem: Environmental > Terrestrial > Soil >...
TGGATCGCCTACCCGGAATTCCTCGCCGGCAAGCTCGGCTTCCTGGAGCGATTCAAGCTCAAGTTGCTGCGCGGCCCCCGCGTGCGCTATCTCGATGTGATTTTTTCACGCGCCGCGCCGGCGGCCACCGCAACGGTCTTGTCGCGGGCGGGTCTGGAGGCGCAGCGCTACGTGCTGGTGGTTCCGGGCGGCGGCACCGGCCATCCCGGCGCGCGCAGCGCCTCGGCTATATTTCTCGACGCCGGTCGCGAACTCGCGGCGAGCGGTGTGGTGACGGCATTCGTGGGGCCTGCGGACCCGGGCGCGGCGGGGTCGTCCGTCGATGCGAATTTTCGACACCTGGGCGCACTGCCGCAGCAGGACTTGGTGGAGCTCATGCGCCATGCGCGCCTCGTCGTCGCGAACGGCGGCTCGACGCTGCTGCAGGCGCTGGCGTGCGGCGCGGCGTGTATTGCCGTGCCCATCGCGCGCGATCAGGCCTCGCGCATCCGGCGTTGCGTGGAGCGCGGCGTCGCGGTCGACACGGCGCTCGATGCGCACCGCATCGCCGCCAGGGCGGTCGCGCTGCTGGGCGATGAGCCGGCGCGCTCGTTATTGGCGCAGCGCGCAGCCGGCCTTGAGCTCGCCGACGGGGCCGATATCGCGGTGCTGGCGCTCGCCAAATTCGTCGAAACCGCATAGCGGGGCAGGAGAGCACCATGCCGAACGCCGTGTTGCTGGGGTACGATCCGAATCAGCCGTCGTTCCGGCATCGCATGCAAAGCCTCGTTGCAACCCTCGAGGCGGCCGGTTGGCAGGTGCGGGTGGAGCGTTATCCGAAGGGACGTTACGGGCTGCGCAGTTGGGAGCGGCGCGAACTGTTCGGCTGGGCGCACGTCGTCGTGCTCCATCAAATCAAAATGAGCGGCATCGAAGCACGTCTGGTCGCCGCCTCGAGCAGGCATCGCGTGTTCGATTTAGACGATGCCATCTACGTGCGCAAGCCGCGCCGGCTCGGCGAGCCCGCGGACGACTCCGTATGGCGCCGCCGAAAATTCATCGCCACCTGCCGCTCTGTGGACGTGGTCGCCGCGGGCAACGAGGTGCTGGCGCGAGCCGCGCGTCCCGCGGCGCGGGAAGTTCTCATCCTGCCGACCTCGATCGACGTTTCCTGCTATCAGGCAACCACCTTGGGCGCGGATGCTGCGCCGACCATCGCCTGGATCGGAAGTCCCGAGAATCTGGTCTATCTGGAAATGATCCGCCCCGCGCTGGCGCGGCTCGCCGCGCGCCACCCGGCGCTCAAAGTCAGAGTGATCTGTTCGGCCTTCCCGGATTGGCCGGAAATCCAGTTGGAGCGGGTGCCGTGGAGCGCGGCCACCGAAGCGGCCTCTCTGGCCGCGGCCCACATCGGTGTGATGCCGCTGTCGGATGATGCGTGGGCGAGAGGCAAATGCGCGTTCAAATTGCTACAGTACATGGCCGCCTCGCTCCCCTGCGTGGCCTCGCCGGTCGGCGCGAACACCGAAGCGGTCATCGACGGCTTCAACGGCTACCACGCGGGCAATCTCGAGGAGTGGGAGCGCAATTTGGAGCGGCTGATCGATTCGGCGCAGTTGCGCGCGCAATTCGGCGCCAACGGCCGGCGTCACGTGGTCGAGCGCTATGCTCTTGGCGTCTACCGGGACAATTACCTGGCGTTGCTGACGCGCCTCGCTGCCGATTGAAGAAGCCGGTATGCTTCCCCGGATGCATCCGCTGCATATCTACCAAATTCTGAACCATTACACACCGCGGAAGGATCTGGATCCGGGTTTCGACGTGCTCGACAATTCCGCGAACGAGCGCCCCGACTGGTTCGAGTATTGGCCGATCAGAAAATTTCTGCTCAACGAATCGTTGAACGAGGCCGCGTTTTACGGCTTTCTGTCGCCGAAATTCCAACACAAGACCAACCTGAGCGCGATGCTGGTGCGCGATTTCATCGGCCGCTTGGCGGATGAGACCGATGTGTTCCTGTTCAGTCCGAGCATCCACAACAGCGCCTACTTTCTCAACGTGTTCGAACACGGCGAGTCGGAGCACCCGGGTCTCGCGCGCGTCGCGGCGCAACTGTTCGATCGCATCGATCCCGGCGTAAGCCTCGATGAGATGGTGTCCGATTCGAGAAATACGGTGCACTCGAATTATTTCATCGCGAAGCCGCGATTCTGGCGGGCATGGCTCGCGATCAACGAGCAGATGTTCGCGATCGCCGAATCGGCGGGCGACCCGCTCGGCGAGCAGTTGCGCCTGCCGACTTCCTATCGCGGGCAGCACAACGTGCAGATGAAGATATTCGTCATGGAGCGCGTCGCGACCTGGATCCTCACCCGTGATCGCAGCTTCGTGGCGCGCGCGCGCGATCCGTTCGCGGCGCGGGCGCGCATCTACAAGCTGCCTGTGGCGATCGTCTGCGATGCCCTGAAGATCGCCTTTGCCGGCGAAGGGCGCGGCCAATACAAGGATGTGTTCTTGCTGGTGCGAAATCTGCACAAATTCTTGAATCTGCAAATCAGGCTCGGCGGCTGGTTGGGGATGCGCGGCGTGCGGCCTGCGCTGCGCGCGCTCAGATCCTACTGGCAGTCCGGCGAACGCTGAGCGGCAAGGGAGCCTTGGTGCCGATACAGAGAACCATGCCGTCGGAATTTTGGCGCGGTCGCCGCGTGTTGATCACCGGGCACACCGGATTCAAGGGCGCATGGCTGTGTCTGTGGTTGCGGGGGCTGGGGGCGAAGCTCACCGGCTATGCGCTGGCCCCGGCGAGTGCGCCGAACTTGTGGGACATCGTCGGCGCGGAGACTCGCTCGGTGATCGCCGACATTCGCGATCCGGCCCGACTGCGCGAGGCGGTCCTCGCCGCGGATCCGCAGATCGTGATTCACATGGCGGCCCAGGCGCTGGTGCGCGAGTCGTATCGCGATCCGCTCGGAACTTATGCGACCAACGTCATCGGCACCGGCGCGCTGCTGCAGGCTTGCCGGGAGCTGGTGAATCTGCAGTGCGTGTTGATCGTCACCAGCGACAAGGTCTACGAGAATCACGGTGCGGGCCGTGCGTTCGAGGAGGGCGACCGGCTCGGCGGCGAGGATCCGTACAGCAACAGCAAGGCCTGCGCCGAACTCCTGACGGCGGCATTTCGCGCCAGTTTTTTCGGTGACGGGCCGCCGATCGCCTCGGTGCGCGCCGGCAACGTCATCGGCGGCGGCGATTGGTCCGCCGACCGCTTGATTCCCGACTGTGTGCGCGCGATCGAGTCCGGCAGCAAGGTTACGCTGCGCAATCCCGAGGCCATCAGGCCGTGGCAGCACGTGTTCGAGCCGCTGTCGGGATATCTCGCGCTGGCGCAGGCTTTGGTGCAAACGCCGGAGGGCGCGCCGCGCGCTGTCAATTTCGGGCCGGATCCGGCATCCTTTTGCGCGGTGCGCGAGGTCGTCGACGCCTTCAGCGCCCGCTTCGCGGGCAAACCGGGTTGGCAGCGCGATACGGCCGCGCAACCGCCCGAGGCACAGGCCCTGACCTTGTCGTCGGGGCTGGCCGAGCGCGCTCTCGGGTGGCGGCCCTGTCTCAGTATCGCCGAATCGCTGGCGTGGACCGCGGATTGGTATCAGGCGCACGCGGCGCGGGAGGACATGTTGCGGTTTTCGGAGGCACAAATTGCGAAGTATCGGGCCGTGAGGGGCGGTGGCGAATGAAGTGCGTCGTTCTCGCCGGCGGCAAGGGAACGCGCATCGCCGAAGAATCGAGCACCCGACCGAAGCCGATGCTGGAAATTGGCGCGCGGCCGATTTTGTGGCACATCATGAAGCTGTACGCCACCTTCGGGGTCAAGGAGTTCATCGTCTGCCTAGGATACAAGGGCTACATGGTCAAGGAGTATTTCGCCAATTACTTCCTGCACCAGGCCGACGTGACCTTCGACATGGCCTCGAATCGCGTCGAGTACCACGACTGCCGCAGCGAACCGTGGAAGGTCACGTTGGTGGACACCGGGGAGGACACCATGACGGGCGGGCGGCTGCTGCAGGTGGGTCGGTACCTGAACGCGAACGAACCGTTCTGCATGACCTATGGGGACGGATTGGCCAACATCGACATCGCCGCTGAGATCGCCTTCCATGCGCAGCGCGGCTGCAAGGCGACGGTGGCCTGCGTGCGGCCGCCGGCGCGGTTCGGCCGCATCTCGATCGAAGGGACCCAGGCGATTTCCTTCGAGGAAAAGCCCCAGGCGGAAGGCGGGTTTATCAACGGCGGCTTCTTCGTGCTCGAGCCGAGTGTGCTCGAGTTGATCGACGGCGCCCAGACCGTGTGGGAGAAGGAGCCCATGGAAGCGCTGGCGGCGAAGCGGCAGCTCGCCGCCTGGGTTCATCGCGGATTCTGGCAGCCGATGGATACGCTGCGCGATAAACAGTATCTCAACGCGCTGTGGGACAGCGGTGCGGCGCCATGGAAACTTTGGCAGGGGTAGGCGCGCGATGGTAGGACTCGTTACGGCCTGCCGCGCCTGCGGCGGACGACTCGCCGTGACGATGGCGGATCTGGGGATGCAGCCTCCGTCAAACGCGTTTCTCGCATCGCTGGCTGACGCGAGGGACGAGAAACGCTATCCGCTGCGCGCCAAGGTATGCGAACTGTGCAAGCTGGTGCAGGTCGATTATGACGTGGCGCCGGAGGAACTGTTCGGCAACTACGTGTATTTCTCATCGTATTCCGACGACTGGCTGGCGCATGCGAAAGCCTACTGCGAGATGGCGCGCCGCCGTTTCGCGCTGGATTCCCGCAGCCTGGTGGTGGAGCTGGCGAGCAACGACGGGTACTTGCTCAAGAACTTCGTGCAAGCGGGCATTCCGGTGCTCGGCATCGATCCGTCGGACACGGTCGCCGCGGCGGCGCAGAAGATCGGCGTGCCGACGTTGGTTGAGTTCTTCGGCGAGCGTTTGGCAAGGCGGCTCAAGGACGAAGGCCGGCAGGCCGATCTGATCATCGGCAACAACGTGCTTGCGCACGTGCCCCGGTTGAACGACTTCGTGGCCGGGATCCAAGTGCTGCTCAAGCCTGGAGGCACTGCGACGATCGAATTTCCCCATCTGCTGAAATTGATAGAGCAGGTCGAGTTCGACACGATTTATCACGAACATTATTCGTACATATCGCTGTACGCCATCGAACAGGTGTTCGGCCGGCATGGATTGCGGATTCACGATGCCGAGCAATTGCCGACGCACGGCGGTTCGCTGCGCATCTTCGCCTCGCATGCCGCCCGCGCCGACCTGCGCGACAGTGCGGCGCTGCAGTCGCTTCGGACGCAGGAGTCCGCGGCCGGATTGGCCGATCTCGGCACGTACCGGCGCTTTGCCGAAAGGGTTGAGTCCTGTCGACGGTTCGTGCTCGATTTCTTTGCGCAGACCAAGCGCGAGGGCAAGAGCGTCGCGGCCTACGGCGCCGCCGCCAAGGGCAATACGCTGCTCAATTTTTGTGCGGCGACGCGGGCCGACATTTCGATGGTCGCCGACCGCAATCCGCACAAACAATCGAAATTATTGCCGGGGACGCATATTCCGGTGGTGTCGCCCGAGGAGTTGATGCGAGCCCGGCCGGACTACGTGCTGGTGCTGCCGTGGAATTTGCAGGACGAGATCATGCGTCAGCTCGCGGGCATCAGGGACTGGGGTGGTCGGTTCGTGACCGCGGTGCCGGTGGTGAGGGTTCATCCGTGATCTTCGCGGAATCGACCCTGCGTGGGGCATTCACGATCGAGATGGTTCGGGCGCAGGACGGCCGGGGATTCTTCGCGCGCAGCTTCTGCGCCGAGGAATTCGCGGCGCATGGTCTGCCCGCCGAAATGCCCCAGAGCAGCGTGTCCCACAATCTGCGCAAAGGCACGCTGCGAGGCCTGCATTATCAGGCGCCACCACACGGCGAGGAAAAGCTGGTGCGCTGCACCTCGGGGGCGATCTTCGACGTGATCGTCGATTTGCGCGGCGATTCGCCGACGCGGGGCCGCTGGCTTGGAACGCAGCTGACGGCCGACAATCGCCGCGCGCTGTTCATTCCGAAGGGTTTTGCCCACGGCTTCGTCACGCTGTGCGACGAGACCGAGGTTCTTTACATGATCTCGGTGCCGTATGTTCCCGGCGCCGAGCGCGGCGTGCGCTGGAACGATCCGACTCTCGCCATCGCTTGGCCGATCGAGCCCATGGTCATTTCGGCGCGGGACGCGGCTCTTCCGCTGCTTGACGCATCGACGGCCGCTTGAGAGCGAGGAAACGCGTGCTGGTAACGGGGGCGGGCGGTTTCATCGGCCGCCAAAGCATCGAGCCGCTGCGCGCCGCCGGCTACGAGGTGCACGCCGTTTTTTCGAATAAATCGATTCCCGTGGGTGAGACTGCCGGTGTGGCCGCGGGTGCGGCGACGTCGATGCGTGCGCACCGCGCCGATTTGCTCGAGCCGCAGGCGATCGATTCGCTCATCGATGCGATTCACCCCACGCATTTGCTGCATTTCGCCTGGATCGCGACGCCCGGACTCTATTGGAACAGCGCCGAGAACTATCGGTGGCTGGAGACGAGCCGCCACCTGCTCCGATCCTTTCACGGCGGCGGCGGAATCCGCGCGGTCATGGCCGGAAGTTGTGCGGAATACGATTGGTCGCGGGTCGGTATCTGCGATGAGCGCAGCAGCCCCCTGGCGGGATCGTCCGGCACGGCGGTGAGCCCCTACGCCGAATGCAAGCTCGCCATGCAGCGCTCGCTCGAGGAGTTCGGGCGCGCGCAGGGCCTTTCCACCGCCTGGGGCCGGATGTTCTTTCAGTTCGGGCCCGCAGAGCATCCGCGGCGATTGGTGGCATCCGTGATCATCGATCTGTTGTCGGGCCGCGAGGCATTGTGTTCGCACGGGCGCCAGATTCGCAGCTTTCTGCACGCGGCCGACGTCGGCCGCGCGTTTGCCGCCGTCCTGGACAGCAGTGTCGAAGGTCCGGTGAATATCGGTTCGAGCGAGCGAATTTCGATCGCCGAGTTGCTCGGACGCATCGCGCGCAGCATCGGGCGCCCCGAACTGCTCAAGCTCGGCGCGCGCCGAGCTCAGCCGTTCGAGCCCGACATTCTCTTGCCCGATATCGGTCGACTGCGCCGGGAGGTGGGTTGGACGCCGAGATTGACGCTCGATCAGGGAATCGCCGATTCGATCGATTGGTGGCGGGACCGTCTCATCGAGGGCAGCGTTGGCGGCGGGGGCTGAGCGGGGGGTTCACGGGGGCGCAGTTTCACATCAGGAGCAACGGCACATGAACAAAATCCTCAACAACCCGGAACTGCGGCGCTTCGTCGACTCCACCTGGGACGCGTCCATCGTCCCGGAGCTTTGCGATTACGTACGAATTCCGAATTTGTCGCCGCTGTTCGATCCGGCGTGGGAACGGCATGGACACATGGAAAGGGCAGTGCAGCTGGTGGCGGACTGGTGCCGCCGCCAGCCCATCGCGGGAATGACGCTGGAGATCGCGCGCTTGCCGGGGCGCACGCCGCTGATCGTCATCGAGATTCCCGGAACCGGGGACACCGTGCTGCTGTATGGACATCTCGACAAGCAGCCTGAATTTACCGGTTGGCACGAGGGATTGAGTCCCTGGGAGCCGGTGATCCGCGATGGCCGGCTCTACGGGCGCGGTGCGGCCGACGACGGCTATGCCGCGTTCTCCTCGCTGACCGCGATCGCGGCGCTCGAGGCGCAGCGGATTCCCCATGCACGCTGTGTGGTGCTGATCGAAGCGTGCGAGGAGAGCGGCAGCCCGGATCTGCCCGCGCACGTCGAGGCGCTTGCCGCGCGCATCGGCACACCCAGCCTCGTCGTCTGCCTCGATGCCGAAGCCGGCGACTACGAGCGCTTTTGGCTCACCACCTCGCTGCGCGGCAACGTGGTGGGCACCCTGGACATCGAGGTGCTGACCGAAGGCGTGCATTCGGGTATGGGCAGCGGGATAGCCGCGTCCTGTTTCGATGTACTGCGGCAGCTGCTCTCGCGGCTCGGCAACGAAGCCACGGGCGAATTGGCGCTGACCGAACTCAACGTGGAGATCCCGCGGGACAGAGACCGGGAAATGACCGCCACGGCCCTGGTATTGGGCGATTCGGTGGCCGCACGCATGCCGTTCGCGCCCGGCGTGCAGGCGATTTCCATGGATCCGGTCGAGCTGCTGCGCAACTCGACTTGGAAGCCGACGCTGACGGTCACCGGCATCGACGGACTGCCGAACGTGCGCGATGCCGGCAACGTGCTGGCGCCGCGTCTCAGCGTCAAATTGTCATTCCGTCTGCCGCCGACGGCTCACCCTGGCAACGCGGCCGCGGCCATTCGCGGCGCGCTCGAGGCCGATCCGCCCTTCAAGGCCCGGGTGAAGTTCACGTCGGACGCCGACAATGCCGGTTGGAATGCTCCGCCCCTCGATCCCTGGCTCGAGAAGGCGGTGCAGGAGGCTTCACTCGGCGTCTTCGGCCGCGAGGGCATGTCGATGGGCGTCGGCGGCACGATTCCGTTCATGGCCATGCTGGGCGAGCGCTTTCCGCGCACGCAATTTCTGGTAACGGGAGTGCTCGGTCCGCACTCCAACGCGCACGGGCCAAACGAATTTCTGCACATCGATTATGCGAAGCGCCTCACCGCGGCGGTGGCGCACGTGATCGCGCGGCACGCGGTGCGCTGAAAAAGGACAACTTCGCGCTCCGCGCGTATACTCGCCGCCCTCAACGCGATGAACAATTCGACTTAAAAAGGGACGCCGCATGAACAAATTGGTACAAACCATTCTCGTTGGAACTTTGCTGGTCGCCGGCGCCGCCACGGTGTGGGCGGCGGGGGCGCCGGATCCGGTCATCGGTACCTGGACCTTGAATGTGGCGATGTCCAAATTCACCCCCGGCCCCGCACCGAAATCCCAGACGCGGGTTTACGCGCAGACCGCGCAGGGCGTCGCGATGACTATCTCCGGGGTTGCGGCCGACGGATCGGCGATTACCGGACAGTCGACATTGAACTACGACGGCAAGGACTATCCGATCACCGGTTCGCCTGACTACGACACGCTGTCGCTGAAGCGGGTCAACGGCAGTACGGTCAAGGCCGTATTGAAGCTCTCCGGCAAGGTCGTCGGTTCGACCACCCGCAGCATTTCGGCCCATGGCAAGGTGATGACTCTGTCGAGCAAGGGTACGAGCGCCAAGGGCACGCCGTTCGACTTTGTCGCGGTGTACGACAAGCAGTAGGTCACGGGTACATGGATTTAGGGATTCGCGGCCGCAAAGCGATCGTCTGCGCATCGAGTCAGGGCCTCGGCAAGGGTTGCGCGCGCGCGCTGGCCGAGGCGGGCGTCTCGCTGGTGATCAACGGGCGCAATCGGCAGATGCTCGAACAGACGGCCGATGAAATCCGGCAGGCGACCTCGGTGGACGTTACGCCGGTGGTTGCGGATGTCTCCACGCGGGAGGGGCAGGAGGCGCTGCTGGCCGCGTGCCCGGCGCCCGACATCCTCATCAACAATAACGGCGGACCGCCGTTCCGTGATTTTCGGGAATTGGATCGTCAGGCGCTGCTGGCCGGAGTGACCATGAACATGGTGACGCCGATCGAGCTCATGCAGCGGGTCATCGACGGGATGGCGGCGCGCGGTTTTGGCAGAATCGTCAATATCACCTCGATAAGCGTCAAAATGCCGTTGGCGGGGCTTGATCTGTCGAGCGCGGCCCGTGCCGGACTGACGGCATTTTCGGCCGGCGTCGCGCGCGGGGTCGCCGACAAGAACGTCACGATCAACAATCTGCTGCCGGGCAGCTTCGACACCGCGCGTCTGCGCGGCGGCATGCTCGCGACGGCAAAGCGCGGCGGAATTTCTGAATCCGAAATCGCCCGGCGGGCGCAGGAGGCGATTCCCGCGAAGCGCTTCGGTACGCCATTGGAGTTCGGTCAGACCTGCGCCTTCCTGTGCAGCGTGCATGCCGGGTACATCACTGGTCAGAACATTCTGCTCGACGGCGGAGCCTATCCGGCGGCATTCTGAAGGTGCAATGAACCAACCGGACGATGCTCGGGCACTGCTCGAAATCCAGCGGACTGCATTCAGGGCCGAAGGCATCGCAACCGCGGCGGTGCGGCAGGATCGCCTGGATCGCGCGCTCGACCTGCTGGTCACCCATCAAACGGAAATCTGCGATGCGATCGCCGGCGACTTCGGCCGCAGGCCCGCGACGCTGACGCGATTCGCGGATGTATTGCCCTCGGTCATGGCGCTCAAACATGCGCGCCGCCACCTGCGGCGCTGGATGCGACCGGAACCTCAGCGCGTCGGCTTGCCGGCAGGCGCGCCCGGCGTGCGCGCCGAGATCGCGTATCAGCCGCTCGGCGTCGTCGGCGTCATAAGCCCCTGGAACTTCCCGATCACGCTTACCTTCGGCCCGTTGGCCGGCATCCTCGCGGCGGGTAATCGCTGCATGATCAAGCCGTCCGAATTGACGCCGGCGATGAGCGCTCTGCTGCAGCGATTGATGCGCAAATACTTCGATCCGCGCGAGGCGGCCGTGGTGCCGGGCGGTGCGGAGGTGGCGGAAGCATTCTCCCATCTGCCGTTCGATCATTTGCTGTTCACCGGCTCGACTTCAGTGGGTCGCCGTGTGATGGCGGCAGCCGCCGAGAACCTCGTCCCGGTGACACTGGAACTCGGCGGAAAGAGTCCGGTGTTGATCGGCCGTTCGGCGGACTTGAGGCGCGCGGTCGATCGCATCATGCTCGGAAAGCTCGGCAACGCCGGTCAGATGTGCATTGCGCCTGACTACGTGTGCTTGCCGGACGAGTTGCTCGACGGTTTCGTGCAACTGGCCCGCTCATGGGTCGAGCGCGCGTACCCCGCGGCGTCCAGCAATCCGGATTACACCAGCATGGTGAGCGAGCGCCACGCCGAGCGCATG
>Ga0066789_10001243_pt1 | contig 10970 bp, 9 predicted proteins | sample OrgsoiDNA2013049_FD_70960 | JGI IMG/M metagenome (GOLD analysis project Ga0066789, IMG submission 70960) | Permafrost soil microbial communities from the Arctic, to analyse light accelerated degradation of dissolved organic matter (DOM) -... | ecosystem: Environmental > Terrestrial > Soil >...
CGTAGAGTTCGGCAAGCGTTCCGCCTGCGCCGACCAGCACCAGCGGTCCCACCATCGCGTCGTGGCGATAGCCGACGATGACTTCGGCGAGTCCGACCTCCATTCGCTGCACGATGATTCCTTCGATGCGCGCGGCAGGTTGCGTGGCCGCAACCGAGACAAGCAATTTACGCACTTGCTCATCGAACTCGCTGCGGTTGGCGATGCGCAGCGCGACCCCGCCCGCCTCGGTCTTGTGCGCGATATCAGGCGAGAGAATTTTCGCCGCGACCGGGTAGACGAGCCCATGCTCGTAGCGCGGCGCGCGGGCGATCGTTGACTCGACCGACGGCACGCCAAGCGCGGAGAAAAGCGCAAGTGCCTGGGCTTCGTCGAGTTTGCCCCGGCACGGGAGTCCGATGGGCCACTCGGGGCGCGATGCGGCCACGGCCTGATCCGGCACGCGGCGCGGCGCGCGCCAGGCGAACAAAGCGGCGAGCGCGTCAGCGCAGGACTCAGGTGTGCGGAATGCGGCGATCCCGCGCTTCGCGAGGAGCGCGAGCGAGCGCTCGGCGTGGGGTGTGAGAAACACGGCAAGCGGTTTCGTCGTTCTAGGGGAGCGCAGGATCGGCTCGATGGCAAGTTGCGGATGAAACTGCGCGGACGAGCCGACGACGGCGAGCACCGCATCGCAGGCCGGCGATTCGAGCAGCACCTCGAGCACGTCCGCGTAGCGCTTGCCTGTCGCAGCCATGGTCAGATCGATGATCGGCGAGGGAAGGCTTTGCACACCAAGGGCGGCCAGCCGCTCCCGCAAAGTTGCATCCGGCGCAACGGTCTCGAGTCCATGCATGCCCATCCGGTCGACCACGCTCGCCGCGCCGCCACCGGTTGTCGTCAGTACCGCAACACTCGCTGCGTGCGCCAGGATCGACGGGCTCCGGCCGCAGAGGAGCGGCGCAATCTCGATCAGCGTTTCGAGCAATTCCACCCTGACGATGCCGCAATCGCGAAAATAAGCATCGACCGCCGCGTCTGATCCGGCGAGCGCACCGGTGTGCGAATGCGCCAGCGCTTCGCCGAGGCGCGAGCGGCCGAGCTTGTAAGCCACCACCGGTTTCCCCGCGGCGTGGGCCTTGCGCGCCGCGGCGGCAAGGCGCGCGCTGTCGCGTACGGTCTCGAGAAACAACAGGATGACTTGCGTGGCTGGGTCCTCGGCGAGCATCTCCACCAACTCACCGACACCCAGGTCCGCTTCGTTGCCGACCGAAATGAGCTTGGCGAATCCCAGCCCTCGAGGGGCGCCGCGCGAAAGCACGGTTCCGAGCATGGTGCCGCTCTGCGATACCACGCTCGTCGTGCCCGCCGGCAGCGTATCGATCTCGAGCACGGCGTTGACCGTCAGCGGAACGCAGCCGGGAATGTCGATCACGCCCATGCTGTTCGGGCCGAGCAGTCGCACGCCGAGCGCGCGAGCGCGCGCCACCAGCCGGGATTGTCTCGCCGCGCCTTCGGTGCCGGCGTCGGCGAAGCCGCCGCTGAGAATCGTGACGACGGGGATGCGGCGTGCACCGCACTCCTCCAGCGCCTGCTCGACGGATTCGCCGGGCGTCATGACAAAAGCGTGATCAATCTCACCGGGCGCTTCGGCCAGGCTCGGCCAGGCGCGCTCGCCCTGCACTTCGCTCCGCGATGCATTGATCGGCACGATTTGCCCCGTGTAGCCATGCTTGCGTAGGAAGCGCAGCGGGCGGGCGGTGTGCTTCGCCGCATCGCTGGATGCGCCGAGCAGCGCGATGCCGCGGGGAGCAAAAAGCGCTTGCGCGAGATTCACGTGGAGAACAGGCAAAGCGCTCACTTTTTCTCAATCGAGTTGCGTTTCATGTTCCAGTCGCCACAATCGCGCGAGCAGCTCGCGCGCACGTTTCTCCCCTAGAACCGGGGATGCGAGCTCCAGGTACTTTTGCTCGAGCTCGGTGTCGGAGAGCGGCGCTTCCGGGTCTCCCTTGCGCGTAGGTTGCAAGTGCTCGCCACGACGCCCGTCGCGCGTTTCGATCGCGATGCGCGCTGCGCGCTGCGCCGGAAATGCCGCGTCCAGCTCGGGATCGACCGTTACATCGATCCGCAGCATCAGCTCGCGCGTTACCGGGTCTTCGAGTCGTGACGGCAGGAACGCGGCGAGTCGCACGCTGCCGTGCACCAGCGCCGAGGCAACCGCGTACTTGAGCGAGAAGCGCGCCTCCGCTGCAGTTCGCGGCGATTCATGGCGCGCCACATCGAGCGCCGCCTTGTAGGTCCCGATGCTCACCCGCTCGATGTCGGGCGCAAGTATGCGCATTTGCTGCTGCAGCGCCAGCGCACCGTCGATAGCGGCGAAGACATGGCCGCAGCAGGCGTGGTTCTTGAACGTCATCCGGGTGATATTGAAATCCTCACCGAGCGTCGCAAGCGCGCGCTCCCAGTCCGGGGCGTTGCCCATCGCGCGCCCGTACCCGGACTCGCCTTCCATCACGTCCAGCGAACCGGTGACGCCTTCCGCGGCTACGAGCGCTGCGGTGACGCCGGCTTCCGCAGCGCGCCCGGCATGCATGGGCTTCGACATCGAATCCATGCGGAATGCCTGCTGCAACCCGGCTGAGAACGTGGCGACCGTGGCAAGCGCATGCGCGAAACGCATTTTGTCGAGGCCAACCAGTTCCGCCGCTGCAGCGCAGGCGCCAAAGCACCCGATGGTGCCGGTGTTGTGCCAGTATCTGTAGTGCGCGCGACCCATCGCCGCGGCGATGCGCGTCGAGATTTCGTAGCCGACGATGATGGCGCGCAGAAGCGCTTCACCCGATGCGCCCCGGGCCTGAGCGAGCGCGAGTGCGGCAGCGTTGGTTGGGGCGCCGGGGTGGTAGATGCCGTCGCGGAAAATATCGTCCACCTCGACCGTATGCGCAGCGGAGCCGTTGATCAACGCCGCGGCTCGCACAGTGGCGCGTCTGCCCAGCGCGAGTCGCGATTCGCCTCGGTCGAGTTCTCCCGCGAGAGCGAGTTCGAGCAGTGTCGCCGGAGGAACTATCGCGCCGGGAAGCAGCGCTGCGTACCAGTCGATCACCGCGCGCTTCGCGTGGTGCAGCACCAGAGGCGGCAGCGGTTCGCTGCGCAAGCTCTCCGCAAATCCGGCAAGGCGTTCTACGACGTACATTCTGTCGACCCTTGCGCCGGCGGCCTTGACGATTTCCGGGTGTCGCAAGTGTTCAATTTAACTGGTAGCGAGCGAGGGACTCGAACCCCCGACCAAAGGATTATGATTCCTCTGCTCTAACCAGCTGAGCTAGCTCGCCGAAGGGCCCGCATTATCGACGATTCACGCCGTCACTGTCAAAGCGCGCCGCAATCTCGCTTCGAGTGATGGGCGGGCACAATCTCGCGCTTAAGAAAAAGGCAGCGGCCCCTAGGGGCCGCTGCCTGCTTACGAACGTGCTGTCAGATGCTGGTTAGCGGAGTACCGCAGCGCGACTGATGTCGGCGGCCAACTGCTCGCCTTGCGGGTTGCGCGTGTCACCGCGGACCAGGATGTCTGGCGGCAGCACGGTTTTTCCGTAGTAGGCGTTGTTCCAGTCGTTGGCGGGGCTGAGCACCGAGCCTTCGAGATTCAGGCCGCCGTACAGACCCTTCGCGCGGCTAAACGCGACGAAGTCCGTCGTGATGTCGCTGTTGGCACCCGCACCGACCGGTCCGGCTGCGATGCTGGCGTCACCGCCCAGCTTCACCGAATTCGCCAGAAGCGAGTTCAGGCCTTTGTCGGTCATGACCAGCGTGATGGTCTGTGATACGGACAAGCCCGCTTGAAAGCCGACGCTCGCGGCGCCGATGTTGTAGAACGCGGGTCCCGCCCATTTGCCTTTGCTGTCGACGGCATACAGCACCGCGCGGCCACCGGAGCCGCCGAAGATCCAGCCCGCCTTGACGATTTCCGGTGCGATCAGGACGGCCTTGGCTCTGCCGACGTTGGCGCGAAACCATGTCATGTCAGGGTCGCGCTGGAAATCGCTGAATGTCGATTGTGCCGCCGTGACGAGTTGGTTCTGATCCTGTTGCGCGATCGCAGGCGCGCTGACGCCCACTACCGCCGCGGCAGTCAGGATGCTCAGCCATTGGCGAGCAAAGTTGACCGATTTCGAGTTTGTACGCATGTGTTTCTCCTAGAGTCGAGGCTGATTCGCTACGTCGCGATATGAATGTTACTGTCTCGCTGAGGAATCCAGCGGGGTCGCAACGCGTAGCCAATGATTGAGCGATTGCCCGTGACGCGGCTATCGTCCAAACGCGCATTTGCGCGTAGGACAAACGCGACACCGTGTAGGACAGATCGGCAGTCGGGCTTAATGCGCCAGGCGGGAGCGCACGTTCCACGTGTCGAGATAGTGCGCCAGCGCGTCGGCGCTGGCGCCGCGATCCGCACAACCCACGTAGCCGTCGGGACGCACAAGATAGACCGCATCCTGTGCAAGTCCCGCGTCGCGCATTTCGTCGCGCCACGCGAATGCGTGCAACGCGATGCCGCGTGCGTTGCACAGGTCGACGAGCGTCGCTGCCGGCGCTCCATAGACATGTACCTGCCAATCGAGCGAGCTGAGCGGCGCGAAGTTGTCGCTGCTGTCGGTGCCCGCTGCGACCTTGACCCAGGGCAATCGATCGCCGGCCCGCAATGTCCCGTCAGGACCGCTGCTGAGCGCACTGTGACGATAGTTGATCGCGGTCTGTGAGATGGTTCGGAACATCAACCGGCGCATCGACGCCAGCTTGAACAGCGCCGGCATCAGGCGCGGCACGACGTGCACGCGGATCCAGCGCGCGATCGGTCCGTCGCTGGTGACGAGTTGGAATGCGCGATCGGTGGAGGCGACCAGCCGCTTGGCGAAGGTGATGCGCTCGGGTTCGTAGGTGTCGAGCACCTTCGGGGAAGCGCAGCTCTGCAGCACCGCCGCGAGCTTCCACGCAAGGTTGATCGCATCGCCCAGACCGGTGTTCATCCCTTGGGCGCCCACTGGACTGTGGATATGCGCGGCGTCGCCGAGCAGGAACGCCCGGCCGACGCGGAAATGCGCCGCGACCCGATGGTGTACGTGATAGGTCGAGAACCAATTGATGCGCTCGAACTTCACGCCTAGCCGCGCGATCACCTGCGTGCTCACGTCCGACCATTCGAGCGTACGCGTCGCTGTTGCCGCGGAGTCCGTGACGGTGCCGATGAAGCGGGCGCGCCCTTCGCCCTTCATGGGGAACACCGCGAGAAAGCCTGCATCGTCGAGCGCAACGTGCAGCTCGTGATTCATCACGGGCCCCGTCGCTTCGGCGTCGGCGACGTAAAACATGTGGGCGTACGTGCCTCCGGGGAATCCGGTGGCGAGTTGTTCGCGCACGATGGATCGTGCGCCATCGCAGCCGGCAAGATACGCGGCTTGGCAGGTCTCTTCGATGCCATCGGCGCGTTTGAGGCGCGCGATGATGTGCTCACCGCGATCTTCGAAACCGAGCAGCTCCGTCGGCCGCTCGACGCGAACATCGAGTTCGGCCAGGCGATCGATCAGGAAGCGCTCGTGCTCGTTCTGCGGAAATATCAGCATGTAAGGGTACGGGCTCACACCCACACCCATGTCGCCGAAGCGCACATGTCCGACCTGGCGGCCCTTGACCCACAGATTCGCTGCGGCGAACTTGAGCCCGCGATCGACCACTTGTTCGGCAATGCCGAGTTGGCGATAGAACTCCAGCGTGCGTGCCTGCACGCCGAGTGCGCGCGACGTGGTTCCCGGTTCGGCGGCTTTGTCGATGATGCGCACGCACACGCCGCTCCGCGTGAGCCAGAGCGCGAGCACCAGTCCGGTGGGACCGGCACCGGCGATCAACACGTCGCAATTTTTCACCGCGCCATTATATCGGCGCCAATGCGCACGCCATCGACCGCGCAGCATCGCGGCGTCCGGCGCCGCAGCGCGTTGCGGCTAGCGCGGAGGTTCGCCGGGGGGACCCGTCCCGGCGCCGGGCGTCGCGGGCTGCCTAGTCATTTGTGCGCCGGCACCGCTTGTACCAGCTGGCGGCGGAACATTGGCGGGCCGCTGCGATTGCGGCTGCTGCGTGTTCGGCTGTGGACGCAGATGCGACGGAGGCGGCGTGCCCGTATTCGGGGGCGGCCGCGGTCCCGGCAGTGGCTGGACCGGCGGCGGACGGGGACGCGGCGGTGGCGGCGGCGTGTACACCGGCGGCGGGCCAGGCGGCCGGTAGTGCGGCGGCGGCGGACGGCCGATCCAATAGTCGCGCCGTCCATACCATGGGCGGCCGTAGTAGTAACGGTCCCAGTACGGGCCGATCGCAAAGGTGACGATCGGAATGCCGAGGCTGGGTGCGTAGGTGTAGAGCGGTACGCTGCCGCCCCGGTACGCGTAAGTGAGATAAGGTCCATAGACCCAACCGCGCAGATCGGCATAGAGCACGTCGCACCAGCTCCAGTCGGCGAGGCAGCCCATCACCTGCATGGGTGCGCCGCCGCCAACTTGTGCGACGATCGGATATGCGCTGTTCGGGCCGGCGCGCACGTTCACGGTTCGTGTCGTGAATGCTTGCTGCGCCATCGCGGCGATCGGCAACGCCAGCAGCCCGACAGCCAGCCAGCGAATCCAGACGGTGGTACGCTTCATCGACTTCTCCTGACTTCACATCGGTGCATTGTAAGATTTGCAATCGGCAAGCGAGCGCGTGCCTTGCTTCCATCAACGCTTTCGCCAGAATAACGGTGCACCGGACTTCGCCTGAGTAACGTTACCAATCATGTATGCTTTGGCGCCACATGGTTGTTTCCTGTCTCGCTCGCGCGCGACAGCGAGCAAGGGAAAGCATAGACAGCGATGAACGGACGGCTGCAGGACAAGGTGGCGATCGTGATCGGCGCGGGATCGGTCGGTCCCGGCTGGGGTAACGGCCGCGCGATGGCGTTTCGTTTTGCGCAGGAGGGCGCCAAGGTGTGGGCGGTCGATCGCGACATGAGCCATCTCGAGGAAACGCTGGCGCGCGTCCGGGAAATCGGAGGCGCGATCGAAGCGCATATGTGCGACGCCACGATTAGCGCGGAGGTCGAGGCGCTGGTGCAAGCGTGCCGCGCAAAATGGAGCCGGGTCGACATCCTGGTCAACAACGTCGGTGGCTCTGCCGCCGGCGGCCCCGTCGAAATGTCCGAAAAAGTATTCGACGCGCAAGTCGCACACAATCTGAAAAGCGCGTTTCTGGGATGCAAGCACGTGTTGCCGGTGATGGAAGCGCAGGGAACGGGTGCAATCGTCAACATCGCGTCGACGTCGGGCGTGCGCTGGACCGGCGCAGCGCAGGTCGCGTACGCGGCGACCAAGGCCGGCGTCATCCAGATGACGCGCAGTATCGCGGTCCAATACGCGTCAAAAGGGATTCGCGCCAACACGGTGGTGCCGGGGCAACTGCATACGCCGATGGTCGATGCGCGGCTCGCGCACCAGCGCGCGGGCGGCGACGTCGATGCCTTGTTGCGGCAACGCCAGGCGCGCATTCCGCTGGGCTTCATGGGGGACGGCATGGACACCGCCAACGCGGCCCTGTTCCTAGCGTCGGACGAAGCGCGGTTCATTACCGGTGCCGAATTGGTGGTCGATGGCGGCATGACGGTACGCTGCGATTGATCTTCGCGGGATGCTGCCGGCGATCCAAAGGGGAAGCATCCATGAACAGACTGTTGCTGGCGCTTGCTGCCGCATGCGTATTGGCCGCGGCACCGAGCCACGCGCAAACCGGCAGCATGAAAATCGTCATCTCGTTTCCGCCGGGCGGCCCGGTGGATTTCGTCGCGCGCGTGCTGGCCGAGGGACTGTCGAAGGAGCAGAACCAGACGGTCGTCGTCGACAATCGCCCCGGCGCGAACGGCGGCATCGCGGCGCAAGCCGTCGCCAAATCCGCGCCAGACGGCAACACGCTGTGGCTCACGAGCGCAGGTGCCGCGGTCATGAACCCGGCACTGTACGATAACCTCACCTACGACATGCAGCGCGATTTCGCTCCGGTCACGCTCGTGGTGAACAATTCCGAAGTGCTCGTGGTCAATCCCGCGAACCCCGCGCGCAATGCCGCGGAACTGGTCGCCATGTCGAAGCAGAAGGCCGATGGCTTGGCGATCGCGTCATCCGGCATCGGCAGCATGCCGCATCTGGCGATGGAACTGATGGCCGATTCGACCAAGGCCAATCTGCTCCACGTTCCATACAAGGGTGCCGCACCGGCGTTGACCGACGTGATGGGCAACCAGGTCGTCGGTTTTTTCGGCGACATTCCCGGCTTGATCGGCTTCGTGCGCGGCGGCAAATTGAAGGCGCTGGCGATCGCCGCGCCCAAGCGGAGCCCGCTGCTTCCCGATGTGCAGACGCTCGACGAACAAGGCATCCACGGCGTGGAATCGAACAACTGGTACGCGCTGTTCGCGCCTGCGAAAACCCCGCCGGCGCGCATCGACGAATTGAACAAGGCTGTGCGCAAGGTGCTCACGACGGAGCCCTATCGCGCGCGGCTGCTCGACTCCGGCGCGGAGCCCATGCCGGGCAGCGCCGAGGAACTCATCGTGCTGGTGAGAAACGACACGGCAAAGTGGGGCAAGATCATCAAGGACAAGAAGATCAAAGGGGAGTGATGATGGCTACCCGCGTTCCGCCGGTCGTTCCCGGCGCGCGCACCGAGCTCGCGGCGATCGAAGCGTCGATCGCGGCGCAGCGCGGCGATATTTCGTTGCTCTATCGGGTGCTGCTCAACAGCGCACCGCTCGCGGAAGGCTGGGAGAAGTTGCTGACCGCCGTGCGCAACCGCAGTTCGGTGCCGCCGGACATCCGCGAGATGGCGATTCTGCGGGTTGCGGTGTTGAATCGCGCGCCCTTCGAATTCGCGGCGCACGCGCCCATTGCGCGCAAGGTCGGCGTGACCAAAGCCAAGCTTGCTGCGTTGCGTGACCCGAAACCGGGTGACGTGTTTACGCCGCTCGAGCGCGCCGTGTTCGCGCTCACCGATGCAATGACGCGGGACGTGCAGGTCTCCGACGCACTGTTCGAGCCATTGCGCGCGCACTTCGACGCCCGCGCGCTGGTCGAACTCGTGGCAACCATCGCGGCGTACAACATGGTCTCGCGCTTCCTCGAGGCCTTGCATATCGGACACTGACCTAACCATGACGAAGTTCATGGAAATCGCCACGGTGATCGAGATCTTCGATCGCCGGCTGGAACCGGTCGTCGCCGGCGTGCAGGCGCTCGAGCATCTGTGCACGGGCGCGCGCTGGAGCGAAGGTCCGGTATGGATGCACGAAGACGACAGCCTGCTTTGGAGCGACATACCGAACGATCGCATCCTGCGCTGGTCGGAGCGCGACGGCATGAGCGTATGGCACGAGCACGTCGAATTCACCAATGGGCATACGCGCGATCACGACGGCAGTCTGTTGCACTGTTCGCATGGCATGCGCGCGGTGTACCGCACGCGTGGCGACGGGCCGCCCGAAGTCCTGGTCGATCGCTTCGAGGGCAAGCGCTTCAACTCTCCGAACGACATCGTCGTCAAGTCCGACGGAACGATCTGGTTCACCGATCCGCCGTACGGGATCGTGATCCCGGAGGAGGGCCATCCCGGAGTATCGGAGTTGGGGGATTGTTTTGTTTTTCGCTTCGATCCGCGCACGCAAGCGCTTACCAAACTCACCGATCTTCCGGAGGAGCCGAACGGCCTGGCGTTTTCTCCCGACGAGTCGCTGCTCTACGTGTCGGACACGTCGGCCGCGCTGCGCATCGACGCCTCGGGTAATCATTGCATCTGGGTATTCGACATGCGCCACGGCCGTGAACTCGCCGCCGGCCGCGTGTTCGCGGTGGTGTCGCCCGGCCTGACGGACGGTTTTCGCCTCGACCATCAGGGCTGGAGCTACACCAGCTCCCTCGACAGCCTTCAGATCTGCCATCCCAACGGTGACCTGCTGGGCAAGCAAGTTTCACGTGCCGGAAAAAATCGGCAACGTGACATTTGGCGGCGCGGCACGCGACCAGCTCTGCATCGCCGCGTCGACGTCGATCTATCGCGTCCGACTCGCGACGCGCGGCATCCAGCGGCCGTAGGGAACCTCCGAACAAGTGGTTCGTTCGCCCTTAGCATGTCGAGGGGCGGCGGTCAGCAGCACGGTAGCCAGGAAAGGACCTCTTCGCGTACTCTCTGGCCAACCGCCGCAAAGTGACTTGCCGGCGGATCGCAAAAAAGGAGGCAATCGCACGCGCCGCCAAAACTGCAAAGACGAAGGTCGCCGCAAAGCGCCCGGCTGTCCGGAAATCGGCGCCAGCACGGCAGCCGGCACCGACGCTGGCCCAACGCCTGGCAGAGGCGCTCGAGCAGCAGACCGCGACGAGCGACATCCTGCGTGTGATCAGCCAGTCACCGACAAACGTTCAGCCGGTACTCGACACCATCGTGGCGGCGGCGAAGAAGCTGTGCAGCGCCGGTTCGGCGAATGCATTTACCTTCGATGGCGAGTTGATCCATCTGGCGGCTTTCGTCAACGTGGATTCGGAATATATCGAATCCCTGCGGCGGTACTACCCGAGGCCACCCGGCCGCGACAGTGCGGTTCTGCGTTCGATTCTGACATGCGCCGTTGTCGAAATACCCGATACGCTCGAGGGCCGTGTTCGAGGAGTTCCGTCAGGTCGGCGCAACGTCGAAAAAGGTGGAGGGTACCGGCCTCGGCCTCGCCATCTCACGTAAATTCATCGAACTCCACGGCGGGCGAATCTGGGTCGAGAGTCAGGTGGGAAAGGGCTCCACTTTCGCGTTCACCGTGCCGCTGAAGACCGCGCCGGCGCAGGCGTGAACGCGGCTACTGACCAGACTTTTCGAGAATGGCAACCATCGCCGCGTAGCCGCGTCCGCGTGCGAGCGCGATCGGGGTCGTTCCCGTG
>Ga0066789_10001244_pt1 | contig 10968 bp, 7 predicted proteins | sample OrgsoiDNA2013049_FD_70960 | JGI IMG/M metagenome (GOLD analysis project Ga0066789, IMG submission 70960) | Permafrost soil microbial communities from the Arctic, to analyse light accelerated degradation of dissolved organic matter (DOM) -... | ecosystem: Environmental > Terrestrial > Soil >...
GGCCGCGTCGATTCCACCACGCAGTGCGGCCCCGTAGCCGCGCATGGGGATGTCGACCACGCGGGCACCCTCGGAGCGCGCGATGCTCTGGGATCCGTCATCTGATCCGTTGTCGGCAACCACGATTTCACCGACGACGCCAAGTTGATCAAGTGAAGTGCGAGCCTTGCGGATGCACACCGCGAGGGTCTCGGCCTCGTTAAGGCACGGCAGGATGATGGAGAGCTCGCATTCCTCGCTCTGCAATGCTCTATCTACCGCTGGTAACGGACCTGTTGAGAGGGTCATGACACTCCTTGGAAGAATCGGGAACCGCGACCGGTGGCCGATGTGTTCTGCAACCGCTCAGGCGCCCGGAACCCGCGCCACCGCGAACACCGACTGACCGAATGGGGCTTGGTGACGTGACTCCCATCGGCGGGCGCGCGGCACGACATGGCGATCCCAGATAGAAAGCAACTGACCCTCTCCGGGAGTCATCCCCAACATACGCATGCCGACGAACCAGGCCAGCAGCCCTGGCATGTTGACGTAGTGAATCGTTTCTATCTCAAGGCCTGCAGCGAGTAACGCGGACCGCATGCTGCCGACCGTATAGCGACGCACATGGCCCACCCGGCGGTCGAAACGGCTCATCGCGAACTCGAAGGCTGGAACGAACATGATCACGTATCCGCCTGGTTGCAGCAGGGTGTGCGCCGCGCGAAGTGCGCCGAGCTGATTCGGGATGTGTTCCAGGACGTTGAACGCCACGAAGGAGGAGTATTGGGCGGTCGGGGGGTCGAAGACATCCAACGGCACGACCTTGATGCGGGGTTCGTCGGCGAAGCGGTCGCGCAGGTAGGCCAAGCGGGAAGGATCGACCTCGGTTGCAGTCATCTGAGTGACGCCCTGGTCGAGCCAGGTCTGCGCGTAGTCCCCAAGGCCGCTGCCCAGCTCGATGGGTGCGTCGCCAAGGTACGGACGGGCCAAGGAGGTAAGCCAGTCGTGGTACTGGACTGCCGACGCGACCGATTCAAGCGTCTGGGACTGCAGCACCGAGTCCCCCAGGGCTTCGGGGATCGAGGCTACGCCATCGTCGGCGGACTCCATGTTGTTCATGGCTCGTATACTACGGAGGTCGCGCCTCATCTGAGCCTGCGGGATCTAGTTTTGGCCGCTTGCGGGCCAGGAACCAGTATTCAAAACGTCATCGTTCTTCGTCATGAGCCGGCTGAAACGGATATGAATTCTCCCCGCGACGTTCCCCACCCGGAACACCGACGTGCCCTTGCGATCTCCCGGCCGTTTCGGAAGCCAGTAGCTTGGATCGCTGCAATCGCCTTGACCTCGATGGTCAGCGTCTTGCTCCGCAGCCAGATCCCGCTCTCGACCCTCACCCCACGCGCGGGCCGGTTTGACGACAGCCTGATGGTTCGCGGTGCCGGCTATCTGGAGCGCGGGCAGTGGCTCGGCCCCTTTGACTTGCTCACCTTGTCCAAGGGTCCGTCGTATCCGATGTTCATCGCATTGACCGACAAGATCGGGATCTCGCTGAAGGTCGGCGAGCAGTTGACCTACTTGCTCGCCGCACTCTGCCTTGCCGGCTGTGTCTGGGTGGTAACGCACCGGAGGGCTTTGAGTTTTGCCGTATATTTCGTGCTCGCGTTCGACCCGGTGAAGTTCGGGGAGGTCGACGGACGGATCCTTCGAGACGGCTGGTCCTCCTCGCTCGCACTGCTGTTTTTCGCTTCGTTCTTTCTCGCCCTGTACGGTGCGTTGACCCGGGTTCGGATTGTATGGGTCATCGCGTTCAGCTTGCTGTCTGGACTGAGCGGCGCGGCTTTCTTGCTGTGTCGTGAGGAGGGGGCGTGGCTCGTTCCGTCTCTTGCTGTGGTCGCTCTCGGGTTATGCCTCAGTGGGTTCTTGAAATGGCGACGCAGAACGCCTGTGCCTCGCGACACCAGCCCCTTGTTTCGAAACGGAATGCGTGTGGGACTTGCCTTGGTGATCACCGTAGTTGCGTTGTACGCACCGATCGCCGGCGTCAAACTCAAGAACCAAGAGGTCTACGGCTCGGCCCTGACCAACGACATGTCCGCAGGGTGGATCTTCCGCGCCTATGCAGACTGGTCCCGGGTGAAGGCGGGAACGCCTCGCAGGTACGTCCCGATCTCACGAACGCAGCGCCAGGCGGTATATCAGATCAGCCCGGCAGCAAGACAGCTCATGCCCACGTTGGAGGATCCACACAACGGCTCGCTCAGCGGCGGTTGCACTACTGTCAAGGTCTGTGACGACTTCACCGGTGGCTGGATGATCTGGGCCATGCGAAGCGGAGCCGCGAACGCCGGTCACTTCGGCTCAGAGTCCGAAGCACAAGCCTATTTTCATCAGATCTCCGACGACATATCGCGCGCCTGCAACCGCGGATCTCTTCTGTGCGCAGACCGGCTACCAGCCGCTCTGCAGCCCCTGCAACGAGCCTCGCTCCGTCCCTGGCTCAGATCACTGGCGGACCTCTCCAGGACAGTCGCGTTGACCAGTGACCTCGCGACGCTGCAGACCCTCCCCATGGGAATCACCCCCGCGGAACGTGAGGTCATCAAGCAGTCTGTGTCGGGGGTACCGGCCAGCCAAGCGGCGCAGAACAACGAACTGCAAACGCTGAAATCTCGTAGCTGGCTATTTCAAGGCCTTTCTGAGTTCTACCTCCTCCTCCTCCCCCTCATGCTTGTCCTAGCCCTCATCGGCACTGTTGCTGCGCTGAGACGCCCGCGATGGCCGGGTATCGCCCTATCCGTGCTATCCGTTGGCCTGTCGGTCGGTGTCGTGACTCACCTGTTGCTGCTGGCTCTGATTAACTCAAGCGAGTTTGTTTTTATTGGTGCCGGGCGGTACATGCTGCCCGCACGCGTATTCCTGCTCGCCTTCGCCGTGGTCGGGTGTGCACAGCTCATCGACGGCGTCCGTGCCAAAGGGCAGACCGGCAGCCGCTCCGCGAAAGACCCTGATCAATCACGACCCCGGCAAGACGACTGTCTGTTTGAACCATCCGCCAAAGGCCATCCCCGCGATGTCGCATCCGCCAGCCCCGATCATCCATGAGCCGACCGATGATCACAGGATCGATGGGTGTTTGTCGACTTCCCCAATCGCGTCGATCGAGCTGGGTGGCTTCTTTCCCGAGGTGCGCGACGCAGGGGCTGTGACGTGGCGTCTTTGCGGGAGTCCTCGTGTCCTGAGCGTGCCGGGTCTGCCGTCCCACTCTGCGGACTTGCTCTCGATCTGACCGGAACACCGGTAGGTAGGTGCTGCCGGGTTAGCTGACGATGACCCATGAGGCGTGGAGTCTTTGGGCGACGGGTTATCCTGACGCTTTGCGGAGGGACCGGGTTCTTGCCGGTTCCCTCAGTAACGTCGTCCCGAAAGGATCCGTGCTGGTTGTGGTTGCCAATGAGTCCGCGACAGACGCTGTGGTGAAGCACACTGAGGAGGCACTGGGCGCCTCGGGCTCCCCCGCGTCAAGATCAGAACGAGCTGAGCGTGCTCTGGCCTCGATCGATCTGTCCGGTGTCGGGCTAGAGATCGGGCCCTCATATGACCCGCTGCTGCCCAAGGCCTCGGGGGCCCACGTCGAGATCGTCGACCATCTCCCGACCGCCGAGCTCATCAGGAAGTACCAGAAGTGGGGGCTGTCGCCGGAGAAGCTCGAAGCGATCGAGCAGGTCGACCACGTCTGGTCCGGGGGTCGTCTCGTTGACGTGGTGGGAAATCAAGTTGAGTACGACTTCATCATTGCCGCCCACCTGATCGAGCACACGGTCGACCTCATCGGCTTCCTACAGGAGTGTCAAGAGGTGCTCGGCCCGAGAGGCCGTCTGGCATTGGTCATTCCAGACCAGCGCTTCTGCTTCGACTACTTCAAGTCGCTCACTTCGGCTGGGCCCGTCGTCGATGCACACCTCAAAGCCAGCCAGTTCCACTCCCCGGGCACGATGCTGGAACATGGGCTGTACGACTGTGCTACCGATGGGCGCATAGCCTGGGCGCGCGGCCAGCTCGGACCGATCACACTCCAGCACAGCACCCCTGACAACGCCCGATTTTTGCTCGCAAGGGCGCTGGAAGAGAAGGAGTACGCCGACGCACATCATTGGAAGTTCACGCCGGCGTCCTTCTCGCTGCTCATCCAAGACTTGCGCGACCTTGGTTTTCACTCGTTCGTGGAGGTCGCGTCCCATCCCACCGTCGGCTTCGAGTTCTACGTCACCTTGAGCCTGGGGGAGGTCGATGAGGGTGAGCGCAAGGACCGCATCGCGCTTCTGACTCAGGCCAGGGCGGAACAGGTCGAGGTGAATCCTGCCTACGTCGAGCTCCGCGCTGAGGCTGACCACCTCACCCGGGTGCTGGCGCATGTCGAACGGGTCTCCGGTGAAGCAGCGGCAGAGCTGACTCGGTGCGCAGAGGCAGCCGAGTCACAGGCCCAGCGCGCAGAGATGCAAATCGCGGAGCTGAAGACCTCAGCGTCCTGGCGGGTGACCCGCCCACTACGTGGACTTATGGATTTGGCCCGCAAACTTCGGTAACAGGCATCCATACGATGCTCCAAGGCCCAGGTGGTCCCCAACGCGTCACTTCCCGCTGAAACAGGTCCACGGACCGCGCGAGAATCTCTGGAGATAGCCGCCACGCGCGGCGAGGTCGGTAGTCATCGCGTCGTTCGATAACACGCACATAACCGTTACGTTGAGCTCTTTCAGAGCCCGCAGCGCGTCCGGAGTCGCTGTCGGGTTGCGGATTCCCTTGTCTACGATGCGTTGAAGGAGCAGCCTGTCTTGCAGATGTGCGTCGCTTATGCCCTTCAGTGTGGGCATGTAGTCCAGCCTGGTGCCGACCGGGTGGATGAGCGATGTGATAATTCCGGTCGTTGTCGTCACATAGGTTGGTGCGAGGTAGCGGCCGGTCGACTTCTGGCTCACAATCCACTGAGCCGTCGATAGGTCGTCCGGTGACCTGATTTTCCACGCGCCTGGCTTGGCCAGGTGCGCAGAGTTCGTCGCGGACCACAGAGGTACTCCTCCCGCGACCAGACAAGCGACCACGAACACAGTCGCAACGACGACTGGCACGCCTCCACGCAGTGCGGGCTGGCTGGCGACCAAGCCGACCAGTATTGGGACGGGGACAATCCAGGCGAGGCGCCAGGCGACCGCGTCACCTCCCATCAAGGACGTGAGGACTGGGTAGATCGGCGGAAGGCTGATCAGCAGTCCGACCACAATGGAGGACAGCGCGATGTACTGCGCCGTGCGCTCTGTTGTCGCGAACCAGCGCGGTAGCGCAAGACCCAGTGCGACAAGCGCTGCGCAGACCAGGACGGTGAGGGCGACGAGGCCTCCCGCGCGCGCTGGCAGACCGGTCCCGAGCACGTCCCCCCAGAGCCAGCGAGAGGTCGTTCCGACGAGGTTCCCACCGCCACTTGGCGAGAGCAGGGTCACGACGCCAGCGATGAACGGACCGACAGCCACGGCAGCAAGGAACAGGACGGCATCGACTCTTCGTCCTCGCCGCGCGAGCAGGGGGAGCAGGCCGGCCGCCGCGGCCAGAGGTACGACGAAGACCGCGCTGGACGAAAGGGCGACAGCTGCTCCACCTACGCCCAGCAGGGTTCCCGCTCCTACCGCCCGCGCCCGACGGCCGCCCCTCCAACGCACAGACGAGACCGCGGCCACAACGGCGTAAAGATAGGGAATCAGTATGGCGACCAGCATCACCTTGCCCTGCCAGATCCGCGCGAGGAAGAAGTTGCCGTAGGACTTCGACGCGAATCCGCCCATGACCAGGAAGAGCAAGGTGACCAGGAGCGAGAGAAGCGGTCGACGCGCACCCCAGGCCCGCAAGAGCAGCCATGAAGCCCAGACCGCGGCGCCTGTCGCGATCACCACGGTGTATTGGTAGACGACGTCACCCGGAACAGCGCCAGTAATGCGGGCCAGCCCGCCAAGGAGTGTCTCGATGGATGCTATGTACCACTCCTGGCCTGTGATCGCGGGCCAGACGCCGTTCGAGAAGATCATGTCGCGAAAGGCCGGGGTCCCGTGTTCGGCAACCCAGGTGGTGCGAATGAGGTAGGAGGCGTCGTCCAAGTCTCCGCGAACCACCATTGAGGCGAGCAGACTGGTCGCCGCGGTAAGCGCCAGTGCCCCCACCGTCTGCCATGCAGAGGATGCGCGGATCGGTGCTGGGTACCAGCGTCCACGTGAGCGAAGCGCGCTCAGCAGGATGATACCGACGAACCATGCCGCAAGGGCCTGATCGAGCGACAAACCGCGAAACATGGCTGCGTAGAGCAACGCCCACCACGCGAGGGCTGAGACACCAACGTCCAGTGCGGCGTCGAGCACGCTCCCCGCAACGACGACCGAGCCACGCAGACTAATACGTCGCCCTGGCGCTTCGGTCACGAACGGGACCAACTCGTGCAGGGGAGACTGACGCTGTTGGCGTGCGGTGGCGAGATCACGCCACCAAGCCTAGTGGCGTGTCCGTGCCCCGAGATCAGGTCCGCGGGGCGAGGCTTCCCTACTGGAATCTCGCGGCCTTCGGAGACAGTCCGACTGCGGGAGACTGCTGACGAACTCGGGCCAGGGTTCTGCCCTCTCGGTCGCCCCGGGCCTGTCATTGCGGCCGCTATCTCGTCCGCTACCCTCAAAATATGCACTTCTGGGACGTGAACATGCGGCGAAGGTCCCGCGACTTTCATTTTGCATTATCGCTATCAGTTGCTGTTGCGGTCGCCGTGCAGACAGTTCTGGGTGCGGCATGGTGGGTGCTGAATCTCAACGATATTCCGAAATACGGCGACACTGCGGAGTACATCCATCTGGGCGGAACGCTTCGAGTTGATAGCTTCCGAACTCTGGCTTACCCCATCGTGGTGAGGCTCGGTACTGCGTTTCATTCGCAGACGGGACTGGCTTGGCAGCTGCCGATATACCTCTTGCAGACAGCCGTGGCCGCATGGGCTTCGTGGTACTTGGTCGGCACTATCTTGCCTAGAATACGTCGTTGGCCCCGAATGTTTATCTCGGCGGCGGTGCTGACATTTCCTCTGACATTGCACTACACAGTCTCCATATTGACCGATTCGCTTGCAACGTCCTTCTTCATCCTTTCAGTCTGCTCTCTGGCACGAATGGTTTCACGCACCCAGAACGATAAGTCAACTCTGGTCGTTGCACTGACAGGAACCGTCGGGACCGTAATGCTCCGACCTGAGAAGTTCTACATTATTCTTATCCTTGTGGGTGTATGCGTCTTGTACCTCCTCTTTCGCAGACTAGCCCCCCGTCGAGCGGTGGAAACAGCGCAATCCCCGACTGCGGTCATTTTAGTTGGCGTGATTGCCGCAGCATTCGTGCTTCCCGGGTTTGCTGCGAGCGAATTTAATCATTCCACTCAGACGGCGTACCTTGGACGACCTCCGGCGACCCTGGCGGGTGCGCTGTATGACCGTGTCGTTTGGAGGCACCTGGAAGAGATCCGGGGCCAACTTCCCCCCTCTATTCAGGTGAGTCTTCCGCGGAGCTTCGAGAATCTTCCGGCCGCTTCAATTGTTCCGGAGAGATCCGCCGTACTTGCTTCGCTTCGACTTGCTGGGGGCGGCGGCGACGAGGAAACGATGAAGGCGGTCTGGATGACGCTCGACTGTTGCAGTTTAAGCGTCGCCGGAGAAAGCGCCCTTGATATCGCAAAGTCTTTCGCGGCGCCGATTACCCTGGTGATCGACTGGGTCAGTGGACGCGGCGGTGCCAGCTCATGGAATCTCTCACGCATGTCCGAGGCCCACCCCAGTTTGTCCCTGGCATATCTGTTTTGGTCGTCGGCCCTGACTTTCTTTGTCATGGTGGCCGTCATCTTTCATCTGGTGACTCGTGGGGGCCGCCGACTGATTTCGTTCGCCCCTGCCGTGACCGTATGGATCCTCATTGGTGGAACGCTGGTCAACGCGATCTTTTTCGGGCTTGTTACGAGCCTGGACGTGAATCTGCGATACGCCCTCAGTAGCTATATGCTGATGATCGCCTTACCACTCTGCCTGATCCTTGGTCCCTATGTGACTTCAGGCCCGCAAGGTTCGCGACAAATGAACAACCTTCTGACCGGAGTGAGCAGTCATCATCACTCCCGGGATCGCATGGGATAGCAGGACCGAAGTCCGCAGGAGGATGTGAAGGTCGCCTCATGACAACGGTCGTTGCCCTTCAGCGCGGAGCTCGAAGCCACTCGATGAGGTAGCCTCATCCAGGACTGAGAGCAACGGAACCAGAGCGCGCCTCGGACGGCGGTCGTGCGGTCGCAGGCTCCGAGGGTGGCTCATCCTTGGTCGCCGGCATCCGGCAGAGGTTGAATGTGTTGCCCGCCACGCTGGCGGGCGGCGAAGCTGAGGCCGATAATCGGGTGGAGGTGTCGCATCACCGAGCTTTCGCTGAGCAGACAGCGGCACGGTTCGGCGGTCACATCCCACGCCCGCAGAAGAGATGCGCCGCGACCTGGCAGCTTCCGCAAGGATATCGAGGGCCTTCGCGCCGTGGCAGTCGTCCTGGTCGTGTTGGACCACCTCGTATCCTGGCCCAGGGCCGGGTTCGTTGGCGTCGACGTCTTCTTCGTTATCTCCGGATTCTTGATCACTGGGCTCCTGCTGAACGAATCCGAACGCCGGGGCAGGATCTCGATCCGCAACTTCTATGCGCGGCGTGCGCGGCGGATCCTGCCCGCCGCGCTCACCGTGTTGCTCGCGGTCGCCGTCGCAGCGCATCTGGTCTTTCGGGGTGCCCGCGTGAAGGACACCGTGACAGATGTCTGGTGGTCGCTCGGCTTCTCGGCCAACATCCACTTCGCCAGCATCGGCACCGACTACTTCCAGGCGAACCGCCCACCATCGCTTGTCCAGCACTTCTGGTCGCTGGCGGTCGAGGAGCAGTTCTATCTCGTCTGGCCGGTGGTCATGCTGATCGTGCTCACGCTCATCGGCAGGCGTCTTTCGACCGCGGCGGGGCGAAGTGTTCTGCTCGCAGTAGTAGGCGCCGGAACGGTGGCATCGTATGTGTGGGCGCTCCAACAAACCGCACACTTCCCTGCCGCGGCCTACTTCTCCACCCCTGTCCGTGCGTGGGAGCTGGGTGCAGGTGCTCTTGTCGCCGTGGCATCGTCACGCTTTCCCGGAATACCGCAACGTCTTGGCCGGGCACGCGGGCCGCTGTCCGCGCTCGGTGTGGCCGGGATCGTCGCCAGCTCGTTCATCGTCAACGCGAACTCTGGGTTTCCGGCACCCGGCGCTACGCTTCCGGTCGTGGCAGCCGCGCTGGTTATCCTCGCCGGCATCGGCTCTCCACTGCAGAGGTGGACGGCGCCGCTGACCAACCTCGTTACCACCTATATCGGCCGCGTGTCGTTCTCGCTCTATCTGTGGCACTGGCCGGTCATCATCATCGTTGGCGCGCTCATCCCCAAGTCGGCCACGGTGTACTACCCGGTGATCCTCACGGCGGTGGCTGCGCTGACAGTGTTCAGCTACCACGTCATCGAGTCGCCCTTGCGGACTGCAGATTTCACGATCATCGTCCACCCGCGTCGATCAGAGTGGCGTCGGCCCAATGGGTCCCGGCGGATACTCTCACCTGTTCACCCGTACGCTGCTTTAGCCTCTGGTGCCCTCGCCGTCGCCGTTCTCATCCTGTACATGCTGCAACCGCCTCCGCCCGTCCCCGCGTCCACGGACGGTGGCGCGGAAAGCCCACCGATCGCGGCATCGCAAGCTGGTGCCAGCGTCGCACAACCATCAGCACCGCTATCCCAGGCAATCGCACTCGCGGCAGACGCCACGAGCTGGCCGACGCTGGTTCCATCGCTGGATCATCTCGACATCGACTCTGCTTTTGCACAATGGAAAGGGTGCCGCGGTGCGAGGCAGGCGTCGCTGACCGGCTGCACCTTCGGCGATCCCGCAAACAAGGCGAAAGTGGCGGTTGTCCTCGGAGACTCCTTCGCCATGGCATGGATGCCGACGATCCGCGCGGCCCTGGTGCCGCAACACTGGGTGGTGTACGGGCTGCTGATGGAGCAGTGCCCCGCGGCGTTTGTGTCCGTGCTGGATGGACAACGCCGGCCGACATTCCAGTCGGACTGCGACAGTCATCATGCGTGGATGATCTCCGAAACGGCGCGGCTGAACCCACGTCTGGTGATCTTGGCAAGCAATTTCGATTTTGGTCGGTTGGCAAGCAAAGCCTCTGGCGGAGCCGCCGAAGCCGAGTATCAGGCCGGCATGGAGAAGACCATCAGCGCGGTCAAGGCGGCCGGGAAGCCACGGGTACTGACCCTGTCGCCGCCACCAGGGAGCCCGCCCCTTGAATCATGTGTGACGGCTGTGGCGCAGCCGTCGAGCTGTCTGGGGAAGCTCTCCGGGGATTGGTGGAGGTTACGGGCTATAGACGCGGCTGCGTCGACGGCAACCGCGACAGACTATGCCGACACCAGGCTCTGGTTCTGCACGACCAGGGGAGTGTGTCCGTCGTTCGTCGGGTCCACACCGGTCAGGTGGGACGGCGCACACCTGACCAGCGCCTACGCGAGCAGCCTCGGGCCCGAGATGGCCGGTTTCATAGCTAACGTGATGAAGTAGCCCCGTCACTTGAAGTGCCACCCGTCACCGGGAGCCTCTTCAGGTGATACAAGCTCCCTTGACTGGCGTCGCGCTCACCTACCCACGCTTGCACGGTCGATCCACCGCCGTGGTGGAGAATGGTCACATGCGTCGGCAAGGGTTCCTGGGTCATACCCTTCGTGAGTGCTCGGAGAGTCTCACGAAGTCGGAGTACGGCCTGGATCTCCCCGGTCTCCTGAACCCACTCGACACGTGAGGGAGCCGGTCGCTCGGCAGCGAACCATCACCGGGCGGGGTGCAGCGGGCGTCGGCCTCGCGTC
>Ga0066789_10001245_pt1 | contig 10968 bp, 4 predicted proteins | sample OrgsoiDNA2013049_FD_70960 | JGI IMG/M metagenome (GOLD analysis project Ga0066789, IMG submission 70960) | Permafrost soil microbial communities from the Arctic, to analyse light accelerated degradation of dissolved organic matter (DOM) -... | ecosystem: Environmental > Terrestrial > Soil >...
GCTAGAAACCACCAGCTTCGGCGGGTCCCACCCCGGCACCGCCGGCAACTTCGACAAGGCGGCCATGAAGCCTGCCGCCCCTCCGATTCCCAGACCACCGCTCATCACCGTAAGGAACGCGCCTTCGGTAAAGAACTGAAACATGATGCTGCGATTGGTCGCCCCCAGCGCCTTCCTGAGGCCAATTTCGCGAGTGCGGTCCGCCACCGCCACCAGCATAATATTCACAATCCCGATCGCCCCCAGGCTGAGCGTCACCAGCCCTACGCTTCCCAGAAACACATTCATGGCGTCGAAAATTTTGCCTACCTGGTCGGCGGTCCGAATGCTGTCCCATTCGTCGTAAGCGTCCGGTGTGTCGTAGGGGAAGCCGTGATTGGCGGCAATAACCTTGTGAACTTCCAGCTTGGAGGTCTCGTGGATCGGCCGCGTCCGCGGCTGGTACACGATGAATGAAATCGCGTCATTGATCTCGCCCACATTGCGCGGAGGAAAATCCTGCTGCATGGTATTGAAGGGAATAAAAGTGCGCAGATTTATGTCATTGTTGTTCCCATGTCCCACCCGCTTGAGGGTACCGATTACCTGAAAGCGAATTCCGTTTAGCAGAACGAAGCTGCCGATGGATGGCCGCCCCGGAAACAAAATTTTGCGCACTTCATCGCCTACCACCATCACGGCGCGCTTCTGATCGTTGTCTGGGTCATTCAGCCAGCGACCGTCGGCCAGGGGCAGGAAGCGGATCTTGTTGAAGTTCGCGGGGACGCCATTCAGCTGTCCGCTGCTCTGAAAAAACTCGCTCACCGCGCGAATGTCACCGCGCGAGATTACCGGCGCCACGGCCCTGACGTCGGGACACTTGGAAGCGATGTCCTGATAATCCTTGTAGGTCAGGAAATAGCTCTTCATGCTGGTGAAGCTGCCGTTCATGGCTGGAGCGTGGCCGCCCCAGATGAACATCACGTCTTCTCCCAGCTCGTCAAACTGCTTGCGGTTGCCGGATCGGAAGCCTTCTCCCAGCCCCACCAGCAGCAGCAACGACCCCACCCCCCAGGCGATTCCGAACATGGTCAAAAACGACCGCAACTTGTGCGCCCACAGGGTTTGCAGGGTCTGGCCGAAGGTTTCGAGAAGCACACGCATACGTACTTATGATACGTGAGCCGTACGACTCGTGTTCCCCGGGAAGCGCGCCGCAAAGGCGCGCTTCGCGGTCAGTTGACCACAAGTGTGAAGGTTGTGGTGTGTGTAATCGCGTTGCTGCCGGTGCCGCTGGTCGCAGTCACGGTGATCGGATAGCTTCCCACAGGTGTGCCGGGACTCTGATGCCCTCCACCGCCGCCTCCGCCCCCGCCTCCGCATCCTGTGCCCACTGCTGCGAAGGCTAGCAGAACGATCGACAGGCATGCTCCGGAGCGGAAACGTCGCCGTGGAACCCCCAGCAAGAAGACCCCCGCGAAAACGAGCCCAGTAGTGGTCCATCCGAAATGACCTAGCGACCCAAGGACGGGAGCTAGTGTGGATACAGTTATCGTCGTGTTCCCGCTTCCGGTAACTGACGACGGGACAAAAGCGCAGCTTGCTCCAAAAGGAAGCCCTGCACAGGAGGCAGGCGTAAAATTCACCGTGCCAGTGTACCCAGTCTGGCCGGTAATAATCACCGTCAGGTTGCCGCTGCCGCCCGGGTTAGGAACCGTGATGTTCGCGCCGCTCGCGGAAAACGTGAAGTCGGGTTGCACCGTTACGACAATCGGCGCTGACGCGGACGCCAGATAGTTCATGTCGCCACCGTACTGCGCGGTGATGCTGTTCTGCCCGTTTGCCAAGGCCGAGGTTGCGAGGGACCCGAACGATGTCACACCATTCTGGGTTATCGCGTTCGTCGCAACAAGTTGTGCCGTGCCTAATTGCGTGTTCCCGCTGAAAAAAGTCACGGTTCCGAAGGGGAACGTGGCGCTTGACTGGCCGGCAAACGCGGTACTAGCAACGGTGGCGGTAAGCGTAACCAAGCCAGCCGAAGCAACGGCGTTTGGAGAGGCCGACAATGTCGACGAGGTCGTCGCCGGAGTGATGGAGAACGTGACGGGGGCAGAAGTGCTGGGATTGAAACTGCTGTCCCCCGCATAGAACACGGTCACCGCGTGCTGCCCTGGACTAAAAAATTCATACCCGTAAGGAAATACGGTATATCCCTGACTGTTGAGGTCCATGCGGCTTCCAAACTGATTTCCGTTGTCAGAGAAATACGCGAATCCTGTCGGTATTCCATGCCCCGATTGTCCTGCAACGTCAACCCGAGGATAGGCAAACCCGCCGAACGTCCCTACCGTCAGCGGAATGGGGTTGCCATTCTGATCCGCAGTCAATACCGAGGCAGTGGTCGTACTATGCTCCGGTGTGATGTTCACCGAAATGGGACTGGAGTTGCTAGGTGCAAAATTCAGGTCTCCGCCATAACGAGCAGTCAAGTTATATACGCCGCCGGGCAGAGTACTGACTGACGCAGACACAGACCCATTAGATAACGTGAAAAATGCGGGGCTGTTTTCGGTGAATGTGTCTAGCAGGGACACATCGCCCGTCGGAACGCCACTCCCGGAAGTAGGTGCTACCGAAACCGTCACTGGAACTGAAGACCCATGCGTCGTGCTGATCGCGGCTGGCGCGAGGGTTGTGGTGGTCGCGGTGAACGTCACCGTATTCCACTGGTTCACCAGATTTGTGACATTGACCGACCCCAATCCGGTTGCCAGATCATAGCCTGTTGCCGCCTGGTACTTCGCCGAACTGGTGCCGAAGCCCAATTCTCCGGGAACCGCATTGTTGCCGCTAGTGCCGTCATTAAAGACGCATGTCGAGGCGGGGAGCGTGGTTGTATTCGAGCCATTACATCCCGACAATGTTTCGGCTGCGGCGAGACGATACAACACATAGTTCGCTTGCCCCTGCCTGCCATACTGCTCCACGACCAGCGCCATGATTGCGGCGAAAGAGGGCGCTGCCGCGGACGTACCTCCAATCCCTATGAGGAAACCCCGATTACACGAGCCCTCAAAACATAGGAGATACGGGTCGTGAAGGGCTGCCGTCAAAGAAACGTCGGGCAGGTCGCGCGCGCCGTCGCTGGGAATGCCGGCCACTCCAAACTGCCAGTTTGGTTTCGAAAAGAAGACACTGGCCCCGCCGCCGCCCGCCCACAAACCGCATGAGGCGCAGCTTTCGTTCCACACATTTTCTGGAATATAGGACTTGGCAGAGGCAAGGGTTGCCGGGTTGTTCGTCGCGTTCCAATATCTGGTGTCGTTTCCTGCCTCGTTGAATTCAGTTCCTCCCACAGCGACGGTGAACGCCGAAGAGGCGAGAACATTCACCGATGGCGGATCACCATTGGCCGAGGAACCATTGGGATCGTCGCAAGCCTCTGCCCCGGAATCCCCGGAAGAAACCATATAAGTGATTCCCTGCGCCGCCGCTTGCTGTGCCAGTAGGGAAAGCCCACTCGCTTCGGCCTGCGATGCAGCCCCTTCGCACGAGCCGAAGCTTTCGGTCATGACGTCGCCAAGATTGTTGTCAATGATATCGAGTTCCGAAAGATCCACTCCGTCGGTAGTATTCGTGGAAGCGGAAACAACGAAATTGACCTGCGCATACGGAGCGACCGCGCTTGACCACGTCGCGTCAAGATCTGCCTCAGCTTCTTCGTTTGGATCGAAGATCCCTGGCTGAATTCCATCATTGACGATATTTACAAAAGTCAACGGAATTCCGGCCATGGTGTGAAAATCGAGCGCGTCCGTCTGCTGAAAATTCGACCTCGCGACGACCGCGATGGTCGCCCCTTGACCCTGGAGAGCCGCCGAATACAGCGGAGCGATGTTGTATATCGTCGCGAAGTCTCCCGGCATGAGGGCATGTTGGCCGCTCGATGTCAGCAGAGGTGACCCTCCGGGCTGTGGAATTGGAAAATGCTGACTAGACAATCGACTTGTTGGTTTCTTCCTAAAGTCATGCAGACTCCACACCCCCGCCACGGCCGGCGCCAGCGCCGCCGGAATCTGCGGATTGCTGGCATTGGCCCAGTGCTGTTGACCGTTCACCAGATAGGCATGTATCTGGCTGTGAAAAGCAGCCTCGACTTGAGACTCCACTCCGGAAAATTCGATTACGCTGCGTCCGTGCGCGACGCGGTTTACCTGGAAGCCGTGCGACTGCAGCCATCCGATGACCAATTGCATGTCTTGATCCGACGGACCGAAGTTGACACCGAATTCATCCGGCGTGACCCATTTGTGGTAATTGGGAGAAGCTTTGTCCTGCTGGTCGTCGAGCAATTTGCGCAAGGCAAAGTCCTGTTGCGGATTGCGCTTCAACACCAACAACATGCGCTGCAAGGGCATAGTGGGCGCCGCTATCCCGATATCAAATTGCGGCTGGGCCAGCGGGTGGGTGTTGCCCTTGAGAGTCGTGAGCTGGCTCTCGTTAATCGGCTGGGTAATCAGCGGCTGCGGCGAAAACTGCTGCGCAAGGCCCGGTGCTGCAAGAGAAAGAAATAGGAAAAAACCAACCGCACGGAGGAGACGAGCTTCCACAGGGTACACTCCTGCCCTCAATCACGGTAACCTCTGTCGACCACCCGCGACGAGCGCCCAACGCAAGAGTTGTAGCGGGGAAGGGCCCGCAACTCTGGACTCGAAATATTGCTCTTCTAGTTACGTTCCGTCAAGTGAATTCTCCGAACTTGAGCCAGAGCAAACTGGCGGGAAGCCTGCTACTCGCCTGTTTCGGCGGCGGTTATGGTCGAGACGAGGTTTGCCGGGCTGGTATCATGGGCGCGACCAACAAGGAGTGTTTGATGACGCGGAATTCCCTGTTCTTCTGTGCCCTACCTGTTTTCTGTGTCCTGGCGTTTGGCAGCGCTCCTGGTGGCGATCCCGCAGCCTCGGCGCGGGCGACACCGGCCATCCTCGCCCCTACCCCGCCCATGGGATGGAACAGTTGGGACTCCTACGGCACCACCATCACCGAAGACGACGTCCGCGCCAACGCCAAGTGGATCGCCGAAAACTTGAAATCCTACGGCTGGCAATACGTCGTCATCGACATGGAATGGTTCGCCATCAATCCCAAAGCCAGCGGCAACTCCAAGACCACGCAGCTCAGCATGGATGAATTCGGCCGCTACACTCCCGATGTCAACCGATTCCCTTCCTCCGCCAACGGCGCGGGATTCAAACCGCTTGCCGACTACGTCCATTCCCTCGGCCTCAAATTTGGACTGCACATGGTGCGCGGCATTCCGCGCCAGGCGGTGGAAAACAATCTCCCCATCTTTGATTCGAAAAACAACGATTCGACAAACAAGGACTCTTCTTTCCACGCCGCCGACGCTGCCGACACTTCCGACGCCTGCCCGTGGAACTCCGACAACTGGGGTCTAGACCCGGCCAAGCCCGCCGCGCAGGCCTATTACGATTCCATCGCCAAGCTTTACGCAAGTTGGGGCGCCGACTTCGTGAAGGCCGACTGCATCGCCAGCCGCCCATATAGAGGAGAAGAAATCCGCATGTTGAGCACGGCCCTGCGCAAGACCGGACGCCCCATCGTGCTGAGCCTTTCTCCCGGCGCCGCGCCGCTCGACAAAGTTGACGAGATGCGCCAGTACGCTGACATGTGGCGCATCTCCGACGACGTGTGGGACATGTGGCACAGCGACGTCCCCTACCCCCAAGGTTTCGGAGACCAATTCCCCCGCGTAGCAGCATGGGACCCGCTCACCCAGCCCGGCCGCTGGCCCGACGCCGACATGCTCCCCTTCGGATATTTAGGTCCCGCCCCCGGCTACGGTGAGCCGCGCCAAACCAAACTCACCCACGACGAACAGCGCAGCTTCTTCACGTTGTGGTGCATGTTCCGCTCACCGCTGATGTGGGGCGGCAATCCGACCAAGAGCGACGCATGGACGGTCTCATTGCTAACCAACCCTGAGGTGCTCGATGTGGATCAGCACTCGATGGACAATCACGCGGTGATCACGACCGACAAGACTGTTGTTTGGACGGCAAAGAATTCTCGCGGCGGCAGTATCGGTGGCGGCGTTATTTGGAACCACTACGTCGCAGTCTTCAACCTCCAGGATTCACCACAAACCGCGCACTTTTCGTGGAAGGACCTGTCTTTCCCCGAAGGAACATTCGCGGTCCGCGATCTGTGGGAGCACAAAGATCTGCCCCGAGCCACATCTTTGGAGGTAACCCTGCCGCCGCACGGATGTGTGTTGTACCGGGTGACGGTGCCATAGAAGAAGCGCTCGTGTGGGATAAGTCGTTATCGCACCGGCTGGGGGTTAGGATTTTAATGGACCGTATTTTGACAAAATCAGCCAAGTGACAACAGCCGCTACGAAAGGCGAAACGTCTGCGATTAGCATTACAACGTCGTGAGGGATTACATATCCTGAAAAATACAAGTGTTGGACTACGCGAGGCCAGACGCGCCACGTGAAATACCCCAGTAAAGCCGAGGAAACTACACGAAGAACAACCACGGGAAGGTTGCTCGACCGTGGCGGTGCTGATGCAGTTGGCAGGGGTTCGGTCGTACTAGGGGTTGGTGCTTCTGTTCTTCGATTCCTTCGATCTTTCCACATCTCCAAGAGAATAGGAGCGATCAAACTCGTGAATATGGCAGTGACTATACCGACCATTACGTTCGAATGATAGCCGAACCCATAGCGTTTGCAATCATAAAACCATAAATGAAGGGCCGTTCGGGAGCGAAACGGAAGCCGGAGAACGAGCTAGCCGATTGGGCGAAAGATAGATATATGGCGTCGCCCGTTGCTGTAGCTGAACCGCAACGGCGGTAGGCTAGGATAGACCCGTCGCGACCAGCGTTCATCGGGTCGTCGTGCCTGTTTACGCTATTGTTGGAGGCCCCGTCCGGAATCGAACCGGAATTACCGGTTTAGGAAACCGGTACTCTATCCATTTGAGCTACGGGGCCGCCGCTTCAGTTTACCGCGAGTCTTATTTCTGAGGCTCGAGGCCGACCTAGCCCCTTACTTCCCCAGCGCGAACGCCACGTACACCCCGCCCGACTTCGACTTCGGGTCTTTGCCGCCGCCGGCGGCGATGGCTACGTACTGACGGCCATTTACTTCGTACGTGATCGGCGTGGCGTTGCCGGAAAAAGGCAGCGTCGTCTCCCACAGCAGCTCGCCGGTGGATTTATCGAAGGCGCGGAATTTCTTGTCGTAGTTGGTGGCTCCGATGAAGAGCAGGCCGCCGGCGGTGACGATTGGGCCGCCATAGTTGTCGCTTCCGGTGTTCTTCAATCCCTGGGCGGCGAGCTCGGGATACTCGCCCAGCGGAATCTTCCACGCATATTCGCCGGAGTTCAGGTTGATCGCGTTCAGCGTTCCCCACGGCGGCGCCACCGCCGGATAGCCCTCGGGGTCGAGGAACTTTTTGTATCCGGTGAAGCGGTATTTCATGTGCGGCGCGGGTTCAGTCGGAGACGGCTGCGAGTCTCCGCCACGCGTTAAATATTCAACCAGCGCGCTGATTTGTACGGCGGAAAGATTGGGGAACGCCGGCATTCGTCCCCCACCTTTTTGAATGCGTTCTGCGATTGCCGCCGGAGCGAGGCGCATCCCTATGCCAATCAACGACGGAAACACCGGCGGCGAGCCGGCGCGATTGTCGCCGTGGCAGATCGAGCACTGGGCCTGATAAATGCCGATGCCACTGGATTCGTCGGCGGTATTTTCGGCCAGCGCGCCGGTCCACGGCAGATCGTTGGCATTCACATAAAGGATGCCAGACTCGGGATCAAATGCCGGCCCGCCCCATTCCGCACCGCCATCGAATCCCGGAAAGACAACGGTATCTTTGCCCACGCTGAACGGAACAAATTGTCCTTCGCTGCGAAAAGCCCGAAACTGCTCGACTGCCCACTGATGCATTTCTGGCGTGCGATTGGTCAGCATGTCCTCCGTCAGAAGCTGACGTGCAAAGGGCGCAGGCTTGGTGGGAAGCGGCTGCTCCTCGGCCGCAACTTCTCCCGGAACAGTGCTGGGAGGATACTTGCGATACTCAATGGGAAACAACGGCGCTCCGTTGGCGCGATTGAAAAGATAGACGAATCCCTGCTTGGTAGTCTGCGCAACCGCGGCCACGTTTTTTCCGTTGCGCTTGACGTTTACCAGCACTGGCGGCGCAGGAAAATCGCGGTCCCAGACATCGTGACGAACGCCCTGGAAGTGCCAGATCCGCTCGCCAGTTTCGGCGTTGAGCGCGATCAGACAGTTGGCGAAAAGATCGTTGCCGAGCCGGTCGGCGCCATAAAAATCAAATGCCGCCGAACCGGTCGGGACATAAAGAATGCCGGTCTTGGAATCGAGCGACATTCCTGCCCAGTTATTGGCGGCGCCGCTGGTTTTCCACGCGTCCTTCTGCTGCCACGTGTCATAGCCGAATTCGCCGGGACGCGGAATACTGTGAAAGATCCAGCGCATTTTTCCTGTGCGCACGTCGAAGGCGCGAATGTCACCAGGAGGCGCCGGCAAAGTTTCCGGTTCGCGGCCACCTGCAAAAAATAAATCTTTGTAAACCAGCACAGGGCTAGTGAGGACAACGAACGCCGTCGCCGGGTCGCGCCCCAGGCCTTCGCGCAAATCAATTCTTCCTTGATCGCCGAACGTCGCAATCGGCTGCCCGGTTTCGGTGTCGAGTGCGTAAACGAAGTTCATCACCCCGACGAGGATGCGATGGTCTTTATTGTCGGAGCTGCTCCAGAATGCGAGCCCGCGACCCGGCTGTGTGCCCACGACGCCAGGGTCGTACTTCCATTTGAGCGCGCCGGTGGCAGCGTCCAGCGCAAAGACTTTCTGCGAAGGCGACAACCCGTAGAGGATTCCGTTGACGACAATGGGACTGGTCTGCAGGCCGCCGGTTTCCTCGGTGTCGAATGTCCAAGCCGGCTGCAACTGCTTCACGTTCGATTTGTTAATCTGCGTCAGCGGTGAGTAGTGGCCGCCTTCGAGGGCTCCGCCGTACACCGGCCAGTCATGATTCTTGTTGGAGGCAACTTGGGCGCAAACATTGGTCGCAGTGAGTGCAACGACGATGAGAGCTTGTATCGGAAGGGATCGGATGCTTTTGGATTTGGATTGCATTCGCTTCGCGTTTTTACGCGCAGCTAGGGCAGCTGGTCAAGAAGAATCTGGCTCAATGTTGCGCCTCAATGTTACGATTCCAAGATTCGGAGGATGATGATGACAAGAAGAGAAGGACTACTTCTTCCCTCCGGAAAAAGTGGCGCCGCCCGCCCCGACCGACAACGAATAAATTCAGCTGGGACCCCTAGATCACCGATGTCTCCGGCGCCCACCTTTCACAAAACCGCGAAAAGCCCGCCCTGAGCGAATTCGAAGAGATGGGGCACCCGCATTTCTGGTACTCAGTCCTAGTTCTCGGTCTCCCCGGGAACCTCCGGCGGAGCGGCGGCCTTAGACCCCTTGGGAGGAGCCGGGGGCGGAGGCGGCGTCGCCACACCTTTGCGGATCTCGATGCTGCCGTGCTCCAGGTTCAGGACCATGTGCGGACCGCCGCCATTTACCGATCCCGTCGCGGTTGCACGAGCGTCGCCGTTATCAATCTTCAGTTGCGGGAAGTCAGTCTCGATTTCTCCATCGCGCGCCTGCGCGTCCACCTGGAAACCAGCTTTTTCGGGAACGAAAATCCGGATGTCGCCTTTCGAGTTGGTCACTTCTAAACTGCCCAGCTTGTTGAGATGAATTTCAACCGCGCCGTTCTCGTTCGTCATGTGCACGTCGCTGGTGATGCCGTTCAGCGTGATGTCCTTGTTGCTGGTCCGCAGACGCAATGGCCCGGTCAAGCTGGAAGCCTCAAGATCGCCGGAGTCAAGATTCAGGTAGCCGTCCAGCTTCGTGAAATCCATATCCGTGCGCGTGGACTTAAAGCTGACCGACTTCGCAATGCGCGTCAGCTTGATGCTCTCCATGAAGTCGCCGTCCAGCCGGACCGCGCCTTTCACGTCTTCGAGGTCAATATCCTTGCCGCGGCCCTGCACCGTTACATCGGAGGAAACCTCCGATACCCGCGCCGAACTGCTGTCGAGATTCAGCGTGAGAGTACCGTTCAGATCGGTGACCGAAACGTCGCCGTCCTGACTGGTGATCTCGCCATTGCCGTCACGGCCCATCACGCTGATGTCGCCGTGCCGGGTTGAGATCACCACCGCTGCCTTGCGAGGGACGGAAATGTCCAGATCAGTGCTCACCCAGTGGTCGCCCGCGCCCTGGGTATTGGCGTTCACGGTCACGACCGCGCCGCTCAGACCGATTTGCGGCTGGGTGGACTTATTCCACTTGTCCGCTTCCTCCTGCCGTTCGGCATTTACCCGCTTGTGAACGGTCACGTGGATGTTGTTGTCCACGGAGGCGGTCAGATTGATGGCGCCGCGCTCGTTGGTCACGTGCAGACTGCCTCCAGCAGGAAAAGCCTGTTGCATTTCGTCGGTGTAGTCGTAGCTGTGCCCCCACCAGGGGACATCGCCCTGAATGTGCATCTGGTCACGAAGTTCCGGCCAGTTCACGCGATAGGCTTCAGTCGCCATCAGTCCAGAGATCACGAGAACGACGATGAGGATGACTCCGCCAGCCCCTATGCCGCGCGGGTGTACCCCAGCGCGGTTCGCGCTCTGGTATTCGAACAGCTTGATAATTCCCCACAGAATCAGCAGCGCCGGCCAGTAGTGCGCAAACCAATAACCGAGCTGATGAAATTCAATCAGCCCCATATTTCCCAGCAGGAAGAAAATGCCGACCACGATCAACACAATCGGCCCGGCGAAGGAACGTGGCGCGCGCGGCCTCATGGGAGGAGGTGGCGCGGAAGGCATGGGCGGAGTTTGAGTGGCGCTAATCATTTTTCACCTCACTGTTTA
>Ga0066789_10001246_pt1 | contig 10967 bp, 10 predicted proteins | sample OrgsoiDNA2013049_FD_70960 | JGI IMG/M metagenome (GOLD analysis project Ga0066789, IMG submission 70960) | Permafrost soil microbial communities from the Arctic, to analyse light accelerated degradation of dissolved organic matter (DOM) -... | ecosystem: Environmental > Terrestrial > Soil >...
AATCCGGTCCCGGTGTCGGCGGCGCGGGCGTTTGGCGCGGAAATCGTCATCGCCGCCAACCTCTCGAGCGACGTTTTCACCCACAGTACGACGATCTACGCGCACGGCCCGTCGGCCGACGTATCGGTCGCCATCGCGCCGGAGGCCGAGATCGAGCCGCCACCGCCAAAACGCGGCTTTGGCAAATTCTTCTCGCCCGAGCGCACCATGAAGCGCGAGTTTTTCGGCAGCAGCGGACGGCCGGGAATCTCCACCGTGATGGTCGATGCCTTCAACATCATGCAGGACCGCATCACCCGCGCGCGCCTGGCCGGCGATCCGCCCGATTTGTTGATCTCGCCCCGTGTCGGCCAGATCGGCTGGTTCGATTTCCACCGCGCCAGCGATCTGATCGCGCATGGCGCGCGCGCCGCCGAGCGCGCCATCGACTCCATCCAGGAGGCGATTCACATTCTTGCACCTGCCGCGGCCAACCGACCCGCCACTCCGGTGGAGAAAAAGGACTGAGCGAACCCGTCCGCTCAGGCCGTCTTGATGTAATCGCGCAGCGCTTCCTGCTCCATCTCGAATTCCCTGACGCGCCATTTGACGATGTCGCCAATCGAAATCAGGCCGACCACCTTGCCGTCTTCGACCACCGGCAGATGCCTGAATTTACCCAGGGTCATCATCTCCATGATGCCGGCGACGGTGTCGGCCTGCCTGCAACTGACGACCTTGCGCGTCATCACCGCGCTGACCGGTTCGTCCAGCACCGCAGCCCCGCGTTCGCCGAGCACACGCACGATATCGCGCTCCGACAGGATGCCTTCGATGCGCCCCTCGCTCATCGCCAGCACAGCGCCGATCTTGCGCTCCGACAGAATCTTGATCGCAGCCGAAAGCTTCGCCGCCGGCTCGACGCTTTGGATCTGATGGCCCTTGGTATCAAGAATTGCACGTACCGTCATTGTCTTCTCCCTGAAGCCGATCACGCCCTTGAGCGAGCGCGGTCTTTGCTGCCATTCAAGTCTGCAATCAATAGTTTAGCGCCGATTTCGCTGCAGGCGCATTCGGAAGCCGCGGATACTTAAGCACGCTCACGGGCTTATGCCGTAACTCTGGCATGATGGATGAAACCGGCTTGCGCCGCAAGCGACGATCAGCCGCGCTCCGATGCGTCGGGAGACGACGCATCTGCAGCATCGGGCGCGGCCCGCGGGATCGGATCGAACAGCGAAAACAACAATAGCCCTGCGAAGAAGCCGCCGATATGCGCCTGCCAGGCGACGCTGGCGCCGTCGGCGCCGATCGCGATCGATCCGACGCCAAAGATGATGTTGACGCCGAACCAGACCGCAAGAAAACCCAGCACGCGCGTGTTGCGCAACGCGCGCAGCAGCGACAGCGCCGGCACCTTTGCCGCGGCATCGGCGTCGCCGCGGCTGAACGACAGGAAGCTGCCCTGCACGAAGGCGAAGCGGATCGCCGCCGCCATGGTGCCGGACACCGACGCCGACGCGCCGATCATCGGCGCCACCGCATGCTCATGGGTGACGAAATGCGCCAGCGCGCCGGCTGCAGCCGTCACCGCCATGAACAGGAAAAAGCGCGCCGCGCCGAAGCGGCGCGCCAGCGCGCTGCCGAACGGCAGCAGCCACAGCACGTTGAAGCCGATATGGGCGAGATTGGCATGCAGCAGCGAATAGGTCACAAAGGTCCAGACCTTGGCGCCGGCGCCGCCGGGAAAATCGATCGCCAGCAGCGTCGAATCGTAACGCTTCGGAATGAAGCCGAACATCTGGATGACGACGTCGTCGGTATCGAACGGCAACAGAATGCGGAGGACATGAATCGCCGCAAGCAGCAGGACATACGCGGTCAAGGCGCCAGGCAGCGTCAGGATCGGTTCGCGCGGGGCGTCCGGCGGCAATTCTGGCGGGGATTCTGGCGGGGATTCCAAGGGCTCAAACACCTCAAACGGCCGGCTCACGCGACCGATTGCGCCCCATTAGGCGGCTTGGCGCTGCGGCGCAAGGGCGCAAACACCGGTCCGGGACGCGGTAAGCGAATGCATTGAGCGCCTCCAGAACCGTCATCTATCGTCAAAGATACCGCTTTTTGGATTTTCCGTCCGAATTGCCCGGCAGGCCGGCAAGCCCGGGATCCGTTCCGCGGCCGGTTTGGGGCGACATTGGTTCGGCGCGCACCGGAGCATTCCGACCAAGAGGCGTGTCATTCTCCGCCCGATCGCCGCTTGCGGCGAATGCAACGTCAGCACGGAGAAAGACCATGAGTTCGAATAGCTCCAGCCAGGGTTTCGTCATCACCGCATTTTGGGAAACCAGGCCGGGCGAGGAGGATACCGTCGCAAGCCTGTTGCGGAAATTTCTCCCCGAGGCGAGGAAGGAAGAGGGCGTGAAGGAATTCCAGATTCATCAGAGCGTAACGAAACCGCAGGAATTCTTCTTCTACGAAGTCTTCGCCGCGGAAACGGCGTTCGCCGCCCATCAGCAGACCGAGCATTTCAAGAAATTTATCCTCGGCGAGGCGATCCCGAAGCTCGCCAAGCGCGAACGGTCGCAGTTTCGGTTTATCTGAGCCGTGTCACGCGCGCGGAGCAGTGTCCCGTTGATTGTCAACTTGACCGCATCCCGCTTCGATGCCACGTTTGTCACCGGTGGTGCTCGCAAGGGCTGACCAAGGGAATGCGGTACGCCTGTTTCGATAGGCAAATCCGCGGCTGCCCCCGCAACTGTAGGCGGATAGCCGACGACCATATATGCCACTGGAGATCGAAACGTCTCTGGGAAGGTGGTCCGAGGCGACAACCCGCGAGCCAGGAAACCTGCTGCCGGTCATGGTCACGCGCGAACGCGTCGGGCGGGGTGCTCCGGTATGGCGAGAGTAGCCAGCTATGCCTGCCATAGGGGCGAAGGCAGTGTAGCGGCAACCGCGGGTGACGGTTAGGCGTTCGCCGTCGGGACTAGGATCGTGTCAAATTTCGGAAATTATCGGCGCCTTGCGCCTGTGCGCGCGCGTGCTCCCTCGCTCGCGTCAACGTATGCCGGGCCACGCTGGTTGCGTTCCAAGGCAGCCCCTCTCAGCCTGCTTGCCCTGCTTTCTTCTGTCGCAGCCACACCTGCCGCGGCCCAGACCACCGCGCCGAACAATTCCGGCACGATTGGACCCGTGATCGTCACGGAGCCGAAGCGCAAGCAGGTACGGCGAGTGCAGACCGAAACCGACCGCCCCCACGTTCACGCGCGGGTTGCCGGCCGCACCCGCACGTCGATAGCCAAGCCCGTTCCGGCAACTGCCGGCGACGCCGATCAAGCCGCCAAGACGCCGCTCAACAGCAACGTGGTGGCGACAAGCGCGAGCCGGCTCGGCCTCACGGTCCACGATACGCCGGCAACCGTCGAGATCGTCGACCAGCAGACGATGCGCGAACAGGGCTACCGAACTACGTCGGAAACCGCGCAAGGCGCCGTTGGGGTACAGGGTGGCGATGGACCTGGTGCGCCCGGCGGGTTTTCAATGCGCGGCTTCACTTTCGGCGAAGTGAACGTACTCTACAACGGTATCTGGATTGGTCCGCAAAATATCACCTCGCGCGTCATGGACACCTCCAATCTTGACCGCGTCGAATTTCTTAAAGGTCCATCATCGCTGATGTCAGGTCTTGATGCGATCGGAGGATCAGTCAATTACGTAAACAGGCAACCGACCACAGGGGCGATCAAGAACGAACTTGATACGTCGATCGATTCGCTCGGGACTTACCGCACGCATTTCGGCTCGGGCGGGAGCACGGCTGTACAGGGGCTCGACTATCGGGTTGACATCGGTCAGTCGAAGATCGCCAGCTTTATCGATGGCGATTATCAGGATCTGACGAATTTTTCGTCGCAATTGAACTACCGCCTGACCGACACTCTTCAAGGTATTCGCGGCTCTTGAGTACAAGCGGGATGAAGGGCACGCCTACTGGGGCACGCCACTGGTACCCGTCGCATTCTCGGGGCCGTTCGCCAAGAACGGTGTTGTCTCGGGCACAGCCGTGAATACCTTCGATGGTTCCGTTCTCGGGCCCCTTACCGTGGACTCGCGAACGCTGAAGACCAACTACAACGTCGCCGACAATTCGACCGGCGCGCACGAGCTTTGGCTGCGCGGTGGATTCGAATGGGCGCTCAGCAACAACATCGCGATCAAGGACCAGGCCTACGACTACAGGGCCAAGCGACATTATTTCGACAGCGAGACCTACGCCTTCAATCTGGACACTTCGACCATCGATCGCGATCGCTTCTTCGTCACGCATGATCAGCACGTGTTCGGCAACAATGCCGACCTGGTTTGGGACAGCGGCTTTTTCAGCATGGAGAACCGCCTTGCCACCCAGTTGCAGGTCAGCCGGAACGACATCACGTTCGCCCAGGAAGGCAATCCGGATACATTCCCCGCCGACACGGTTTCGGTGCTCAATCCGAATCCCGGTTTTTACGGCGTGCCGGAACCCAACATTCGCAACAGCCATCTGGATACCCTTGACGGATCGGTCGAAGACCGCCTCAAGGTGACGCCCATGCTGGCCCTAGTCGGAGGCATTCGCGTCGACGACTTCAGGCTGGCGCGGGACGGCATCAATTTCGATGGCACGGTCCCGGCCGGGCAGCCCTTCACCAAGAACTGGACCCCGGTGTCGTATCGCGCGGCCTACACGTTCGAGCCGATACGTGGGCTGACCTTCTACAGCATGTACGCCACGGCGTTCGATCCGGCGGCCGCCGGCATCTTCTCCGTGACGCCGGGGACCTCGCTCGAATTGACGAGCTCCCGGATTTACGAGACCGGCGTCAAGCAATTGTTCTGGGACAACAAGGCAGAATGGACGCTTGCTGCCTACGATCTCGCACGGCGAAATGTGTATGTGCAGATCAACGAGACCACGTCGACCCTGGCCGGCGAAATTCGCACCAAGGGCGTTGAGCTTGCCGGCGCCGTGCGCCCGGTCGAGGACGTCAAGCTATGGGCCAACGCCGCACTCACGCAGGCGCGCTACGTCAACTTTAATTTCGAGGGAAGTTCGTGGAGCGGCAACACGCCGTCGAACGTCGCGCCGCTGATCGTCAATGCCGGCGCGTCCTATCGTTTCAGCCGATGGCGTTGGCCGGTCGAGTTCGGTGGCTCGGTGCGTCATGTCGCCAGCCGATATCTGTTTGAGGACAACGCCACCACGATGCAGGCCTACACCACCGGTGACGTCTATGCCTTCGTCGATATCCCGAGCCGCGATTTGCCGTGGCAAGGCCTCGACAAGATGCGCGTGACGTTCCGGGTACGCAACATCGCCAACACGGTGTACGCGGCATGGGCCGATCCCGGCTATCCCGATCAGGTGTTGCTCGGCGCGCCCCGGACTTACGAGTTGTCAGCGTCAGCGAAGTGGTGAGCCCATTAGTCCGAATGCCGTTGCCCCTGTAGCCGGGTTCAGAGGCACGGTGACAAACATTCGCGTGTCAGAAATGATAATCCACGCCGGCCGGGCATGATCACCGGAGCCTGTAAGGAGACGCGCTACTCAAACCGGACTCCGAACTTCTCTCGATAAACCCGCAAGCCTTTCGGCGTGATCCGCAGCGCGCGCGTGCCGTCGATCCTGCAGACGAATCCTTGCGCGAAACTATGGGCGCAAAGGGCCGCGCCGACGACACCGGCCAGATGGCTGCGCCGCTCGCTCCAGTCGAGACATGGACGGCACAGCAGGCGGCCCGACTTCATCCCGCCCCGCTCCCGCATCGACGAAACGTCGATCCCGACCCGCTCGAGAAATGCCAGGCCGCGCTCGGTGATGATGCCTGACTCGGCCGAAACCTCGGCATATCCCGCCGAGATCAGCGCGTCGGATAAGAAAACGCCGAGACGACCGGCAAGATGGTCGTAGCAGGTCCGCGCCTGCCGCAGCGCCGCATCGCGCGGGCCAACCGACAGGTTCTTGCGCGGCGGCTGCAACTCGGACGCCACCCGCATGATCCCCTCGATCATGCGGGCCACACCTGACGTCGCCAACCGGTGATAGCGATGCCGGCCTTGCTTGGCGACGGCAAGAAGCCCGGTCTGCGTCATGCGCGCCAGATGCCCGCTCGCGGTCTGCGGCGCGATCCCCGCGACGCGCGCGAGTTCGGAAGCCGTCAGGGCACGGCCGTCCATCAGGGCGTGAAGCATCGCGGCGCGCGCCGGATCGCCCGCCATCGCCGCGACTTCGGCAAAAGCCGCCGTGCTCGCCATCGTGTCTACTCCTCCCATGGAGCCAGACTCTACCGCCTCGCGCCCCGGCGATGCTTCGGTCCTCGCCGTAGCATCCTTGCGCGCCCGCCCGGTATTCGGGCGGCGCCCCGCAGTCGCCAGGCAATGCCGGTGGCAAAGAGGTGAACAGGCGATGGTGGCATTGACGTACGCGAAAAAGTTCCATGGTTGGCGCATTGTCGGGGCGGCCTTTGTGCTGGCCGTATTCGGCTGGGGTCTCGGGTTCTATGGTCCGCCGATCTATCTTCAGGCGGTTCGTGATCTCAGAGGCTGGTCGCTGCAGCTGGTGTCGGCAGCCGTCACCGTCCACTTTCTGTTCGGTGCGCTCGTCGTCGCGAGGCTGCCGAAACTTTATCTCCGCTACGGGCTTCCGGCGGTCACCAAGGCCGGCGCGCTCTCGCTGGCAGTCGGCATTTCGGGTTGGGCGGTTGCGGCCGAGCCCTGGCAACTGTTTGCGGCGGCGCTTTTCAGCGGCGCAGGCTGGGTTGCAATGGGCGCCGCCGCGATAAACGCAATCCTGGCGCCGTGGTTCGTGCGGACGCGGCCTGCAGCACTTACGATGGCCTACAACGGCGCCAGCATCGGCGGCGTGGTGTTCTCGCCGCTCTGGGTCGCTGCCATCGGCATTTGGGGTTTTCCGGCCGCCGCAGCGGCCGTCGGCGTGATCGTGACGGTCTGTGTGTGGATCCTCGCGGATTTCTGGTTCTCCAGCACGCCGCAGCAGATGGGATTGGCGCCCGATGGCGATGAGCCCGGAGACGCGGCGGCTTCCAGTGCATCGGCGGCGAGACCGCTTTCCGGCAAGAGCCTCTGGAAGGACCGCGGGTTTGTCACCTTGGCGGCCGGCACGTCGCTTGGCCTGTTCGCGCAAATCGGCCTGCTCGCCCATCTGTTTTCGCTGCTCGTCCCCGCCGTCGGCGCTCAATTGGCAGGCATCGCGATCAGCGCTGCGACAATGGCCGCGATCGCGGGGCGCACGCTTGTCGGCTGGTTGATGCCGGTCGGCGCCGACCGGCGTCTGGTGGCCTGTGGCAGCTTTGCGGTCCAGATCACGGGCTCCATCGCGTTTCTGATCGCGGGCGGCATCCATATTCCCTGGCTTGTTCTTGGGACCATCCTGTTCGGGATCGGCATCGGCAACGCCACCTCGCTGCCACCGCTGATCGCTCAGGCCGAATTCGCAAGAGAGGATGTTTCCAGGGTGGTCTCGCTGAATGTCGCGATTTCGCAAGGGACTTACGCTTTCGCGCCGGCGAGCTTCGGATTGATCAGGGAGTTCGCCCCGCAGGTGGGCGCCGCGGCGGGTGCCGCCGCGCCATATCTGTTTGTTGCCGCCGCACTGCTCCAGGCGTTGGCGCTCGCGGCCCTTCTCGCCGGTCGCCGGCGATCGATCGTGCTCGCGTCTTAGGACAAGGGACGAAATCGGCGCGATGGTTTGATCACAATCCATCTGGGCCTGGCTTTGCAGCGCGCCGACGAATTCGCGGATGTCGCCAAAGAAAAAGGGAGGGCTCTGAGAAAGCCCTCCCTCGTCGGTGCTGATCTTTTCGCGCCAGGCAAGGGGTGACAATTCCCCCTCCCCGCGCGACGACCAAACTTGCTTGACGCCGCCCGTGTAACGAATTCGCCTGAGCCTGCAGAAAACCGGCCAGCAATGGAGTGCGCGGACCCTAGCAGGCCGGCGCCGATCTCCAACCCCTTAGTTAATTTAACCTTAACGACGCAAAGGCGCCGCCAATCGCCCGATAACGCCCTCGCGGCATGGACGCTGCAAAGCCTGTCTTGCAAAACAACCAGGGGAATGCGCGTGAGCGAAAGCGGGACAGAGATGTCCCACCGAGCCGGACGCCGGACGAGGTAGCGTCATGAAACATCCGTCAAGCCGTGAGTTTTACGCTTATTGGGACGACAAGCGCGGCAGCGCGCGCGCGCCGGAACGCAGCGAGATCGAGCCGGGCGCCGTGCGCGAGCTGCTCGGCGATATCTTCGTGCTGTCGTATGACGCAGCCGCCGGTTATCCGTTTCGCGTCGCCGGAACCAGGGTCTGCGCCCTGCTCGGCTGCGATCTGAAAGACCGGAGCTTTTCCGCGCTGTTCGCGCCGGAAGGCCGCCGCGAGATCGAGGACATTATCGCCGTGGTATCGGAAGAAATGCTGGCCGCCGTCGCCGGCATCACCGCGACGTCGCAAGATGGCTCGCGCGCGCATCTGGAATTGCTGCTGCTGCCGTTCAACGCCCGCCCGCACACGCCGCTGACCCTGACCGGATTGCTCGCCCCGTTCGAGAGCGACCACGGCGTGCTCCGGGATTTCCAGGTGACATCGTGGCGCTATCTCGGCCACCAACCGGAGAAGCTGATTCCCCGCGCGTTGCGAAAACTGGCCGTCGCGCGCGGCTTCATGGTCTATGAGGGTCTGCGCTAGCCCGGACCCGTCGGTAAAATCGGATTGCCGCAACGCCCGATCTCACGCCTTCGCTGCCGCATCGCTTTCAACTGGCGGTAGCGCGTTTGGGCAAAACCAGTTTGTCACGCTGTCACCTCGCATTGGCCACAATCAAAATTTTCATTCGCCACAATCAAAATTAAAGTTGCGCCCGCCACACAACAGTTTTTGCCTGTCAACGAATCGGTTGATTATTTTTCCAGTGGAGATTGCCATGAACGCTGCTTCTGATGCCTCGGTGCGCGCCATTCCCGAAACCCAGACGAGCTTTAATAATCCTCTAATGTCCATCGCTCTGCTTTGTGCGCTTATTCTGGGCACATCGTTCTGTCTGGCTACTTTCGGCCTGGATATCAGCGCCGGGTTTTTCTAAGGCGCCGTTGCGGCGCGCAGCCGGCCTGGGTCCCTCAGCGTAACTAGCGAGGTGCGGACTGAAAAGGGGTCCAAAGAACTGCGAGCCACGCCATCGATCATTCGACCAGTTCCGGCCACGGCACGATGGTCGATTTCACCGTCTTCATCGCCATCGCATCCGCCACCGCGCGGCCGATGCCTTCCTCGGTGAAGGGATAGATCGTCTGCATGTCGAGCCAGGGATATTTGTCACGGGTGCGATAGAGCATGTCGACGCCGAGCGGCAGATCATTGCCGGTAAAGCCCCATGAGCCGAGAACGTTGAGGTCCTTGGTGCAGATGCGATGCCATGAGGTCTGGATCGAGCCGGCATCGGTGAACTGGCCCATCTCGACATAGGTGCCGCCGTCGCGCAGCATTTCGATGCCTTCCGGCCCGGCGCTCGGATGGCCCGAGCAATCCATCACCAGATCGGCCCCAAAACCGCCGACGATGTCGCGCACGGCCTTGATGCGCGCTTCCGGTGTCGTGACCTCATCAATGTTCACAGTCGCTTCCGCGCCGAACTTGCGCGCCAGCGCAAGCCGGGGCCTCTCCGGCGCGCCGACGCAGATCACCCGCCCCGCTCCCATCTCCTGTGCTGCGGCGACCGCCAAAATTCCGATCGGGCCGGAGCCCTGGATCACGACGGTGTCGCCCCATTTGAAGCCGCCGGCGCGCGTGGCGCGATTGAAGGCGCGGATGCAGGAGGTCAAAGGCTCCGACAAGGCGCCGAGCCGCAACGACATATCGTCGGGCAGTCTGTAGATCTTGGTGCCCGGCAGCATCTCGAGGTCGACATAGACATATTCGGCCCAGCCGCCCCACAGATGCGGCGCCTTGTCGAAGCCGAGATAGCGGCCGTAATACACCGGGGTCAGGCACTTGTTGGCGCTTTCGGGGTAATGAATGCAGTAATAGCATTGGCCGCACGGCATCAGGGGCGGGATCATCACCTTCGATCCCACCGTGAGCGGCTTGCTCATGAAATCTTCGTTGAATTCCGCACCGACCTCGACCAGCACGCCGCCGATTTCGTGGCCGAGCGTGAACGGCCAGGGCAGTTGCTTCGGCCAGTGCCCTTTCAGGATATGCAGATCGGTGCCGCAGACGCCGCAGGCGCCGACCTTGATCAGCGCCGCTTTCTTCGGAATTTTCGGCCATGGCACGGTGCGAATGACCGGCGACGCGCCGGGTCCGTCGTAGGTGCAGACGCGGATCTGTTCCATGAAGTTTCCTCGTTGCCCATCGGTGCTTGTCGTGTCGCGCGGGCGAAGCGAGCTTATGTGAACATGGCCGCGACGCCAACGTGACGAGCCGCGAACAAGGCAACACCGAGCAAGAGCCATATCTTGCGGCGTGCCACGAACTCCTCCGGTTCTCCATCCGGCCCCTGAACAAACCTATCGTCGGCCCTTGGCATTTATTGGTCGCGCTATTCAGCTGCCGCGGAACTTAAGCGAACTGAACGGCAATGCCAATATCACCTCGCGGCAGCGGCAGAAGAGATGGTTGATATGTCCAACAGCATGGCGACCTCACCCGCTTCCATCGGGGTAAGTTCGCCCTCCGCAGCGGCCGTTAGGACCTAGTACCCGGAATCACAAACCTTTATTGCGGCCATCCTTCGAGACGGCCACGGAGCCTGTGCGCGGACCCGTTGGCGGCCTCCTCAGGATGAGGTCCAACTTGTTGAAACACAACAACCTCATGCTGGGGAGGCCGCGAAGTGGCCGTCTCGAAGCATGGGCTACAAGCGACTCACCTATCTCTCACAGTGGGTACTAGTGTTCTGTCACTGACATTTGAATCCCAACTTGTCGCGAATATGATTCACTC
>Ga0066789_10001247_pt1 | contig 10962 bp, 9 predicted proteins | sample OrgsoiDNA2013049_FD_70960 | JGI IMG/M metagenome (GOLD analysis project Ga0066789, IMG submission 70960) | Permafrost soil microbial communities from the Arctic, to analyse light accelerated degradation of dissolved organic matter (DOM) -... | ecosystem: Environmental > Terrestrial > Soil >...
GCCGACCTTATTTTCGTGGCCTGATCGCCGACCTAGGTTATGCAAGGGCAGAGATTCCCTATATTCAACCTGCTCGTGAGCGCGGCGTGACGAAGAACAATTTCTATGCCCTGTATGACGTGGCGATGATGGGTTTGACGAGCCACTCCCGCGTTCCGCTGCGCTTGGCCACGATGGCCGGCTTCGTTCTCGGCACTTTCAGCCTGCTCGTGGCGGTTACGTATTTAATCGCGAAGTTGGTCTTCTGGAACAGCTTCGCGCTGGGTCAGGCGCCGGTTTTGATCGGCGTGTTCTTCTTCGGTTCGGTCCAAATGTTTTTCGTGGGCATTCTCGGCGAATATATCGGCGCCATCCATGCGCAGATCCACCCGCGCCCGTGGGTGATCGAACGCGAGCGGCTTAATTTCGATCAGGCTCCGGCCGAACTTGAGGATTGAATGGGAGGCATGGTGGCGGGCACCCCAACAAGTACGCTTTCTAATCGCGGGCGGCTACAACACGCTGGTGGGTTACTTGATATTCAGTGCGTTGTATTTGCTGCTGGGCCGGTATGTCCACTATTTGGTGATTGCCTGTGTTGCCCATGTGATCTCCGTGGCCAGTGCGTTCGTGGTGCACCGGTTCCTGGTATTTCGCTGCAACGATGACTGGCGACGATCCTTTCTGCGCTTCAATCTAAGCCAACTGGTGGCGCTCGGGTGTGGACTGTGTGGCTTGTACGGTTTGGTCAACTATGCGCATTTGCGGCCATTGGTTGCTCAGGCGAACGTCACGATACTGTCGGTCATTCTGAGTTACCTATTGCATCGGTATTTTTCGTTTCGCAGCACCAGAATGCCTGGCGGACTGTGATTTGAAATGCGGAATGATCAGACACGATAAGCGTCTATCGATCGGTCGTGCTGCGCGTGGGAATCCGATCGCCCGGCGGGGCCGACCGGCTTTTCTTCGTCGGTGTCCTCGTCGTCAGGCCTGACTAGGGTCGTAGAGCGTCATCGAAGAAGCGGAGTATGGTCGCGTACGCATGGCGCCCGTCGCGTTGCCGAATCAGTCCATGTTTTGCGCCAGGATACACCATGATGTCGAACGGCTTGCCGAGATCCTGAAGCCGTCGAAATAGCTTCGTGCTATTTAGAAAGAGCACATTGTCGTCGGCCATGCCATGGATAACCAACAGTTTGCCGCGTAAGTCTTTGGCGTAGGGCAAGACCGAACTGGCCTCGTAGCCCGCGGCATTGTCCTGAGGTTTATCGAGATAGCGCTCAGTGTAATGCGTGTCGTAGAGCGTCCAATCCGTCACGGGTGCGCCGGACGCACCGGCGCGGAACACATCCGGTGCTTTGAACATGAGCAGCAACGTCAGGTAGCCACCGTAGCTCCAGCCCCATACGCCGACTCGCGACGGATCGACGAACGTCTGCGACGCGAGCCAGCGCGCGCCCCGCACCTGGTCGGAGACCTCGACCTCGCCGAGGTGGTCGTGAATGGGGGCTTGAAACGCCGTGCCTCGAGAGGCGGTGCCGCGGTTATCAAGTTGAAAGACCACGTAACCCGAGCGCGTCAGAATCTGGGTAAATGAGCTGCCGGTCCAGTGATTGACGACGCGCTGCGCGCCGGGTCCGCCGTAGACGTCGACGATCGCGGGATAACGTTTTGCAGGATCGAAATGGCGCGGCTTGAACACTTGATAGTGCAACAATTGGCCGTCCGCTGCGGTCAGCGTGCCGAACTCCGGGACCGAATTGTCCGCCAAGTAAGGCGCATCGGGATGTTGGTCATTCAAACGGTTTTCGAGAAGATAGGAAATCAGCTTTCCATCCGCACTGCGCATGCTCACTTGCGGCGGCTGCACGCTGCTATTGAACGTATCGACATAGAATCGAGCGTCGGGCGACATTGAGATGTCGTGCACGCCGTCTTCTTGTGAGATGCGATTTATTCTTTGTGGATCGGGTGTGTCGAGCGAAGTGCTGTACAGCTGCCGCTCGATGGGGGTTTTCTCTGTCGCGATGAAATAAATTGTACGATTCGCTTCGTGGACGGACTTGATGGCACGGCCTCGAAAATCATCCACGCTCCATTCGCCGGCGGTGAGCTGCCGCAATAGCCGGCCATCGTTACTGTAGAGATACAAGTGGTTGAAGCCGTCGCGCTGTGAAGCCCATACGAACTCGGGGGCGTCTTTCAAAAATGTGAGTTCGTCGTTCAACTCGATCCAACTGTTGCTGGTCTCAGTGAGAACCACGCGGCTTTTTCCGGTCTTGATGTCGGCGAACAGGAGATCCAGCCGACGCTGGTCGCGGCTCTCGCGTTGTATGGCGACGGTCTTTCCGTCCGGTAACCAGTTCACGCGAGCCAAATAAATATCGGGTTCAGGTCCCAGGTCAAGCCATGTCGTCGTGCCGCTGCGGACGTCGGTGACGCCGAGGCGGACCATGACGTTGGCGCCGCCCGCTGCCGGATAACGTTGGGCAAACGTGGCCACGTTGTCCGCCGCGATCTCGAAGCGTTGTGTGACTTCGACGGGTGTCTCGTCCACGCGCGCGAAGGCGATGTGGGCGTCATCCGGCGACCACCAGTAGCCCGTCGCGCGGCCCATTTCTTCCTGCGCCACGAATTCGGCCATACCGTTCTTGATGGGTCCCTTACCATCGCGCGTCAGTGCCTTTTCCGTGTGCCTCGATAGATCGTAGGCATAGAGGTTCTGACCACGGATATAGGCGACATACCCGCCTTTGGGCGAGACGCTCGCATCGGTGGCGAACCCTTGGCCATGGGTAATCTTCGTCAACGCGTCGTTCGGCGGTTTGGCGAGATCGTAGAAGTAGATGTCTCCACCCAGCGGGAACAGCAACGCGTGGCCCGACGGGGCGAAGGAATACTGCAATATTCCGGACAGTGCAGCCGTTCTTTGGCGCTCCCGCCGATTCAACTCTTCATCCGACAATTTTCCATGAGTGGATTCCAATATCGTCGAATCCACCAACACCCGCGCTTGTGCGTCGTGGAGGCTGTATTCCCACAAATCGAGCCGGTCCTTGTCGTCGGCTTTGCCTTGTAGATAGGTGACACGAGAGCCATCGGGCGATACTTGCAACTCGACGATGCTCGGCCCCGATAGCGCGGGTGCATCGAAGAGTCGGTCGATCGTCAGTTCTGCAGCGTGCGGCGCGGCGGCGACCGCGCAGGCGACGACGGCCGGCCCGAGGTAACGGCCAGGTTTCCGTGAATCGACCATGAAATTGAGCCTCGGTATCAACGGGAGGGGGCGGCTGAGATCATATTACAGACGCGTAATCCGGTAGCACACCTCTGACACGCCGGTGACTCCACGTGCACGCATGCGAGGCTCGTTCGCCCACACATCCCGCCGAGCTAACTCTCGAACGTCGTGATGGGGCGAGTACAGACGCTGAACATCGTCCCCGTCAACGGAAAACGGGGGTCCTGCCATTTGCATCTGCGGATACTCGAGAGTGATCAACAGCGTCTCGGTTCCAGGCTGCGTCAGCGCGGCCATGTGTTCGACGTAGGGCACGCGCAACGCGGGCGCCCACGAGATGAGCGCTGCACGGTCATAGACGGCCGCCACGTTCCCGAGCACCGGCAAGTCCAAGGAAAATAAATCGCCCCGGTAGAGCGCGAGGTTCGGCGCTGCGTAGAGGTCGAATTCGCGCAATGGCCGACGACGTGCCGGAACACCGTTTTCCATGCAGAACGCTTGCAGCGCGATGTCTGAAAGTTCAACCCCGATCACCGAGTATCCTTGAGCGCGTAACCACAACAGATCAAGGCTTTTGCCGCACAGCGGAACGAGCACGCGACCGGATAGAGGCACGGCGAGCGTCTGCCAAAGCCGCCGCAAGTTGGTGTCGACCGATGACTGGTGAAATCCGATCTGGCCGCCGCGCCAGCGTTCATGCCAAAACTCAGGCTGCATCGCTCTATTGCTGCGGTTCGCCGGGAACTTCCTCGCCCGCGCAGCTCTCGTCCGGAATCTTGTGCTGTTCGCTGAGCCATCCGCCGAGATCGATCAGTCTGCAGCGATCGCTGCAAAATGGCCGGTAAACGGATTCATCCGACCATTCCACCGGCCGTCTACAGGTAGGACACTTGACCGTCGTTACCACGGAGCCGCGCCGGCCGAATCAAGAACAGCAAGTCAGCAGAAACGGCACGTCCTTTTCCACGTGCGTCGGCCGGCTGGTAGCGTCCGACCAGTTCAAGAAGCGGATGGTGCAGCGATGCTGGCTGCCGCTGATTTCGGGAAACAGGTCGGTGTCGGCCGGCAGTGTGACGCGAACCAATTGGCACGGATTCTCACGGTCGAACTGCAGTTGGAATATCCCGCCGACCGCCTCTTCGGACTTGCGCTTGGCGTTTTGGCGAGTCAGCCACAGCAGCTCCGCGATGCTGTCGCACAGGGGTCGTATCAGGGCAAGCCAGCTGGCAAACTCGGCGCCCCGCACTTCGGCCGGTCGGTTGAGCCAGTAGGAATAGTCGGGAAGATCGAAGTCACAGGTGCCCCCGGGTATGGCGCTACGGTGTTTGATGGCGCTCAAAAACTCAGAGTCGCGCAACGGACCCATGAAGTTGCCGCCCACCGTGGACAAATCTTCGCGCAATTTCAACAGGTTCGACATTAACGATCGCAAACGGCTGGGGTCCACCCCGGTCTTGCTCTGATATTCCTTGAGCACGTTGACGTGACGCTCCAGCTCCTTGAGCACATCGCTGCGCGAATCGCCGCGTGCCGTGATGGCCAAGATTTCCAAGAGACTGGCGACTGCAGCGCGGGCACTCCAGGGGTTGGGCAGTTCGCTGTGATAGGTGGCCTGCGTATAGAGAAACTCCAGGCGCAGGAAGGTGCGCATGCGCTCATTGAGAGGCTGTTCGTAGACCACCGGCGCCAAATCGGCTTCGGCGTCGGTCACAGTTTCGGGATAAGAGTTCATAGCCCTATTCTGCGGCAACCGTGGGCCCAGGGTAAACCTTGGATTTAAGTTAAGTGGCCGTCGTGGGCTGCCAACGTCTCTGACAAGCTCAAGTAGCGCTGATGCAACTGATCGACTGCATGTCGCAAATCAGCGACGGTGCCCGCATTCAGGAGGACATCGTCCGCAGATTTTAAGCGACGGGCGCGGCTGGCCTGTGCGGCGAGCATCGCTTCGGCTTGCTGACGCGTGCCCCCGTCCCGGGCCATGAGCCGTTGCACTTGAGTGTGTTCGTCCACATCGACGACCAACAGCCGGTGAACGCGGTCGCTACCGCCGCCCTCGACCAACAGCGGAATGGCCATGACCACGTAGGGTCCGACCGAGGCTGCCGCGCGCCTTTCCATGTCGGCTTGGATCAGCGGATGCAGCATGGATTCCAGTTCCCGGCGGCGTTGCGGGTCGGCGAAGATCAGGTTGCGCAAGGCGCGTCGGTCAAGTTCGCCGTTCTCGGTCAGCATACTCGTACCGAAAGCGCGAATGACTCCAGCCAGCCCCGGACTCCCGGAAGCCACGACCGATCGAGCGGACTCGTCCGCGTCGATGACCGGAACCCCCAATTCCACGAATCGCCGGGCAACGGTGCTTTTGCCGCTAGCGATGCCGCCGGTGAGCCCGATTCGCAGGCGGGGCGCCATAGGGTCAGCGCTCAAGTCCCGACAAACGCAGGTAACCGCTGACCAGACTATTGCCGTACATCATCGCGAGCCAACCGGAGGCTGCCAGGTAGGGACCGAAAGGCATGGGTGCGGCCCGATCTCGCCCGCGTACTACGATCATCAGGATGCCCAGCACCGCGCCGGTGGCTGCGGCTAACAGGATCACCAGGGGCAATAATTTCCATCCCAACCAAGCCCCCAACGCGGCAAACAGCTTGAAGTCGCCGTAGCCCATGCCTTCTTTTCCCGTAACGAGGCGAAAGAGATGGAATACCAACCACAGGCTCAAGTATCCGCAGGCTGCACCGATGATGGCGTCGCGCGGTGAAACCGGTAGCGCTCGCCCGTCGGAGGCGCCAAGGACGACGGCTGCCGACAATCCGGCCCACATCAATGGCAGCGTGATGTTGTCCGGCAACAGTTGGTGGTCGATGTCGATGCCGGTGAGCGCAACCAACGCCCATGTCATCAGCAGCGCGCACGCTGCACTGGCACTGAAGCCGAAATGCCATGCGACCGCTGCGGACAGCGCCCCTGTGGCGAGCTCCACCAAGGGATAACGCGCAGAAATCGCTGCCTGACAGGCCGCACATCGCCCACGCAATAGCAGCCAACTGACGACGGGAATATTTTGCCAGGCCGTGATGGGCGCTTTGCAGGCGGGGCACGCGGAGCGGGGCACGCTGAGTGTAAAACGAGCGGGGATAGCCGGCCCCGCGATCACCGTCTCAGCAGCGGCATGCGGGAGTAATTCGGTCGCTTGCGCCCGCCATTCGCGCTCCAGAATGATGGGCAGCCGATAAATGACCACGTTGAGAAAGCTGCCGATCACGAGGCCCAGTATGAATACCGAGCCCGCGAACAGAACCACATGTTCGGAATACAAGGCGGCCAGATCGTTCAGCATGCGCTAAGCCGATCTTGGTCTGCCCACTAGTCCTTATCCAACGACCTGACCGAGCTTGAAGATCGGAAGGTACATCGCGATCACCATGCCGCCGACGAGGACGCCCAGAATCGCCATGATCAACGGTTCCAGAAGGCTCGACATGCTGTCGACCGCGTTGTCCACCTCGGCTTCGTAGAACTCTGCGACCTTTCCCGACATCGTGTCGAGCGAACCCGATTCTTCGCCCACGGCGATCATTTGAACCACCATGTTCGGGAACAAGCCGGTGTTCTCCATTGCGCGCTGCAATCGTTGACCCGTTGCCACTTCGTCCTTCATGCGCAGTACGGCTTCCTCGTAGACGATGTTGCCGGTGGCGCCCGCCACCGACTGCATGGCTTCGACCAGCGGTACGCCTGCGGCGAACATCGTCGACAAAGTACGCGCAAAGCGCGCAATTGCGGCCTTGACCAGGATGGGGCCGATGATGGGGAACTTGAGCATTATACGATCAGCCGCAAGCTGCATTTTCTTGGAACGCTTCAGGAAGTAGAAGAAGGCATAAAACCCGCCTCCGATGATCATCGCTACCCACCACCCCTGGTGCTGCACGAACCGAGACAGGTTGACGACCATTTGAGTGAAGGCAGGCAGATCGGCGCCGAAACCTTTGAACAGCTCTTCGAATTGCGGAATCACGAATATGAGCAAGATTACCGAAACGATGACGGCGACGCACAGCACCGCGATCGGATAGAACAGCGCCTTCTTGATTTTTTTCTTTAAAGCTTCCGTCTTTTCCTTGTAGGTCGCGATTTTGTCGAGCAGCGATTCGAGGGCGCCGGCCTGTTCGCCTGCCTCGACCAAGTTGACGAACAGGTCATCGAAATACAGCGGAAATTTCGCGAGCGATTCGTGCAGCGTGCTGCCGCCTTCGATATTGCTCTTGATGTCGAGCACCAGCTTCTGCATCGCGGGCTTTTCATGCCCATTGCCGATGATCTCGAACGCTTGCACCATCGGGATACCGGCAGACATCATGGTCGCCAACTGACGACTGAATATGGCGATATCTTCGTTGCTGACCTTGCCGCCAAATCGGAACGCACTGCTCTGCGTCTTGACGCGCGTTGCAGCAACGCCTTGGCGCCTCAAATCGGCACGTAGAGTCGCCTCGTTAGCGGCGAGGGACTTGCCGCGGACCTTGTTGCCGCGTTTGTCTTTGCCTTCCCAGAGAAATTGAGTATCTTTCTTGGTAGCGGTAGCCGATATCGCCATAAACCCATCCTCGCGTGAGCTATCTATTCGATAGTTACGTTGTTGACTTCTTCCAAGCTCGTTACGCCGTCTATTACCTTCTGTAAGCCCGAGCGCCGCAGATTCCAAATGCCATCCTTGGCCGCTTGATCGCCGATATCGATCGCGCCACCGCCTTCCATGATGATTCGACCGATGGTTTCCGTGACCGGCATGACTTGATAAATGCCCATGCGGCCCTTGTAGCCGTCGGTGCACTGGCCGCAGCCGACCGCCTTGTAGACTCTGATGCCTCGCTGGATATCGGCATCCTCAAAGCCTTCTTTTTTAAGAGCCTCAGCGGGAATGTCGATCGGCTGCTTGCAGTTACTGCACAGTTTGCGCGCCAACCGTTGAGCGATGATGAGACTCACGGAAGTGGCGATCGCATAGGGTTTGACGCCCATGTCGACCAGACGCGTCAACGTTTGCGGTGCATCGTTGGTATGCAGCGTCGAAAGCACCAAGTGACCCGTCTGTGCAGCCTTGATCGCGATTTCAGCCGTTTCGAGGTCGCGGATTTCGCCGACCATGATGACGTCGGGATCTTGCCGAAGGAACGCGCGAAGTGCGGCGGCAAAGGTCAATCCCACTTTCGGGTTGACGTTGACCTGGTTGATTCCGGGAAGATTGATTTCCGCCGGATCCTCGGCGGTTGAAATATTGCAATCCTCGGTATTCAAAATATTGAGACCGGTATACAGCGACACGGTTTTGCCGCTGCCCGTCGGGCCGGTGACCAGAATCATCCCCTGCGGCTTGGCAAGGTATCGCAAATAAGTTTCGCGCTGCAACGGGTCGTAACCCAGCGCGTCGATTCCCATCATCGCGCTCGAAGGATCGAGAATACGCGTGACGACTTTTTCGCCGAACAGCGTGGGGCACGTACTGACGCGGAAATCGATGGCGCGATTCTTCGAGAGCCGCATCTTGATACGGCCGTCTTGCGGCACCCGACGTTCGGCGATATCGAGCCGCGCCATCACCTTGAGGCGCGCCACAATCTTCACGGCGAGCTGCACGGGGGGTAACGCCACTTCCTTCAGCACGCCGTCCAAGCGCGTGCGGATACGAAAGATTTTTTCGTAAGGCTCGAAATGGATGTCCGAAGCGCCCTTCTTGATCGCGTCGAGCAGGATCTTGTTGACGAAACGCACGATCGGGGCGTCCTCGACGTCGTCCCGAGCCAGCGCATCGGTATTCGCTTCGTCGTCACCCCCGGTAACCTCCAGGTTCTCCAGGTCGAAATCATCATCCGTCAAGTTGGGCATGACGGCTTCGGCTTGATCGATCGCCTTCGTGACCGCCGCCTGCAACTTGTCGTCTTCGACGACGACGAACTCGATGCTCATCGATGTCTGAAAACGGATCTCATCGAGCGCATGCAGATTGGTCGGATCCGCCACCGCCAGGAAAAGCCGCTTGCCGCGCTTCAGCAGCGGCAAGACACGATGCTTATGCAATAGCTTTTCGCTGACCGAGCGAACCGCATCGATATCTACCGTAATGGCATCCAGATCGAGCAGCGGAACGCCGAATTCGTTCGAGGCGGATATCGCGATGTCGCGGGCAGTCGCCAAGTTGGTGCCCACGAGGTGGGTTACCAGGCTGATCCGCTTTTCCTTCGACTTGACGACAGCATCCTTCATGGCGGACTCATCCAAGAGTCCGTCTTGAACGAGCCGCTGCGCGAGGCCGCCCAAGGCCGCACGGCCGGCACCGCTAACTGACGCTATTGCGTTATCACTCATGGACTTATATAGAACCCGGGGAGGCTAGTTTTCACTAGTTTACAACCTGTGGACAGCCGATCAATTGTCAAATTCGAACTAGATAGTGTCACACTGCGGCACGCATCCGGCGTGATTTTGTTCCCAGTATCGACTTCGCGGGACTGGGCGCCGGCGGAATAGAATTCGCTTCAAAGCGGCGGCGATTGCGCTCCGTTTACCAGTTCGTGCGGCCAGCCACCGCATTGCGACCGCATGGGAATTCTTGATGTGACCTGCGCCGAACCCGTGGGAAAAGGGGCTGTTACGAGTGGCAGGAGGTCGGTAAGTACTGAGGGAGAATGGTCGTACCACCACCGGCAGTCGCACCCGACGCAACGGTCGCGCTGGCCGGGGCAGCGGCCAACCCGCACTGCCACAACAGATCATTGTTGGCATTGGTATAGGCGGTCAGACCCAGGATTGAGCCGTTGATCTTGGTATTCGCCGCGTTTCCGTAGACGATCTTGATCGTGCCCGGGGTGGTGACCGAGACGCTTGACTCGTACTTGCCCGTCGAGGCGACCTGACCGGCGGCGGTCAAATTTGCGGTCGTCGGCCAGGTGCCGGTGTTGGCATAGTACTCGGCGATTGCCGTTTTCCAGCCATCGGCCAAGGTCAACCCTTCAGTGACCTGCGCACGAATGGTGTAGTTCTGGTAGGCGGGAATCGCGATGGCGGCCAGAATGCCGATGATGGCAACCACGATCATCAATTCGATGAGCGTGAAACCCTTTTGAACTTGCTTAAGCATTGATAACTCCTAAAAATGAATAGCCAAGAATCGATTGTTTCGAACAACGGCCTATGCCGGTGATGGGGATCGAGCAAGCCGCGTGCCAAATGCGCCCAATGAATGTTAACGTATTGATTCTATGGATGTTTTTTGTGTGATGAGCACGGCTGTTTGACATAGAGCTGTCGTCGAGTAGCGTCGTCTCAGGCAGCATGCGTCACACACTGACAAGAATTGTCAGTACTGAAGCCGAGTCCGTTCAGGCTACCTCGTCGATTTCCTCGTGGTAGTCATCATCCGCGTTGATGTCCCAGATGGCGGATTTTCCCTGGCCGCGGTTAATGATTGAGTTCACGGCGCTGTTGGCCGCAAGCATGGAGTGATCTTGATTGTTGTAGCGGTGCATGCCATTGCGTCCGACCGGGTAGAGATTGGAGAAGGCGTCCAAATACGCGCGCACCTTGTCGAATTCACTGTATTGTCCGAAATAGGCGGGATACGCCTTGGGCACCCGAACCACGGTGCCGTCGAGCACATCCCTTCGATCGATCATGCTTATTTTTTCCAGTTCCCTGGCGGCGAAATCGATGAACCGCCCATCTTCCATGGACCATAGGTC
>Ga0066789_10001248_pt1 | contig 10955 bp, 10 predicted proteins | sample OrgsoiDNA2013049_FD_70960 | JGI IMG/M metagenome (GOLD analysis project Ga0066789, IMG submission 70960) | Permafrost soil microbial communities from the Arctic, to analyse light accelerated degradation of dissolved organic matter (DOM) -... | ecosystem: Environmental > Terrestrial > Soil >...
GGTGGCATTTTCCGAAGCGCAAATAGCGCGGTATCGTCAATTGATGGGGGGATCGCATTGAAGTGCGTGATTCTCGCCGGCGGCAAGGGCACGCGCATCGCCGAGGAGTCGAATACGCGCCCGAAGCCCATGGTGGAAATCGGCGCACAGCCGATCCTTTGGCACATCATGAAGCTGTATGCGTCGTTCGGCGTCAAAGAGTTCGTCGTCTGTCTCGGCTACAAGGGATATGTGGTCAAGGAATATTTTGCGAATTATTTCTTGCACCAGGCGGACGTCACTTTCGACATGATGGAGAACCGCGTCGAGTACCATGATTGCCGCAGCGAACCGTGGAAGGTGACGCTGGTCGATACCGGCGAGGAGTGCATGACCGGCGGGCGGCTCTTGCAGGTGCGCAATTATCTCAACGCCGGCGAGCCGTTTTGCATGACCTATGGAGATGGTCTCGCCAACATCGATATCCGCGCGGAGCTCGCATTCCATGCCGATCACGGCCGCAAGGCCACCGTGGCCTGCGTGCGGCCGCCGGCGCGGTTCGGCCGAATCGTCACGCAGGGCACGCAGGTCGTTTCGTTCGAGGAGAAGCCGACCGCCGAGGGCGGTCTGATCAACGGCGGCTTCTTCGTCCTCGACCCCAGTGTCCTCGAGCTGATCGACGGTCACGACACGGTCTGGGAGAAAGAGCCGATGGAGACCTTGGCCGCGGAAGGCCAGCTGGCCGCGTGGGTGCACCGCGGGTTCTGGCAGCCGATGGATACTCTGCGCGACAAACAGAATCTCAATTCATTGTGGGAAAGCGGCGCGGCGCCCTGGAAACTGTGGGACGGCTGAGCAGGACCCTGGGCCCTGATATGAGTGGTGCCTTTCAATGGTAGGTCCGGTCACCGGCTGTCGCGCGTGCGGCGGACGCCTGACCGTGACCATGGCCGATTTGGGATTGCAGCCGGCATCGAATGCCTTCATCACCTCGCCGGCCGCCGCGCAGGAGAAGCGCTACCCGCTGCGCGCCAAGGTTTGCGAGATCTGCAAATTGGTCCAGCTGGACTACGACGTTGCGCCGCAGGAATTGTTCGGCAACTATGTGTATTTCTCCTCGTATTCGGACGACTGGCTGGCGCACGCCAAAGGGTACTGCGAAATGGCGCGCCGGCGCTTCGGCCTCGGCGCCGGGAGCTTGGTGGTCGAACTCGCGAGCAACGATGGGTATTTGCTGAAGAACTTCATCGACATGGGGGTGCCGGTTCTCGGCATCGATCCGTCCGGCACGGTCGCCGCCGCTGCGGAAAAAATCGGCGTTCCCACCCTGGTGGAGTTCTTCGGCGAGAGCCTGGCCAAAAACCTAGTCGCGGAGGGCCGGCAAGCCGACTTGATCATCGCCAACAATGTGCTGGCGCATGTGCCGCTGCTCAATGACTTCGTCGCCGGGATCGCCCGGCTGCTGAAGGCCGACGGCACGGCGACGATCGAGTTTCCGCATCTCCTCGAATTGATCGAAAATGTCGAGTTCGACACCATTTATCATGAGCATTACTCGTATTTCTCGCTGTATGCCATCGAGCAGGTGTTCAACCGCCATGGCCTGCGGCTCCATGATGCGGAGCAATTGCCGACGCATGGCGGGTCGCTCAGAATCTATGCCTCGCACTCGAATCGCAAGGATCTCGACGACAGCGCCATGCTGCGCAAGCTGCGTGCGGAGGAGAGCGCAGCGCGTCTGGCGGAACTCCCCACGTATCTACGTTTCGCGGAGCGCGTCGAGGACTGCCGGCGATCACTGCTCGCGTTTCTAGCGATGGCGAAGCGCGAGGGCAAGACGGTCGCGGCTTACGGCGCGGCGGCGAAGGGCAATACCCTGCTCAATTTCTGCGGGGTGACGCCGGCCGACATTTCCCTGGTTGCGGACCGCAATCCGCACAAACAGTCGAAATTCCTGCCGGGCACGCACATTCCGGTGGTATCGCCGGAGGCGCTGCTCCAGGCGAGGCCCGCCTATGTCTTGATCCTGCCGTGGAATCTGCAGGCGGAAATTCGCCAACAACTGCTTGAGATCAAGGCGTGGGGCGGGCGCTTCGTCACGCCCGTGCCCGCGGTTCACATCTATCCGTAATGCGCGATTAAGATCGCCGGGTGTCCATGATATTCACTGAATTGCCGTTATCCGGGGCATACCTGATCGAGATGCAGCGGCTCACCGACGAGCGGGGCTTTTTCGCCCGATCGTACTGTGCGGAGGAGTTCTCCGGGCGAGGGCTGGGGCCGGAGCTTCGACAGTGCAGCGTGTCGTACAACGCGCGCAAAGGCACATTGCGGGGCATGCATTATCAAAGCGCTCCGCACGAGGAGCATAAGCTCGTGCGCTGCACCGCGGGTGCGATATTCGACGTGGTCGTCGATCTTCGAGCCTCTTCACCCACGTACCGCCGCTGGTGCGCAGCGGAGTTGACGGCGGAGAATCGCCGCTCGGTGTTCGTTCCGCCGGGGTGTGCGCATGGATTCGTGACCCTTACCGACGACACGGAGGTGTACTACATGATTACGGTGGCGCATGCGCCGGAGTTCAGCCGCGGAGTCCGCTGGAACGATCCTGCATTCGGCATCGCGTGGCCATTTCCGCCCGCGGTGATCTCCGCGCGCGACGCCTCCTATCCGCTGCTCGAGCCGGGCGGCCGGTGAGCGAAGCGAAGCGCGTGCTCGTCACCGGAGCCGGCGGCTTCATCGGCCGCTGGAGCGTCCCGGTGCTTTTAGGCATGGGGTACGAGGTACATGCGGTGCTCTCCGGGAGGGCGAGTCGCGACATCCCTGCGGAACTTCGGGGCGCAAAGATCCACTTCGCCGATTTGCTCGACGACTCGAGCGTCGGTGCCTTGATGAGCGAGGCGCGGCCGACTCACTTGCTGCACTTCGCCTGGATCGCGACGCCAGGGCTCTATTGGCAGAGCGCGGAGAATTTTCGCTGGATGGCGGCGAGCGAGCATCTGCTGCGCCGCTTCGGCGCCTGCGGCGGCAGCCGCGTCGTGATGGCCGGGAGCTGCGCCGAATACGATTGGTCGCGAGTGGAGGTGTGCGACGAATACTTGAGCCCTTTGGCGGATGGCGGAACCGTACCCTTGAGTCCCTATGCCGCCTGCAAGATCGGTTTACAAAGGACCCTGGCCGAGGTCGGGCGTCGCGAGCACCTGTCGACGGCCTGGGGGCGCATTTTCTTTCAGTTCGGCCCGCATGAGCACCCGGATCGCTTGGTGCCGTTCGTAATTTGCAACCTGCTGCAGGGCCGCGAAGCTCCGTGCTCGCACGGCAAACAGATCCGCAGTTATCTGCATGTCGCCGACGTCGGGGCCGCGTTTGCGGCCGTGTTGGACTCTGAACTCGAAGGCCCGGTGAACATCGGGTCCGGCGAGCGGGTGGCTCTGGCTGATCTCGTCGAGCGCATCGGCCGGCAGATCGGTCGTCCCGATCTTCTGCGGCTCGGTGCGCGGCCCGCGCCTCCTCACGAACCGCCGGTTCTTGTTCCGGAGGTGCGCCGCTTGCTCGACGACGCTCGCTGGCGGCCGCGCCTCACGTTGAATGAAGCATTGAGCGACGCCATTGCTTGGTGGCGCCGCACCCTGGCCGGCGCCGGCGGGACTCCGCATTCCGCGTCGCCGCAACCGTGATGGATCTTCCGGGGTGGCATCCGATGGTGGTGCATTTCCCGCTGGCGCTGGTGGCCAGTGCGTCGTTGTTCCTGCTGGCGGCGCGGCTGCTTCGCGATGAGCGCCACGCTGCGACTCTCGCCACGGTCGGCACTTGGAATCTTTGCGTTGGCGCCGTCGCTGCCCTGTTTGCGCTGGTTACCGGGCTTGCGGCCGTGGTCGACCTGCACGTCGGCGCAGCCGCGCACCAAGCCATTTCGGCGCACTTGAAATGGGCCATTTTCACTACTGTGGCGCTGGCGTTGCTGGCGGTGTGGCGCGGCGCGGGCAGCGCGCAGGACTCGAGGCCCTCGCCCGTTTTCCTCATGGCGCTGCTTGCGGCGACCGCGGCATTGTTGGTGACCGGCTATCGCGGCGGCCAAAACGTATATCGCTATGGGATCGGAGTGCACGGCGCCATGTCGGCCGTGCACTCATCCGAATCGTCGCGCTACGGTTGCTTTTCGAGGACGGAGGTTGTCTTCGTCCCGTGCACCGGGTCAGTGTCTTCGTAGGTGATGGACTTGCCGTCAGCGGCAACCGTCCAGACAATGATGTCAAACACCTTGCCTTGACGCCGATCGGTTTCCTCGAGCTGAGTATCGCTGACCTTTTTCAAGGTAACCGTGGTTTTGCCGGGATCACCGACGACCGGATACTCCTTGCCGTCGAATTTCGCATCGGTGGTTTGCCCGTTCCAAATCATCTTGAGACCGCTGGGAGTCGATTCCAGCCTGACCATCCGCGCAACATCCGACATATCGGTCATGCTGTCCTGCATCCAGGAACCTGATAGCGCATGCGCGCCCGCCGCGCCAGGGCCAACCCGCTTTTCGGTGTACGACCCGCTGAATGGCTTTTCGCCAACGTAACTCGTGAACTTGCCGGTGAACTTCGAACCGTCTCCCGTTACTGTCATCGTCAGCGTAGCCATGACCTTGCCGGCCTTTTTATCAGTGATCTCGATAGCCGACGCACTCAGTATTTTCACTGCCTCGTGATCGAGGTAGGCGTGGTCCGGGACGGCTTGATCCGTGCCGTCGGCCTTGATCTTGAAGGGCGGGGCGCAGCTCTTGCAGTCATACGTACCGTTGTTGATTTCGTAAACGTCGGGCTTGCCGGAAAACTGAAGCGAATCGAGCCGCGTTTTCCAGGTTCCGTCAAATGGACTTTTCGCGACGGCGATCGCCGGCATAAGCAGCACGAGGACAATGATGGCGTTGTTCATTGGATCTCCCTGTTTGTTTTGTTGCATCGCATGAGCAACCGGCGCCTGTCGGCGCGGGCTGTGCGCACGGGAGATTATACCGATTTGAGCGCAGGTCCCTAAGGCGCAAATGGCGACGCCGTGCGGCCTTAAGGGCGCCGCACGGCGGGTTGGTCATTGCTTCAACGTCGGTCGTCTCGAGAAGCTATTTCGCCGGCGCCTGTCCGGTGAAATACGCGAGCGCATAGGCCTTGAGCGTTCCGCCCGCCTGCGGCACCCCGTACACCTTGACCGGCGCACCGGCTGCGAGGCCCGTCGTCAGACTGGCAAAGCCGCTGCTGGTCGTGATGTCGATGGCGCTGACGGTCACGACACCGTTGGTGCAATCCACTTGGTAGACCAGGGTGGCGGAGCCCGTTGTCGTGCTGACGTCTATCGTCGCCGCCGCGGCGCCGCCGGTGACCGTCAGCGTGAACGCGTCGTTCACCAATCCGGTCGCCACGAATCCGAGCGGCAGCAGCGAGGGCGTCAAGATGCTGGCTGAGGCGGACCAGCCGGCGGGATTGGCCGGATCACCCCATAGTGCAAAGCTGATGCCGCGGGACGGGACTGCGCCGACCGAACCGCCGAAATCGACGCTGCCGCTGGTGGCCGAGATGAACCCGGCAATGGCATTCGTGCCGCTGGTCAGCAGCGTCGGGTAGGCAAAGTTCCACCACTTGAATCCCATGATGGCGTTGCCGCTGTCATCCGTTCCGTTGGCGGTGGCATTCGCAATGTAGTCAAGCGTGTACATGTAGTCGTCTTGGGCCGTTCTGAAGATATGGGTCACCGTGAAACCGGTCATGTTGGGGGCGGAGATCTGACCGTCGTACACGGCCGTCTCGATGTCGATGCTCTGTGCGACCAGCGGCGTCGCCAGCGGATCGATCACGCTCGCATGCACCTTGAAGCCGCGTACGAGATCGTGGTTTGCGAGAAATGCAGTGCCGGTGCCGATGGGCGTGGAGTCGGCCGCCGGATTCTGCGGTTGCCTGAAGAAGAACTGCGTGTTGGCATCGACCTTCAAGTCGACACCGCTGCCTGACTCGTCGGCCACGGTGACGACATTGTGGGTGGTGTCGACATGCAGCACATGACCCTCGGGACTCAGCCAAACGCTGTTGAACTGACTGCTGGCCCAGATGCGGGTGGCCACCAGCGTGCCGTTCTCTTGATAACGGGCCGCAATGCGCACCGACTTGCCCGGCAACGACGACTCACCGGAGAAATCTTTGATGACCGTCCGTGTCTTGGCATCCACGTCGTAGAAAATCGTTCCATTGGCCGCGTCCGCCAAGATTTGCAGCGACTCGGTCGTGGCAACGGCCGTCTCCGGACTTACCGCGGGTTCGGTGGGGAGCTCCTTGGTGACCGTGATGTAGCTCAAGTCCGACGCGATGGCCGTCACATTGCCGTACAGATGCCGCAATACCAGCCGAGTCAGGTCATGCAGCGGGTGGTGACGCACGGGCCCATCGAAGTTGACCGCCCACAAAGTGTTCCCGACGCCGGGAGGCACGTGCCCGACCAGGAAGGCCGGATGCGCAAGATCGAATTCCAAATCGAGCGCGTTGCTCTGGCCAGAGGTTACGACCAGCGGCGATTCGAAGTTCACCTTGGCGGGAACGGTCAAATTTGGCGCCATGCCTTGGGCGTGTTGAACTTGAATCTGATTGGCGGGAATCGTCGTGCCGGGCGCGGCCATGAAGCCCGTCTCGGGATCGGCCGCCACGGTCAGCAGCACATCGCCGGGATTCGCGCTGACGGTGAGCACGGCGGCGGTATATGTACCGGCCGGCACGCTGGCGTTGCCGAGTATTTCGGCAATCTGGTCGAGCTGCGCCAAATTGATCATCGGCGCCGTTGCGGGCGCGGTGTACACGGTGACATTACTGCCGCCGCCTTGCGGCACCAGTGCGATGGACAGTACCTTGACGCCGATCGTTGCCCAGTCTTCGCTCGACGCGTCGCTGACGAACATCGAGACGTTGGCGGTTTGAGCGGCCGGCATACCTGAGCCGGTGCCGCCGCCGCCGGAACCACCACAAGCGGCGACCAGTGCGGCGGCGAAGCCGACCGGCAATAATCGAGATGTATTGCGGACCATGATCAATCTCCTCATTTGACGATAATCATCCCTGGCACTCGAGAGAGCATCATTGCTCCTCTGTTGCCTGCACCAACGGTCCATGACTCCCCGCGTTGACAGTGGATTGCGTCGCGGATCGCAGACGGTGAAGTCGTGTGCGCGGCCCCGCGGAAATGAATACCCCCGCCGAATCGTCCTTGTCGCTGGAATTGTCGCGGCGCTTCGATGCGCCGCCGGTGCGCGTGTTCGACGCGTGGCTCAGAAAAAAAGTGGGGCGACTACCGCCGCGGGCAAAAACTTGCAACGTAACGCGCATCGAACCGCGCGTCGGCGGCTGGAGCGGAGCGGCGGGGTCGTTCGATAAGCTCGACGCGGCGCTTGCGCGAGATCGCAGAATTACGGCGCGGTCACTGAGCGACGAGTCGTTTGGGTTCACTCCGGGGAATTAGGGGGCCTTAGGGCCTCGCGCGCGGCGGCGCTCAGCTCCTCAAGAACTTCATTGCGATAAACCGGCTTATCCTTCGGCGTATCGCTTGCCGCCTTAGCCCCATCACCGCGAACTTTCAGCACCCTGACGAACGCGTTGCCGGCAACAGTCAACGCCTCACCTACACCTCGTTTCAAGATCCGCATAGGTAGAGCCCTCCTGGTTGAGGGCTAAAATATTAGCGCCGAATTCGATAATTTTTAAATAGCAATTGTTAAGAATTGCAATCGTGCGCCGCGGCGGCCGATCGCCGCAGCGCTCTTCCCCGTACAGAACGAAAAAAGGCCGGAGACGTTTGCGCGTATCCGGCCTAAACACACTTTCATAGAGGAAACAACACTAGGAGATTCGAGGCTAGATTACGCCGGCGCACGGACCCGTGCCGTGCGGTGTTGCTCGGTTGCTAAGAATATAAGTTAAAAGGCAGGCAGGCAGCGGCCGCGCCTGGTCTGACGCACGGCGGCACAACTGCTGCCGTCGGTCCCCTCTATCCCATAACCCATTGATTTATTGGCGCTCCCTACGAGATTCGAACTCGTGTACTTGCCTTGAGAGGGCCGTAAATCTATCTAGGCTTGTCTAATGGCATTCTAGAAACACCTGCGTTTATAGGCTTTGTGTACACCATTGTCCATAGCTGTATGCCATAATGTTTCCGTACCGTTCCGTACGGAGCATTTACAGCCTTGGCAGACTTGTCACGAAAACGCGACCGCGAACGCTTAGCCGTTAGGCGGGAACCCCACTGGCAGCGCCTCACCGAAGGCGCCTACATTGGTTTCCGCCGTGGCCCCGACACATGGATAGCCCGCTATCGCGGCCGTGACGGTCGCCAGCAGTACAAACAGCTCGGCGAAGCCTTGGAATTCGACGAGGCGAAGGCCAGGGCCGAGGTATGGCTGGGTCAACTCGCCGGGTCTGCGGTGCGTACCGTTAAACGCGACACCGTGCGTGCTGCGCTGCAATCATATTTGAACGATCTACGCGAACATGGGCGCACCGACGCGGCGAAAGAGGCCGAGTGGCGGTTCAAGAAAACCGTCTATACGGACCCGCTCGCCGACACGTCGCTCGAACAGGCGACCAAGGATGATTTTCGCGAATGGCGCGAGCGGCAAAAAAACGGACGTAAACCGCGCTCGCTCAATCGCCACGTGCGCTCCGTAGTCGCCGCGCTCAATCACGCCGTCAAAGAAGCGGGGCACGTCGGGAACCCGACGGCTTGGAGCCTGAAGCCCCTGGCAGACGATGTGGAGGACGACGGCGAGACGGCCGTATTCCTGACCCCCGAGCAACGCAAGGCCCTTGTGGCGGCTGCTACGCCGTTCGCCGCTGCATTCCTACGTGGGTTAGAACTGACGGGCGCACGGCCCCAGGAGCTGGCCGCGGCGACCGTCGGCCATTTCGACGGCGAACAGCTACGCCTCGCGCACCGCAAGGGCAAGCCCCCGAAATTGCGGGTACGTCATACCGTGCTTGGACCCGAGGGGATCGCATTCTTTGAAAAGCAAACGGCCGACAAGCTGCCCGGCGCCCCAATATTCACGGAGGACGGTGAGCAACCTTGGCGCCGGCACATGTGGGCGCGCACGGTTCGCGCAGCGATCAAGGCGCACAACAAGAAGGCGAAGGGCAGCGCGCGACTGCCGGTAGGCGTGGGGGCCTACGCGATGCGTCACGCGCGGATCAGCGAACTTTTGCAAATACATGGCGTGGATCCGCTGACCATCGCGGCTCAGACTGGCACATCGCTAGTCATGATCGAAAAAGCGTATCTGCGGTTCATCCCGTCGGCGATGCGAGAGAAATTGGCAGGCGTGAAAGAATCTTGAAGCACGCCTCAACAAATGTCTCAATTGTGATCCACCGCTAGGATCTACCTTTTCTAATTATTTCTGCACAAGTGCTCGAGAGATTATCGATCTCTTCGTTAAATTCAGGTGTATATATCTAGGCGGCATCGTATAACGCCGTCGCAGAAAATGACGGCTAACCCATTCGAGGACCGTCATGTCGCAGAGAAATTCCGTACCGCCCACTGAGCTAAGGACCAAACTAGGCCCCCCTTCGCTCGATCCGCTACAGCGCTATTCCATCCCGGAGGCCAACGCGCTCTTACGCCAGAGCAACGCCCGGACCTACCAGCAAATTAAGGCCGGCGAGCTGCGGACAATCCGCGACGGTGGCCGCACCTACATTCCCGGAAGCGAGATTGCACGCCGGTCAATGCTTCCCGCCGAGTCGCGCGCCGACGTGTCGGCCGCCTAATCCCCCATCCCCAAAAAATTAGGCCCAGTCGGTGCAGCAACACCGACCAGGCCCAGACCACAACGCATCGGAGGTGCGTCAATGGCTTCGAAAGAATCTATCACAAAGCCGCCGCGGTATAAGGTCGAAACGATCGGCCCAAGGTTCGCGCTCATCGACTGGGAAACCGGCGATCTCAAACATTGCCCGGTGGGCACAACTCGCGGCCAGGCCGAAAATGAATGTGCGGCGCTCAATGGAGCTGGATTCGCGAAGACGCCACGCGATGCACCCTCACACGAGCGCAGATTTAAGCGCGGCGAGCTAATCACCTTCGAAGAGATCGATGAACGCGACCGATTATTGGCGGCAGTTAGGCATCCCACCAGCGGCCCGCTGGACCCGGAAATTTATGGACATTTGCGAGCCGGCCGCTTGCGCATGGAGCAGCAGAAAAGACGAGAACTCATCGCCGCCGTCGAGCGCTGGCTTCCCGGGACATTGACGGCGTGGGGTGCCAAGGTGGCCGAAGGCCATGGATACGGCGTCGAGCGGCGCAAAGCGTGGCCAACGGACCAAATACTCTGCTTGCGAAGCGATGCCATAGAGGACGTTCTAGTCGCTCACTTTGTGTCGGTAGAGCCATCTCACGTAAAGGCCCGATATTTTGGGATTGAAAAGCGCGCGTACCTGAATAAGGTGAAGGCAGCCCTCCAGCGCCTCGCTCGCTGGTACGTTCGCCAGCTTGTCGACGACTCCCTACCGGCGGCCTTCAGCTCTGCGGGATGGGGGACGTGGACCGATAGGATCGAAATGGAGGAAGGCTGGGAAGCTGGGCGCCGAGAACCAGCGCCGGCACGACGATCTCGCCGCAGCTCGCGGCAACTAGCAGATGCCCAGAACGCCTTTAAGCGTACTGAGATGCCATACGAGGCGCGCATTGCCGCGCAGAAAGCATCAATCAGAACGCGAACCTTTCCACCCGATCAACCACGGAACGGTGTCACGCCGCGACGGCGACATGACCACTAAGCGGTCATTGTCCCCTGAAAAGGGGCGCCACCCCACTGCACACCCAGAACCCCTATTTTTATAGGGTTTCGTGAGCGTTTGAACGGTCAAAATTGGGCCGAAATCGCAATTCTGCAGTTCCTATATAGAGGCGGCGAAATTAAGTACCCGCAAAAATTTTGTTTCATCAATCGCGGC
>Ga0066789_10001250_pt1 | contig 10949 bp, 11 predicted proteins | sample OrgsoiDNA2013049_FD_70960 | JGI IMG/M metagenome (GOLD analysis project Ga0066789, IMG submission 70960) | Permafrost soil microbial communities from the Arctic, to analyse light accelerated degradation of dissolved organic matter (DOM) -... | ecosystem: Environmental > Terrestrial > Soil >...
GCCTCCGTTACCACCAGATAGCTAACGTGCTCAAGTGGCTGGTGTTGGTACTCTTCGCCTATCCTGTCACCGCGTTTGTGGTGGGGGCTGATTGGGGCCGAGTGGCACGTGATACCCTCGTGCCGTCGATGCCGCACACAAGAGATGAATGGTCGATGCTGGTGGCGATTCTCGGCACTACAATCAGTCCGTACTTGTTTTTCTGGCAGGCAAGTGAAGAAGTTGAAGAGGAAAAAGCGGCAGGGCAGATGACGCTCGCTCAACGGAGAGGAGCAACACTCAAAGAACTTGAGCTTAGGAACTTGGACGTTGGCGTTGGAGCATTTTTCTCGAATATGGTCATGTTTTTTATCATCCTGACCACTGCAATCACCCTCAACCGCCACGGCATCACGCACATCGAGACTACCCGCCAGGCTGCCGAAGCCCTTCGGCCGCTCGCCGGCAAGTTCGCTGCGACCCTGTTCACCCTCGGCATTGTTGGCGTCGGATTTCTGGCCATTCCGACGCTGGCGGGATCGGTGGCATACGCCTTCGCGGAAACGCTCGGATGGCATCAAGGCCTGGACAAGGAATTGAAGCGGGCGTGGGCGTTTTACGCTCTTATTCTCCTCTCAACCGGGGTGGGCGTGGGCCTCGACTTCATAGGCATTAATCCGGTGAAAGCGCTCTACTGGACAGCGGTCATCAACGGATTGCTAGCCCCCTTCCTTCTCGTCGCAATCCTGGTCGTCGCTTCGGACAAGAAACTGATGCAGGGCCAACCGAGTTCCCGCTTGGGACGGCTCGTGGTGGCGATTACGACACTGGCAATGTTCGCTGCGGGCATAGCCATGTTTGTTGTATAGGCTGCCGGCGAAAACAGGGCGTTAGCGATCGCGATTCGACAGATCAAGCTACGATTGGAGGGAGCCAGTACTTCGCCCGGATTCGGGATGGGCGTGCGCTTCACGGTTCCCTTCACCTGAGAACCACGGATTGTTCCGCATCACCGCCAGTCCCCCAAATCAGCGGCTGTGAGCAAGACTGACCAGTGAAACTGATCACGTTTGAGCATAATTGGTTACAGCACACATTTAGGACTAGGAGGGTTCCATGTTAGGTTACGGTTTAGTCGGAACGATCGTCGTGATTGCGCTGATTGTTTTTATCGTGCGCAGTCTGTAAACAAAACTCGGAGCGGTGCGAGAAACGCGCCAAGGAATCGCATACCCTTAGATAGAGTAAAACTTCGACGATGAACAAAAAGCAAATCAATTCTCCGAAGTTAACGGCCAACTTTCTCCTCTGGGTTGGTGGCGCTGGCGGCATTGTCATTCTGTTGGCACATTACGTCTGGAAAGTCTTTTGACAGGTTGAAATGTTTGTGCTCGGCCAGTCTTCGACGAAGCACCCCAAAGACCTTCGCTCCGAGCCTGCTCGGGGGCGCGAGCGGGAGTGAGTGAGCGGGGGTTCATTTCAGATATTCGGAGGAAGTGGATAGCCAAGTTTCCGAATGCGTTCAGGGGTGCTGGGCTCAACGTGAGCACTCACATCTGTGAAATTGCGCAGAGGAGCCTTGCAAAGCTGACACGCTAGCTTCTGAGAATTAATCTTCTCTGGTATCGCGGGCTGGTCCTCCTGGTCTGATTTGCTGACATTGCGAGAGTCGATTCGCGATTGGCGTTCTACGATCATTTCAGAACAGATGCAGATGCACCGGTACGCTCACCCCAAGATCGGGACTTGGCCCTCTCGCTGAAGACTGGAAGCCGGTTCCACGGATTACTGTTGAAAAATCGCCATTACACCCCCCTTCTCGGGTCTTGGGGTCATGGAGTGCAATCGCCTGTTTGCATTAGTTGTCGTGTGGCAGCAATCCTTTCAAGGGTGATTGTCGTCTAAATCCCCAAGAGAGTACTTAGGACTTGGAGGATGCATTGCCGCTCGGCGGGATGTTCGGTCGCACTCTTACACGCATAGCGCTAGCGTGCTGGACCCTCCCGATTCTCAGCTTTGCGCAGAACGCGTCCACAGGGGCCACTCCCGCGCCAGCGCCAAAGCATTTCGACCACGTGCTCATCGTCGTACTCGAAAATCAAAGTTATGAGTCCGCCATTAGAAACGATCTATTGAAAAGCCTCGCCCAAAAGGGTGCAGTCTTCAGCAATTTCGGCAACCTCTATCACTATTCGTATCCAAACTACCTGGCCATGATAGCGGGCAGTGATTTCGGTACACACCAACCGCTCCTCTTTAGTGACAAGCAGAGGACGTTCAACGACGATAGCGAGCATCGGACCATCGCCGATTTGCTCAACTGGAGGAACTACGCCGAGGATTACCCGGCGTCTGCGACCGTTGGGAAGCCGTTCCTCGGCGATCGCAAGGGGAGGTATGTGCGCAAGCATGTACCTTTCCTGAGTTTTCGGAGCGTTCAGAATAAGAGTTTTCACAATGTAGTCGGTGTGGACACTCATGCCCAGGACAATGCTTTTGTGACCGATATCGGTAGCTTCATCGCGGATCCTCAAGAGCATCCGTTACCCGAATATATGTATTACAGCCCAAATCTCGACGACGACGGGCATGACCCGACATCCAATCCGCAAGCAGGGCTCAAAAAGGCCGCGGACTGGCTGCGCGTGTTTCTCACCACGTGGCTGCATTTCAGCGACACCTCTTGGGTCCCGACAGACGAACAAATGAAGCGCACGCTAGTGATCGTTACTTTTGACGAGTCGGAGGGGAATAACAAACCGGAACGCATTTACACCGTATTTCTGGGTGCCATGGTCAAGCCGCAGGAGATCACGGCAGCTTACAACCATTTCAGCGTTTTGCGAACGATCGAGGATAATTTCGGGCTCGACCCAATTCACAAAGAATCAGGAGACGGCACCGCGCCGGTCATCACCGGCATTTGGAAGTAATTCGTGTTGTTGGCGCTTTCTGACGTATGGATTACACGCGAGCTGCGCCGGCGGATGCCAGAGGACCACTAAAATGCAGCAAGTAGGGTGAGCATCCTGCGCTCAAGGGGCAGAATCGCGCTTGCCCATGACCGGGATCCGCAGCTGAACAGCAGAAACGGGAAGGTGTTGTAAGTTGCATCCAATAGTGGGCCGGTCGTGCGTTTTGGCGTGTGCCAGTCAGAAGAAATCCGTCCTATGCAGAAAACAAAATGAAGAGTCCTTCGATGAAGTTGTTCGCCCCTCTGGTTCTCGCGTTCAGCATGGGTCTCGGGACCGGGCTCGCACAAACCCAATCCGACACATTCGTTCCTCCAATATCGAGGACCAATATCCGTGGATCGCTTTTCTTAGGAGGTTTCCTCGCCATCGTTCGCGTCTCCTACCGGGGCGCCCTCGCGGGCCTCTTTCAAAAGAGGATTGAGAAGACTTTGTCACTCAAGCGGTCAATGAGTGCGGTGCAGCTTGGAAACTGGCTGACAGCGGACTGTCTCTTCCGTCAAACAAAGTCTCTGCATCCCGGGATGAGCACTCTTGCTCAGACGAATGCTCCGTGGAGCGCTAACGTTGAGGTGTGCTTGCAGCCGAATCGCCGATGAGCCTAAAAGTCGCTTGCTGCTTTGCAGGATCGAGCTATGGGGAAGCAAATTGCGCCAACCCGGGTCATTTCTTTTTTTCTGTTGGCTGCTTGCGGAGCGTGGTGCCAGAGCGAACGTCCTTCAGCTGATTTGCTTCGGGGGTTACAGCCTGACGGCTCAAACTCATCCGAAGTGCAGCGCCAGCAGATGCGTACCTGGGGATCACTTCCTGATGCTCCGTCAGTACAGCCTCCAACACAAGCAGAGAAATTTCGCACTTTCATCGATGAAGCGCGCTCGCCTTTGACACTTGGCGCGGTTGCCATCAGTGCGGGCGTAATGCGCGATGAAGAACTGGGACACCCCATTCCCGGGCCGCAGCCCAGCTTAACCGCTCTCTATAAAGTGGTGTTTATTCAAAAAGAATCCAGCGCCTTTCTTGGTAAGTACCTGTATCCGTCGTTGCTCAAGCAGGACCCTCGTTATTACCCTTCGACTAGCGGAAGTTTTCTGCGCCGGGCCACCTACGCTGCTTCGCGTATTTTAATCACGCGTAACGATTCCGGAAAGAGGATACTGAACGCGTCGTATTTTCTCGGGGTGCTGACTTCTGTTGCGATCGCCACTGCTTACCGACCATATTGGAGGCGATCCACTTCAGCAACGTTCAAAACTTTTGGTTCGACGATTGGCAGCGACGCGGGGGTCAACCTCTTGCATGAGTTTGGGCCTGACATCCGGCAAATGGTGAAGGGCCGCGTGCCGAAGCTCGTGTCGAGGGTCGACGAGCGCACTACCAACGACCAGACCGCGAGAGAAGTCGTCTCCACACCGGCCAGATAATGTTCTGTCGGTCAGCCCATTTCACTACTGACCGGGGCAGAGCGTTGCGCGGAACACATTTTTCGGTGTACGGAAATTAAGGCAGGCACAATTGGTGATAAATCGCCGTTACATGTTTTCGTTGACCGCCTGGTCTTCGTGCGAGCTGCGATCGTTCAGGCTGGCCAGATACTGGAATTTGCTCCAGACGCTGCCGTCGTAACGGATATACACCAGAGAATCGTCCAGCAAACGGTCGAGCGCCTTGCTGTCGTGCGATTTCTCGGCCTGGCCCCATGCGTTCTCAAGCGCCAGAATTTTGCTTTCACCAGCCGTCGCGTCTGGTGAACTCTGGGCCGCAGCCCCGACGGCGGTCAGCATGAAAATAAGAAGGATAAATAGAAGGCCGCGCTTCATGGATTTCTCCGCGATGATTTCGGCAACAAACCCCGGTTGCCAGGATCTCACGCAAGTCGAGTGTATAGGAGTCGCGGATGAATCCGGCGCAGCAGAGCGCGCGTGTCACTATCTTCCAAACAGAAGGACTGATGCCAGAAGGATCGATCGTCAAAAGGCGATGATCAAGAAAGGAAATGATCGGCAAAAGAAGTCATCGGCAAAATAAGATTGAGCCGGACTAACGTCGCTGCGCGTCGGCTGCCAGGGATGCGACCGAATCCGTCACCGAACTGCTGGGACGGCGAGGCGGCAGCGTTGGCGAAGGAGTCGCGGGCCGTTGCTCTAGCGTACCCAAAAGCGGAGCGTCGTCCGTCCCGACCCCGAAAGAAACAAATCGGTTCTCGGCCCACATGGATTCCAGCAGGCGTTGTTGGTAGGAACTGAGGACCTTCACCGGCAAAGTTTGGAAGTTGCGGAATACCCAGAGCAAATACAACCGCTGCAGCAGTGAGGGCTGCAAATAACGTGGACCCATTGGAGTCATGACTCGCAGAACGCCGGAGGAGATTTTTTCAAGCCACATGGTGCACTTTCCCTGAGTTGTTTAGTGGGTATTGCGAAAGCTGGTGCAATTCAAAGTCCACGGATTATTGCACCAGGGCTGATGCAATGGAAGGGGTTTTTCACATTTTCTAAAATTTCTTTGCAGGAAACCCCTGCTTTTTCATCAGATTCTGCAAAATTGCACCTAAAATGGTGCATCAAGCCGGTTGCGGTACTTTTTTCGTATTCCAGAAATAAATGCTCAAAGAAAACGTCCATCGCAACGGTCTCTCTCGCGCGATTTCGAAATCCGGCTACTGCTCGCGCTCGTCCGCGAGCAAGTTGGTGCGAGAGGGCCGCGTGCGGCTGAACGGTCGCCTGGTGCGCGACCCCGAGAAGCCAGTTGTCCTTGGTAAAGACTCGATCGAAGTGGACGGACAGAAACTCGCGCCGGCGAAGAAACTTTATTTTGTGATGAACAAGCCGCGCGGCATTGTCACAACCGCGCACGATGAGAAGGGACGCGACACCGTGTACTCGTTACTCCCAGAATCTCAACCGTGGGCAGCACCGGTGGGACGCCTCGACAAAGCCAGCGAAGGTTTGCTCTTGTTGACCAACGATTCGGATTGGGGTGCGCGGATCGCGTCCCCGGAAATGCATATCGAGAAAACTTACCACGTGCAAATCGCGGCCATAGCCGACGAAGATCTGATTCAGAGACTGACCTCGGGAATTCGAACAGCAGACGGCGATTTCCTGCGTGTTAAGCGGACGGCGATTGTGCGCGCAGGTAAGAAAAATTCCTGGCTGGAAATTGTGCTGGACGAAGGGAAGAACCGTCAGATCCGGCGTCTGCTTGAGGCCGTGGGAATTGAGGTGCTGCGGCTGATTCGCATCGCGATCGGCCCACTGCAATTGGGCGAACTCCCAAAAGGGAAAGCTCGTGAAGTCACGCAGCAAGAAAAGGCCGCGCTGGATCGCGCATTGGCTAGTTCGAATGCGCAGTCATGAAGGGAAGCGTGGCCATTACCCGGGCTGCGGCTTCGAGGTCTTGCAGGTCGTTCAGCGTGAAATCGGGCCCAGCGTCTTCCTGGGTGAGGCCTTTGCGGCAAATCTGGATCACGCCCAGCACATTCTGCTGGGTATCAATCACCGGCGTGGTCATCAGCTTCTGAATGGTGTTGGCGCCAGGCTGGTCGGACTGTCCCAAGGTGCCGAGCTTGATGCTTTCAAAAACATTCGCGTGCTGCACGATCACAAAATTATTAAAGAGCTCGACCTTCCGGCTGCTCGCGGTACGGGCCGCGACCGCCGAAGCGCTGGAAAGAGGAATGAAGCCGGCCGCTTTCAACTCCGCGGGAAAAAGAAAGTTCAGAACATCGTTTTCCGCTCGCAGCAGCGCGACTTCCGCCCGTCCAACGTGGAACATGTCGGAGATCGTTGCGCAGGCCATTTCAGCCGTCGCCGACCCGGCTAGGCTCAGTTCGACCCGGGCGTGAGGCGCAAGCGCGCGCGCCGGAGCAGCTGCCGAACCAGCGCCGGAAGTAGCCACAGATTTTGCCATAGGCCTCCCGCGGACGGAACACTTCCCCCCGCAAGTCTCATGCTGAAGCCTGGAAACGCCAGCGGCAAGTTACCGAAGTGCTCCGCCTCCGAGGAGCGCTATTCGCGGGTGAGCGGAAACCCTTTTTCGCGCCATACTCGGATGCCGCCGTCCATCGAGAGCACGCGGGTATAGCCCATTTTCTGCAGGTTGTCGGCCGCCAGCGCGGAGCGAAATCCGCCGCCGCAGTAGAGCACCAGCGGCGTGTTCAGGTCAGGGATCCGGGCCTCGACGTCCCGTTCAATCACCCCTTTGCCCAGATGGATTGCCCCCGGCAGGTGGTCTTTGGCGAATTCACTTTCCTCGCGCACATCCACTAGGACAAACGTCTCGCCGCTATCCAGCTTTCGCTTCACTTTGTCAACGTTGGTTTCTTTGACGCGGGAGCGGGCGTCCTCAACAATTTTCAAAAAGCGTGGAGCGTGTTGCATGGTTCCTCCTTAGATGGTGGCTAGTAACGAATGAATGGTCCTGAAATTAGCCACTGACCACTAGCCACTAGCCACTAGCTTCCGCAAACGTACAATCTTTCGGATTTTTATCCTCCCGCAATCCCACGAACACCGGCGCGCGCAATTTCATTCCGCCTTCGCCGGTTTCGTGTGTCCACTCCGAGAATTTTACTTCCGCAACCCGCAGCGGTTTTACCCAATGCACGTTGCGGGCTTCGACCGGGCCAGTGAACGGATTCTTGCTGGTCTCAATCGGCTTCAGGATCTGGGCAATCTCCTTGAGCGCAGCCTGATCGAACCCGGTTCCCGCCTGTCCGACGTGAATCAGCTTCTTCTTGTCGTAAAGTCCAAGCACCAGCGACCCGAAGTATTGCCGCGTGCCCTCAGGATCGGTGTAGCCTCCAACCACGCAGTCCACTGTCTGGGTAATTTTGATTTTCAGCCATTCGCGGTTGCGACGCTCTTCGTAGTTGCTGCTCCGGTGTTTGGCAAGAATGCCTTCCAGCCCTTTCTGCTTCGCGGCGTCGAACAACGCAACCCCCTGCCCGGCATAGTGGTCGGAGTAGCGCGCGATTTCTCCGGCGGTAAGAATTTCCTTGAGCACCCGCTTGCGCTCCTCGAGCGCGACCCGTCGCAAGTCGTAGCCATCGAGATACAAAATGTCGAACGCGTAGTACAGCACTGGCAACTCCGATCGCGGCGTCGCCTGACGTCCATGGCTGCGAATGCCAGTCCGCTGCTGCATCAGGCTGAAAGACGACCGCCCTTGCTCGTCGAGCACTACGACTTCGCCGTCCAGGATCGCGTTTTTCGCCTTCAGAAACTTCGGCAACTCGCGCAACTCCGGATAGCGCGGCGTCAGATCATTCTGATTCCGCGAGACCAGGCGGACTTTGCCGTTCTCAATAAATGCAATCGCGCGGTAGCCGTCCCATTTGATTTCGAACAGCCACTCCGGATCGTCGAACGGTTTTTCAACGACTGAAGCCAGCATGGGTTGGATGGACGAAGGCATGGGGCGCTTGGCGGAGCCGACTAAATCTTTGACCCCAGAGGGCGGAAGAGATTTCACCGCCGAGATCGCCGAGAGGCCGGATTTCTTCCTGGTCGCTTGAGGTCCGCCAGAGCTCTCGCCCCGACGACCTTTCGCCGATTTATTCTCGGCGATCTCGGCGTGCTCGGCGGTTGGTCTTTTTTTTTCAGCCTTGGCGATGCTCTCCTCCAGCCACGCCGCCTTCACCCCGCCCCGCGAAACTTTCTTGCTGCTCGTCCACTCCGCGGAGCCATCGTCTCCAGCAATCTGCGCCATGGATCTTTTAGTCAGCACCGACGAATCGTACTTATCAATATCGAAACCGGTCTCGACCCAGTCGTCATGCTTCTTGATCAGCAGCCATTCGTTGCCTTTACTTCCCGGACGTCGCGCCTTGATGTGGACGAGAGCAAAGTCTCCATTCAGCCGCTTGCCGTGCAGTCGGAATTTCAAATCGCCTTTCTTGAGCCTGGCATCGGCTTCGGCCTCGGTTGCAGGAACATACTTTCCCTTCACGGTCACCGACGACAGCGGTTCCCATGTGCCGACGTCCCAAACCATCACCGTGCCCGCGCCGTAATTGCCTTCGGGAATTGTCCCCTCAAAATCAAAATACGAAACTGGATGGTCCTCGACCTGCATCGCCAGACGTTTGTCCGCCGGATCGAGTGACGGACCTTTGGGCACAGCCCAGGACTTCAGCACCCCGTCCATTTCCAGGCGGAAGTCGTAGTGCAGACGGGTGGCGCGGTGTTTCTGAACTACAAAGCGATTGCCCTTTTTCTTCTCGACTTTGGGCGGGGGTTCGGGAGTCTCCGAAAAGCGTCGCTTGCGTTGATATTCCTCGAGGCCCACGAAAGCATTGTAATCGCGTGATCTGGTGATCGGGCCATCGGATGATCGAATAAAATCGAAGAGCAGGCTTTTCAAATCATCCGATGACCCGATCGCCCGATGTCCCGATAGTTCGCGAGTATCCCGACCGCCCGCTGGTTGGCGTCGGCGCCATTGTTGTGGACGCTGGCCGCGTCGCGCTGGTCAAGCGCGGTCACGCTCCGCTGCTCGGCGAATGGTCCATTCCCGGCGGCATGCTTGAACTCGGCGAGACCATGCGTCAAGGCGCGGAAAGGGAAGCGCTCGAAGAGACTGGCCTGGTGGTTCGAGCCACCGAACTGCTAGGCGTATTTGACCGCGTGGTGTTGGATGACGAGAAGCGATGCCAATATCACTACGTGCTGATTGATTTCCTCTGCGAGCGAATTTCGGGAGACTTACACGCCGCCGGAGATGCCGCCGACCTTCGCTGGTTCACGCTGGAAGAAGCAGACCAACTGCCGCTTCCGGAAGATACAGCACGGGTGATCCGGATGGGATTAAAGCGGGCGGTCAGATAGCATTGGCCTCGCCCTCCGCCTCGTCACTTTCCCATGCGTGGCGGCACGAATGGCAAATCCAGCCTTCGCGATGGATCGGAATGGGGGCACGCACGAACAGGCTGCCGTAAGCGATCGGCTTGTCCAGTTCTTCAAAACTGATATCTAGCGACTGACATCGCGGGCAGCGGGGCTGATGAAATTCGCCGACACCCTCGACGTCGAAGTTTTCTGGAATCGCCTGATTCAGAATTTCGTTCGCCACTTCCGCGTTCTCCGCATCCACCACTAGTTTGATTCCTCCGAGCAGGTTCGAGATAAACCAGTCCATGCGAACCATGTTGTCGTCGACGAGAAAAGCCTCAATTCCCGCAGAATCGAGGCTCCCTTTGGCTAGGAGGGCTTCCGGTAGGTCGCGGAATTTGCGAATCGTAGCCAGGTCTCGTTTTTCGAATTCCACGGGAGGCGATGGTTTGACGCCCATCCGTTCTTCCGGTGGTGAATCAACCGGCTTCTCGGTCGTGAGCTTTTCGACGGTGGGCGGTTGAAGCAACTCAACATTTAGACCTCTCCGAACAAGTTCCTCTTTCAGCACTTCCCGCGCGAGTTCACTAAGTCCGGCGGCCTGGGCGGCAACCTGCTCCAGCCTTCCATCCATCTGGCGCGAATAATAATCGTGAAGCCGCTGGCGCTCCTGCTCGGGGTCGATCATTGCCATGGCGGGGAATCATACATCGCCGAAAGGCAGCGTCCAAGCTCTGGTGTAGAAGTTTAAAAAAGAACGGCCCGCAAGCTTGCGCCTGCGGGCCGCCCGGTGGACTGTTTGGGTTGACCAAGAGGTGGTCGCTCTATGTGCCCCGCCGCAGCAATCTGCCGCGACCGGGGACCGCGCTAAAGCGTGGCCACTTCCACGAACTCCGGGTCTGAATTATTGAAGCCCCCGGCGCGACCTTACGCCGGACACATCAATCCAACTCACCGGTCGAGTTGCGAAGCTTCCTAGAGCAACCGCCCTAAGTCGCAGCCACCTCACCTGGTCTTTTGCTTCTACTGCCACTACAGTCAGAACTTGTCGTCATCAGACCACCTCCTTTCCGGTGTAAGCGCAGAATAGAACAACGGAGAGGAGGGATTCAAGAGTGCGAATGGCTCGGGGTAATCAGTCAGGTTACCGGTTTGCGAGGGTCGCAAT
>Ga0066789_10001251_pt1 | contig 10936 bp, 15 predicted proteins | sample OrgsoiDNA2013049_FD_70960 | JGI IMG/M metagenome (GOLD analysis project Ga0066789, IMG submission 70960) | Permafrost soil microbial communities from the Arctic, to analyse light accelerated degradation of dissolved organic matter (DOM) -... | ecosystem: Environmental > Terrestrial > Soil >...
CGCGATCAGGTCAAATACGAGAAGCTTGAGCGCGCCTTGGCGGAGGCGCTCGGCAAACGCGCGGGCCATAAAACCGAAAAGCTTCAGGCCCGACTTGTCGCCATGATCGCGACCGGCGCGATGCGGATCGGCGGCGAACTCTGGGCCGCCGAAGGCGCGCGCGAAAACCCGGAGGCGCTGGTGAAGCGAACATTCGCCGCGATACGGGCGATCATCGATTGATCGCCCGCACCCGTCGCCGGCAAAGCGAGGCGATATTATCCCTTGAGGAAGGCGAGCAGGTCGGCGTTGATCGTGGCCGCTTGCGTGGTAGGCATGCCGTGCGGGAAGTCCTTGTAGGTCTTCAGCGTCCCGTTCTTCAGCAACTTTGCCGACAATGGTCCCGCATCGGCATAGGGAACGATCTGATCGTCTTCGCTATGCATCACCAGCACCGGCACCGTGATCTTCTTGAGGTCGTCGGTGAAATCGGTCTGCGAGAAAGCGACGATGCCGTCGTAATGCGCCTTGGCGCCGCCCATCATGCCCTGGCGCCACCAGTTCGCGATGACGGCCTCCGAGGCTTTGGCGCCCGGCCGGTTGTAGCCATAGAAGGGCCCCTCCGGAAGCTCGCGATAGAATTGCGAGCGACCTGCCGCGAGCTGGGCCTGCAATCCGTCAAAGACTTCCTTGGGGAGGCCGCCGGGATTGGCCGGCGTCTTCACCATCAGCGGCGGCACCGCGCTGATGATGGCCGCCTTCGCCACCCGGCTCTCGCCGTGCCGTCCCAGATAGTGCACCACCTCGCCGCCGCCGGTGGAATGGCCGACGTGAATGGCGTTCTTCAGATCGAGATGCGCCGTCAAGGCCGCAAGGTCGTCTGCATAGTGATCCATGTCATGGCCGTCGCCGGTCTGGGTGGACCGGCCGTGGCCGCGGCGGTCATGAGCTATGACGCGATAGCCGTGATTGAGGAAGAACAGCATCTGCGCGTCCCAGTCATCGGCCGACAACGGCCAGCCGTGCGAGAACACGATCGGCTGGCCGCTTCCCCAATCCTTGTAGTAAATTTCAATGCCGTCTTTGGTCTTGACCGTCGCCATGGCAGCACTCCTTTTGTGAAGCCGTTATTCCGGGGCAGCCCCGCAGGGCTGAACCCGGAATCAAGAGATGATGGCGCGAAATTCCGGGTTCGACACTTCGTGTCACGCCGGAATGACGCCCAAACGCCGTTCAGGCATATGCCGGCATCGGTCGAAATCGCCTGATGGCACCGATGATCACGAGGACGAAAAACAACAGCACGACGCCTTGCACCACAGCGAACGCCGGTCCGGACGGAGGATTGCCCGGCGCAAGAGCGGTCAGGGCCGGCACCTTGAGGAAGCCCTGGATCACCAGCACGAAGACGTTGAAATAGAGCGACACCATCGCGGTCACCGCATAGATCCAGCGCCACGCGCCGGAAAGCTTCATGCCGTAAAGCGCGATGCACGCGATCGCCAGCAGCACCAGCGAGAGAGTACCGATGATGTGCGACGGCAGCAGCTTCTCGGTCACCAGCGGCGGAATCAGAAAGCCGGTGGCGTTGGTCAAAATCGTGAACAGCAGGAATATCGCGGTCAGGCCCGGCATCCGGTTGGAACCGAGAATCCCGAACAAGACGATAATGCCGGAGACGATAGCGATCAGACTGATGATGACGTGCACCGTGACAAACGTCGACAAACTCATACCCAAGACCATGACGCGCTCCCCCCTTTTGCGAAACTACCGAATGCTACGACTCCGCCCTGGAGAATTCTACAGGCGCGGGGCGCCCCGGCGACAATTCAGGCATGCAGCGATCAAAAGCACGTGGGCAGCGCCCAAGTTTTTTGCATGGCTGTCACAAACAGCGCCAACGAAGCCGACGGCATTCTAACGATTGAGGAATTCGACCAGCTTCGGGATCACCTGGTCCGGCGCTTCTTCCATCAGCCAGTGTCCCGATCCCTTGACGAGCACGCCCTCGACATTGCTCGCCACCATCTTGCCCTGCTCGATCAGGAACGGGCCGCCGGCTTTTTCTCCTGAAAGCACCAGCACCGGCATCGCCAACCGGGTTTTTGCGAAGCCCGCGAAATCCTCGGCGTCTTTTGGGAAGGCGCGGAAAACTTCCATCCCGGCGGCCATGTGGCCGGGCTGGGCGTAGGCCCTGGCGTAGAATTCGCGATCTTTTTCCGGCACCGACTTTTTCGGATCGGCGGCAAAATCGTTCCAGAAATGCTCAAGGTAAATCCGTTCGCGCCCGCTGACCAGCGCCAGCGGGGTATTGCCGTAGAAATGGAAATGCCAGAGATCGCGCAGCAGGAAGACGCGGTTCCAGTCGCCGACGCCGGGCAGGAACGCTTCCATCAGCACCAGCCGATCGACCTCGCTTGGGTATTGCGCCGCATAGGGATAGGCCACCATCAGTCCGATATCGTGGCCGACCAGCCGGATGCGGTCGTATTTGAGGCTCTTGACCAGCGCATGGATGTCCCGTGCCATCGCCGCCTTGGTGTAGCCATCCGCGGGAGCTGCGGATTCGCCGAAGCCGCGCAAATCAGGCGCGATCACGGTATGTTTGTCGGCCAATTTTGCGGTCAGCGGCAACCACATGTGGCTGGTTTCGGCATAGCCGTGCAGCAGCACCACCGGGTCGCCCTTGCCGGCGATCAGATAATGCAGTTTGACGCCATTGACCTCGGCGAACTTGCTTTGCGGCGCCTGCATCCGATTCTTCCTTTTTATTGCGAAGCTTGCTCAGTAATAGCGCGGGATTGGACCGTTATGCGGGGTCGCCCGGTCCGACAGATCGAACAGGACTTCATCGACATAGCACCAGCCCCACCCCTCCGGCGGATCGTAACCTTCGATGACCGGATGCTGGGTGGCGTGAAAATGCTTGGTCGCGTGCTTGTGGGGAGAGTCGTCACAGCAGCCGACGTGACCGCAGCTGCGGCAGATCCGCAAATGCAGCCACTCGCTGCCGATCTTGAGGCATTCCTCGCAGCCGAGCGCACTCGGCGTGACACTGCGGATGCCGGCGATGTGGGTGCAGCTTTTTGCCATATTGTTTCCTGTCCTTTCGTCATTGCGAGAAGCGAAGCGACGAAGCAATCCATTCTTTCTTTGCGCGGCGAGATGGATTGCTTCGCGGAGCCTGGGATCGGGCGCGCGTTCGCGCGACCCCGTTGGCTCGCAATGACGGTCCTTGCTGCGGATCGCATGCCCTAAAGTGCGGGTTTGGCGGCATCGCCGAGAAAACCGTGCAGCGCCGCCACCACCTGCGCGCCCTCGCCGATCGCGCCGCCGACCCGCTTGACCGATCCCGAGCGCACGTCGCCGACCGCGAACACGCCGGGCACCGAGGTTTCCAGCGCCGACGCCAATTGCCCTTCGCTCTTTTTGCACTGCGCGCCGGTGACCACGAAACCACCGCGATCGACCATCACGCCGCAGCCCTCGAGCCAGCCGGTGGCGGGATCGGCGCCGACGAACAGGAACAGATTGCGGATGTCGGCTGAGCTTTCGTCGCCGCCCAAGCGGCTGCGCCAGCGCACACGCTCCAGCGAGGCGTCCTGCATGCCCTCGAGCGCGACCACCTCGGCGTTGAACACCAGGTCGATATTCGGCGTCGCCTCGATACGCTCGATCAGATAGCGCGACATGCTGGCGCCAAGGCCGCCGCCGCGGATCACCATGTTGACCTTTCTGGCGTGGCCCGAGAGAAACACCGCGGCCTGGCCGGCGGAATTGCCGGCACCGACCAGCACGATTTCCTGTTGGGCGCACAGCCGCGCCTCGATCGGCGATGCCCAGTACCAGACCCCGCGGCCTTCGAAATCCGCGAGGTTTGCGATCCCGGGACGCCGGTAGCGCGCGCCGCTCGCCACCACGATCGAACGCGCCCGCAACACCTCGTCATCGTCGAGGCTCAGGCCGAAGGTGCCGTCGGCGCGCGAGCAATCCAGCGACTTCACCGAGACCGGAATCATCATCTCGGCGCCGAATTTCTGCGCCTGGTTGAAAGCACGGGCGGTCAGCGCCAACCCGGAAATGCCGGTGGGGAAACCAAGGTAATTCTCGATGCGTGCGCTGGCGCCGGCCTGGCCCCCGAAAGCCCGCGCATCGCACACCGCGACGCTGAGCCCTTCGGACGCGGCATAGACCGCCGTCGACAATCCGGCCGGACCGCTGCCGACGACGGCGACATCGTAAACCTTGTCCTTGACCAGCGCGCGTACCATGCCCATCGCCCGCGCCAGTTCGGATTCGCTCGGATTGCGCAGCACGGTGCCATCGACGGCCACCACCAGCGGCCAGTCCGCCGGCGACGGCGAATAACGCGCGATCAATTCGGCCGCATCGTTATCGGCAATCGGATCGAGCAGATGATGCGGATAGCCGTTGCGGGTGAGAAATCCCTGCAGCCTGACGACGCCGACCGAATTCGACGGGCCGATCAGCACCGGGCCGCCGACCCCGGCCTGGATCAGGCTGACCCGGCGCAGGATCAGCGCGCGCATGATGCGCTCGCCGAGATCGGCTTCGGCGACCAGCAGCGCGCGCAATCGCTCCGGCGGAATCAAGAGGGTTTCGACATCGCCTTCGGCGTGACCGTCGACCAGCGCGACGCGGCCCGAGAGCTGGCCGATTTCGGCGAGAAATTGTCCCGGCCCCTGATCGATCACCGGCGTGACGTGACCGAGGCCATCGCGCTGGGTGATCGCCACATGGCCGGACAGGATGACGAACATGCCGGGTCCGGGCTTGCCGGTCTCGAACAGCGTTTCGCCGTCCTTGTAATGGCGCACTTCGCCGAACCGGCGCATGCGCGCGATTTCTTCCGCCGTCAGCGCCGGGAACGTCTGCTCATGACGCGGAAATACGGATGCAGCGGAAGGGATGCCCTTCGACTTGTTTTCCGTCGTGGTGTCCACGCCCATTTTTTCTCACACAGTTCAACCAACGAGGTACTTGCAGACGAGATACTTGCCGCGATGCCCCGGCATGTTGTGAGCCACCCGGCGGGCGGTCAAGGATTTCCTGGCCGGCTGGACCCGGCTATTTGACCGGCTTTTTTGGGCTGTCTTCATCTAGTGCGGCGTCAACGTCACCGGAAGGTGCACCGACGACATGGCTTCGTGCCCTCGCCTGCGATTTTCGCCGCTTGAGATTTTCGCGCAACGCCAGCTTGAGCCGATCCTGCTTCGGATTTTTCGCCGGCGCGGCGGTTTGTCGCTCGCGTTTATCCTTTTCATCCGTCATCGTGGATCCGTTCGAATGCGTCGGCTCGAAAGCGGCATGAGCGGGAGAATAGACTGATGGGCGACGTTCATGCGCTGGCGCCCTTGCCGCAACGGACCCTGGAGGACTGGCATCGCTTTGTCGCGTCAGGCGATCGCGACCTGCTGGCCTCCCTGCTGTCGGAACATATTGTGTTCCGCTCGCCATTTGTGCAATCGCCGATACCGGGACGACCTGCGACCCTGCTGGTGCTGACCACGGTGGTGCAGATTTTCGAGAATTTCCGCTATCACCGCAGCTTTGTCGCGGGCGCTCACGATGCCGCCCTCGAATTTTCCGCCAATATCGGCAAATGGCAGCTCAAAGGCATCGACCTCATCAAGTTCAGCGAGGCCGGCGAAATGACCGAATTCGAGGTCATGATCCGCCCCATCAAGGCGCTGGCCGCGCTGGGCGAGGAAATGGGGAACCGGATTGGCCCGCAACTGGTCCAGCTGAAGCAGGCCACGGGTGCCCAAGACTGATTATGCCTGATTATGCCTGATTATGGCGGTTTTTAGCGGCGGCCCGGCCGCCCGCTTGCGCGGGATCAGGCCTTGTGGCAAGGATCGGCCGCCTTGTTGGGGCCTTTTGGCCGATTCTCCTAAATCCGGGGCACGCTGCCGTAGCTCAGTGGTAGAGCACTCCATTGGTAATGGAGAGGTCGACAGTTCAATCCTGTCTGGCAGCACCAGTTATTCTATTGTTGATAATGATGTTTTTCTGACACGTCGTTTTGGGTGGATTTGCTTCGGCGCGAAAGGAACCACCGAGTAACCACGAGGTCGATTTCGATCGCGGTCGCCCCCGCAGAACCTCAGCCGCGAAGCGCCGATCTTGGGCAAGGTCACTCGTCGTGTCGGGTGGCCCAGCGGTTTTGTAATTCTGCGAGGGTAATCGCGGGCAGTATCATTGCGTGCGATTGTGTAGGGTTTTCAGCCCTTCCCACCCATCTAAAATCTATCTAGTCCGCCCCGTTATATTTTGTCGTGTTGAGTTTGGGGCCAATCTTAGGGCCAAGAAAGGCCGGGCTGGCCCTATTCGGCGCTGTCACGGTCTGGATCCGCATCGATGGGCGGTGAATAGACGGTCGGGGAAATGATCCGCATTCCGATGTCGGCGCCTGGGCGCGGGTCATCGGTGAGGTCGATGACGTAACCAGCTTTGATTTCGATATTCACGGCGAGGCCTGGGGAGGTGTCGGGCTTGATGCCGGCAACACCCAGGATGAATGAGCTACTCCGATCTCTGACCATGGCGTCGGGACCGTCCATCAACTCCACCTTGACCTCTGCGGCGCGCCCGGCGGCCATCGCGATAGTGCGGATGGCGCGCTGCCTCAGGTGTTCGATGACGTGCGGCTTTGCCAACGCCCGGCTGATGGTTTCGCGGGTGAGGCCAACCTGCTCGGCGGCTTCGAGCTGGGTTTTGGCGTTGCCGGTGGCGAGCAGTTCGATTGCCTGGCGCACCTTGCGGGTGATTCGCAGCGCCTTGTCGGGCGGTGCCGCGGGCGGTCCGGCCTTGATGGCGGCGATGGCATAGGGTGCGGGGGTTCTGGCTTCCATCGTCACAGCAGTCGCCTGTTCGCGTGGTGTGACAACGCACTGTAACGTGACGTTTTGCCAATGGCCCCGCCGTGACTCCAGGAAGGCCGCTGGTGAGTCCGGATTTCGCGGGCTGTCACGTGCCGGTCGGTCCGCACCGTCGCAGGGCTCGCCATCACTGATTGGCCGTGGCGCGCTGTATCAGTCAGGCACGGGGGTCGCCCTTCCACCACGCGTACAGCATCGAACTACCAAAGGCGCGCGCCGGCACCTCCCATGCTGGGTAGGGTGCGCTCGGATCTTTCATCGGCCAAAAGATCAGCTCCAGCACAGCCGGATCGTCCCATTCATCGGGAATTCCGGCAGCGAACCGGTGGTCACCGCCATATCCGCCCTTTTCGTAAATGACGACGAGGTGCCGCAGGCCGGATGCATGCGCCTCGTCAATATAAAATTTCGCGTCGCTCTGATACTGCGTGCAGAACAATGAGCAGATGAACTTTAGCTTTGAAATGTCACGCATGCCGATCTCCGTCGATTTGGGTTGAATACTCGGCCAAGCCCGTGCGGCCCAGATCACGGCGCGATTGCGAGTCGCGCCTCGTGCGGCCTACTCCCTGGTGCCGTTTCCCAAGGCTTAGGAAGCGCGCCCATGAGTCCGGCTTTTACGGGCTGTCAGGTGCCCCACCTCTCGCAAAAGCCGCCGCTGATGCCCCCAGCGGCGGCTTCTTTGTGACACATGGACGACCCCAGAAAGGTCCCGACCAAATTGCGCCCGAATGGTTAAATCCGGGTTACAGACTTGATCAGAACCCGAGCACCGAACGTTAATCGCCGAAGAATTCTTCCGCGTAATACCGCTTCCTGAACCGCTGGGCCATGGTCTCGAATTGCTCGACCGCGAACAGGAAAAGCGACTCGTCATCGGAAGCAAGCATGGCGAGTTCTGCGGCGCGGGCCAGATCGCAAACATGGGGCTCCATGCGGCTATAGGCCAAGGCACGTTTCGCTTCGATTGCGGCGTCGATCGTCGCCGGCTTCTTTTTAGCCCTGGTCTTGGCGGCCTTTTTGGCTTTCGGTTTACGCATTGGTGTTGCCTCCCCTGGTCGAGAGTAGAGCGGCAACGATCGCCGCGGTCAGCTTGGTGTCCGCAGCGGAGAGCAACTGTACCTCGGCGGCTGCCTGTTCCTGCACGCTTTGCAATCGTCGTTGGAGGCGCTTCAATTTTGTCTGAGCCCTGTCGATGTTGAAGCCAACATCCCGGACCAAATCTGCCTCGTCCGATTCCACTATCAAGCGGGAGCTGCGGAACAGGAGCCTTTGCATGTTCGGTCCATTGCGGACATTTCCACGCGATTTGCTGGTGACCGGAATGTTCCTTCGCCCTGGGGAAAAGGCCGGCCGGCTCGGGGAATGTGATGACGTTGCTCATGCCGCACCTTCCTTCGCGACGTCGCCGGCGAGGCGCCAGAGTTCCCCGCGTGTTTCCTGCAGGCGCTCGATCAGATCGACGAGTGTATCCGCCACACCGAAAATACCCTCGCCCTCGTCGGGCGGCATGTTCTCGCCGGATGACATGATCAGCAACGCCTTTGCCAGATTGCAGGCTTGGCGGATCGGGGTTTCGAGCTCGTTGAGCCCGCTCGCCACCATCTCGATTTTCGCCTTGGCTTTTTTCTTCATGACTGCACCGCGAAGATGTTCGCGATGGATGCCGCAAAGCCTTCCAACAGCATGGTTGCGCTGTCCTCGCGGTCGCTGAACCTCCACGCGTCGTGCTCCGCGATCTCTTGAAGGTAGGCCATCTGGGCGACGATACCGGGAACCGTGGTAGCCGCTGCCGATAGAAGCGCATCGAACGCCTTGAATTCCGCATTGCAAGGCGCCTCACTCACCAGCCAAGCCGCGGCATTGTCGCCGATCTGTTCAAGGCGTGCTTGCTCGACAAGTGCGGCCTCATGACCGCAGCAAGCTTCTCTGTGGGCTTCGATCAGACCGAACACCGGATCTGGCGTGCTGTGCCTGGGCATGGCGACGGCCGCGGGGACGCTCGGGTCCATCGCAGCGGCAGCGGCAAGGGTGCCGGCACCGGCGGCGCTGGCGACCGCGGCCACGGCGAGGAAACGGCGCCGGGTTGGGTCGCGCGGCGGGAACATCATGGGGTGGTCGAGTGCAGACGTGTTTGTGGGTGGCGTGCTAAGCACGCTGTCAGCTTGAGCCATTTTGATTGACCTCAGTGGTTCGGGTTAGAGCCGGGGCGGAAGTTCGCACCTTCCCCTCGGCTCGTTTTTAGTGTAATGCCTAAATCATGAAGAAGTCAATAAAGGCAATGCCTAAAAAGCGACGCGGCCGGCCGGCCACAGGCAAAGATCCGCAGGTGGTCGTTCGCATGCCCCAAACACTCATCGAAGAAGCCGACGCCTGGGCCGCTGCCAACGACACCGGCCGCTCCGAAGCCATCCGCCGCCTGGTCGAGCTGGGGCTGAAAAAGGGGAAATAGGATGGCCGCCGGAAAATTGAAAATGTGGAATGCCGACCGCGGCTTCGGATTTATCGCAGACGACACCGGCAGTCCGGATATGTTTTTGCACGTCAACGAGCTGAAGTCTGCGGGAATAGATCCGGACAGCATCAAAGTTGGCGATCGATTGACTTTCGACAGTGCCAGCACTCGCTACGGCAAGATGAAAGCCAGCAATGTTCGGATCGCGTGACGCATAGTCGAGCTCGGACTCAAGGCGAAGGCATCCGAAGTAGATGGCAAAGCGGCGTGGGAAGGGCATCTTTAGTTTGAAAGAAGACCGGCAGCTAATTAAGATGGCGACGGCGTCGGCCACGTTGGAGGAAGCTGCCGCGATCTTACGAACGTCGATTGAGACGATCGAGCGAAAGGCCAAACGTCTAGGGATTACGCTGAAAGGAAAACGGCCAAAGCTCGGGCCCAAGGCGAAGGGGAAATGACAAGACTTAAACGAACCATTGATATTCATCATTCTGATTTTGACCGACGGGCGATCGGATTCTGGATGGCGGTCGAGGGCGAAAGCCCGGTCCGCCCGGTGCGGGTTTTTGTTACTTATGAGGCGCTCGCAAACCTTGGTCCGTCTCAGGTGCGTGATCTCGACGGCGCTCTAACTACGTTCGTTATGAACCGTTCGCGGATCGACGATGCAGCCAGCTCCAAATTCGGCGCTGGCGGCGCTGAGGCTGAACTTTACGAGGGGCAGGCGGTGATAATTCTCAGGACAGACGATCTAACGTAGTCGAAACGCGCTGGTCGAGCGTCTAGCGCTCGTCAAGTCCCTCACGGGCGGCTTGCGGGCGTCGCACCGCGCTTCCTCACAATCCTGACCGGCCGCAACCTGCCGAAAATTTGGGAATGGAACTGCGGCTTCTTTCCGGGCAGTCGTCCCGGCTGATGCCTACTTTCCTTCCACATATCCGCGAATTGACTCGCGTTTGAGATCCCTGCAGGCGCATACTCAACCTATCACCGCTCCGCCTCCCAGGCATTACCGGTGACAGAGAGTTGTTGCGCTCCCGCCTATTCGAGGGAAGCATCGTGTCCCAGTCTCAACGCCTGTCGTCCGTCATTCCATTCGTTGCAATTGAGCGCCCCGCTTGTCCGAAGTGCAAGGCCCCGATGATGCTCGTCAGTATCGAGCTAGCATGCCCGGGCGTCGACTTGCATACGTTTGAATGCGCTATCTGCAATCACGTACTTAAGACCCATGCCGCGTATGAAGATCCCATGAAATCCAAGGGTCTTGGACGGTGGCTTCAAGGCGATTTGCACCCACCGAAGTAAGGCGCACCGGCGCGAAGCTAGCGTCCTCCCCTCTCATCGTCCGGATGCCGAGAGGCGCACCACCGAATGGCCTTTGGAAACTACAAAATTAAGGCTGACTTCGGCGGTGAGCGTATTACCGACCGAAACTCTGCGACGGCCTTTATGCTCGGCCTGACCGCGATTTATCGTGATAAGCCGCACTGGAAGTTGGCTGACCAAGCTCTGCGACAAGCTTCCAAATCGGCAGCCGCGGAATCTCGTGCCAGCGCTGCGTTCAAGGCCGCCATTGAAGCCGAAGGTTGGCTGGAAA
>Ga0066789_10001252_pt1 | contig 10935 bp, 13 predicted proteins | sample OrgsoiDNA2013049_FD_70960 | JGI IMG/M metagenome (GOLD analysis project Ga0066789, IMG submission 70960) | Permafrost soil microbial communities from the Arctic, to analyse light accelerated degradation of dissolved organic matter (DOM) -... | ecosystem: Environmental > Terrestrial > Soil >...
CTGGCCCAGTCTCATTGGCCTGAAGACGCTCGCCATGACCAAACGTAACTGTCGCTTGTGGACCGAAGATGATGACAACCTGCTGCGCTCAATGGCTGCCGCCGGAAAGAGCATTACGCTCATGACGGTCAAGCTCGGCCGTCCCATCAGGGTTATCAAATCAAGAGCCCAGGAATTGCACATCGCGCTTCCCGGCGAGGATAGGAACACCAAGCGTTGGGTTGGCTGAAGCTCAATTCAGAATGAGGTCAACCACGGCGCCGAGGAAACATAGGCAGGTGAATAACCCGACCGCCTGGAGTTCTTTCAGCCTTAGCTCTACCGGGCCGCCATTTGCCGCTCGAAATCCGGCCGCCGGGAACGGAATTTTTTCATGCGGAGACCGGAGGCCAAAAATCGTCTTGAGCGAGCGCTACTGACCACAGAGACCAAAAGACCGGATGAGACCGGCGAATAGCCGAACCCGATGCCGATCACGAGCCCCGGTAAGAGCAGCATAAGGTCCGGCTTTGACCACGTCGAAGGCTTCCAGTAGCGCAGCGCGAACAGATCCATCGCGATGAATAGGGGCGCGAGCAGACCGCCGGCGGTGACAGGGTCCATCACGATCGACAACAGCGGAATGCCGACTATGGAGAATCCTAACAACGATTGCTTATGGTAATGCTACGATAACAGCGCGATTGCAGCCGACGATATTTAGCAAATGGCGCGCCATTCAGAATAAAACTGCGAACTCTTATGTTATTGAAATAGCTATATAATTTCGCTTCGTCTGGGCGCGATGCTGTGTGAGTAGCCGCGTTGCGCCAAAACAGACATCCGTCTACGCCACGGATCTATGCGTTCACGCCCAAAAAACATCTCGCGGCTGCATTTTGTTGCTCTCGGAAATGCGGCTTTCTACAGCACGTCGCAATTCCCTTCACGAATGCTTCTTAGGCGAACGTTTACTGACTTAAGAGCGCGGCGCCACGCCGCTCGATCTCAGCCGCGTTGGGATCCTCTTTCCACGAAAGAAGCACCCAGACATGTCCGAAGGGGTCTCGCACCGAGCCCGCGCTGGCGCCGTAGAACATGTCCGTCACCGGCTGGACTTCCTCGGCCCCGGCAGCTGTCGCGCAGCGCAGTAGCGCTTCGTTGTCATCAACCATGACATGGAGCCCGGCGGTGCAACCGCCCAACTTTCGTGGCTCACCGTAGAGAACGCCGTCACCGGGATCGCCGATCATGACCACAGAGCCACATATTACGATCTCACCGTGTACGATCTTGCCGTCCTTCCCAATGACGCGAAACAGCTCTTTTGCGCCGAACGCCTTTTCATAGAAGGCAATCGCGTCGGCGGCACCCTCGACGTAGATGTGGGCGACGACGGCGTTGCAATATCGATCGGGACGCTTGTCCATAAGAGGTTCTCCTGTGTGAAAGATCATTGGCTTCGGCTGCCCCGCACGACTGTTTGACGGTGTACGCACCGCCAGTGTCGCCGAACGACGCGAAGGCGGACGGCTTTCGGTCCTGCTCGGCAGTGAGCCCTGAACCAGTTCTCTGATCAAATGCTGACGCCCTCCAGGAAGCCCAACAATGCCGCGTTCACCGCCTCAGGGGCCTCCTGCTGCGTCCAATGACCGACGCCGGGCAGTGTCAGGTTGACCCGAAGATCGGGCACGTTGTCGGCGATGACTTCCACCGCCTCGCGCAGCATCAGCAGGGCAACGTCCTTTTCGCCGACCATGAAACCCGCCGGCTGGCCCACCGTTCTTCCAGCGAAACTTTCCGTCTCTTGCCAGTTGCGCTCCAAGTTGCGGAACCAGTTCAGCGGCGGGCCGAAGCCTGCGCTCTCGAAGGCCGCCGCGCAGGCAGCAACATCGGCATCGGAAAGCCACGTCAGTTGTCCTGCCGGCGGCGTCTGGTCGTCCAGAATGCCTGCGTCGCCCCGTTTAGGCGCCTGCCATTGGCCCAGCGGCGCGTCGCCCGAAGCCGCCCAGTAGAGGGACTTCAGCGAGTGCTTCAAATCTCGATCCAGCTCATGCTCCGGGCGCCCGATCTCCTGGAAGTAGCGTATGTAGAAGAACGTCTCGCGAGGGATGGCCGCGAACGCCGGGTCAGGCGGTGTGGGCGACCTGGGCGTGAAAGGGATGCTGAGCACGAAGACGGCCGCCACGCGCTCCGGCAGCGCTAGGGCCGTTTGCCAGGCGAGACCACCGCCCCAATCGTGGCCGACCACGGCGAACCTATCGGATCCGAGGGCATCGGCAATGCCGGCGACGTCGCCGACGCTCTTCATCAGGGCGTAGTCCTCGATATGCGGCGGCTTGCTCGAACCGCCATAGCCGCGCAGATCCGGCGCCACCGCCGTGTATCCAGCTTCAGCCAGTGCTTGGATCTGTGCGTGCCAGGACCGACTGCTCTCCGGAAAGCCGTGCAACAGCACCACGAGCGGACCCTCGCCAGCGATCAGAACGTCGAATTGGAGGTCGCCAACCCGCAGTTGCCGGCGTGATATTGCGTGTCTGGAAGTTGGGAAAGTCATGCCGACGCCATTGCCTGCGCGGCCTGGGCGGAAAGAGCGGATTCGTGAAAATGGATCGCGCGCCAGCCGACCGAGATTCGCTGGAAGATCATGCTGACGCGGAAGGTCGGCTCATGGAGGGCAGCGCGCGCCTTGAGCTTGACGCTGGAGTGGGAAACAAAGAATGCGATCGCCGTGTCGCCGAGGATGTCGATTTGAAGATCCTTGATCTCCTTCGCCAACACCTTATCAAGGTGTTCGGGAAGGGCCGCGATATAGCGCTGAATGGCGGCCCAACCATAGGTTGGCTCCTTCTTCTCCTGTGCGACATAGATCAGCGGCTTATGCTTGGAGTCCCAAATGGACGCGATCCGATCTGGGTCGAGATGAAGAAAGCCCTGGCGGTAGGTCTCAATCAGAGATGCGACCTCGCGTTCAGCTTTTTCCGTCTCGTCAGGTTGCGACATCATCGCGGATCTCCAGTGTGTGGCCAATGTTGTTCAGGGGGCTTGCATGTTCGGCGCACGACCTCGACGCCAGCCGGAAGCTTTGCCGTCTCGGGATTGCGGTTCACCACGTGGACGACGGCGTCTTGCGCCAACTGCTGCGAGGCCACATGGCGACCGACGCCACCCGTTGCCCCGTAACGAGTATTATTGAGTTCTGTTGGCTCATGATCGGCTCCCAGTCATGCCCGGTTGTTGAGTTCGGCGACATTACGAGCAAGCGTGCGACCGATCGATGGGATGTGCCCTGCGAAACCGATCGCGACGTTGCGCAGCGCCCGACCCGCCGGCGAGCGCAGGGTCGCCATCCGCGTCATGCGATCGGTCAGAGCGACAACACCCTCGGCAATCTTGTGCCGATCGGCCGCCCACGTATCGAGCAGCGCTTCGTCGGCGCCGCCAGCCACATCGGCGAGCCCCGAGGCAAGTGAGACAGCGTCCTGGATGCCCGTATTCATGCCCTGACCGCCGGCCGGACTGTGCACATGGGCAGCATCACCGCACAGCAACACGCGGCCCTTGCGCGGGCTCTGCGCCACCCGATGGTGAACCTTGAAGCGGGAACTCCAGATGCTGTCGCGGATGTGGGACTGCGACGCCTTCGGCCCCCGCGCGTCGAGCAGCGCCTGGACGTAGGGGACGGATGGTACCTCGGGCGGGTCGTCGACCGTCGCCACGACGCGAAAGCGATCTTTCGGCAGCGGCGCGACCACCACCAGGCCGGCGGGGGAGAAGAACAGGCTCACCTCGCCGCGGCCGAGCGGCCAGTCCATGCGCACGTCGGCAAGGATGAAGCCCTGTTGGTAGGCGGCGCCATTGAAGGCGATGCCGGCCGCCTCGCGCACCTGGCTATGCATGCCATCGCAGCCGATTACCCATCGGGCCTCAACGGTTTGAATCGAATCGCCAACGGCGATCTGAACCTGAGCTCCGCTTCCACCAAGTTCAACGCCGGTCACCTCCGCAGGCCGGATCACCTCCCCGCCCAGCGCCCTCAGGCGTCCCAGAAGAATCGCTTCGGTGCGGTCCTGGGGACACATCAGTGTGAAGGCATAGGTGCTCGGGATCTCCTGGAAGTCGATGGTAATCAAAGCGCGGTCGCGATCGCGAACGCGAAACACCGGGACCTTGAATCCTTCGGCCAGCATTGTCGGCACGACGCCGAGCGGCTCCAGCACCTCCAGCGTGCGCGCATGCACGACGGCGGCGCGCGAGGTGTTGGCGCCTTCGGCAACCTTGTCGACTATCACGGTCTCGATACCCCGGCGCCGCAATTCGGCGGCGAGCGCTAGGCCGGTGGGGCCTGCGCCGACGATCAGAATGTCGACCTTCGAGGGAAGGTCCGGTGATTTCAAACTTGGCATCTTGCTCCTTATCACATGTTCGCCCAACCATGGGTTTCCGCGCGAAAGCACCGATGACCATAAGGGGGCTTGGTAGTTTGGAGTCAGGGCGTCTTATCTCCGCGTCAGGAAAACTGCAGCGCTGGAGCGCGTCTCGTAAAGAAGAAGACTCAAGCAGAATGTGCGTCACGAGCATTTTTCGCGGTGCCGCGTTCCTCGCGAAAGCTCCGAAACCATGTGCGGATGTCCTGGGCAAGTAATTCGGGTTCCTCCATCGCTGCGAAATGGCCGCCTCTCGGCATCTCGGTCCAGCGCTGCACATCGAAGAATCGCTCCGCCCATTCGCGCGGCGGCTGACTGATATCCTTCGGGAAGAGCGCGAAGGCAGCCGGCACTTTGGACGAACCCGTCAATTTTTTGACGCCTTCCTTCATCCAGGTCAACGCGCTCGCATTAGCGTAGTCGTAGTAAGTGAGGAACGAAGAGCCGATGGATTCCGTCGCCCAGTAAATCATGATGTGGGTTAACAGCTCGTCCTTCGTAAAGCAGGATTCAATATCGCCATCACAATCGCTCCACGCGCGGAATTTCTCCACGAGCCACGCCGCCAGTCCGACCGGCGAGTCGTTCAAACCCTGTGCGAGGCTTTGGGGCTTGCTCGACTGGATCAGCGCGTAGGCGCCCTCCTTCTGCAGCCACTCCTCGTTGTGCTTGAACAGCTTCCGTTCAGCCGGGGACGGGTCGTCGGGCTTTTGCATGATATGCCCGAAGGGCACATCTGTCAGGTGAATCGCCACGACCGACTCCGCGTGACTGCGCGCGAGCTGCTCGGTTATCGTGCTGCCCCAGTCGCCGCCATGCGCACCGAAGCGTTCATAACCAAGTATTTCGGTCATGAGGCGCGCCCAAAGATCGTTCACCTGAAAAACATTTCCCACGCTCGGTGGCCGGTCGGAAAAACCGTACCCCGGCAGATCTGGTACGACCACGTCGAAAGCATCCGCCGCCCGCCCACCGTACGACTCAGGGTCGGTCAGCATCGGAATTATCTTCGCAAATCGATAAAAGGAATCCGGATAGCCGTGCGTGAGAAGGAGCGGAAACGGATTCGGCCCCTTGCCGCGCTCGTGGATGAAATGGATGCTGGTATCGTCCACTTCGGTCGCAAAATGATGGAATTTGTTGAGGGACGCTTCTTGTTTGCGCCAGTCGAAGTCAGCCTGCCAGTAGGCAACCAGTTGCTTCAGATAATTAAGATCGGTGCCGGCGTCCCAGCCAATGCCCTCTATCTGATAGGACCAGCGCGTGTTTTTCAGCCGCAGCTGTAGGTCCTCCAGCACGTCCTGGGCGACGTTGATCGTGAATGGAGTGGTTTTATTGTTTTTCATCATAGTAATCCTCACTCGTTCCTTCGTCAGAAGCTCATCCGCCGCGCTTAGCCCATCTGAGCGCGGAGCCTGAGATCGTCGTAGTAATCGCGCCAATGTTTGATCTTGCCGTTCATGATCTCGGTGGCGCCCATGACCGGGACCTCGATCCACTTGCCCTTGATCCGGGACCTGTCGAGGCGTTCGGTCAGCACGGTACCCGAGCGGGTTTGGGCGATATTGTGGACGATGATTTCCGTGGCATCCGAACGGGCGAGAAACCCGCCCAACATCGCCCGGATTTGCGCACCGCCGACACTCGGGTCGTCCGGCATGTTGTGATAGATGCCGTCGTCGGCAATAAAGCTCATCTGCGTTTCTAGGTCGCGCATCTGCCTGGCTTTGCAAAATGCGAGAACGATATCGATGTTCTTTGAATGGGTGATGTCCTTCGCTGCGACCGCCGTCGGTTCGGCGGCTTGAACGCCCTTCGCGCCAAAGAGCGATAATCTGCCGCCAAAAGAGCGCCCCGCGTGAGGAACCCACGTCGAGAAGAATTCCATGAATCAGCGCGGTGCGGGCCCTCGATCACTTCGATCCCGGCGCGGCATGTTGCTCGATGAGGCCAGCCGTCGCGTCCGGCTGGTCTTGCACGTCATAGTGCACGGCGCCGGGGATCACCGCGGTCTCGACATGGGTGAATCCGCCAGCCCGCAGGCCCTCGGCCATCTTTGGCATCACGGCCGCGAAGGGTGATTTGTCTCCGGTCGCTAGGAACAGCGGAACGTCATTCGGCCCATGTTGCGCGGCGTTGACCTTCACGTTGGCAGGAAACGCACGGTACATCTCGAACATGGCGTGGAGCTGCGCCGGGGTGGCATAGGCCTTCAGATAGTGCGCCTGTTCGGCGGGCGTGAACTTGCTGAAGCCGAAGAAGTAGCCGAGGTAGGCCGCTTGGCGGCCGGCGACCAGTTTCTCGGCCAGCCCCGGGACCTGCATGAAGCCGACGTGCCAGACGGCGGGACCGCTCATGCTCTCGTCCCATCCCGCGACGCCCGAAATGGGGGAATCCAGGATCATGGCTCCGCGAATATCCTGCGGATGACGGCGAACCAGCGCGTAGGCAACCTGACCGCCGATGTCATGACCCACGACGTAAACGTGCTGCAGCTTGAGGGTCGCCGCCAGCTGGTCGATGTCCTCAGCCATGTTGGCGGCGTCGTAGCCCCCAGGGGTCGGCTTTGAGCCCCCGATCCCGCGCAGGTCGACCGCGACGACGGTGAAGTGCTTCGCCAGTCGCGGCATGATGGCTTGGTACTCGAACCAATCTTGCGGAAAGCCGTGGATCAGGATGATGGGCGGGCCTTCGCCGCCGCGGACATAGTGAAGCGTGGCCCCGTTCACCGTCGCGGTCTCGGACGCGAAGTCCTTGCCCAGTCCTGTCTCCAGCGGACTTGGTCTCCCCTGCGCGTGGGCTTGAGGAAGGACGAGCATGCACCCCGCTAGTAAGGACAGGACAAGGAGGCCTGGACGACTAATGCGCGGCTTCATGTGCTACACTCCTTCTCGCTTCGATGTCGGTGTCCACCGCCGCGAGACCGGAAACAAACATGCATCCTTGTGTGGACAGAACGCGGCGAAGTGATCGCCGCGATCGCTTTCTCCGTCCTGCGCGTCAGCGGGAAACAGCGACCAGGCGAGTGCCAAAGGATTGTCCGCGGTCAATCCGATCATGACGGGTAGTCGAGCTTCGGATGCCGGTCCGCCCCACGCCCTTCGGGAGTCGAATCGAGGATGTTCCAGATGGGCATGCGGTCAGGCGCCCCGCGCGGATCCTGACCGGGATCGACGGTCATGGAACCCATTTCACTGCTCCAGAAGTGGCGGACCACACCGTCCTGTCGGGTGAAGACCGTGAAGGCTGCGTCGTCTTCACCTTTGGGACTGAGCGCATGATAGTCTCGGCTGTAGTCGCCGCTGGTGTCGGAGTAGAGCTTCAGTCTGCGCCAGCCCCGCTTCACTTTGAACCCGATCAGCCGATCGATCGGCGAGCGCGCCACGACCGCAAGTGCAACGCGCTGCTCTATGTCGACCGCCTCGCCGTCCCGGGCGCTCAGTAGTGATGTGCACATCGGGCAGGGCTGTTTACGCTCCGGTCCGAACATGAAGCTGTAGACGACCAGGGTCTGCTTCTCGCCGAACAGATCAACGAGCCTTGTCGGTCCATCCTCGCCCTCGAAACGGTAGTCGGTGCTCACTTCGCCGCCGGACGGTAGCTTTCGGCGCTGCGCGGCGACGCGCTCGATGTGTCGCCTCAGTTCGATTTCTTCGGCCAGCAGCGCGTCGCGCGCGCTTCGATACTCCTCGCTTTCGTTCGGAAACCGAGCCACGTTTTGCCTCGCAAGTTCGGTCGCTGGCGTAAGCGCTCCTCGAATAGTCATGTCATTCTCCCTTGTCGTGTTGCGGTCGGTCGTAGGCGCGACGATAATGGCTCACTTGTACTGAAGGACACCCGCTTACGAGAGCACGGGTAGCCATCAGGGGGCCATTCGGAATTTTAGTCGCAGGGCGTTTGCGCTGGCCGTGGCTGATTTCAGTCTAGGCACACCCTCAAAGACAAGCTGTGCTGTTTTGCTCACTTGGTTTCCAATCAGACGTCAGACGGCGTTGTTCCGAACTTTTTAAACCTGGCACCACCGCGTCTAACCTGTTAATAGCCACTAACAGGTTATATGTTCATAATGCCGTGGGCTAGCAAAGTTTCCATAGGTAAATGGGAAAATCGTGCCGAACAAACCCAGGAAATGGCGGTTTCACCTGACCGGTGGAGCGCTTTGCCTCGACTTCGCTAACACCTTGAGCTGGCGGCGTGGTAGCTCACCGATTGAGCGGTTGGGCGGTTACGACGACCTCATCGCGTTCGGCCATCAGGCGGGAGTCATCGGCGCGGCGGAGGGTCGCACGTTGCGCGCCGCCGCCGCGCGTCAACCGCGCCGCGCAGCCCGCGCATACCGGGAAGCCCTCGAATTGCGCGCCTCGATCGACCGCATTTTCACGAAAATTGTCGAGGGGCGAGCTGCCGAGCGCGCGGATCTCGCTGCGCTCAACGAGCGCCTTGCCAAGGTTGCGGCCCGTATGCGCGTCGTTCGTAATCGGCGCGCCTATGCATGGCACGACACCGGAGAAGCGCTCGATGGCATGCTCGCACCCATTGTGCGTTCGGCAGCTACCCTGCTCACGTCGGTTGAACTCACAAAGTTGCACCGTTGCGCCGCAGACGACTGCGGCTGGCTGTTCGTTGATCTAAGCCGAAATCAGAAGCGCCGCTGGTGTGATATGCGGGTTTGCGGAAACCGGGCGAAAGCGCGCCGCCACCATCACCGTGCGCGACAGGTGGCTGCAAGCCACCTCCGACTTGAGCGAAACCCGGTTGATTTTGATCGCCTGCAATAGGTGTCATGTGCCCATTTACTATTTTCGGATCAGAAACGGTGCGTATAGCGGTGTGTCGGATCAAGGCTTTGATCTCGCCGATCGCAACGCTGCTTGGGCTGAGATGACTAAAGTTTGCGGCGACCTCGTCGGCGGATTTTGCGCAATCTCAAGCAGAACGCCGAATGGCAGATGGAGCTCTTAGACGAATCCAAGAAGCCGTTGTTCCGAATCACGCTGGTGGGCGAGACGTTGATGTAAGGCCGTCCTCAATTGCCTTGGCGGCGTAATGGTCCTTCGAGGGACGAGGTTGCACAATATTCCCTTTGCTTACGACTTGATGGGCTCTGCTGTTAGGAGCGAGGTGAGAGATGATCACGGTGTATGGCTTCAAACGCGTCAAGGATCCCGTGATTGGCGAAACGCGCGACCTTCGTGCGATTTGGGCGCTTGAGGAAACCGGGTTGCCTTACCTGGTCCATGGATTGGACTACGTTGAGGGTGAGACACAGACTGACGATTTTCGCCGTATTAGCCCATTCAATCAGGTGCCTGTGATCGACGACGACGGATTTATCGTCGCAGAGACCGGCGCGATTGTTATTTACATCGCCGAGAAGGCGGGCATGTTGATCCCCGCCGATCCAAGGGGACGGTCGCGCGTCACGCAATGGTGCTGCACTGCGCTGAATAATATCGAGCCGACGCTGCTTCAAATCCAGATCATCGACGGGGGCGGCGAAGAGACGACAGGCGCGCTACGCCGACCGGCGCTCGTTGACCGGGCGAAAGAAAAATTTACCGTGCTGGAGCAGCAGCTGTCGAGCCGGCCCTATCTTGCGGGTGACGACTTCACAGTCGCGGACATCATGATGACGACGATCCTGCGCGAAATCCGCAAGACGGATTTGTTCGAACATTTTCCGGCGCTAAAGGATTATTTCGCTCGCTGTCAGGCGCGGCCGGCCTGGCGACGAACGCTGACAGCGTACGAGGTGCGCCTGGGTGCTCCGGAAGGAGCGGCGCATTGAATGTCTTGACGCATTTTTCAACCAGGCATGCGCTTGCGATAGTACGCGTCCTCGGTGGAGACAGCAGGCTGACTCACGTTGGGCACTACTGAGCGACTCTCTGCGAGCGGAAGAGTTTGACGACATCGCGAACCAGCACTTCGGGAACTTCGAGCGCAGCGAAGTGACCGCCGTGAGCGAACTCCGTCCAGTGCACGATGTTGTTTTCGCGTTCGGCCCAGCGCCGGATCGTGACATCCTGAGTCAGGGAGACGGCGACGCCGGTCGGCACCGTGTTACGGGGCTTGCGTTCCCTCGCTTTGGGATCATGCAGCGTTTCGTAGTACAGGTTGGCCGACGATCCCGCCGTGCCGGTGAACCAGTACAGGCTGACGTTGGTTAGAATGTGATCGCGGCTGATAGCGTCTTCTGGCAATTTGGCCGCCGGATCGACCCATTCCTTGAACTTCTCGACAATCCAAGCGAGCTGCCCGGCCGGAGAATCAGTCAACCCATAGGCCAGAGTCTTCGGTCGCGTCGCTTGAATGAAATCGTAGCCCCGCATGTCCGTATCTGCGCCGGCGCGAGGGCAAGGAGCCCGTCGTGTTTCCGAAGCCTGAGTTGGAAAAGGTTCTGGGTAAGACGCTGGGTGTACCGCTGTTCCAGGAACAGGCCATGCGGGTCGCGATCGAGTGCGCCGGTTTCACGCCCGGCGAAGCCGACCAGCTTCGCCGCGCCATGGCGACGTTCAAGTTCACCGGC
>Ga0066789_10001254_pt1 | contig 10933 bp, 9 predicted proteins | sample OrgsoiDNA2013049_FD_70960 | JGI IMG/M metagenome (GOLD analysis project Ga0066789, IMG submission 70960) | Permafrost soil microbial communities from the Arctic, to analyse light accelerated degradation of dissolved organic matter (DOM) -... | ecosystem: Environmental > Terrestrial > Soil >...
CGAAGGGTTGGCTGGGAGAGGGGCGTCTGCGGTGTTGCGCGGCTTGTCCGTAGTACCCACTACGGCCAGCGCCGCGCGCCTGGCATCCGCTCCCTCTCCCAGCCAACGCGGCTCACGGGGAATACTCAGACACGCTCCTGATGCCGCCGTCGTTGCATGATCGGGCGCTGGAAATCGACGGAATTCGCGGTTGGGCGTCGTTTTCCGTGCTTCTATACCACACCTTCCATGAAATGTTCACACGGCTGCTGCCCTGGGTAAACAGCGCCTGGCTGGCCCCACTCTTCGAAGGACGGTTGGCGGTGTGCATTTTTTTCGTTCTTTCGGGCGATGCCCTGACGACCGCCTTCTTCGCGCGGGGCGGGGTGGATCCGGCGCCGATCGACCGGTTGGTCGTCCGTCGCTATACCCGATTGACCGTTCCCATCGTGATGTCCTGTTCACTGGTGTTCGTTCTGCGACTGATACATGCCGATTGGCACAATCCAGCCAGCGACATCGTCAATCGCCCCGACTGGCTGGGGGAAATGATTGCCTTCGATTTTTCGGCAACGGGACTCTTTCGATATTCCCTGCTCGGCGTCTATGCGAATCACACGAAAGCGACCTCCTATAACCCGTTTCTGTGGACCATGTCGCTCGAGATGGTCGGCTCCATCCTGGCGTTTCTGACCTGTTATCTGTGGCCTCGCTTTCGCAACGGAAAGACGCTTGTCGCCGTCATGGCCGTCTTGCTGTTCGCGCTCGATTCTTTCTTTTGCTTGTTCTTCGCCGGGATGTTTTTGGGCCTGCTGCGGATCGATTCGTTTTACGCCGGGGCCGCCGCAGGCAATCCTCAGCAGGCCGTGTGGCTCGCCGGCTTCATCGCGCTCGTGCTGCTCTTGGTCGCCAAGAACGGTCATTCGCTGCCGTTGTTTTTCGACCTCGCAATGGCCGTTGCATTCGTGTTCGTGCTCTATGCTCAGCGCGGTTTGCGGGGCTTCTTGCGCGGCCGTCTATCCACCTGGGTGGGAGACATGTCGTTTCCCATTTACCTAGTGCAGTTCGCGGTCATCATTTCGTTCGAATCGTGGCTGGTGACCGTTTGGAACGAGCATCGCGCCGCCACGGGCTGGTTGCCGCTGATCGGCCTGTCTTCAGTGGTCGTGACGCTGCTGGCTGCGTGGATCTTTCGCCAAGCCGAAAGAACCATACTGAGTCACTTGGATGGGGTTGTTCTGCGGGTCTTGCGCAGGAACTGATCCATGAAACTGGTGATTTTTTGCCACCCGCCGTTTCTTCGATCCCAGAGCATGCCTCGGTTCGCGCAGATGCTGCGTGTCTCTTTCGAGGCGCTGGGGTACGACGTGGAACTGTCGGCCCCCCGGCCGCTGTTCCACCAGCTGTTTGCCGGTCGCCGTTATGCCAAGTGGGCCGGTTATATCGATCAGTATCTGATCTTTCCCCTCGAGGTCCGCAAATCGCTCGCTTCCGCGCCTGCCGACACGATGTTCGTGTTCGCCGACCAGGCCCTAGGGCCCTGGATACCGCTGCTCAAAGATCGTCCACATGTCGTGCACGTGCACGATTTGCTCAATCTGCGATCAGCCCTCGGCGAAGGACCCGGACACGTCACGTCCTTCAGCGGCCGTCTTTATCAGAGGTACATTCGGCGCGGATTTCGCAAGGCGCGGCATTTCATCTCGGTATCGAAGAAAACTCGCGACGATCTTCACAAATATGGAGAAGTCGAAGCGCTGACGTCGGAGGTCGTCTATAACGGCTTCAATTTTCCTTACAAGCCCATGACGCAGGATGAGGCGTTCCGGAAATTGCGCGAGGCTGGCCTGCCTGCAACGCCTCGAGGAATGCTGCTGAATCTCGGGGGAGGCCAGTGGTACAAGAATCAGGGCGGTTTGATCGCCCTGTACTCGCGTTATGCGGCTGATGTGGAGGACCCTCTGCCGCTCTGGTGCATTGGGCCGAAGCCGAACGCTGCCGTCGCGAGGCTGTTGGCTAAGGTGCCTCCCGCCGGCCATGTATCGTTCTTTCAGAATTTGGATAATACGACGCTGCAGGCCGCTTATTCATACGCTCGCGCCTTTATTTTCCCCAGCCTTGCCGAGGGGTTCGGTTGGCCGCTCATCGAGGCTCAGGCGTGCGGTTGTCCGGTGATAACGACCGATGAACCGCCGATGAACGAGGTGGCTGGAAGTGCAGCGAGATACATTCCCCGCCTCAAGCACGCAGCGGATATCGACACGTGGGCGAAGCAGGGGGCAGAGACGCTCAAAGAACTCCTTGACTTGGATCCGGACGAAAGACTGAAGTTGGTGCAACTCGGATGCGATTGGGTGAAGCGATTCGATGGCGGCAGCGCCATCACCAAATATTTGGAAATCTACAAAAGAATTTTCGAAACTGAGTCGCGCCCACATGTTGAAGCGACGCTCAAGAGATCGTGACGTGAAGCTGCTGCATATTCTCTCGAGCATCGATCCGAACGGCGGAGGTCCCACGGAGGGAGTGCGTCAGAGGGGAATTCGGCTCACGGAGCTTGGTCATACCGTCGAAGTCGTTTCGCTGGACGATGCTTCCCAGCCTTTTCTGCGTGAATTTCCGCTGAAGGTGCATGCCTTGGGTCCATCCAAGGGCAGCTACCGCTATAACAACAAGCTGGTGTCGTGGCTCACCGCTCATGCGCGCGAGTACGATGCCGTCGTCATCAATGGCATGTGGCAGTACCACAGTTTCGGCGCCTGGCGGGCGCTACAAAAGCTTCGGGTGCCTTATTTCGTATTCACGCATGGCATGCTCGATCCTTGGTTCAAGCGCACGTACCCGCTCAAACACCTGAAGAAATGGCTGTATTGGCCATGGGCCGATTATCGGGTGCTGCGCGATGCGCAAGCCGTTCTGTTCACCAGCGAAGAGGAGCTATTGCAGGCGAGGAAATCATTCTGGCTCTACCGCGCGAAGGAACAAGTGATCGCGTACGGCACTCGAACGCCCCCGGACGGCGCGGCGACTTTGCGCGAGAAATTTCTGGCGACTCAGCCTGAGCTCGAGGGCCGGCGCGTACTGTTGTTCCTCAGCCGAATTCACGAGAAGAAGGGCTGCGATCTGCTGGTGCGCGCGTTCGCAAAGGTAGCGGCTCGCGAGCCTTCGTTGCGCGTGATCATCGCGGGTCCGGATCAGACCGGGTGGGTGGCCTCGCTGCAGGCTCTTGCGCGGGATCTCGGAGTGGCGGAACGAATTATTTGGCCCGGTATGCTGCGAAACGAAATGAAATGGGGCGCCTTTTACAGTGCCGAGGCCTTCGTGCTGCCGTCGCACCAGGAGAATTTCGGCATCGCAGTCGCCGAGGCATTGGGCTGCGGATTGCCGGCGCTCATTTCCGACAAAGTGAACATCTGGCGGGAAGTGCAGTCGAGCCGGGCGGGATTGGTCGCCCCAGACACGTTGCACGGGACGGTCACGCTGCTCGAGGACTGGCTTTCGCTTAACTTGACGGAGCGATGCGCGATGGGCAACGCCGCCCGCGAGCTGTTCATGCGTCGATTCACCGTGGATGCGATGGCGAACGGGTTGCTGGACGTGGTGAGACAACACTCGGCGCATACTGACCCGACCCGCGCGTGATGACCGAGCCTCCACCCATCAGAGACCCACGACCGCGGGTCGAGCTGCAGCACACGCGGTCGGGCTGGCCGCTCAGCGTTAAGATTCGCCGCGTGCTCTGGATACCGTTTAAGTTGCTGTTTTTGAGGGGCACGGGAAGATTCTTGTCGCCGCTGCGCATCTCCGCGCTCATTCTGTTTGGAGCGACGATCGAGCGCCCGGCATTGGTCATGGACGGTGTTAAGGTATGGCACCCGTGGAGCTTGACGTTGCGCAGGTATTGCACGCTGGGCCGCGGCGTCGAAGTGTACAACTACGCACAAGTCACTGTGGGCGAGCAAGCGACGATATCCCAGGAGACGTTTCTTTGCAGTGCTTCCCACGATTTTGAGGACCCATCGATGCCGCTGACGTTCTCGCCGATTACCATAGGTGCGCAGTCGTGGGTTGCAGCAGGTTGTTTCATTGGACCCGGAATAACCGTGGGCGAAGGGGCGGTCGTTGGAGCGCGGTCGGTGGTGACGAAGGACGTGCCCGAATGGACCGTCGTGGCGGGAAACCCGGCGCGCTTCATCAAGAGGAGGCAATTGAAGTCGCAGGCGGGCACGGGAGCGCGTGATTCATAGTGAAAATACTCTCAATCACACCGATTTTCTTCCCGGCTCTGGGAGGAATTCAACAAGTGGTTCTCGAACTCGCACTCAGGGTGCGAGAGCATGGCGTTCATATGGACGTGGCGCACGTGGCGGCCGGATTGAACCACGTCACCGAAACCGTTCAGGGCGTCACCGTGCATCGCGTTCCGTTGTATGGCAACCGCTTTTTCGGTTGGGCGCCGGCATTGCGCAAATTGGTGCAAAACTACGACCTATTGCATGTCCATGACCCGCAACTGATGGCGATCAGTGCGAATGTGCGTTACACCTGCGGCAACATGCCCGCGGTACTCAGTACGCACGGTGGATTCTGGCACACCAACCGGGGCTATGTTTTGAAGCGTATCTATGAGCGGACCATGATTCGCGGTGCGGCGGGTCACTATCAACGCGTGCTCGCCAGCAGCGTCGGCGACTATGATTATTTCAAGCGTTACGTGGATAGGATCTCACTGTGCAGCAATGGTGTGCAGGTGAAGGAATTCAACACCGTCGTGCAAGTGGCAACGCGAAACTCGTTCAAGTGGATATATTGGGGACGGCTGTCGCGCCACAAACGCTTGGACTTGGTCATCGATTACGCGCACCATGCGCGCCGTCGCGGTTTTCCGGTCGATCTATTGGTGTGCGGACAGGACTGCGATGGACTCATGTCCGAACTCAAGGCGCAGGTGGACCGGCTTCAACTCGGCGGTTTCGTGCGCTTCGAACCGTACCTCGATGACGCCGCACTTCGTATCGAGTTGGCCGAGCGAAACGTCTACATAACCGCGAGCGAACATGAGGGATTCGGCCTGAGCGTCGTCGAGGCGATGGCCGCGGGCCTGATCGTGATTTGCCGCAATATGGTGCCCCTCAACTCGTTCATGGAACACGGCCGTTCCGGCTGGCTGCAGCAGTTCGACCGCAGTCCCACGGATTTCGAGCGCCTTGCCCAGCTGCTGTCGAGCACCCCGGAGCAGGTCGCCTCGATGTCCGATGCCGCCCGTCAGGCTGCGAGTCTTCACGACTGGGCGGTGGCAGTTCCAAGGTTTGTCGGTCATTACCGAGACGCGCTATCGGGCCACGCAAGCGCCTCCGAGAGCCGGGCGATTTGAGCCGATTTGCGATTGGCCGTTTCTTTCAAGGGAGTCTAGGTGTCGATATCAGTCCTCGTGCTAACGAAAAACGAGCAGCAAGACCTTCCGGAGTGCCTCGAGTCGGTTGCATGGTGCGACGATGTCATCGTCTACGATTCATATAGCACCGATGAGACTCCGGTCATTGCCGAGAGGTTTGGGGCACGCGTCGTCAAGCGAGTCTTCGACAACTGGGCAGCCCATCAAAATTGGGGACTCAAGAACCTACCATTCAAGCATCCATGGGTATTTTACATCGATGCCGACGAACGAATGACGCCTGAATTGGCCGCCGGTATTCAAAGGGCGGCGGCGGACGCCGGCGAGCATGTCGCTTTTCGTGTGCAGCGGCGTGATTTCTTTCTGGACACGTGGCTCAAACACGTGCAGACCTCGCCGTTTTATTTGCGGCTTTTCAGGCCGGAAAAGATGCGCTACGAGCGGCTCGTCAATCCGGTTTCAGTCGCCGACGGTCCGGTGGGCTCGGTATCGGGATTTCTCGATCATTATCCGTTCAGCAAAGGCATCAGCCACTGGTTCGAAAGGCACAACTCGTACAGCACGCTGGAAGCCCGACAGATCATGCAGAATCGCCGGGAGAATGCTGCGTTTTCTTTGCGCAAGGCGTTCACTGCGAATGATTTTCACGAGCGGCGGTTTCATCAGAAGGAACTTTTCTACCGCGTGCCGTGGCGTCCGGTTGCAAAGTTTCTGATCTTATATGTCGGCAAGCGCGGTTTTCTCGACGGACGAGCGGGTCTTACCTATGCCGTACTCCAGGCAATTTACGAGTATATGATCGTGGTGAAGGTTCGCGAGCTGGAGGCTTCCAACGGATAAAAGCCGCGGGTTTCGCAGCCTTGGCAATGTGATGCAATCGCGGTTTTCTGCGTGCGATATGTCGCAAATCTAGAACAGTTGTTGACCAAAATCTCGTCACGTAACCTCCCCACGCCGTTGCTAAGCCAGTGATGTTTTAAATGGGGTGTCAAATTGTTTATTCATGATTACAAGGCGCTTGCCGCGGATCTCGTGCGCGGCGCGTGTTCCCTGTCGGTGCTGTCGATTTCCTTAGCATTGCCGCTGACGGCTTGCGGCTCGATGAACGGCAGTTCGAGCGATAACACTCAGGCGGCCACTTCTACGTCTAGTACCAGCGCGGCGACGGGCGCGGTGAGCGGCACCGTCGATAGGTCGCGTGCCACCGCCGCCAACGCGGCGGATTCATCGGGCAATAGTACGGTCGGGGCGACCGTTACCGGCTCCGCGGCAGGATCGAGCACCACGACTACCGCCGCCACAGCCACGTCGTCCGGCACCAAAGCGACCGGCGCTCTGGTGGCGGGCGCCAAGTCGCCAGTCAGTGCGGCGTCGAGCTCCGCTTCAGCAACCGTAGCGACGCCCATCCCCATGAACATTCCGAAGAACCAGAAATCGATCAGCGGTTGGGTCTCTTGCACCGGAACGGCTGACGACACGGTGGGAGCCCAGAAGGCCTTCGCGGCGGCCAAGAACGAAGCCTTTACGTTGCTGGTCGACTGTCCGGTGCGCTTGCATTCGGGATTGGCGATCGACCACGTGATCTTCATCGATAACGGCACGACGGTGGAATTTGCCGGTTCGGGCAAATTCTTCGTCGACAACATGTTTCACCCTGCCTTCGTCATCGCGAACTCCAGCAACATTGCTTTGATCAACTGGAACGTGGAATGGGACGGCAGCGTTCCGATCAATCCGAATTTTGGCGGCTACGAGTTGAATGGAAAATTCGTGGCTTCTCCGGGCACGACGCAACCGGCCGGGGCCTTCAACGATCTCGTGTTGACCAAGTGGCTGGCGATCAATCGGGGGATCAACTTCCTGGAGACCCAAGGCTGGGTGAAGTCGGTGTGGGTGGGCGGCGTCAATCCGGCCGCGGTGTTTTTTATCACCGGCGACTCGGGCAACGTGGTGTTCGCGGGGATGAAACTCTATGTTCCGGCCACCGCCGGTGGCCACGAATTCATGCCCATGGCGTTCTCATCGTCGGCGAACTGGAAGAGCAATCAAACGGTCACCGGTAGAACTCCCGAAACCACGCAATACGCAGCCCTGCCGCATCAGCTGACGTTCTCCGGCATCGATCTGGACGGAACATTGATGGGCTGGCAGGGCAATCTGCGGGACACGATGTTCGAGAACATCACCTCCCATCGCTATGGCGATTTGCAGGACGCCAACGGCGACCATGTCGGAGGCATCGGCAAGTGGTTTCCGCCGCCGCATCTGTTCTATATCAACACGCATGCGGCCGATCCCGGCTTGAACAATGTGAACGTGCACTTCAGCAGCATCGTGGACGAGGGCATACGCTTAGGGCAGGCTCGGGACAAGGGCGGCAGCGACAGCGTGAGCGGCTACGCGAACTCGCTCAAGTTGGGCTGCGCGGGTTGCTCGGTGGACACTTACACGAGCCATCGCCCCGACGGCTTCATGGACGTGCTGACGTCCGACGGACTGACGATCTCCAACGTCACCGCCACGTTTGATTCCGTGTTCATCAACAACGCGTTCCCGGTCGGCATCCGCTTCCCGAAAGTCGGCTACTCGCATGTCACCTTCGAGAACGTGCAGATGACCGATACTGCGGACGCGACGTCTCGCGGACCCATCGGAAACTCGACGAATCCGACCAACGAGGAGATCGTGTTCACGAATTTCCAGATCACAATGAATAAGTGGGTGGGTCCCGACCTGCCGTTGCCGACCATCACCGGCGCCAACAGCAGTGTTTCGGTGAATTTTACAATGACGAGTCAGGGGATGAAGGTGTCGTATCTCGAGAAAGGCTCGAGCATGCTGGTCGTGAAGGGGACGCCCGCGATCGTTCATCCCGGCGACGCGGCGACGCTGACTTGGGCCTCCCGGGAGGCGGGCAGCTGCAGCGCCAGCGGCGCCTGGTCGGGATCCGTCGGGACCAGTGGTTCTCGTGCGGTGAAAGTCAGCGCTTCCGGGAACCACGACTACAACTTGAACTGCCAGACCTCGACGGGTCCGTCGGCCACGACACTGAGCGTGGTCGCGCAATAAGACGCGGATTCTAAGGCTCCAGGAGCGGTTGCAGCGGGACTAGATACTTGCGGCGTGGCCCCGGGTTAGAATGAACCGGGAACTCAAGCCGAAGGTGCTAGATTGCGGTATCCAACCACGATAACTGTCTTGCAGTCCGTCCGCTTTCGGATAGTTGCGGGCGTCCTGGGCGCCATCCTGTCGGTAGGCGAGGCGAGTGCCTATGATTTCTCCCCGCCCACGCCCGGTTTCGCGCCCAGCGCCGTCAATACGTTCCAATTTTACGTGGGCGACGAGGAGACGTACGACGACAATCTGTTCCGCATTCCTCCCGGGACGGTGGGGGTTCCCGGCGCCGTATTTCCGAATGCCTCGCAAAGCGATGCGGTCAATACGACGACCTTGGGCGCACAGGGGAAGTATGACATTGCCCGGCAAGAGGTCGAATTCAACCTCCGGGCCAATGACAACCAGTTTATCCGCAATACGGTTTTGAACAACATCTCCTCGAGCGGGGTCGGCACCTGGAATTGGACCGCAGGTCCCTATCTGACAGGGCAGGTGTCGACGATTTACGATCATTCGTTGGCGAGCTTCAGCGAGACCCGCTACAGCGGCAAGGATTTGGTGACGTCGCTGGAGGAACTGGGCTCCGCTCGATACCAACTCGGGCCGCACTGGGCGGTGTATGGTCAGGTGCGTGGTTCAACCATCGACCACAGCGCCGAACCCGAGAAGTACAACAATTTTCACAATAAAGCCGGAAATGCTGGCGTCCAGTTCGTCAATAACGGCATGGATACGTACGGGTTCGAATATCAGTTCGTCGATTTGACGTTCAACCAGACCCTAGGCGGAGCGCAGGCCTACAATTACAAAGAAGACTCCGGCCGATTCTTGGTGCATTACGGGCTGAGCGACAAAACCATCATCGACGGCTACGCAGGCTACCTTCGGCGTCAATACCCCGGGTTGGCCATCGGCTCTTATTCCGGAGAAATCGGGCGCGTGGCGTTGACGTACAACCTGACCGAAAAAACCCAGTTCCTGGTCTCGGGTTGGCATGAACTGCATGCCTACATCGATGCAGAGTCCAACTACTTCGTCGCGCAGGGCGTCAGTATTGCACCCGTGTGGAATGCCAGTGAAAAGCTGAGCTTTACGCTGTTGGCATCGTACGAAAATCAGGATTACATCGCATCGAACAGCGTGATCGTCGCAACTCCCCGCCACGACAAGGTGAATGGTGAACAGGCTACGATCCGCTACTCGCCTCGGGATGCCTGGATATTCAACATGTTCATTCGACACGAAAAGCGCGAATCGAATCAAAACGTATTCTCTTACACGGACAATGTCATCAGCGGAAACGTGACCTTTCGATTCTGGTAATCACCGCAGTTTGAGTTTTTCCCCGTAGCCGGTGAGTTCCAAGTAGCCGCGTCCCACGGATTGGCCACCCTGGTATGCCCGAACGGCGCCTTCCCAATAGATCGCACCGGTCGACAGGCGGGTGTCGTTCTCCTGGTCATCGAGTAACGGCCGAAGCTCGAATTCCCGGGGGCCCACGCGGACTCGCCATTGCACCGGGTATTGGATGCCGGTTCGTGGCGACGTCCATTGCCGCTCGACGTCAAATCGAACCTCCGACGCATCCAAAGTCTGCATTTTCCCATCGCTGCCGCGAAGACTACCGCCGGCCCACCGACTCGCGCCATCCAATCCTCGAATACGAAACGCCATCAATGCGGACCCGTCGGCCAAATTGATGCCGATCCAATCCCAACCGCTCGCCTGACTGTCCAAGTATTCGCTGGACCATTCATGATCGAACCACGCTTCACCGGTGACACGCGCAGGCGTACCGGACCGCGCTATGGTTCCCGTCACCGTCATGTGCGGCAAGCTGTAGTAATAACTCGCCGCCTCCGGCGCCGGTCCTTTGCGGCTCACTCCCGAGTCGCCATTGAGCATGGGGGGTTGAGTATCTGCAAGGGCAAGCTGCAAGGCAAAGCCCTCGGCCGCGATGCGGGCTTGGGTTACCCCGGCTTCGCGCTTCAGTGACCAGTCATCGATCCAGAGGTCGGTATCGCCCTCCGTCGCCTCGGCAAGCCCGAGCCCGGCGCGGCGAATGCGCTGGTCCTGCCACAGTCGACCGCGTTGCGGATCGCTGATCGCGCAGTGTGCGATGAGTAGTTGGCGCGGAGCGAATGCACTGGGATTCGCGGCGTCGATGTCGGGTTTGGTGCGAAAGAAAGTGATTTGAAAGCCCAACGAGTCGCCGTTTTCAGTGGTGAGCCACCCGGTGACGTACCACCATTCGGTGCGAAAGTTGGGATGGCTTCCGTAATCGTGGGGAAACGTCACAGTCCGGCCCGGCGTTACGACGGCGTAAGCGGTCCTCCCTGCGGGACCCGGGGCGGTCCCCGAACCCTCGGCCGCGCCGGTGATCACGCCCGGCATCGCGGCGAACACGATTGCCAGCAGCATCGCCTTCACCAATCCTCCCGC
>Ga0066789_10001255_pt1 | contig 10929 bp, 7 predicted proteins | sample OrgsoiDNA2013049_FD_70960 | JGI IMG/M metagenome (GOLD analysis project Ga0066789, IMG submission 70960) | Permafrost soil microbial communities from the Arctic, to analyse light accelerated degradation of dissolved organic matter (DOM) -... | ecosystem: Environmental > Terrestrial > Soil >...
GATCGCGCAGAAGTTGTCGAACGTGACCGTTTTGCAACGCCTAACTCTTTGAAATCACATGGGGAGAGAAACCTACTTTCCCCAATTAGCAATACTTGTGCCATAACGCCAAAGTTGTGCGTGCCTTCGAGGCCAATACACCTTCGAAAAATTACCCGGCACTCAAATCAACGTACCGCGGCTAAATCTCCATAAGCGCCCGCGGCACCGCCGGTGCCCCACTTCCTGCGATTTCGTGCCTTGGCGCTTTTCGGACGCCGGCCGCCGCAGCGCGTGGATAGCCTCGTCATGCCGGCATCCGAAAACCTGCACATTAGCTGAAATGCTTCGTAATTGCAGATCAATCGGTCACCCGTGTTTATCGGGCGCATGTTTCTGCGCCGGTCAAGCAGTCTATCACGCGGCGCGATACGCCCGCACCGTCGATGACGCTACTTCTTCCGTAATAACCGAAAATCTCACGAGCTGTACTGCGCCAAAATTTGTTGAGAACGCGACATCGGCAGCGTCACGGCCCCTCGCCATCACGATCCGGCCGATCCGTGGATGATTGTGACGCGCATCAAAGGTGAACCAGCGCCCATCAAGATAGACCTCAAACCACGCGCTGAAATCCATCGGTGCCGGATCGACGGGAACGCGAATATCGCCGAGGTAGCCTGTGCAATAACGCGCCGGGATGCTCATGCAGCGACACAGCGTCACCGCAAGATGCGCAAAATCGCGGCAGACGCCAACGCGCTCCTCATGGCCTTCCCAAGCGGTGCGGTCGCTCCGCGCGTGGCGATAGCCGAAACTGATCCGCTGATGAGCGTAATCGCAAATCGCCTGCACGCGCTGCCAGCCCGGCGTCACGGCCCCAAAAAGTGACCAGGCCAGCTCCGACAGTTTTTGCGTTTCGCAATAGCGGCTGCCCAACAGATAAATCAGCACGTCATCCGGCAATTCACCGACCTCGAGCTGCCGCGCGTCGGGCGCGACTGCATCGGGCAGACCGCTGTCGGCAATCAGAAAGTCATTGCGGATTGCGATCAAGCCGGGGGGCGCGACTATGCGGGTGCAGGTATTGCCGAACATGTCGACGTAGTCGTGCGGCTCGACATCGGGCGAAAACCTGATCCTGTGTTCACTGAGGAGATCCTTCACCCGCGCCGGCTCAATGCTTAGCATCAGGACCATCGGGGTTTCCTGAAAGCATTGAAAGGCGATCTCGTAGCCGGCACGAATTTCCACGTGGAACCTCATGAGAATATAAGTTGTGGCAAAACAAGCCGGAGATGTGGCGATCGTTCCCGCCAACGGCCTGGAGCGGATGCGGAAATATGAGGCAAGCCAATGCCGTAAAAAAAGCGCCGATGTCCGCTTGGGGTCAAACTGAGAAGAACTCAGGCTGAGCAAATGTCTTCCGGGTTACCCTTGAAAGCGGACATTCCTCGATACAGTCGGCATGTCTCTAAGGTGCGTGTCATGGCCTCAACGCCAGTTTCGATGGTCGGTTTCGGCACCGGAGCGAACAGCGGCGAATGATTGGGCGGCAGTTGCGGCCCGGATCCGTCGCGTGCCGCGCGGCCACGCGCTCGGGCTCGTAGACGCCGATATTGAAAAACATCGACGGCACCCCGGCATTGATGAATTCGGAGAAATCCTCACTCGGCGTACCCGGAGGCGACGGCCTCTTGTCACCAAACGCTGCCTTCAGCACCTTCTCGGCGGTCGCGACCACCCCGGGATCGTTCATCACGGCCTTGGCACCCTCGGTGATCTTGATCTCGGGTGCCGGCGCATCTGACATCGCGGCTTTGACAGCGAACTCAACGCGATGCCCGCGTTGTGTGCAGCCATGAGTAATAGTCGATTTGCTGAGCGGCATCCGTGTCAGTGCTGCTGTCGTATTTCAATGGATTAGAGATGCACCACGCAGTATCTCTCCGCATGCTGTCGCGCACTATCGTGAGCAGACCGGTTCTTTTTGCCGTCGTGCCGTTTTCAGAGGCGAGCACAGTTTGTACGGCTTTGCCTTTCGAAAGCGGTCCGCTTTTCAATCGCGAAGAAAGCAACTAGTCTCCTGCACTTCACGCAACGGGGAGCTCATTCACACTGACGGTACACATGATTTAAACGGAGGGATCCAATGGTTAGGAGAGCAATCACGCTCGGCGGTGGTGGCCCGGCAGCAGGGCTGCACATTGGGGTTCTGGACGCGCTGGCCGCAGATGATAAAAAGTTTGATATCTGGGCATTGTCCTGCATCGGCGCTTGGGTCGGGATCGTTTATAATCAATTCGATAAAAATAAAGTAAAAGACAAAGACAGGCCCGAACAGACCTATCAGTTCTTCAAAAATGGTGTGTTTCGAGACGATGAAAGCTATGAACGCTTTCCGATCAATACAGTATTCGGGCCGGACTGGCGGGCCAACACGAAGGCTTTGAACAAATTCATAAGTGACTCCGACAATTACAAGGATTTCGTATGGGATCCGTACAAGATGATGGATTCATTTCAAGAATCCATGTCGCTTTTGTTTAATCGCATAAGCGATGGCGATGAGAAAAAGAAGAAGTTCGAAAAATTGGATGAGGGAGACATCAACGGTTGGATTCTCAATCAGGCGATGGCGCCGAATCCCTTGGTTCGCTACCTGACGTCGATGATGTACTTATCCAATGTCACCGGCCTGTCCAGGATCAACTATCCGAATAGTGCTTTTATGAAAGGTATAAAGTTCGAACGATTGTTTCCGGAGGAGAATGAAGAAGATAAGCCATTCATTTTTCACAATGCCTGGAATCTCGATAAGAAGAAGCTTGCGCTTTTTTCCAATCGTCGGACGGGCGACAAAGCATATCAGGGCCCTATCAATGCATCGACTTTGTGCGCGTGTTCGGCGCTTCCTTTCATCGAGGAAACGGTAAAGATGGGTGGAGACACGTACTGCGAAGGAGCGCTGGTCGATACCGTCAATTTTCAAACCTTAATCGAGAACCACGGGCATGAAATCGACGAAATATGGGTAAGCCGAATTGTCGACTCGAAGCAAATTCGCAAGCCGGAGAACCTTCACGATGCACTGGCAAATCTCTGCCAGTTGTTTGCGGCGACCGTGGGCGAAGACGACGTCAAGCTCTTTAAGTACCATCTGAAGGAGGAGAACAATTGGAAAGGCACGGTGGTCGAGATTCAGGTGCCCGCCCACGTTAATTTCAAATGGAATCACAGCAATCTGGATCAAGGGCGGGAGCTTGGGAGGGCGGCGGCGGAGAAAGCAATCGCTGCATATGAAGCTGCGGGTACGACGACTGCAGCTGACAACGAAAAAGTTCGATTCATAAACGAGAGGAAAGACGAGGGCGAAGGACAGCATCTCGATAGGGATCGACTGGCAAAGGCGATTGCAAAGGCTAAGCGCGACGGCGATCCGAAGGCGTGCTTGGAAAAAATGGATTGGCAGGTCGACCCCAAGACCGGAGAACAAGTCACGCCGAACGACAAGGGGAAATATCCGAAGGGCTCGATGCCATATCCCGATTTTGCGATAAGCAACCCAGAGGTGAAGGAAATCTATGGCCGACTTGGTCAGTCTGGCGCCAGTTTAGAGCAACTGTAGTACGCGCTCATCGCAGCTATTCGAGCAAAGCCTTCGCCTGCTTAAGGTCCTGCGTGTCAAAGCCTTCGCTGAACCAGGCGTAGACAGGCGCGAGCAGGCCGAGGGCGTCCTCGCGTTTGCCCTGATCGATCCACAGTTGGGCAGTGTCCATCGCAGCTCGAAGTTCAAGTGCTTTTGCGTGCTGGCTTCCAGCCGTACTCAATGCCTGGTCGAGCAGCGACTGAGCCTCAGTTTTGGCATCTGGTGCGCCACGGACGAGCAGCGCGCGCGCCTTCAGTCTATACAATTCGGCCTCGAAGATCCGTTCGCTATTACGGCTGGTTGTAGCGAGACCCTGCTCGATCAGTTCCAGCGCAGCCTCACAATTGTGACTAGACAAGAAGGCCGGACACAAGAGCACGTACAGTGCCGTGATGCCGAGCTGATAACCCGCCCCACGATATTCGTCCAGCGCAAGGCGGATTTCCTCGAGTGCGCTGGATGAAGGGTCGAGCAGGGTTACGCATATGCCTCGGATAGCGTGCGCTAAGCCGCGCCATTGCCGGAAACCGTGTTCCTCCGACAAGGCGATACAGCGTTCGGCATAGCGTTGCGCAGTCACGAGCTCACCCCGAAGAGCGTGCAGAATAGACGCATAATAACAAGCATATGCCTGCGAATGCGGATGACTGATGGTGTCAGCTCGTTGAATAGCGCCGCCTATTCGTGTCATCGCAGTATCGGCTTGGCCGAGCAGCCAGAGTGCCCACGACATCAGGGCCAAGCCGGCTACGCCAGCGTCCTGGCCGGCCGCACGCGCCGCCAATCTGTCCTCCTCGCTGCTCGCGTCGAACGCTTCGACCGCCCGGTTGATCACTTCGTGGGCACCGGTGAGATCTCCCATGAAGAGACGAATCATACCCTGCCCGCGCATCGCGTTGAGCAACGCTGGTCGGTCACCGCGCGCGCCGGCGAGGTGAAGCAGAGCCGCGATCGCTTCCTGGGCCAGCGGCAACTCGCCGCGAATGACGCTCGCGGTGGTCAACCAGAACATGACCTGGAGTTGCTCGGGGGCCCCTGCGAGGCGCTCGCACAACTCACGCGCGCGGGCGAAGGTTGCCATCGCCTTGTTGGAGGCTGGCCCCTGGGTAGCGATCAAGCAGGTCCCCAGAGCGAATTGGAAGTCAAGTTCCAGCCTGTCCTTTCGTCCGCCGTCCGGCAGATGGCCCGAGGCCTCGATACCTCGTTCCAGGTGTGCGATGGCCTCAAGGTTGGCGGAGCGCAGGGCGGCCTTCTTGCCGGCCTGGAGCCAATACGCCTCCGCCTTTTCGAACAGTCCGGCCTCCGTGAGATGGTGCGCGAGAGTCTCGGGTTGAGCCTCCACGATCTCCGGGAACCTTTGCTCGAAGGCGTCTGCGATCGTGGCATGCAGTGCTGCGCGTCGGCTCCTTAGAAGTCCCGAGTAGGCGGCGTCCCGCACAAGCGCGTGCTTGAAGGTATAAACCGCCTGAGGTAGCTGGCCTCGGCAGAATATCAACTCCGACCGAACCAACTGGGCAAGTGCCTCCTCGAGTGTCTCTTTTGGAAGCCCGGCTACGGTGCTCAGCAGTTCGTAAGAAAACTCGCGGCCCACCACAGCGCCGATCTGAGCCACCTCCCTCACCGGCGCCAATCGGTCGAGCCTCGCCATCAGCGATGCGTGCAATGTCGTCGGAATCGCCATCGAAGGAAGGGGATGGCTGAGCACATAGTGATCATCCCGCTCCTGTAACAGGCCGGTTTCCAGCACGCTCTTGGTGAGTTCTTCGACAAACAGGGGCACGCCATCGGTGCGAGCCAGGATTTGGTCCATCACGTCCTTTGGGAGCGCCTTGCCGGCAGTGACGCGGTCGATCAATGCCGCCCCATCGTTTCTGCTCAGGCGCGTGAGCGAGACCGTCGTCACATGCGCATGACCTGGCCAGGGCGGAGTGAACTCCGGCCGCGCGGTGATAAGCAGCAGCACTGGAAGCCGCTGGACTTGTTCCAAGGTAACCGTCAGCAGCTCCAGCGAGGTCGGGTCCGCCCAATGGACATCGTCAAAGATGACGAACACCGGCTGCCGCGCCGCCAAGCTGCCGAACTGAGCCAAAAGCGCCGCCAACGTCATCTCCTTGCGCTTCTGCGGGCTCATCTCTGGCACGTGATAGCGGTCGTTAAGTGGTAGCGACAGCAGGTTGGCCAGAGGCGCCACTACACGGTCCGCGTCGGCTCCGGACCGCATGAGTAGAGCCTCAAGCTTGGAGAACTTCTCCGCCGGCGAGTCGCTTCGCTCGAACCTGGAAGCCCGTTCGAGTTGGCGGATGAATGGATACAGCGCACTGTTAGTGTGGTGCGCCGAGCAGAAATGGCGCAGCGTGATGTGCGGTTCGGATTGGAGCCGCTCTTCAAGCGCCAGGGCAATGTGCGACTTACCGATACCCGGCTGTCCGGTGAGCAGCACGACGCAGCCTTCACCACGCCTGGCATGCTGCCATCGACGCAACAGCAACTCGAACTCCTCGTCACGCCCGATGAGCGGAGTCAATCTGGCCTTGTGCTGCGCCTCGAAGCGGCTTTCCACTCCGGTTGCTCCCAGCACCTGCCACGCGGGTATTAGGTCGGCCCAACCTTTAAGCGCGACAGGATTTAGATAGCGGTACTCGAAATGCCCATCCGTGAGCCGGTGCGTACTTTCGGAGATCAGCACCGTACCGGGCTCCGCGAGCGCCTGCAGGCGCGCAGCTAAGTTCGGCGTCTCGCCAACGACCGTCTGTTCCTTAGCGGCGCCTTCACCGGTCAAATCGCCCACAACCACCATGCCGGTAGCAATGCCAACGCGAACCTGTAGCTCGCCGCCGTTATCTGTCTGGAGATTAGCCACGGCATCGACCAGCGCCAGTCCCGCGCGTGCAGCCTGCTCGGCATCATCCTCGTGCGCCTGCGGATAGCCGAAGTAAGCGAGTACCCCATCCCCCATGTATCGCGCGATGACGCCATCATTCCGGGCGATAACTTCTGCAACGCAGGCGTGATATGCACCAATTACTAGCCGTAAATCCTCCGGATCAAGACGGACCGAAAGTGCCGACGAGCCTACCAGATCGCAAAACATGACTGTAAGTTGGCGCCGCTCGGCACCGTCCCGCGGCGCCGGTTTGGTGCCCGCTTGGGATGTTCGCAGAACGTCCCCCTTAAGTTCTGCGATAGCGCGCAGCATCTTGCGGCGATGCCCAAGCAGGACGCCAAGGTCCTTGAGATCCTGCTCCGTGAGATCGCGGAGGACCGAGAGGTCAATGGCGTTGTCGCCGAAGCGCTGAGCGTACTCTGCCAAACCGATGGATGTTAGCCACTCTGAAATACCTGTCATGGCACCCCCCTCGGCTAAGCGATCACAATAGCACCTTAGGAAGGCATGCGCATGCGCATCTGCGGAAGCAAATACCGATAAGCCGGATTTCCAGCCCACGTACCGTGTGGGATCGGCGAATAGTGGAGGCGTCAAGCGCGATGTCTGTTATGGGTCAAACTGAGAAGAACTCAGCATGAGCACATGCCTTCCGGGTTACCCCTGAAAGCGGACATCGCTCGGAGCAGTTGGCATGTCTCAAACGTGCCAAAAGCGCCGTTTTGACAATCGGCCGGTTACTTCCGGTCTACCCCCAACTTCAGACATGTCGCTGCACCGCACTAAGTGGCGCGAAGTGCCAATAGCGACATTTCGGCCAATCGGGGCGTGCTATCGTTCGTAATGATGCAGTGCGCGTGACCCCCGCCTGGAGAGCCCGATGGCAATTAATATGCTGGCGATTAGGTCTCGCGCTGTTGAGCGGGATCGAAGCCGAGCGGCTGATCGTTGGTGAGCTATTACCGGACACGGGCAACGATCTCGATGAGGCAAGGTGCATCGCCGCCCTTGTGGTGCGCTCGCCGAGATCGCTCAATGCCTTCATGCAAGAAAGGAAGGTCTCTTTGCCTCAAAGGCCCTTACCAGCAAATAAAATCCGGCAGCTGCTACACTTCGCTATTGACGACGATTTCAATAAAACAGAGACAGCGAAGAGACTTGGGATAGCCCGAAGCAGCGCCACAAAATACATCAAGGCTTTCACTAGTTCTACACTAACTCTAACCGACCTTGAGAACGTCGGCAGTGCTAAATTTGCCAAATTACTTTTCCCAAGCAATAGCCAGCCCACTCAATCGGATAGAAAAGCGAGATTCTTGGATCGGATTGAATCTGTCCACTCTCGCATAGAACATGATCGCCTCTCCGTTCTAGACGCGTGGAGCGAAGAAGTTGCGACGCAACCGCCGGGATACAAATATACGCAATTCTCTTCTCTTTATGCCCGTTGGCGAATCGAACAAGGAATGAGACGCCACTCAAACGCGAAGAGAAAAGCAATATCGATCAGGCCCATCGACATTCCCGTTCTAAAGAGATGGAGACTATCGCGCGATCGACGAAAATGGGAAGTTGCAATTGCCCTTCTGAATAGTTCGGTGGGTATCAGTACTTTCAAGACTGCTGAGAAGATTGAACGAAGCCCTCGGATTGTAGAAAGATGGTATTTGCGTTACGAACGTGACGGCATTGAGAGCCTTCCTTTGAAGCGCACAAAGAAGTTGTCGGAAGACGTCCATGCGAAGCTCAAGTCAAAGAAAATCAATCTGATAAAAATAATTCATGAAAGTCCTAAGGCTTACGGCATAAACCGTGCGTCTTGGAGCTTGAAAACGTTGGCAAGTGCTTACCATAAAACCCACGGCGAGCGCATATCGGTCAGCTCAATATCTGAATACTTCACTTCGGCCGGATACAAATTCAAAAAGGCCAAGAAGGTGCTGACGAGCGACGATCCAAATTACCGGGAAAAGCTAGCAAAAATTACGGATGCCCTTTCACAACTTGCTCCCAACGAGAGATTCTTTTCGATCGATGAATTTGGTCCTTTTTCGATAAGAATGCGCGGAGGCATCGCGCTTGTTCCCGGCGACGAAGTGCGCACGATACCTCAGCGGCAAAAGAGCAAAGGCTCACTCATATGCACGGCAGCCCTGGAGCTTTCAACGAATCAAATTACCCACTTCTATTCTAAAAAGAAAAATACGGAAGAGATGATTAAGCTATTAAGGCGTCTACTCGTAATCCATAAAAATCAAAATCGCTTGTTTGTATCTTGGGATGCGGCATCGTGGCACGTTTCCAAGAAACTCTATAAGGTTGTTGGTGAAATCAACAGCGACGCGTTTAGAACTCGTCATAAGACACCTCTTGTTGACCTCATGCCTTTGCCATCTGGGGCCCAATTCTTAAATGTGATTGAGTCGGTTTTTAGCGGGATGGCGAGGGCTATACTCCACAACAGCAACTATCAATCGGTGTTTGGATGCAAAGAGGCAATAGATAGGTATTTCGCCGAGCGCAATCAGGCCTTTCTGGAGCATCCGAGGAGAGCAGGCAATAAGATCTGGGGCAAGGAGCGGGTCGAAGCCGTATTTAGAGAGGAAAACAATTGCAAGGATCCGCGTTGGCGATAATCAGCGTGTGAAAGAAACGCCAAGCCGATCAAAACCACGCTCGCCGCCTGCCCCATCGCAAGATCAATAGATGCGCGACACCCCCAGCAACCCACGGCAACCACCCTGTGAATAGGCTAGAGGGGCGCCAACTTAAAGTGCGCGCACCGGTCCATGGCGACCTGGGTTTCCGGTTAGAGGGACAAAGTCCGATTTGCCAAGAGGGCTCTCGATCGGCGCTTCGCCTCAATGTCGCTTGTGGGTCAATCGCGTCGTTTTGGCGACCAGCCAGCCACTTCCGGTCCAGCCCGATCAACGGACATCAGCAGACCTGTCCGGCATGTCTCAAAAGTGCCAAGAAGCGACATCGATCACGGATGGCGGCTCAGTCAGCGGGGATCGTAAACTGAAAAAGAGCACCCCGCGGCTCGCACCTGGTCGCCCACAGCCGCCCACCATGGGCTTCGATAATCGAGCGGCTGATCGAGAGGCCCATGCACATGACCTTCGCACCCGGCACGCAGGTCGCATGATGTTCATTGATTTCCATCTGGTGGTGCCGGGTAGCATGAGCGTAAATGCCGCTCACGACATCTGCGACCGGATCGAAAAAGCCGTTAAGGAAGAATTTCCAGATGCCCTGATCTCGATCCATGTCGAGCCCGATGACAGGGCGAAGCATTCAGGCATTGTGGTTTTGTGAGGGCCCCCGTTCCTCGCCATCTTCGTTGGTTGAGGTTGTGACGTCCGGTCAGGGTCAAAAAGCGACGTTTTGACTGTCAGCCGATTACTTCCGGTCTACCCTGATCAACGGGCATTCTCAGAGCCCGTCGGCATGTCTCAAAGGTGCCACAGCAGCCCATGTTGGCGATCTCGACAGTCCCAGAGTGCACGCACTAAATTTGCGATTCCGTTTTCGGTTCTGCTTTCGATTCTGAGCTACTTTGCCCCAGGCGTGGCTCTGTCCCAGCCAGTAGCCGCTGAATGTTGGCACGATGGCGCACAATCACGTAAATGCCACCTGCAATCACAAGTAACCGATAGGGCAACGGTTGCTCAAAGCCGCAGATGAGGGCGATCGCAGTCAACGCCGCTAGCATCGAACTAAGGGAAACAATCCGAAAAATAGCCAGCACAATGCCAAAAACCGTCGCAGCACCTAAACCTACTGGCCACGACATCGCCAGCAACACGCCGAGCCCCGTCGCAGCGGATTTGCCACCTGTAAAATTCAACCAAATCGAACGGCTATGCCCCAACAACACGGCAAGTCCGGCCAAGCAAACAGCCCAAGGCACCCAAGTTTGTAGATCAAGCGCTGTCGGTGGCGTGACGGACGGCAATGTATAGAACCAAGGATAAAACCAGCGGGCAAAGACGATCGCCCCCACACCTTTCAGCACATCTACCAGGAGCACCACCAACGCAGGCCATTTCCCCAGGGTTCGCAATACGTTCGTTGCCCCAATGGATCTGGAGCCATGCTCTCGGATATCAATGCCCTTGAGCAGTTTCCCCGCCAGATAGCCCGTGGGCGTAGAACCGAAGAGATAAGCGATCGCCAATCCAACCACGCTCGCTATCCAGAAAACCATGGGAGTCACCTCGACGCTCTAATTTCAGGCAATCTGGTCATCTGCGTCTTTGACCGCTATGGGTCAATCGCGCCACTTTGACCGTACGCCGGTCATTTCCGGTCTTCCCCGGTAAGCAGACATGCTCGCGGCCTGTCGGCATGTCTCAAAGGCAGACATTTGGCCGCATGCGCTGCTGGACGACGGGCGGCCTCGCGCGTCGCCAAT
>Ga0066789_10001257_pt1 | contig 10916 bp, 5 predicted proteins | sample OrgsoiDNA2013049_FD_70960 | JGI IMG/M metagenome (GOLD analysis project Ga0066789, IMG submission 70960) | Permafrost soil microbial communities from the Arctic, to analyse light accelerated degradation of dissolved organic matter (DOM) -... | ecosystem: Environmental > Terrestrial > Soil >...
GTGCGCCCGATCCGCCGCAGTAAACACTCCCCCTGCAGTAGAAAGGTGTATCCCCACACGTTTGATATTTTTGACAGCTTTCGCGATTGGCATCCCGTTCAGTCTAACCTGATGCGCACTGATCACGCTGTTAGTTTTTGTATCGCGCTATCGTGCAGTTGGCGCGCGAATTTGGGCAAAATAGATGCGCTTTCGCCCATCTTTCCCTCATTAAAAGTATTCGCATAAAGCCGGCTGGAAACGGCCCAGAAATGCGGAAAAAGTGCTCTAATGTTGGCCATGGCTACCGTACTTACTGCCGAAGCGTTACTCACCCCAGAGAAATTGGTCCGGGAACCGATGCTGATCCTTGAGGACGGAGTTATTGACTCCATTCGCACACGAGACTCTGACTATCTACCAGCGGCAGCCGAACATCTCGACTATCCCGGCTGCACACTGATTCCAGCTCTGTTCGATATCCACATGCATGGCGCCAAGGGCCATGATGTGATGGAGGCTTCCTCAACCGCGTTTCATGCAATTGGAAGCTTCCTGGTAACCCATGGCGTCGGTGCCTTTCTGCCCACGACGATGTCGGGGCCTCTCGACACAATGCTTCATTCGATTGAGGGCATTGCCAAGCTGATCGACGAGAAGAAGCCGCATGGAGCCCGGTCCATGGGTATCCACCTTGAGGGCCCGTTTCTTTCACATCCCAAGCGGGGAGCGCATCCCTCCAACTGGCTGATGCCGCCGTCGGTAAAAGTCTTCGACAAAATGTGGCAGGCTTCCGCTGGCCACGTGAGAGTTCTGACACTTGCCCCCGAACTTCAAGGTGCAGCGGAGCTAACCGCCCACGCCACCGCATTGGGGGTGAGAGTGAGCATTGGCCACAGTGATTCAGGCAGCACCGCGGCGAGGGAAGTGGTGGCAGCGGGCGCACGCAGTGCCACGCACACATTCAACGCGATGCGTCCGCTGGATCACCGCCATCCCGGCGTGCTGGGCGTCGTACTGACCAACGACAACTTGTTCGCCGAGATCATCTGTGACGGCATCCATGTGGATTCCGCTGTTGTCGATCTTTTCTGGAAGGCCAAGGGGCCAGATCGCGCCATCCTGGTGACGGATGCGATGAGCGCTACAGGCATGCCAGACGGTGTTTACAAGCTGGGCGAGCTAAAGGTCGTTGTGAGCGCCGGCAAGTGCATGTACGAGGGAGTATTGGCGGGCAGTGTTCTCACACTGGATCGCGCCGTGCGCAACTTCCGCGAGTTTACCGGTGCGCCCTGGCCGCAGGCGGTAGGGCTGGCCAGCCGCAACCCGGCGCGGATGACTGGGCTCGATAACAGGATTGGCACTCTGGAGGAGGGACGCTGGGCTGACATCGTCGTGCTCTCGCCCGATGGGCAAATCGTAGCTACGCTGCTCTCGGGCCGAGTTGTCTACACCGCATAGCCGGCACTGGGACCACAGGCGACCGCGGTCTCGGATCGGCCCGTACTAGCCCGTGAGAGCACATACAGATGGAGCCGCCAGCCAGCAGCAGTTTCTCCCGTTGAACTTGGCCCGGTAGAGAGCCGTGTCTACTTCCCGCACAACATCCTCGGGCGTCCCTGCGCCCCACTGCTTGCTGGCAAACACTCCCGCGCTCATGGTTATCCTGATTGGGCCTGACGCAGTCCGCACAGGTGACTGCGCGATCGCCTGACGCAACTCTTCGGCGCGTTCCATCGCTCTTTCCGCTTCGCAGTTATTGAGCACGACAAGAAACTCCTCGCCTCCATATCGCCCCACGAAATCATAGGAACGAACCGACCCCAGAAGGCGGCGCGCGACCTCGCGCAGGACTTCGTCTCCAACCAGGTGGCCGTAGGTATCGTTCACTTGTTTGAAGTGGTCGAGGTCGACCAGCATGACGACTGTACATCCGTTTTCGCGCAGTGTTCGGGAGAGTTCGCGTGACAGCAAATCCAGAATAGCTCCGCGATTGAGGAGCGCTGTCAGATCGTCATGGGTTGCTTTGAACCGCATGCCCTCGCGTGCCTCCACAAGGCTGTCCTCAAGCTGCAGTATTCTGAGCCCGGTACGCAGCCTGGCCTTGAGTTCTTCGGGGTCGAATGGCTTCACCAGGTAGTCGTCAGCGCCGGATTCGAGACCCTCGACTATATCCGCCTTTGCAGCCTTTGATGTGAGAAGAATGATATGCACATAGGGGTGAGTGCGTCGCCTGCGCACTTCGCGGCAGACGCAGGGGCCGTCCAATCCCGGCATCATCCAATCCAGCAGTGCGAGACGTGGCCCGTCTTCCAGGCATATCTGCTCGGCGGCAACGCGGCCGTCCCCAACTGACAGTACTTCGTAGCCTGCCCGCTCCAGAATTCGCTCGAGCATCCTCCGGGAAACGGGCTCGTCGTCCGCAATGAGTATCCTCATCGCTCGAGGCCCGTCAGAAATCTCTCAACGCATGGCAATAGGCTCGACACCTCGTCATCCAGCCTGGCTAACGCGACCGTCAACCCACTTTGGTCTCCCATGCGCGCCATCTGCTCAATTTCTGCCGCGGCCGCAGCGGCATGCGTGACCGAGAGATTTGCGAACATACCCTTCAAGGCATGCGCTTTACTCTGAATGCAAGGGAGACTGCCACTCTGCACCGCCGCCCGCAAATGGGAATGAAGTTCCGGAAACTCGTCGCAAAAAAGATCGAAGATCTCCCGCAGCAGCTCGCTGTCATTGTCAAGACGCTCCATAAGCTCCTGCAGATTGACCATCTCCGCGAATGATCTTGACGGCAGGGCAGGCGCTGTTACGTGGATGGATGTTCGCCCCGTGTCACCGGGACCCTCGCTCTCCGAACCGCAGCAGGAGATCACACCGCCATTCTCGTGTATCAGTTCATGGGTATTCATCTGGGTATTCATCGCATCCCGCGCCTGGTCTCAGTTCCGGTTAGTTCAGTTCACACTGACTTCTTCTGTCGACTGTTCCATGGAAATCTTTAGCAATTCATCCAACTCATGTATGTGGATGGGTTTTGATAGGTAGCCGTCCATGCCTGCGGCAAGGCAGCGCTCCTGGTCTCCCTTCATTGCATGTGCAGTCAGCGCAATCACCACCTGATGAGCCGGGGTATCTTTCTCTTTTTGGCGGATCGCGATGGTAGCTTCGATGCCGTCCATCACGGGCATCTGCACATCCATCAGCACCAGGTCGAAGCTCGATTGCTCAAGCATTGTCAACGCTTCCTGACCGTTCTCCACCACCACCACCGAGTGCCCCCGTCTTTCTAGCAGCTTGGTTGCCAGCCGTTGGTTCACGCGATTGTCTTCGGCGAGCAGGATATGCAACCGTCTGAGTGGAGCGGCAGCATCTTCGTGTACACCAGCATTTGCTTCCGGCGTGGCCTGCCGTGCCCCCAGCACTCGTGCCAGCACATCGCACAGCTCCGACTGGCGAACAGGTTTTACCAGGTAACCCGCCAGGTTCAGCTCGCGGCATCGCGCCGAATCTCCGCGATACCCGGCCGAGGTAAGCATCAAAATCGCAATGCCGGAGAGAATAGGCGACTCGCGAACGAGCTGCACAAGTCCAAAGCCGTCCATCTCGGGCATATGCATATCGGTCAGCATGAGGGTGTAGGGATCGGAGGTAGTACTGGCCGCAGACAGAAGTGCCAGTGCCTCGGCCGCACTGCCAACCGAGGTTGATCGCATCTTCCACCGCGTCAACATGCCTTCGAGGATTCGCCTGTTTGTTTGGTTATCATCTACCACCAGGACACGTATTCCGTGCAGCTTCTCCGGGGGGAAACAGTCGGGAGCTGGGGACGGTTTGGTCTCGGCAGTCTCCAGTCCTATGGTGAAATGGACCTTGGTTCCCACGCCAGGCTCGCTTTCGATCCAGACACTTCCACCCATCGTCTCCACCAGTCGCCTGGTAATGGCGAGCCCCAGGCCTGTACCTCCATACCGCCGCGTGGTAGAGGCATCGGCCTGGGTGAAAGGCTCAAAGATCAGCTCCTGTTTCTCGCGGGGAATGCCAATTCCGGTGTCCGATACGGTGAAGTGCAGGACGCATCGATTGCCTTGCTGCGACTGGACCTCCACCTTAACTGCGACTTCCCCTTGCTGGGTGAACTTCAGCCCGTTTCCGACCAGGTTAATAAGGATTTGTCTGACCCTGGTCGAATCGCCAACCACAGTCTCAGGCACTTTCTGACCAACGTCGCACAGCAGCTCCAGCCCCGCCGGATCAGCCCGCAACGCCATCCCTTTCAGGGTAGCTTCAACGCACTCCCGCAGATTAAAGGCTACGGCCTCCAGGTCGATCCTGCCTGCCTCGATCTTGGAGAAGTCAAGGATGTCGTTGATGACTGACAGCAGCGAATCCGCCGACAGCTTGACAGCTTCGAGGTATTCGCGCTGCTCCGGGGAAAGCTCGGTATCGAGCGCCAGGTCCGTCATCCCGATCACGCCATTCATCGGCGTTCGGATTTCGTGGCTCATATTGGCGAGAAATTCACTCTTCGCGCGGTTAGCAGCATCTGCTGCTTCTTCCGCCCGTTGACGTTCCCTGATCTCCGCCTGCAGGTTCCTGGTACGTTCATCCACCATGTGCGAGAGCTCTTCGGCTCGTGCGCGGAAGCGGCGGCTATTGAACCGATGGACTCCGAAGATTGCGCCTATGCCTGCGAGGATGCAGAGAAAGTAAAACCAGCCCGTCTGATAGAAATGGGGCTGAAGAACGAGGCTTATTGAAGCGCCCTCGTGATTCCAGATACCGTCCTCATTGGCGGCCGTAATGCGAAAGCGGTATCGGCCGGGAGGGAGATTGTTATAGTAAGCGACCCGCCGAGATCCCGCCTCGACCCAGTCGCGATCATATCCCTCGAGCTGATATTTGAAACGCACCCGTTGGGGAATCAGGAAGCTTAGCGCCGTGTAGTGAAATTCGATCTTGTCCTTACCGGGAGCAACCTGCAGGTCTCCCCCGAAAGGAAGCGTGTGATTGTCGACCAGCACGCTCTCAATCACCACCGGCGGTGATAGGGGATTGGACCAGATATATCTCGGATCGATTGACACGATACCTTTGACGGTGGTGAACCAAAGCTTGCCGTCGGCTGCCCTGGCCGCGCCCGGCTGCGATGAGGGCGGAGACGCCTCATCCGTTTTCATGCCGTCAGCAATGCCAAAGACGGTCGTAGGCACCCAGGAAATGCGGCCATCGGCGAAGTCGTCGAGATCCTGCTGCCGGCCGCGGTAGATGCCGTTGGAAGTACTAATCCAGAGATTGCCTTCTTTGTCGGGGAGCGCGCTCGAGGGATAGTCATCAAAGAGTCCGTCCCGTTTTGAGTAGTGGGTCACCTGCCCGTCACGCATGCGGAAACGGATCACTCCAGGTGTTCGCCCACCCAGCCAGAGACTGCCTTGCCCGTCATCGGAGATGGAAGTGACGGGGAAGTTGATTCCCTCCTGGCGAGCCTTTTCAGGGGGCGCCCCTGGAGCGAATTTGAACAGCCCTTTCACCGTGCCAAACCACAGGGTTCCCGTTGGCTGGCGGTAGATCGTGAATGTATAGTTCCCTGGCATGGTAAGTGGCGTAGCCTGGCCACGAATCGTGAAGGGTCGCGTTCTGCCATCTTTGACGCGAAGCGCAAGGGTCTCTGCGGTCGTGACAATCATGCCTTCGTCGTCTTCGCTGATTGCCGAGATATATCGCTTCGAGAGTCGCGGATCGGTCTTGTATACCGTAACTTTGCCGTCTTTATAGCGCGAAAGGCCGCCAAAAGTCCCGAGCCAGATGCTGCCATCCCTGCTCTCGAAGAGCGCAGCACCATGCACCGCCCCCAACCCCGGGAACCTGGTAATCGCGGTCACGTGATGGCCTCGGATCTGCGCCAGCCCTCCTCCATCGCAGAAGACATACATGCTGCGATCTCTGCCCTCTATTACCGATTTGGTATCGTTGGAGGGAATTCCTTCCTTGACTGTATAGGTGGTGATCTTGGTGTTGCGAAGGCGATCCAGGCCGCTCGCGGTGCCTACCCAGAGGCTCCCCTCGCGATCTTCAAGCAGTGCCAGAATCCTATTGTCGGTGAGGCCTTGGGTAAAGTTGAATGTGGAAACCTGGTCTCCCGTGATTCTCACCAGCCCCGAAGAATTTGTGCCGACCCACAGATTGTTCTGGCGATCCTCGAGGATTTTATTCACGCCGCCGCGCGTCGCCTGAGAGGCAACTTGACCCAGGACGGCGCCTTCGCCCGAGATGCGGTACAAGCCGGTCGAGGTGCCCATCCAGAACGTGTGCTGGTGATCTTCGAGAAGCCCGGCTACGCTGCTGTCTTTTCCCAGTTGCAATGCAACGGCAAGCTTGCCATTGCGATAGCGATATAGATTGTTGGACGCGCCCACCCAGAGAGTGCCATCCTGTTTTTCAAGAAAAGCGTTGACCCATGCCGTCCCACGCTGGATCAGGTGAATGCCGTCTTCGGACGCAGCATATAGAAAATCATCGGCTCCCACAAAAACCTGGTGGCTTCTGTTCTCATAGATTGCCCTGATTCCGCCATCCGGAAGTGGTGCAGGAGGGCGGTAGTCGGAAAACACTCCATCCTTGTAAAGCACAGTCCTCGAAGTGGTCCTCAGCAGCAGGTCGCCATCCGCGCCTGTCGCGATGGCTTTTACGGGCTCGCTACCGACAGCCTCATCCATCGAGACAAAGCGAACCCCATCAAAACGGACCAACCCGGCAGAGGTGCGCAGCCAAATATAACCATCGGGTGACTGCAGGATCTGATAAACCGCCTGCCCGGGTAAGCCGTGCTGCGAGGTCCAGACATCGTGACCGTACTGGTCGATGAATCGGCCGGGATCCAATGCCTGCAAAGTTGCAGAGCAAGAGAGCACCAGCAGGAACAGGAACACGGCGCGACGCAGTCTGTTCGCACACCCCCTTTGGGACGTCGAACATTGCGTGACTTCGAACCCGGTATGCACTAGCGGTCCGAAATATAAGGAAACCAGATCGTTCACGAATGGGCCCACGCGCTATCTCTCTCTCTGGGAGGTATCGGCCGGGAGCCTCTAGTCATTCATCGCGAAGGAGGAAAAGTGTCGACGACACGCCGGTTTTTATCTTCTCGAGCGGGAAAGGCGTTGATTTGGACCAAATTGGAACTGCTATCGGCGCCATGCACCCGCGACTCCGGCTGGCGGTCACAGGTGCATTTTCCAACTGGTCGTAGCCTCGGCCGGTTTACTTGCCCTTGCCAACGACCTCGACTACATCGGATCCGGCAGCGATCGCCGACCCGGTCTGGCTCAGTTTTGCGGTCGAGTCGGACCAGTGCAGATGCGTCAGATCCAGCTTGCCCTTCTCGTAGTCGTAGGTAGTGCCATCGTCGCTGTACACGTCAAAGTTCGCATCGGCGCCCGGATAAACCCGCAGCTTCGCGATCTTCTGTACCTCGTTGGTGCTCTCGACTGGCGCTCCAAGGGGCAGAATGGAGCCTGCACGCACGAATATCGGGATGGTATCGATGGGCGCGGCAACAGATATGGATTGCCCGCCGTGCACGCGCTCATTGGTCCAGTAGTTGAACCAGTCTGTACCTGCTGGGAGATAAACCTGCCGGCTAGTCACTCCCTGATCTGTCACAGGAGCGACAAGCAGGGCCGGGCCAAACATATATTCGTCTCCGATGTCTGTCACCTTGGGATCGTTGCCGAAGTCCATGAAGAGGCCACGCATGTATGGCGCGCCGGTCTGGTGGCTTGAATAACCGAGTGAGTAGATATAGGGCATGAGCTGGTAGCGTAGTCGCAGGTATTTCTCCAGGATTGGCTGTGCCTGTTTTCCATACGACCACACCTCGTTGAAATCGCGCGTGCCGTGGGTGCGAAAATTCGGCTGGAAGGCGCCGTACTCGAACCACCGCACATAGAGCTCGGGATAGTCGTCGTATTGATGGACATTGTCGCGAGCATCGGAGGGATCGATCAACGGGGTGCGCTCTGGCTTGTGGTACCACGGCAGTCCCTGCCAGCCACCAATATCCGTGCTCCAGTAAGGCATGCCGGAGGCGACGAAGTTAATGCCCGTCGGCACCTGCCGCTTCAGCGTATCCCAATTGCCGTTGATGTCTGACGACCAGAAAATGGTGCCGTTACGCTGCGCACCAAGATAGGAATCGCGCGCAAGTATGACGGCGCGCTGCTTCAGGTCGCGACGGAATCCGTTGTAGAAAGCCGCTGTGTGGAAGAGCGGATAGACATTGAAGAACTGAGTGCCCGGCCCGACATGGAAGTAACTGCCGTTGGGCGAGAGGTCAGGCTCGGTCTCATCGGCCCAGAAGGAGTCGAATCCTTTGCTGACGTAGTTCTCCTTCACGATGTTCCAATACCATTCTGCGGCTGCGGGATTGGTAGTGTCGATGTCCGCACCCGCATGATCATAGGGCAAACCATCGGTGGGGGTTCCGTCGGCGAGCTGCTCAAACCAGCCATTCTTGAGCACGGTATCGTAGTAGCGATCCTCCGGGACAAAGCGCGGCCATACGCTGATCATGGTGTGGAAGTTCATCTCGTGGAGTTGCTTGTTCATCGCCACCGGGTCGGGCCACATCGCTGGATCCATATCCAGCTGTCCCATGATGGTGTAGTGGAACCAGTCGATGACGAGCACATCGGCAGGCAAATGGCGGTCGCGGTATCCCTTGGCAACAGCGAGCAACTCGGCCTGGCTGCGGTAACGCTGCTTGCATTGGATGTATCCATACGCAGCCTTGGGAAGCATGGGGACCTCGCCGGTGAGCAGGCGATAGCCGGTGTAGATCTCGTCGTACGTTTTGCCGGCTATAACAAAGAACGAGACGCGCTGCCCCACATCCGATGTCCAGCGGGTGACGTCGTTGAAGCCAAAGTTGACCGTAGTGCGGGCAGGATTATCCCACACAATGCCGTATCCCTTATTTGTAACAACGAACGGCACACATACACTTTGGCCAGCAGGTGCGTTGTAGTCGTGCGCGCAGCGAACGGAGTGGCCGCGACGGTCCAGGTATCCTTCCTGGTTCTGGCCCAATCCGTAGTAGTGCTCATCCTTGGGCGCCGCAAAGGTCGCGCCGACCTGAAAGAATGGCGGATCGGTTGGACGACGATCGTAGAGAACTCCAGCGTTACCGTCCTTGTGGTTCGGAACAGACATTTCCCAGCCATCCATCTGCAGGATCGTTGTCCCCTCTGGCGTCTTGATGGAAATGCCAACCCACGGCGTATAGCCATTGAAGAACTTCGCCGTCTCGGGCAATGGTCCACCCGGAGGGCTCTGAGGCGCTACCGTTACCACCATGCGGGAGGATCGCAGCACATCGCCAGACTTGCCGTTCTCGATCGTCCAGCCTTCCTCCATTGGTTTTGCAACGAATCCGTAGCCGGGAGCAGCAAGCGCATCGTCCTTGCGAAGACTGAGGCTGACGCGCACGATATTCGGTGCGTAGGCCTCTACCAGAACTGTCGTCTTGCCACGATCAAGAGTCATTCGCTGAGCGGATGCTGGCAATGGGGTGAATTGAGATGCGGCGAGGGCGACAGCAAGAGACACGCGAATCAGAGAATAAAGACCGGCAATCAAACGTGCGACGCGTGATGACGAGTTAGCAGACAAGTCCATAGACACTTCCTCTTCCTTCTTATAGCTCCACCGGCCCATATGCTCTCGCGCGTAATCCGGTCCAGAGAAACAGAACTCAAAATAAAACGATTTTGCTCACGGATTTAGTTCCCCAACAATCTAAACTGGGGAGCCATCGTCTGTACAGAACCTAACCGATGACAATGCGTAACGAGAATGCTCCGCCTTTGCGAGGACCGGCACTTGCCGGGCCAACAGATCCGGATGCATCAATGAAAATCGTGGGATTGCACGCTTGCATGGCTTATCTGTAGTGCCCGGACCGCAGTCGCCTTCACTGAGACAACACCATCCTTATTCTGAAGAATTCCCTCGACGAGAAGAAATTTGCAGTACGTGACAACGGCGCGGTTCCCTTCGTATAGATCAGGATTAATGATCGCGTTTCCTATTCCGGATTCATCCTCGATGCTGAGAAACACAAATCCACTCGCGGTACCGGGGCGTTGGCGTGCAATCACGGCTCCTGCAATACGCGTGGGACGACCGTCCGGCAGCAACCGCAGATCAGTCGCGCGCACTATGCCCATCGTGTTCATTTGCTCACGGTGAAAAGCCATCGGGTGGGGGCCAATGGTCAGTCCCGTGCCTCGGTAGTCAGCAACCAGCCGTTCTTCAACATCCATCTTCTTGAGGGGCGAAGTCCCGATCTGCTCATCATCGACTTGTGCGGCTCGCAGGAGGGGCCCAGTAATGCGCCCTGCATGTTCCGCCTGCCACAAAGCATCGCGGCGATGCCTGGTTTCTCCCAGTGCATTGAGCGCGCCGATCTGTGCCAGGGAAACAAGATCTGCCTTTCGCAGTTCGGGAACACGTCGTGCAAGATCATAGACGGATTCGAAAGGGGAACGTTGACGCTCGCGGACGATGGCGTTCCCAATCTGCTGTCTCAGTCCGCGCGCATAACCAAGCCCCAGCCGCAGGTCGAATCGTTCAATTCCGGGCTTTGCTGGTTCCCCCGCTTCCAACGTGCACACCCAATCTGAACTTTGCACGTCGATAGGTTTCACGCGAAGGCCATGACGCTGAGCATCCTTCACGATGGTAGCTGTTGAGTAGAAGCCCATGGGCTGATTGTTGAGCAGTGCACAGGTGAAAGCGGCGAGGTAGTGTTGCTTGATATAAGCGCTGGCATACGCGATCAAAGCAAAACTGGCTGCATGCGACTCGGGAAATCCGTATAGCGCAAAGGAGCTAATGGACTGAATGATCTGATCCTGCGCCGCCTGGTCCACATG
>Ga0066789_10001258_pt1 | contig 10907 bp, 10 predicted proteins | sample OrgsoiDNA2013049_FD_70960 | JGI IMG/M metagenome (GOLD analysis project Ga0066789, IMG submission 70960) | Permafrost soil microbial communities from the Arctic, to analyse light accelerated degradation of dissolved organic matter (DOM) -... | ecosystem: Environmental > Terrestrial > Soil >...
GCCAAGATCATCAAGTCGGTCGGCAATTTCTCCGCCGCGGTGGGCACCGACCCTTACGTCGATCCGCGCTTGAAGGCGCAATTCGCCGCGGCGTTTCCCGACGGCGCGGCGCTGAAGGGCATCCACTGGTACCCCGCGATACCCCCGGGCTTGGAAGAGATCGACGGACGGGTGCTCGACCGGATCAAGGCCGCCAATTGAGTACGGCGGATCTGGTTGCGGACGCGGTCGTCAAGCGCTTCGCTGAGCACGTCGCGGTCGACTCGCTCTCCTTCAGCGTGGCGCACGGCAGCTTCTTCTCCATCCTGGGCCCGTCCGGATGCGGCAAAACGACGCTCCTGCGCATGATCGCGGGCTTCATCGCTCCCGACAGCGGCGACATCGCCATCGGCGGCAGGAGCATGCAGGGCGTTGCTCCGAATCGCCGTCCGGTGAACATGGTTTTTCAACAGCTCGCCTTGTTTCCCATGATGACGGTGGGCGAGAACGTGGCATTTGGATTGGCGCGGCGCGGCGTGGCGCGCGCCGAGCGCGTGCGGCGCAGCCACGCCATGCTCGAGCGCGTGGGGCTCGGGCAAGCCGCGGCAAAACGCGTCGACGAGCTCTCAGGCGGTCAGCGCCAACGCGTCGCCATCGCGCGGAGCCTCGTGCTCGAGCCCGCGTTGCTACTGCTCGACGAGCCGCTCGGGGCCCTGGACCTCAAGCTGCGCGAGCACATGAAAATCGAGCTCAAGCAGCTGCAGGCGGCGTTCGGCACCACCTTCGTGTACATCACGCATGACCAATCCGAAGCGCTGGTGCTGTCGGATCACGTCGGCGTCATGAACCAGGGCCGCTTCGAACAGCAGGGCACCCCGCAGGACCTGTACTACCGCCCGCAGACGCCGTTTGTCGCGAGCTTCGTCGGCGCGAACAACCGAATCGTCGGCCGCGTCACGCGCCTCGACCGGGAATCGGTGGAACTGACCACCGCGAAGGGCTGGAGCATTCGCGCGTTGAAGCGCGGCGCGATGGCGCTCGACGATGCCGTCGAAGGGTTCGTCCGTCCGGAAGTGGCGAGTCTCGGGCGCATCCAAGCGGAGCTGCCTGCGGGCCAGCCCTGGCATTCGGGGGAGGTGCAGAGTCTGCTGTTCGACGGCGCCAATTCCGCGGTGCTGCTCACCGAGACGGTGACCCGCCGCGAATTTCGCATCGCCCTGCCGCAGACCGGCCAGTTCTCCGACCTCAAACCGAACGAGAAAGTGCTGTTCAGTTTCGATCCTGCGCGCGCCGTGTGCTTCCCGGCACGCGCCGGTGCGGCGGGACAAGATGGCTAGCGTGCCGACCCGGGCCAACGCCCGACAGGCCCGGTGGCATGGGCGCTTCGCCGTGAGCCTGCTGCTCGCGCCGGCCGTCCTCTGGCTCGGCGCACTCATTATATTGCCGCACATCGATCTCGCCATTCTCTCGTTCCGCGAGCGGGTGGCGCCGCGCCAGTACGTCGCGAGCCTGGCGCAGTACAAGATCTTTTTCACCGAGCCGCTGTACTGGCATGTTTTTGTGCGCACGGCGGTCATGTCGGTGGTCGCCACGTTTCTCACGCTGCTGCTGGCGTTCCCGATGGCGTGGATCATCGCGAAGCTCGCACAGGGCCGGGCGCGCTCGACGTTGTTTATTCTGTGTTTGATTCCCTTCTGGGTGAGCGAAACGGTCCGAACGCTCGGCTGGATGATTCTGTTGCGCGAGTCCGGAGTGCTGCCGTCCTTGCTGGTGAAGCTCGGCGTGACCGCGGTTCCGGTCGAATTTCTGTATCACGACGCCACCATCATGGTCGGACTGGTCTATGCGTCGCTGCTGTTCATGGTCATCCCGCTCATTTCGAGCCTTGAGAGTCTGGATAATTCCCTGATCGAGGCGGCGTACGACTTGGGCGCAAACGGGCCCGCGGTGCTGCGCACCATCGTGATTCCGCACGCGGCCCCGGGAATCACCGCCGGCTGCATCGTGGTTTTTATGCTCACGCTTGGCAGCTATCTCACGCCGACGCTGCTCGGCGGCAAGAACTCGCAATGGTTCACCGAGCAGATCTATACCCAGTTCATCACCCGCTTCAATTGGGAGCAGGGTGCCGCGTTCGGCTTCCTGCTTTTGGCGTTGTCGACCGCCTTGGTGATGCTCGGACTCAGACTCACCGGCCAGCGGTTCGGCGACGCGATGCGGCGCGCATGATTCCTTCGCTGCCGCGCCCGGTCTGGCTGCGCGCCGCGACCGCCGCATATCTGGCCGCGTTTTTGGCGTTCCTGTTCTTGCCGCTGATCATCGTGGCGGTGTTCGCATTCAATGACGCGCCCTACCCCGCGCCGCCCTGGCGCGGCTTTACGCTCGACTGGTTTTCGGGCAATGCGCCGCTGGACCGGACCGGACTGTTCGGCGATGCCGATTTGTTGCGCAGCATCTGGACCAGTTGCACCGTGGCCTTTTGGGTCACGCTGCTGTCGGTGCTGATCGGCACCTGCAACGCGTTTCTCATCGAGCGCAGCCGCTTCTTCGGCAAGCAGGCTCTCTCCATCCTGATGTTGGCGCCGTTGGTCATACCCGGCGTCATCCTGGGCATTTCCATTCTTGCCCTCGCGAGCCGGATCGCGGATTTCGCCGATGATGTCCTTGGACTGGAATGGGATTTCCTGCGTCCCGGGTTGCCGCTGGTCGTGCTCGGGCAATTCTCCTATATCGCCACCATCGCGACACTCACCATCAGCGCGCGCCTGAAGCGCTTCGATCGCACCCTGGAGGAAGCCGCCGCCAATCTCGGCGCCACGAAGCCCGCGGTGTTTCGCACAATTCTGCTACCGTACCTGCGTCCGGCCCTGCTCGGTTCCGCGGCGATGTCCTTTCTGATGTCGTTTGCGGATTTCAACACCACGTTGATCCTGGTCGGCGCCGACGCGCCGTTGACCGTGATGATGTACGGACGGATGCGCGAAGGGGCGAGCCCGGTGCTGAACGCGGTGAGCCTGTTCCTGATGCTCGCGTCGGCGGTGCTCGCGCTCACCTTCATGGGCGGCGGTCAGGCTCGCGCCAAAGGGACGACCTCGCCGCGCTAGATAGGCGAAATTCATGATTCGCAGAGCCGCCTGGCCGGCGCGGCGCTGCTGGCCTCGACGGCCATCATTGGCCTCGGCCGCGTCGAGGCCGGTCCCGCCGCGTTGCTTCAGGGGCTCGAGGATCCGGGCGCCGTGACGCGCTTTCCGTTCGAATCGATCACCAGCTCGCCGTCCTCCTTGGCGAACGGCCCCCGCTGCGGCAGCGGCAGAATGTCCAGCACCGCTTCCGACGGCCGGCACAGCTTCACTCCCCAGGGAGTCACGACGATCGGCCGGTTGATCAAGATCGGGTGCGCGAGCATGTGCTCGATGAGCTGATCGTCGGTCCATCCCGCGGCGCCGAGCCCGAGTTCCGCATACGGAGTGCCCTTCTCGCGCAGCAGCCCGCGGGGTCCGATTCCCATGCGTTGCAGGAGAGACTTGAGCGTCTCCTGATCGGGCGGCGTCTTGAGATATTCGATGATGGTCGGCTCGACACCGGCGTTTCGAATCAACGCAAGCGTGTTGCGGGAGGTACCGCACGCGGGATTGTGGTAGATCGCGACGCTTGTCCGCTTGGCCGGTGCAGGTATTTCCGTGCGTTCGTACCAGCCTTTGGATCGATTGACGATATTCACGACGAGGAGCATGACCGGGACCTCGATCAGCACTCCGACAACCGTAGCCAGTGCCGCACCGGAGTGAAACCCGAACAGACTGATCGCAGCGGCCACCGCGAGTTCAAAAAAGTTCGAGGCGCCAATTAAGGCGGAGGGGCACGCGACACTATGGCTTTCGCCGACGGCACGGTTAAGCCAATAGGCCAACCCGGAGTTCAACAACACTTGAATGAGGATCGGCACTGCAAGCAGCGCTATTACGCGCGGCTGCTGCAGGATTTCCTCGCCTTGGAAGGCGAAGAGCAGCACCAGCGTTGTGAGTAGCGCGCCAATCGACCAGGGTCCGATGCGATGCATGACGGTCTCGAAATCCGCCGCGCCGCGCTTGAGCAGTGATCTGCGCCAAATTTGAGCGAGCGCGACCGGAATGACGATATACAGTACCACCGAGGTCAATAATGTGCCCCAAGGCACGGTGATCGCGGAGATCCCCAGTAATAGCCCGACCAGCGGCGCGAACGCCACCACCATGATGCTGTCGTTTAGGGCCACTTGCGACAGGGTGAAGAGCGGGTCCCCGTTCGTCAGGCGGCTCCACACGAAGACCATGGCCGTGCAGGGTGCGGCCGCCAGCAAAATCAAGCCGGCGATGTAGCTGTCGAGTTGGTCCGCCGGCAAGAGCGCCGCAAATAGATGCCGGATGAAGAGCCAACCCAGAAGCGCCATTGAGAAAGGCTTGACCAACCAGTTCACGAACAGGGTCACGCCGATGCCTCTTACGTGTCGGCGCACATCGCCCAAAGCGCCGAAGTCGACCTTGACCAGCATCGGGATGATCATGACCCAGATCAGGATGCCGACGGGCACGTTAACCTGTGCGACAGTCAGACCTCCAATTGCGTGAAAAACGCCAGGGAGTATCTGTCCCAGCGCAATCCCGGCGACGATGCAGAGAAATACCCAGACCGTCAGGTAACGCTCGAAAACACTCATCACTCGGGCGCCGCGGGTGCCGTTTTGCCGATGGCATCCAAGCGCTCGTTAATCCGCATCCGATCGATCGAGGAATGAATGCAGCGAACGCCTCCGGCAATGTCTCCAACGGAGACATGCACGTGGAACCCAATCATGCGCGTCTCCTCTTCGGTGAGCTCGCCTCGACCGCCGGCAATCCGCATCCCGTCCCGCAGCCATCATCAGCTAGGCTGCAGCAATTGTCGGTCAAAAATTCCATCAGCCGGTTCATGTGGGCGAAGTTCGGGCTGTAATGAAGGAACCGCCCCTCGCGGCGAGCCTCGATCAAGCCGGCGCGCTGCAGCTCTTTCAAGTGAAACGACAAGGTCGGTGCAGGCACATCCAGCTTCTCCGCGAGCTGCGTCGGCGTGAAGCCCTGCGGGCCTCGCGTCACCAGTAACCGGAAAAGGGTGAGCCGCGATTCCTGGGCCAAAGCGGCAAGCCCCTCAACGACGTCTTTTGGTTTCATATTTCCACTTATATCGAAGTGTTATTCGGAAATCAAATCACTCTAGAGCTGCCGCCCGGCGACCATGGCGGCGCCCAAACCGGTTCGTGCACCCGTGATCGAGCCGCCGCACCCGCACCAGTGGACATTTACCGAGATTGCGCATGTAATTCGCTGTCACTTCAGCGATCCGGGCTGCATGGCCAGGTTCTCAATAAAACTCGAATAATGGGGGAGTCTATGAAAATCACGCGCATGTGGTATTTGCTTGGATTGCTTTCGCTCGGCGGCGTTGCATGGTCGGATGCTCAGCAGACCACCGCGGTCGAGAAGGCGGTCGCAGCGCTCGAAAAGCAGTGGCTTCAGTCGCAAAAGACCAATAATCCCGACCTGATCGCTCCGCTGCTCGCCGACAAGTTCGTGTATACCTCGTCCGACGGAAAAATGACCGGTAAGGCCGTAATGCTGGCTGATGCGAAAGCGACCAAATGGACCAGTGTCGAGTACGAGGACGTGCAGATCAGGGTGTTCGGCGATACCGCCATTGCGACCGGCGGGTTCAAAGGAAAGGGCACCGATTCAGCGGGCAAGCCCATCGACCATCATTCGCGCTATACCGACACCTGGGTGAAGACGCCCGATGGAAAGTGGCAGTGTGTCGCCTCGCAGGACTCGGAAATAAAATCGTAGCGAAGCATGACCCTCGATCCGGTGGGCCGCCCAGGCCTTTGGGCGGCCTTTTACGGAGCGTTGCGCCGCGCCAAGATTAGCCTCGCATCGCTCTCCCCTGCTGAAATGCCCGCCATGCCCTACTCGCTGCGTGTAATTGCCGGTGCCGTATCGCTGCTGTTGAGCGGATTTTCAGCGGCGTCTGCCGCGCCGCCCGATGCCGCCGATCGGATCTATCGCAACGGCGTCATTTTCACCGCGGACGATCATAACCCGCGTGCGCAGGCGCTGGCGATTCGCGATGGCCTAATTGTCTACGTAGGCAGCGATCAAGGGGTCTCAGGATTCCTCGACTCCAGGACCGAGTCGGTGGATCTCAAGGGTCGATTCTTGATGCCCGGCATCGTCGACGGGCACATGCACCCGTTCGAAGCCGGCGCGCAGCTGCTCAAGTGCAATCTGAACTACGAATCGTTGACCGTCGCCGAATTTCAGCAGCGGCTTCAAGCCTGCCTCGACCGCAAGAAGGCCGACGAGCCAGACGCCTGGCTCGAAGTCGTCAACTGGTTCCAGGAAACCATGCGGCCCGCCGGCATCACCACCCATCGCGCGATGTTGGATGCGCTCTCGACCCATCGGCCGATCATCGTGCTCTCCTCACAGGGCCACACCGGTCTCGCGAATTCCCGCGCGTTAGGACTTGCGCGGATCACAACCAAGACTCCGGACCCGCCCGGCGGCAAGATCCGGCGCGACGCCGCCGGCGAACCCACCGGCCTGCTCGAGGAGACCGCCGCGTTCTCGATGGTGACTGCGCTGCTGCCAAAGCCCACCCCGGCCGAGGATGAGGCGGCCGCCGCTGCGGCACTCGAGGCAATGAATCGGCAGGGCGTCACGAGCTTTCTCGACGCCGACGCGAATGCGCAGTCGATGGCGGCGTTCGCGGCGCTGCGCAAGTCGGGAAAGCTCACGGCACGCGCTCACTTCGCCCCGCAAATTGCGCCGGCGGAGACCGATGCTCTCGAGGCGGCTGTCGCGCGGGTGAAGGGTTTCCGGACGCAATACGATGAAGGTCCGATCGTGCACGCAGCGGGACTCACGGTGCGCAACGCGAAGCTGTTCCTGGACGGCATCATCTATGTGCCCGCGTTCACCGGAGCGATGGTCGACCCCTATCTGTACAACGCCGGCACGGCGACCCGACCGCGCTGGATTCCGGGTCCGAGCCGCGGTCCGGCAGTATACTTCCCGCCGCCGATTCTCTCCCGGGCTCTCGTGTCCCTCGGTAGGGCGGGCATCGACCCGCACATGCATGCCGACGGCGACGGCGCGGTTCGGGCGGCGCTCGACGCCATCGCGACCCTGCGCGCCGCATTGCCGGGCGCCGACATTCGTCCGGCCATCGCGCACGATGAGATCGTCTCGCCGGCGGATTTCGCGCGCTTCAAGACGCTTGGCGCGATTCCCGTGCTTTCCTTTCAGTGGGAGCAGCCCGCCGGCTACACGCTTGGGCTCAAGGACTATTTCGGTCCGGCGCGCATGAAGATTCTTGAGCCGGCGGGCGTGCTCGCCGCGGCCGGCGCTCGCATCGCCTTCGGCAGCGACTGGCCGGTCGATGCGCTCGACGAATGGTTTGCGTTCAAGGTCGGCGTGACGCGCACCAGCACGCCGGATGCGCCGGCGGAGTACCGCGGACGGCTGGGGTCAGATCCCGGCCTGTCGCCCGAAGCGGTGCTTCGCGCCGCGACCATCGACGCCGCCTACGAATTGCACCAGGATGATGTGACCGGCTCGCTCGAGGTCGGCAAGCTCGCCGACCTGGTCGTGCTCAATCGCAATCCGCTGACCGTACCCGCCGAAGGGATCGCCGCCATCCGAGTACTCGAGACCGTGGTCGGGGGTGCCGTTGTTTACCGCGCCGGGCGCTAATCAACCGCCGGTGTGCGCGGTTGAACCCGCCGGGGGCGCTTGCAACAGCTCGAGCCCTTCGGCGTGTTTGCGCTGAAAGCCCTTCCAGACCGTGACGGCCGGCGCACCGGGACTGTAGGCATCGTAAGCCTTGGGCTCGATCGCATCCGGCCACACGCCATCCGAGGATTGCGCGACGGGCACATCGAGATAGACCGCCCGCCCCTCCTCGCCCTTCACATAGCGATCCAGAAAGGCGGTGATGAAATGCGCGTTGATCGCATTGACCCGCCGCTTGTCCCACACCGGATCCTCGAACCAGTCCTCATCCCAGAGATGCCCGCGCATCGCATCCGGCGCCGGATTCAGCCCAAGCGTGTGCCCGCCATACTTGAAGGTCAACAGGTAGCGCCGTGCATTGACGGCGCCGTCGAAAATTGCGCGCGCCCCCGTCAAATAATTCACCCGATGATCGCGGTCGCCCGAAATGAGCAGCAGCGGCGCCGAGAGCGAGCGCAGACCCTCTCCCCATGCCGCGAGCGCACCGCCGCCGGCCGGGGAAATCGCCACCACGGCGCGCAGCCCGGGAAGTTCGGCCATGCCCTGCATGGCGCCGCCGCGCACGTAGGGCAGAAGCAGTCCACCCGGAATCATCTGAGTCATCGGACCCGCGGGGTCCAAGCTCGCGCCGGCCGCGGTCAATACCCCGTAACCACCCGCCGAATAGCCGATCAGCGCGGTGCGCGTCCCATCGATCAGGTGCTCGGCCGACAGCGTGCGCTGCAGGGTGTGCGTCACGTACACGATGTCGAGCGGGCGGCGCAGCAGCCATTGCACAAGGTTGCGCATGTCGACGATGGACGCATCGTCGTGCCGGATGGCGGCCACCACGTAGCCCTTGGATGCGAGGTTTTCGGTCAACCAGGTCATCGTCACCGGATCGTTGCTCCAGCCGTGGGACACGACGACCAGCGGAAAGCCCTCGCCCGCCGGCGGCGCATCGCGGACTGCGATGCCGGGGATGCTGAAAGTCGCCGCAGCTGCGGGCGGCTCGGCCGGCATGCTCGCCGTGTACACGACGGGCGCGGCGCCGGGCTTCGGCCGCGCGGGATACCACAGTTCCACGTCGAGTTCCCGATCGCGCAGCGGCGCCGAATCGCGCGCCGCATCGAAGGCCATCACATCCGGCTGGGCGGGCTGGCGCAGCTGCAGCGTCCGCAACCCCACCGCGAATGGCCCCAAATGCGCGAGCTCGGGCGCATCGACGCCGTAGCGGCTCGGCGGATCAGCCGCGAACACCGGTTTCCCGACCAGCAAGATCGCGGTGAGAGCGATCAGCCAAGCGTGATGCTGACCGGGCAATGGTCGCTCCCCATGATGTCCGGGTGAATTTCCGCGCCCACCACCCGGTCGCGCAGCCGCGCCGATACCAAGAAATAATCGATTCTCCATCCGATATTGCGCGCTCGCGAGTTGGCAAAATGACTCCACCACGAATAATAACCGTTGCCCTGCTTGAAGAGTCGAAACGTATCGACGAATCCCGTGTCCATGAAATTCTGGAAACCCTTGCGCTCCTCGTCGGTGAAGCCCTTCTTGCCGCGATTCGACTGCGGATTGGCGAGGTCGAGTTCGGTGTGCGCGACATTCAGATCTCCGCACAGAATGACGGGCTTGATCTTGTCGAGCTGCCGGCAATAGGCGAGGAATGCCGGATCCCAATGCCTGAATCGCAGCGCCAGGCGGCTTAAGTCCTCCTTGGCGTTCGGCGTGTAGACCGTCACCAGGTAGAACTGATCGTACTCGGCCGTGATCACCCGGCCCTCATCGGCGCTGTCGCGCTGCAGTTCGTCCGCGAAGGAATAGCGCTTCGCGAAATCGTCCGGGAATCCGTTGATCACGCGATTGGGCTCCGGCCTCGAAAAAATAGCAGTGCCCGAATAGCCCTTCTTGACCGCCGAGTTCCAATATTCGCGGTAATCCGGCAGCTCGATTTCCACCTGATTGCGCTCCGCCTTGGTTTCCTGCAGGCACAGGACGTCGGGCCGGTGAGCCTCGAGAAATTTCTGGAACACGCCCTTGCGGCACACGGCGCGGATGCCGTTCACGTTCCAGGAATAGATCTTCATGCGCGGCATGATACAAGCATTCGCAGGCGCCTTCACATCGTCAGGCGCAGGCGCCCCGGATCACCGCGATGGCCGCATCGGTCGCATGGCGCTCGAGGGCGTCCAATAATTCCCAGGCAGCCGCCTCGGTCACGACCTGGTATGCGTCCTCCGGATTGCGGGCCCGGTTGTGGGCCGCATAGCAGACGCTTGCCGCAAGTCGCGAAAGCATCAATGGATACAGCGCCCGCTGCTCGTGTTCGGTCAGCGGGTTGTACCGGTGGTAGGAGCGAATCGCCGCCGCGGCGGCGCCCAGCGGATCCCTCTCGTGGAGCATCGTGTACGCGAGCGCAATGGCCAAGTCGCAGACGGTGGCCGAATGAACCAGATCGCCGAAATCGAGCAATCCGCTCATTCGGCCGTCCTCGATGAGCACGTTGTAGTCGTTGGCATCGTTGTGAATCACGCTGTGCCGCAGGCGCGTCCAATCGATCGCCTCCCACTCGGCGAATATCCCCTCCACCCGGACGCGCCGCAGCGGCGGCAGAAGGCCGGCATGCTCGCGCGCGAGCCCCGCATGGCGCAGATCCCACTGCAGGACCCGGTGCATGGCAGGATGCGTGAAATCCCGAAGCGCCGCATCGACCCTGGCCATGCACTCCCCGATGGAGGCGAGCATTGCGGCGCCGCGAGCCGCGCACTTCGCCAGCACCTCCCCGGACAGCCACGTCGTTACACGCACGCAGTGGCGGACACCCGCGCTGCGGTCGCGGATCTCGCAGAAGTCCGCGCCATCGAGCGTGCGCACGATTTCCTGCAGGCGGCAGCCGCATGCCGCGGCGGCCACGCGGCGCATGGCCCGATGCTGGAAATCCAGCAACTCCGGCGGATCGTTCCGATTGGCGATCTTGAGGACGACCTTTGCGCCTCGTGCATTCACAATGAGGAAATTCTGATCCCGCTCGCTCGGCAGCGCGCTCGCCCGCCCCTCGATGCCGTACTCCTCGAGGGCGGTCGCCAGCGCCTGTGCCGCGTTGAATCGCGGAATGCTGTCGAGGGGAATCGTCATTGCGGCGGG
>Ga0066789_10001259_pt1 | contig 10903 bp, 9 predicted proteins | sample OrgsoiDNA2013049_FD_70960 | JGI IMG/M metagenome (GOLD analysis project Ga0066789, IMG submission 70960) | Permafrost soil microbial communities from the Arctic, to analyse light accelerated degradation of dissolved organic matter (DOM) -... | ecosystem: Environmental > Terrestrial > Soil >...
TGGGAGCTTCTTTACTGGAGTGCTCGCCATGGTCGTGGCGACGCCGTGCACGGCTCCGTTTATGGGGCTTGCTATAGGGTTTGCTCTGGCGCAGCCAGCGATTGTCACTTTCGTTATTTTCACTGCGGTGGCAATCGGCCTGGCACTCCCGTACCTGTTGCTCGCGTTCAATCCCGGTTGGAACAGGCTGCTGCCTCGCCCCGGGGCTTGGATGGAAGTCCTCAAGCAGGCGACAGCGGTTCCAGTCTTCGGCACCGTCATCTGGCTGGTGTGGGTGTTCACGCAATCTGCGGGAGGGAACGCCCTTCTAGGATTGCTGACGGCTTTCCTGCTTCTGGCTATCGCGGGATGGATCCTTGGCCGCTGGCCAGCCAAGCGTGTACCACTCGTCGTCGCGGTCCTGGTGATTGCGATAGGAGTGGCGATCCCTGCATACACGGCTCGCACGTTGGCTGCGACAAACGCGTCAACTACCTCCAACGGGCTACAGTGGGAACCGTTCACTCCCGCAGCCCTGGAGAAATATCGCGCGCAAGGCAAGCCGGTATTCGTCGATTTCACAGCCAGTTGGTGCTTGAGCTGCCAGGTAAATGAACGTGTGGTGCTCAACCGGTCGGACGTGCAGCAACGGCTCAAAGAGAGCGGTGTGGTCCTGATGCGGGCCGACTGGACGCAGCGGGACGAAGTAATTGCGCAAACATTGGCGCAACTCGGCCGCAGCGGTGTGCCAACCTACGCACTATACCCTGCAGGCACCTCGCAACCGCCGCGTCTGTTGCCCGAAGTACTGACCTCCGGGATCGTCTTCGAAGCGCTCGACGCTTTACGTCAAAAATAGTTATCGTTTGTCGTGATCATGCTTTTCGGTACGGATCTTCCGGATTTCATCCATGCGCTGCGCCAGTAGTTTTTCGCGGCCTTCCTGCGTGGGATGGTAGTAGGTGTGGCCTTTCAGGCTCTCCGGCAGGCAGGTCATGTCGGCAACCTTGCCCTCTTCATCATGAGCGTAGCGGTAGCCCTTGCCATACTCGAGCGCTTTCATCAGGCTGGTGGGTGCATTGCGGAGATGCAAGGGCACCGGCTCGGCACGGGTGGCCTCTATGTCCGCGAGAACCGCGCCATAGGCCGTGTAGACCGCATTCGACTTGGGCGCCAACGCCAGGTAAACGACTGCCTGCGCGAGAGCCGGTTCTCCTTCAGGAGAACCAAGAAAATCCATGGCATCGCGCGCGGAAAGGGCTAGATTGAGCGCTTCCGGCGACGCCAGGCCAATGTCCTCCACCGCCATCCGCACGATGCGGCGCGCCAGGTACATTGCATCCTCGCCCGCTTTCAGCATCCGGCCCAGCCAATAGAGCGCGGCGTCGGGATCGCTGTTCCGGACGGACTTGTGCAGCGCTGAGATCAGGTTGTAATGCTCTTCACCTTGTTTGTCGTAGAGCAGGACGCGCTGCTGCAGGGCCACCCCAGCGGTTTCCCTGGTGACCCTTCCCTCTTCGGCCATGCGCGCAGCCATTTCGAGGGCGTTATAGGCATTTCTGGCGTCGCCACTGGAGTAGCCTGCAATCATCTCCAGCGCATCGGCGTCTACCTGCAGATGCAGAGATCCCAGTCCACGCTTTTCGTCCTTCAGCGCTCGTTGAAGCAGGGCAATCAACTGGGGCTCGGTGAGAGGCTGCAAAGTAAAGACGCGGCAGCGCGAGAGCAGGGCGGCAATCACTTCAAAAGAGGGATTTTCTGTCGTCGCGCCGATCAGGCGGATTGTTCCGCGTTCAACGTAAGGCAGGAATGCGTCCTGCTGCGCCTTGTTGAAGCGGTGGATCTCGTCGATAAAAAGTATTGTCCGAGAGCCATAGGCGGCCGCCTTCTCCGCGTCCACCATCACCTGCTTAATCTCTTTGATGCCGGAGAGCACAGCGGAAAACTCAATGAAGCTGGCCTTCGTGGTCTCGGCGACGATCTTGGCGAGGGTCGTCTTGCCAACGCCGGGTGGTCCCCAGAAGATCATCGACGCGGCATCGTCACGTTCGATCTGCACCCGCAGAGGTTTGCCGGGACCGAGCAGATGCTGTTGTCCGGCGAACTCCTCCAGCGTGCGAGGGCGCATCCGCTCAGCCAAAGGCGCTGCCTGACTCTTGTCATGAGCACGAAGGTCCGGAGTCTGCCCGAATAGACTCATGGAGAGGTAACTTTCCGTCCAGCATTGGAGGCTAGAGACCGCTGCCGGGATGCTTCATATAGCAGCACACTTCCGGCGACCGCAGCGTTCAAGGATTCGACCGGCCCGGGGCAGGGAATCGTCACCAGAGCATCGGCCGCGGCAATGAGCGCTTCCGGCAAGCCGCTGCCTTCGTTGCCGATGAGCAGGGCGGTTGGTTGCACCAGGTCGATTGCGTCCAGGGCCACGCCACCCTTCACGGTGGTCGCCAGCAGGCGGATGGAGCGCTGCCGAAGCATGGTGATCAGTTCCTCCTGGCTGGCGGAGATGAGCGGAAGGCGGAATGCGGATCCGGAGGAGGCGCGGAGTGCCTTGGGGTTCCATTGGCTGACGGTTCCTGGCAGCGCCACGATTCCGGTAGAGCCGAAGGCCTCTGAGGAGCGAATCAGGGTTCCGAGATTGCCGGGGTCCTGTAGCCCAGCGGCCACTACCAGCAGCGGAATTCCCAGAAAAGCGTCGTCATCTACGAAGACAGGAGGACTGACCAGCGCGGCGATACCCTGTGGGGACTCAGTAGACACGGCGCTGGCGAAAACGTCGGCGGGAAGGATGAGTACTTCGCTCTCTTCGGAAAGAATCAGCGTGTCCAGCAGTGATTCGTCGCCTTCGCGGACAAAGATCGTTTCGGTGCGCAATCCGCTTCTCTGGGCTTCTTCAGTTAAATGGAGGCCCTCGATTGCAATGCGGCCTTCCTGGGTGCGTCCTCCGTGCCCCAGAGCGCTACGCAACTCTTTCACCCGGCTATTCTGTCGGCTCTGTACGCTTCGGGTACCCCTGCGGTTATGGAGGGTCTGCATCAGTGCGATTCTATCTCGTTCGACAGGTTCTGGCTGTCGAGTGCCGAGGGTAACCAGCCCAAGGCTGTATGATAGTTTTCGGCGTTCAACAAACGATTACCTTACCCAGCACGGAGTGACCTTGTCTGCGGAAATCCTGCGCGTCCATCCTGACGAACCTGAAGCGAAGCATATTCAATACATCGTTTCCTGCCTGAAAGGCGGCAAAGTTGTAGGGATGCCGACCGATACGTTTTACGGGCTCGCTGTCGACCCAGTGAATCTGCATGCCGTGGAGCGCATTTACCAGATCAAGGGCCGTTTGCGCCACAAGCCGCTCTCACTCCTTCTGGCCAGCACCGCCCAGGCCTTTGGACTCGCGCGTGACATCGACTCGAATTTCGACAAGCTGGCGGAACGCTTCTGGCCGGGACCGCTGACTATCATCGTGAAGGCGGGGTCGCGCCTGCCCCTGCGCAGCACGGCTAATACCGGTAATGTGGCTTTACGCGTGCCGGATTGCGCCATCGCCAGGGCGGTGGTGGAGGCCTTCGGGCTGCCCATCACGGCTACCGCTGCCAACCTGATGGGAGCGCCGGAGTGTACGCATGCCGCCGGGGTGCAGGCCCAGATCGGCGAAAGGATTCCGCTGATCGTGGACGGAGGGCCAACAGGCCGCGCGGTTCCTACCACAATTGTCGATCTTTCAGGTGATGCGGATTCGTGGCAAATTCTGCGCGAGGGCGCAATACCCACCCACGAGATCGTCATGGCGTTGCAGCACTAGGGAACCAGCAGGGTGTTCGCAAGATGATCGTTCCCGATGCCAATTCCCGTCCCGCTCGCAAGCTTCAAGTGCTGCTGATATGGGTGCTTGTTGTGGCGGTGGGCTGGTGCGTCTGGATCTACTTGCAGATTCAGCAGTTTGCCGCCCACGACCAAGCTCGAACAGCGGATGCGATAGCCGTATTTGGAGCCGCGGAGTACGATGGCCGACCATCGCCCGTGTTGCGTGCGCGCCTTGACCATGCCCTGGGGCTTTACGAGCAGGGAATTGCGCCCCTGATCATTACTCTGGGGGGTGCCGGAGATGAGGCGCACTCCGAGGGCGGTGTGGGACACGACTACCTTCTGGCTCGTGGCGTCCCTGAGAGCCAGATTATTGCCGAAACCCAGAGCACGAATAGTGAGCAGTCGGCGAGCAGGCTGGCGGTTATCGCCCGTACGAACCACCTGCAACGCATCGTAGTCGTGAGCGACGGTACCCACCTCTTCCGCATTCATGCGCTATGCGCCGCCCAGGGGCTTGACGTTTATACCTCACCACGCCCGTCAGGAAAGAGCATCACGTTTCTTGAGTCTGCCGAACGAATGATCCACGAGATCATCAGTTACACAGCATGGCGGCTTCATATTCACTAAACATCTGGGACGATCTACCGGAAGTGGAGAATCATGGCAGCCGTGAGTGCCGCGGCAAGGGTCGAGAGAAAGTTCACAGCGTCATTATTGAGCCATCCCCAGCTTTCGAGGGTCGCGCCCAGTAGGCTATCAAAGAATAGGCCCACGATTGCGGCGGCCATGACGACCGTCGTCGTTGCCCCGGACAGACCCAAAGAGGCCATCGATACCAGCGCGACTACGCCAGCAGCGACGCATCCTGCCACCGTTCCTGGCAGGCTTACTGCGCCGTTCGTACCCGGTGGTACACGTTTCAGGGTTGTTAACAAACGTGGCTCACCTGGTAATGCCTGACCAATCTCAGAGGAGACGGTGTCGGCTGCCGCTTCTGCCAGGGCTGCAATCGTGGCGGGCAGGACGGAGACCTGCCAGAAGGTCGTCCAGGCGGATGTATTTCCTGGTTCACGGAACCAGAGGGGTAGGACATACAGAGGCATGGACGAGGCTGCGACTCCTAGATTGGCAGCGATCTGGAACGCGGTACGGCCCGTCTTTGGTTCGGATGTGCCCAGGCTCTGCTTGCGGTCCCGTCGAAAGCGGGTGGCGAGGTGCGTCATTGAAAAGAGTGCCAGCACGGCGACAACCGGGGAGTGCCACCAATGGCTTGAATAGGTGCAATCCAGGAGACTGAAACAAAGAACTGCGCCAACGACAGCCGCCGGTGGAGTGACCGCACGCACGGCGAAGGCTCCGACCGCGAGCAGCAAAATAATGCCAGCCCCATATGCGAACCGCGGACCATTTGCGCTGAATAGAGTCGATATCAGGATCCAGGGGATTGTCAGGCAAAGGACCCCGCTAAGAATTGCTCGGGATTGCCAATCCAGTGGCTCTCCTGAGAGCTTTGCGGGTTGTTCATGATGAGTCATGTTGTTGATATCAGCCTGGTCCCGGACTCGAATGCCTCCCGTGATTTACAATGATATTTCTAACAAGGTGTAGAAGATTTCGTGAGGTATTTAAGAGTGCTGAGTATGGCAGGGCCGAAGCGCCCATTGTTAGCGACCTGCGGGTTGCTGATTCTGGCCGCTGTTTGCGGCTGTGGAAGTACCTATCGTCCAGTCGTAGCGCCCATCAATCCGACTGGGCCGGCGCCCCAGCCTAATCTGCTGGTTTCGGTCGTGTCACTTCAGAACCCTCCCGGCCAACCCGCTCTTGCTGCAACACCCGGTGTCGTCACGATTCTCGATTTTTCGGGAGATAGTATCGTTGCCCAGGCGTATGTGGGACCCGGTCCAACCGGTTTCGCAGTGAGCGCCGACGGAGGCTCCGCGTACACAGTGAATAACGACAATACGCTGAGCAGTTTCGGCGTCTCCGCTAACCTGATGACTAAGTCCGTGCAGGTGACCACTCTCCTGCCGAGTACGACTACTTCGAACATCTCAGCGGTTTCCGGCGCGATATATCTGGCAAATGCGGCCCAGAACGAGATCGACTTTTTAACCGGTACGCCGGTTTCATTCAAGCAGTCGGTGGCGGTTGGCCTGGGTCCGGTTACGGTCGTTGGAATATCGGCAGGCCAGCGGGTTTACGCGATCAGCCAGATGGTTCCTCTCGACCAGAACACTGGTGGAACAGTGATTCCTGGCGCGTGCAGCAATCCGACGTCGGTGTCTACTCCCGGGAACGTCTATACGATTGAGACTTCAACAAATACGGTTTCGAACGTCATTCCGGCCGGCATCTGCCCGGTTTACGGTGTCGCCAGTCCTGACAATCGTCGCGTTTTTATCCTCAACCGTGGTGATGGGACAGTCACGGTCATCAACAGCCAAACCAATTCTTTCGACCGAACGATCAAGGTGGGCGCGGGACCGGTATACGCGGAGCTCTACCAGACAGCAAGCATCCTGGTAACCGCGAACTACGATTCCAATACCGTCAACTTTATCGACGTATCGACGGATGTCTACGGTAATGATTCTCCGACATTCGGCAACGTGCTCGCGACCGTTCCGGTCGGCTTCCACCCGGCCACCGTCGCGGTGATGCAGGACGGCAGTCGCGCTTACACTGCGAATGAGGGAGACGGTACCGTCAGTGTCATCGACATGACCAGCTTCCAGGTTAAGAAGATCATTCCGGTGATCGGCCACCCGCGATCCGTGGCTGCGGTTTCGAACTCGCTCATTGGCAAGGTGTATGTGACCTCGCCCAATAGCAGTCAAGTGACGATCATTCGGACCGATACCGATACGGTAACGGCCACAGTGCAGTTGCCGGGAAACGTCGTGGAATTGCATCCCTCGGCGCAAGCCACTGGTGGCAGAAATGCCATCAACACAAGTCGTATTCCCGGTTCCGGAACACCGTAAACATTTGATCCAATGAAGATACGGCTCGATAAGCTGCTGGTGGAGCGAGGTGTTATCTCCACCCGCGAGCGTGCGCAAGCCATGATTCTGGCGGGGCGCGTCCTTGTGGACGAGCAGAAGATCGAAAAGCCAGGCTCCCCAGTTCAACAGGATGCGGTTCTTCGCGTGCTGGGAGAAGAAATCCGCTATGAAAGCAGGGGAGGATTGAAGCTGGAGGCCGCCCTGGCGCACTGGCAGATAGAGCTCCCCGGTCGGTTTTGCCTTGATATTGGCGCGTCCACGGGTGGTTTTACCGACTGTATGCTGCAGCACGGAGCTTCCCGCGTCCTCGCCGTTGATACGGGTTACGGCCAAATCGCACAGTCCCTGCGATCTGACGCTCGGGTGAACCTGATGGAGCGTACGAACGCGCGTCTGCTTCAGGCGGGAGAGTTGCCGTCCGGTATTACGTTCCTTGCTGTTGACGTTGCCTTCATCTCGGCTACTCTCGTTCTGCCTCCGGTAATTGCCGCGGCGTTTCCAGTCTTTTCGCCTCTCATAGAGGCCGTGGTGCTGGTGAAGCCCCAGTTTGAGGCAGGCAGGGATCACATCGGCAAGGGTGGAATCGTTCGCGATCCCGCCGCACACCAGCTAGCCGTTGAGCGAGTTCGGCAATGTGTCCTGGGCCTGGGCGGTTGCGAGGTGGAAGTAATTGACTCACCCATAACTGGAGTCGAGGGGAATCACGAGTTTCTGCTGCACGCGCGATTCGCCGAAGGTGAGACGAGTCGCAGCGTGAACGCGCAGGCTCCGTTACACTGAAGGTCCCATGCGATCTGTAGCCATCATTTCCAAACCGCAAAAGGAAGAGTTGTTCGCCCTGTTGCCCGAACTCATTCTGTGGATGCGGGCTCACGGCTTTCAGCCTGTTCTTGACGCGGTTAGCGGCAACTATACGCAAGAGGCCCCCATCCTGCCTCGCCACGAGATGCTGGCATCAAAGCCTGAGCTGATTGTGGTTCTCGGCGGTGATGGGACATTGCTATCGGCTGCACGCGTTTTTGCCAAGGCAAATATTCCGATCCTCAGCGTAAACCTTGGCTCCCTCGGCTTTCTGACAGAGGTGCGACTAGCCGACCTGTATTCAACACTGGAGGGCTGGTGCCAGGACTGCTGCACCATCGAGCAGCGAGCCATGCTGCACGCGGAGCTCTTTCGTGACGGCAAGCTCCACAGTTGCTACGAAGCACTTAATGACGTAGTCCTTTCCAAAGGTGCAATCGCGCGAATGGGCGAGTTTACCGTGAAGCTCTTTGACCAGGTCGCTGCCAGCTTTCGGGCAGATGGCGTGATTGTATCCACACCTACCGGATCTACGGCTTATACGCTTTCGGCAAACGGTCCGATCCTGGCACCGGATGTGGATGCGATGGTGATTACGCCGGTATGCCCGCATCTGCTTACGATCCGTCCAATGGTAGTGCGCGGGGATTCGCAGGTGAGCGTGAGTATCGAGGGCGTTCCCGATCAGACTTTTCTCACCATTGATGGGCAGGAGGCAATCCAGCTTCGCGTCGGCGACGAACTACACTGCCGGCGTTCCGAGCACAATGTGAAACTTGTGCGGATGGGCGCGACCGGCTTCTTTGACGTGTTGCGAACGAAGCTCAAATGGGGCGAGAGGTAGCGCCTCTCATTTCCCCAGGTGGTCGTCAAAGAACTTTGCCATCAAGCCATGAGCCTCTTTGGTCTCGGGTAGATCGGGATTATTCCAGAAGGCATGTGGAAGCGCCTCGAAGACGACAAGCTGCGCATTCACGCCCGCTCCTAGAAATGCGCGATGCAGAATCGTTGTTCCACTCAGCAGCAGGTCGCGGCCGCTAGTGATGAAGAGTGTGGGCGGAAAGCCCTTCAGGTCAGCGTATACGGGAGAAAGAACAGGGTCCTTAAGGTCCGTCTCACCTGCGTACTCACTATGGCTCTTGGTAGAGGGTGGCGGCGGAGGCTCAAGATGGCCGGAGAAGCCGTTTAGCGCGTAGAGAGCCATTGAATCGCCGGCTTGACTGAAGTCGCCCAGGCCGGAAAAGATGCCCAGAACCGCGGGCAGTGGGAGTCCGAGTTGACGCAGGCGAACGGCTACTTCTGCCGTCAGGATTGCTCCTGCAGAGGTTCCATATAAACCGATGCGCTCGGGCTTGTAGGTCTTCAAGAGCTCGCGATAGGCGGCGACAGTATCGTCGACGGCCGCCGGAAACGGATGCTCGGGTGCAAGCCGGTATAACACCGCGATGACCCTGGTCTGAGTCATAAATGCGATGGGAATCGACTCGGTGAAGGACCCGGAGTCTGAGTTGAAGCCCCCACCATGAACATCGATCAGCACTCGGTCTCGTTTATTGTCCGGTATGGTGAGGGGCGTGATGACACGCGTGGGTACGCCGCCAATAGTCTGCGACTCCACGTTCACCGGATATAGCTTTCGAAATGCCTCTCCGGCCCCGTTCTGCCATTCGTCGGTCTTGCGCCTACGCTCGGCCAAACTCTGCGGCACAGCAGCATCTGACGCTTGCCGAGCCAGCATCTTTTGGGCTTGCGGACTAATGGTTGTGGGCACCGGCACTATCCTGGTCACGTGTGCCGTGCCGTCTGGAGCGATGACGCTAGTATCTGCATCTATCGGAGTGGATGAGCGCGTTTGAGCAATAGACACGGTACTGATCAACAACGCTCCGATAGTGAACCCAACTGCCTTCGAGGCTCGCGCTTTTAGGGTGATGTTTCTCATCTCTTATTTCCCTCGCAGTTTATGCGACTGCATCCAACAATTCTGGATGTCTGCAAGACTACACAGAAATTATCCAGTAGGTATGGCGGATTTCACAGATCTGTCGTGGACGATCCAGATGACCTTGGTGCCTTCCGGCTGGCTGGCTTACCATGGACACAGAATGGTATTTCACAAATGGAAATGATCAACCGCGTTCGATGCTGGCTTCGCGACCCGCGTTTCCTGCTGGCCTTGGCAGCCGGCCTGATCGCGCTCACCGTGCAGTCTGGAGAACTTGGCTCCGCCGATACCATGCATCGACTCCAGTCCACGCATGCTTTCTGGACTGCCGAGCCACCCGTGTTTCCGAACGAGTACCCGGAATTTGGGGTGCACGGCCATGATGGAAAATTGCAGAGTTGGTATGGCATAGGCCAGTCGCTACTGCTTCTGCCCGCAGACATCGTCGGCACATATGTTGAGCGACTGCCTGCATTCAAGAACTACAACGGCAACGATCCCAGCGTAGGGAACATCGTTGTCGTGTATTCCATGAATGCGCTCATTACCATCCTGACTGCCTTGATCGCCTTCCGCTTTTTGGGTCAGCTAGGGTTCAGGACAAGCTATGCCGCGGCCGGCGTTCTCGCGCTCTTGCTCGCCACAACGCATTTGCATTACACGCAGAACATGATGGAGAACAACTACATCTTTCTGCTCACGCTAACAGGCTTCTCGTATCAATATGAGTGGTTGCGTACGGGAAGTCGTCGTGCACTGCTCATAGGTTCTGTAGTGCTCGGTCTCAATCTGCTTACCCGGCTTACGACCGGAATGGACCTGATCTCCGTGGGAGGTTTTATTCTTCTGGTTGTGATCTTTGAACGCTCCGACCGAAGAAGCCTTTGGGAGCACTTTTGCCGGTATATTGCGACAGCGTTGCCGGTTTACCTGGGCTTCGGTCTGCTGGACCGCTTGTATCAGTTCTATCGTTTCGGATCCCTCTTCAATACCTACATCACCGTCGTGACGATCGAGCAGAAGCTTCGCAATCCATCATTGCCGGCGAGTTATCCGTTTGAGACCCCACTCCATGTCGGCCTCTTTGGCGCACTGTTTTCGGCAGAGAAGTCGATCTTTCTTTTTGATCCGCTGCTCGTCGTCTTGATCATGGTTTGCGCTGTGGCGTGGATGAGATTCAGTCCAGCAGTTAGAGCCTATCTCGTCGCAATGGTTCTTTTGCTGCTCGCGTATCTCGCCTTCTATGCACGGTACACGGTGTGGAGCGGCGACTTTGCATGGGGAGATCGCTACGTTTCTACAACGGTCCAACTCATGGCCCTGATGGCCGTGCCCTTGCTGTTGAAGTATCGCCACGAGACAG
>Ga0066789_10001260_pt1 | contig 10896 bp, 12 predicted proteins | sample OrgsoiDNA2013049_FD_70960 | JGI IMG/M metagenome (GOLD analysis project Ga0066789, IMG submission 70960) | Permafrost soil microbial communities from the Arctic, to analyse light accelerated degradation of dissolved organic matter (DOM) -... | ecosystem: Environmental > Terrestrial > Soil >...
TACTGTTCGCGGCGACCATCGGCCCACTAGTCAGCCGTGCGCTGCCAAAGCTCGCACTCCCAGCCCACCACAAACCAGCCGAAGCCACCTTCCCCTCTCCGTCTCAATAGACGAACGATGGCCCGACCTGGCTGTCCGATAGCCAATCCGCTTGCGAACCGGTCAGCGATCCACTTCTGACACGGTCGGGGTGCCGATGCGCTTCGGGGGTGATGTTCTGTCAGCTGGCGCCAAACTGTGCCGCGACGGAGGTGACGTCGTCCGGGCTCTTGGCCTTGGAGAGAACGCGCAGTAAGGGCAGTCCGTTGTCTTCAGTGACCGTCCCAGGTGACAAACGAGCAGCACTGCTGCTCGGCGGCAGCGAGCGACGCCAGCTCGTCGAACACTCCCGCGCCAGGTTCGAAGCGAACCTGAAGTGTCCAGCCGTCGCGCGTGGCAATCGGGTTAGTTGCCTCGACCAGAGCGTGCCAACGGCGCATCCGCTCCGCGCCGTCATCCGGGCCCAAGGTGCAAGCAACTGGCAGCTCGCCGCGGGGATTGACAGGAATCGGCGTGCTCATACGCCTATGGCACTCGATGTCGGACCGTGCGTCAAGCTCGTCCCGTTGCCCGATCGATAACCGGTCACGCAGGTCACCCAGGTCAGCGACGAGGTCACCAGGTACGCGGTCGGCGATTGGTCCATGTCGGCTGCATGGTGGACTCCTGCGGCCGGTGCCGCTACTGCCAGGCAGTTGAGGAGATGCTGGCACGCCTGAACCGCACTTTGGGTTGTTCTCTATCCCGGTGGACACCGGTGGCGGTGAGGACCAGGACAATGAGCTCATGGCCTTAACCATCGACCGGTCCGGCATTGCCTCGCGACCTGACCCGGCAACATTCACTTCCTGGGCGGCTGACCAGCGGGTGTTTATCTCGTCGGTCATGGGAGACCTCACGCCTTTGCGTCGGGCGTTGGCGACTGCCATAGCCGACCTGGGCGCCGAGCCTGTGTGGTTCGAAGCATTCGGCGGGCGCGACGACGACGCCGAGGTGGCGTACCTGAGTGAGGTGGCTTCAAGCACGATCTACCTGGGCATTCTTGGGCGCCACTACGGCCGGCTTGACAAGGCCCACCGGCTGTCCGCAACCCACGTCGAGTACCGCCATGCTGAGCGCCTCGGGTTGCCAGTCTCAGTATGGGTTCGCGACGAGGCCAACATGCACGCAGACCAGCACAACTTTCTCGACGAGGTGCAACTGTTCCACACGACCGGCAACTTCACGAACGCCGACGACCTGATCGGCGGCGCGCGGCGTCGCCTCGAAGAGATGGCGGCTGAATCGGTCTCGCCCTGGGCCAAGCTCGGAGAGGTCGTCTTCCGAACGAGGAAGATCATTGACGACGGCACGAACCTGGTGGTTGCTGCTTCCGTCCATTCCGCCGAAGTGCTCCACGCCCTTGAAGCGCTGAGACCTACCAACTTCGGCAGTCATGATCAACGGCTGACCTGGGCCGGTAGGTCTACGGCCGTCCGAGTGACCGGCGTCCGAACCACGACGACGGCGTCGCGCAGCAGCGACGTCGAGCTCACCCTTGAACGTCTCCAGACGCGAGGGGCTGGCTCGCCCTTCGCTATGACCGCGAGCTTCAGCACGGGCTCCCGCACGTATACGTCCGACGATCTTGCTGTCCTGGACGTGCGCCACATGCTGTTCGGTGAAGAGAAACCACCCGGCCTGCTCACACTCGGCGGTTCGATTCGCGACTTCACCAGCGACCTCCCTTCCGGACCAGTCACAACTTCCCTATACCAAGCCCTTTTCGGCCTCCTCGCTACCGAGGCGCTTCTGGAGTCCAGTCGTGCGATGCGAGTGAACAAGGCGCAAGTCTCATCAACTGGCCCCGACGGACGGCACGTGCGTCTGGCGTGGGCCGGTCACACCAACCGGGGAGACTCACCGACGTTGGTGACAGTCGAAGGAGTCATGCCGTCGCGCTGATTCAACTGCCGCAAGCAGGAGGTCCCCTTCCTTCCTGCGACGCAAAATGAACCAGCCGCCCGGGCTCGGCTCTATCCGATCTTCTCGCGTAGGGCTTCCGAGAATGCCAAGAAATGGCTGGTGTGGGCCTCGCCCTCGTCAACGCCCAAGGGAATCGGCAAATCCCGGCCGTCTATCGTGACGAACCACTCTCCCGGCGCCCACGAAATGTCGGACGACTGCACGAAACCGTCCACATAGACCCGAGGATTCCGCGCGCCGATGCCGCTCACACGACTAAATGGATAGAACGTGGCTTCGACAGTGGCCTTGTCGTCGGGCTGTGACTTCGACCAGCTCCAGTCCGACACTCCAAATGATGCCTCGACCACGACCAGTCCGTCATCGACCATCGTGACAACGGTCCATTCGGTCGAGGTTCCGTCGTCACACATCGTGGCGGCGACGTACAAAGGTTGCAGCCCAAAGGTCAACGCGGCAGCAACCACGCGCTTGGGCGGGGCGACTTGGTTCGCTTTGGCGTTTTGGACAAAAGTTCGGACAGCGGCTGCGTCAGCTTCGACAAATCCCATCGCGTGAGTCTGGCATCTCGCACGGGAACCCGCTCGCCCACGAAACTGCAGTGCGCTCGACAGGCGACCAAACCTGAATCCGAGAACGCCAATCCCTCCACCATGATGCCTGGACGAGCGCCAACACGTCAGTCCATGGTCGGCCGCGAGTCGTGCAAATCGGGCACTGTTACGAGGCCGGAACCCAAAGCCGACTGACGCTCAAAACCCTTCGACGCTGACGCCAGCGAACAGGTCCTCGCCGCGTCAGATGACGATCCTGCTGCGGGAACCGCGCAGGTACGCCTTTCGGGGCCGGTGGGCAATCTATCAACACCTATCCGCCCGGGTTCCGGCGTGCCGATGACGACGGATCCGGAGGCCGTCTCGATGATCAGAGATGGCTGACGTTCCTAACGGCCAGCGTGCTCAGAAGAAGCGCGACCAGAGCGTAGGAGCAGGCCGGGACGCCTATGTACAGCCAGCGGGGTGCCGTAGCGTCCAGTAGTGGCGCGACGACGCCTACGATCAAGAGAACAGCGCCGAAGATGAGGCTCACCCTCAATCCGATCTTATGGATGGCACTCGGTCGGCTCCGTCGCCACAATTCCAGGCCAGTGTCCAGTTCGAGGCTGAGGCTCAGAACACGAAGAAGCGACCTTTTGGCGGACCGTGCGACGGCGTCGCGGTGTACGGCATCCGCTCGAGCGCTGTCGACCAAAACTTGCCTTTCGCGGCCCTCGACGGGAACTGGCGACTGGTCCGAGTCTCGTGGGCGGCTCTGCTCAGCAGCAGCATCGAGCAACCGTTCAGCGACCTCGCCGTGATCTTCCAGCGAACTGTAGGCGGGCGAGATGTTCGATTTCTTCACCGACTCGACCCAGCGCTGCGCCTCATCAGGGCTGTTCAGCCGAGGTGCCGTCGGGTGTTCTTCGGCCGCGATGCAATCGCCGTTCTTTCGAACGCCGCTGGCGAACGGGGGTTGGCTCAACAGGGCCGCCAAGATCTCCGCTAGGACCACGCCCTGATCGGCGTCCCCTTCGGGTACCGGATAGTCCGAAGAGCGCTTCACCACCGCCCTTCTCACCGGAGGAGGGCTGCCCTCGGCGCGGTGGCCCCAGCCTTGCCCGCTTTTCGGCTTGATCGCGGACTCGACCAGTTCCACCGCGCGATCATGCTCCATCTCGTTCGGATTGTTCAAGCGGACATATTCCGAGATCGCTTCGCTTAGTTTGGCATTCACGGCCGCTTCATGCTTGTCTTCCTCCACAAGATTGCGTACACGTTCGGGGTAAAGGAGCTGTTCTTGGCGAAGTTTGAGATCCTCCCTCCGTGCGTCGGTGTCCGTGGCGTACTCGTCCCAACGCCTGTTGTCGATCAATTTGCCTGGTTGCGCAACGCCGAACTGGTCCAGTTCTCTGACAACTTGCCGCATTGTTGCGTTGAGCGCTCTGCGTGCCTCCCCCGCGTGGGCGACAAAGATAACCAGAACAGCCTCGTAGATAGCGAGAACCGTCGCGTTCAACGTTGCCACGCTCAATACATCGCTCACCTTTGTCCCCTTTCAGGCCACAATCAGGTATCTTTCGAAAGATAAAGCATACCGGGCGCGGACACCTACCTGGGGAAACGGCTACGGGACGGTTCGGATCCCCCGAGGGCCTACCGCATAGTGGCCATCCGAAGTGTCACAAGCCGAACGGCCAGCGGCACATGTGCCCGCCGAGCAACGCCGCGTTTGGTCGTCCCGTATCCGGATCCATATGCGGAAACGGCTGCGGAGAGCTGTTAGGTCTGGGCCTGGATCGTCATACCGGCGGCGATGGCGCCGGCGATAAGGACGTTGGCCCGCAGGCCACCGTGGCGGATGAGTCCTTTGATGGTGTCGGGTTTGGTGAGGCACTCCACGTGTGCGCAGGGCTCACAGAGGTGCTGGCCGAGGCACTTGAGGTCGCCAACGAAGAATCGGCGTCCGACAAGGTGGTTCAGATCGACACCTCGGGTGACGATGTTGCAGCGGGCGTCGGCGTAGGTCAGGCGGTTTCCGTAGGCGAGCCCATACTTCTTGGAGTTCTCGGCTTCGCCGTAGTGGTATTCGGCGGTTTTGACGCCTAGCGGGGATGAATGGAAGAGCCGCCTGCTGGGAGCGGCCTGTTCAGCATCCCTGATGCATCAGGGGTCGACCTTGGCGGTCACAATCGTCGGAGCCCTGATATCGCTCGTTTCTCGGCCTTTCACTGGCAGGATGATGACCGTGGACGTCACTGACTCAGTTGTTCGCATCCGCCGTGCTTTCGACGCTGCTTTCCTGCGAATGTGCGAGGCGAAGAATCCCGAGATCGCAGAGGACGAGTTGAGCAATCTGCTGTCTCAGATCTATCGGCTCAGAGAACTCGTCAGGAAGGAACTCGGTGACACGCCCTTCTTTGCCGCCATGAGCGTCACGCCCGAACGCCAAGCGGCTGGTGGAGCGGTATGGGTGCGCACCTTCGACACACATGACGCTGTCGTCGTCGGCAAGATGGGCGACATCTACACCGACTACTACACGGAGATGTACGGCACCCTTGTATGGCGACCACTCAGGGATCTGCCGGAGAAGAGCAAGGCACACGGTCATGACGACGAGTACGCCACTCAGCTAGCGGGGCGCCCCGTTCTTGACACTGTTCGGCGCGCCTTCGACGCGTTGGCAGCGATGGTCTAAGCCCTTTCAAGCCCACAATCGAGCGGGGTGCCCGCCTGTGTGAATGTCGGCCAAAGGCACCGGCCTGATGATTGACCCGCAACAGGATCGTCATCTGACACAGCGGCCGGGTTCGGCGCATGCCCGCATCAGATCTTCACTCTCCGCCGTCGACTGACCAGCCACTACCCGGGATAGGGCGTCCATCCTGCAGCACCCCGGTCATGCCGAGGTCGCGTCGAATGGAGTCGTACAGGACCAACTCGTTCGAGTTGTAGTCCTCTTGCCGTTCGTAGAAGGTGTCATCGTCACTGCCGTACCTCGTGACGTGTCCCCATCGCCAGCAGGCGTTGTAGGCGTTGTCCGCGGCCGCGAGAACCTGCGGAGAGGCGAAGATCCGTAGGTGTTGGAGCTTCTGGTGAATCTCCTGGTTCCACTCGAAAGGCAGTTCACCCTCGTCTTCCTCGGGGGGAGGGGCTGAGAGGCCCATACCGTGGTCGTACACCTTCGGGACTGTCTTACGAAGCGTCTCGTAGAAACTCACGTAGGTGTCACGGCGTTGCTCAAAATTGCGAAGGGCGTCTTCGCGAGCCCAGAGCTGTCGCTCTCGATCCCGTTCGCGTTGCCAAGCTTCACGCTCGCGTCGGTCAGACCGCCGCTGAGCTATAAGAACTCCAGTGACAGTGCCGATGATCGTGCCAAGTAGCCCAATCCCGGCTACAGCCAATGGAAGCCAAAGTGGTGTGCTGTTCATGTTCCAAGATCCTGTGGTTGGGGTAGATCCGGACTTGGTCGTTTTCGGGGGCAAAGTCCGTGGGCCTCCTCTGCCGGGTCGAGGTCGTCGAAACTCACGACTCGATCATCGCGCAAGAGGGGGCCCGGGGTATTCCGAAGGGTCGGGGCGGGTGCCTCTAGAAATGCACGGGACCTTGGGAGGACTTCACGCAAGCGAGTACCTGCAACAGCCGGAACGCAGGGTCGCTGGTGGCGCGAACGTTCGTTCTTGCTACCTCGATGAGCTCCTGGATTGCGTCACCGTAAGGCTTGTTGATGAAGAAGCTAAGCCGCTCGTCCCGTGCCTCGAATTCTTGGGACATCTCGTCAAAACGCTTGGTCAGAGCTCCGACGGAAACACGTGGACTCCAGATTTGGAAGTGATGGTTATCGTCAGGGAATCTGTCCTGGCCGAACTGCTGGGCACGGAGCAGCTTGTCGCGGACCTTCTTGGCGGTCTTCGCGTTGCCGCCGTAAGTCATACCTTGGATATGTGTGGTGACCTCTGCAAAGTAGATATCTCGGGTCGCGCCGAGGTGGATGCCGATCACGTCGATCTCGCCTTGCTCGCCTGGCAAGAAAGTGTTGAAGAGGATGAACTCGCACTTCTTGACGTAGCGCAGGTAGGAACCGACGAGGCTCTCACCGATGTCTTCTGCCATTGGGCGCTCTCCAATTGATAATGATGCGGCGGGGGAAGGAATGGCAGGGTGTCGGATCGCTAGGCTCTGGGCCGCGCGGGCGGGGTGGCGCGTCAGAGGATGCCGAGGACGTCCCATCGATCGGACCATTCCTCGATCCGGCTGGCGGGGATGCCGTGGTGGTCGCTGTCGCGCGGGTGACCGTGTTGGGCCTCGTACCGGGCCAGGTACGCGGAGTGCACCTCCCAGATGTTGTTGCGGACCCACCAGCGCGGTGCTATGTAGTAAGCCGGGTGGACGGGTTCGAGATCGACGAACACCCAGAACGACGTCTCGTCCCTGAGTCGGCTGCCCGGCGCGCCGTCGCGGCTACCTTGTGCATGCCAAGTGCCTTTGGTCTTGGTCTTGACCTGAATCGTGATACGACGCACCAAGTCCCGATCGCTTGCAAGGATGTCGATGCCTGGCATGTTGCCCGCGAACGTGACCGCATAGCCGCCTCGGCGGTGTATCTCGGCGGCTACGTATAACTCGCCTGCGCGCCCGACCTGTTGCGGGTTCATGCCCACTGTTGCGCTCCTCTACGTTGCCCAGCACAAGTAGCCAATGATCCATCGCTGTTGTCGTCCGAAGTGTTCGTGAGCCTCTAAGCGACCAACAAAGAGCGTGGCCTGCTTTGGCGTCAACCTCAATGCCGGTCCCGAGTTTCATGGAGCTGTTTCGGCAGGTCACGGGCTCGCCGGATGGCTGCGACCAGGCTCTCGGACGTGACCGAATCAAGGTGCTGTGCGTGAGGGTGCAACTGGTAGACCACTCCACGAACGGCATCAGGAGCGAGGCCGACCACACCGATCCGGGGGTACTCATCAAGAAGCAGCTCAACCACCGCGGGCATCCGGTCGGGGTTGAGTTCCATGACCACTACGTCAGCGCCCGCCGCTCGGAGCAGCAGTTGCGCCTTCCCGGTCGTCTCCCCCACGAGAGCGAGGTCGCGCTCGTCTTCGACGGCTGCCACCACGGTCTCTCGCAGCATCCGCGGCATGTCGGCAAGCAAGATCCTGATGAGGGACACGGCGTCACTCTCCGAGGTGGGGAAGGCGATGTCCTCAAACCGTAAGACCGGACCGTGGCGGACGGATAGACCCCAAGGACCACTTTGTGACCATCTTGGGAGGCCGGTCCCGACGTTCCCAAGTCGCGGCTCTTGACCAGCATCGGGAACCCATTGCCTTGGCTGCGCGAAGTGCTCTCATCACTTGCCGCATTGGGTGTGCGTTCCCTGCCCGGTGATGGATCGGCGGATTCTGGCGGTCATCGCATCAGGAGGTCGCCGATCAGTTCGATCGGCTTCTTGAACGCTAGTCGTTTGCGGGGTCGATCATTGAGTTCTTGGGCGACCCAGTCCAGGTCTTCGCTGCCGTGCACGCCCAGGTCGGTGCCCTTGGGAAAATACTGCCGCAGCAGGCCATTGGTGTTCTCATTGGTGCCGCGTTGCCAGGGTGAGTTGCCAGGGTGAGTGGGGGTCGCAGAAGTAGATGTCGATGTCGGCGTCGATGGAGACGTGTTTCCAGTCGCGCATCTCCGGGCCCTGGTCCCAGGTCAGCGACAGGCGCAGTGAGTCGGGCAGGGTCTTGATCTTCGCGGCAAGGGCGTCGCGAACCTGCTCAGGCTTGTACCCCTCGGGTAGGTGCAGCAGCATCGTGTAGCCGGTGCTGCGTTCGACCAGGGTTCCGATCGCGGTCTGGTTCTGCTTACCGATGATTAGGTCCCCTTCCCAATTTCCAGGCACCGCGCGGTCTTCCACCTCGGGTGGACGCTCGCTGATGTTGATCATGTTCGGGATGCGGTTCTTACGCTGTCCGACCTTGCGGCTGGGGCGGCGCAGCGCCCTTCCCGTGCGAAGACATACCGCCAGATCACGGCGCAACGCACCGCGGGACTGCACATACAGCGACTGGTAGATCGTCTCGGGTGACACCCGCATCTCCGGGTCCTCTGGGAACTCCACACGCAGCCGGCCGGTGATCTGCTCTGGTGAGTACTTCTTCTCCAGATCCTTCTCCACCTTGGCCCGCAACACCAAGTTCGTCGCCAGCTTCGCCGGCTTGGGCCGTGACGCACGGTCATAGGCCAGCACGTGCGCCGTCGTCGCCCGGTAGCCCCGATTCGGGTCTTGATTGCGAGCCAACTCCCCAGAGATCGTGGACGGGCTGCGTCGAAGGCGAGCTGCGATCGAGCGCAGCGACTCGCCCGCCGCCCGACCGAGCGCGATCTCTTCCCGCTCGGTGAAAGTCAGACAGCGGCCCTTCAAGTCCCGACCGCGCCGCGGTCGGACGCCGCCAGCATCGACCAAAACACGGCGGCCTGTGCGCCGGCTCGTATCGATGACAGCAACGGCATCAGTGATGAAGCCACCGTCCTGCATGACTTGCCAGAACCTCTGCAACAGATCCGGTCGTAGATAGATCGAATACATAGCCATCGCGACACCCAATCAGATTTGGTGTTGCGATCACCGCGAGAACCCAAGGATCCCTGAACGGCACCTAAGGAGAGCCGGGGGCGTGTTCGTAGAATTCGCCAAGCGCATTGGCATAGCCCGCGGGATTCTGAAGCCAGTGCACATGACCAGAGTCCTCCAGAGTCACCTGAACGGCTTGCGGAAACCGTCTTCTAACAATCTCAGTGCCCTCTCCGAGAATATCGAACGCACCGTAGAGGACCAGTACCGGTCCTGCATAGCTCGACGCGCACTTGAGCGCTTCTGGGCCTTCCTTTGAGATAGCCCGATCAGTCTTGATCATGGCTACCGGGGAACTACCACGGAGCCATCCAGCTTCTGGGTCGGGTGCAGATCTGGGGTCCAAGAAGTAGTTGTGCCACGTCTCAGTCATCACATGACGCATCGACCACGCGCCGATGGAGCCGGGCACTACCAGACCTGAACCATAGGCGTAGAAACGAAGGGCGCCCGAGAATCCTGCACGAGCAAGTTCAACACGCAAGGATTCACGCTTTGTTTGCTTCCATTCCCTACCCACGCCGAGCGACGAGCTGGCAAGCACGAGACTCTTGACCCTATGGGGGTAGAGCGAGGTGTAGGCCTGAGCGAGCAGGCCGCCCCAGGAGTGTCCCAACAGATGCCAGGATTCGACGTCCATGCGAGTCCTAATGGCTTCGATATCGTCCAAGTAAGCAGACAACTCGAACCGTCCATCGTGACACGCTGATTCGCCGACTCCGCGCTGGTCGAAGCTGATGCACCGGAGCTCGGGAAGGATCGGACCCGTTGTGGTCTGCATGTAGTCCGGCACCCCAGGGCCGCCATGAAGCAAGAGCAGCGGTTCGCCGTCCTCGCGGCTCTGCTGCACTGCCAGGCGAGCACCAGGGGCTTCCACGAAGAACTTATCCACGGGAGGTATCTTCGTGCAAAACAGGGCAGGCGACCGCCACAACGCACTCACATCGGCAACTTACTGATGGACGGTTAACGCCGCCACCCTCGGTCTCTGGCCACCGGCGACTCCTCCTGCGGGTTCGGCGTCCCCTTGTGAGCGTCCCAAGCAGGGGTGAGCCGACGCACGACGATTGGAATTGATAAGCGTGTTTCGGAACGGTCGCCGATCCCGGTCCTGTGTCAGGTCTGAGTGCGGGACCAATTCGGGTAGAGCGGGCGTCCCGGGAGCCGTTCGTCTTGCGGGTCACATCGTCTGCCCCATTAGCCAGGGCGACCCCGGACCCTGACCCGCTAGCGCAGACACGCGCACTTGGCGGACCCAGATCGCGCAACGAATCCAGCTACCCACCACCGGAGTGTCGCTTCCAGTTACAGGCCAGATGTTGTGCGACGGTGAGAAGAATAGTGGCGCGGCTGACATTTCACCTCGCACATTTCACAAGCGGCCACCGGCCGCCGTGAGGGGGCGGGCGGATATCCGTGGATTACTCGCCGGCTGACGACATCGTGATGCTGTCGGCAACTTCAAGGGCCGCCCACACCAAGAGCGGCGAACGACGCTTCAGCCAGGCACTCAAGGAGAGTCATGCAAACAGATCCGACCCTGAGGGTTCTCATCGTCGACGACACCCGGGTGCTGCGGGAACTTCTGGCGCTCACAGTCGAGAACGATGACCGGTTCAGCGTGGCTGGCTGCGCGGCCGACGGCGCACAAGCAATCCGGCTCGTCGAACAGGACCAAACAGATGCCATCATCCTCGACCTGCAGATGCCGGAGATGGATGGCCTGACTGCACTCCCGCG
>Ga0066789_10001263_pt1 | contig 10894 bp, 9 predicted proteins | sample OrgsoiDNA2013049_FD_70960 | JGI IMG/M metagenome (GOLD analysis project Ga0066789, IMG submission 70960) | Permafrost soil microbial communities from the Arctic, to analyse light accelerated degradation of dissolved organic matter (DOM) -... | ecosystem: Environmental > Terrestrial > Soil >...
GCAGGATTGCAGATCGACGTCGGTGAACGAGAACTGCGCCTTGACGTCGGCGACCGCGTCGGAACGCGCGATCCCGAACGAGCCCTTGGCGATGCCGCCATACACCTGCGCCTCGCCGACGCTGAGCGCCAGTGCGCCGCCGCGCAGATTGGCGCCGAACGCGGTGCGGCCCAGTTTGGTCGAACCGACCGTCACCCTCGCCGCCGACAGCCGCATGTCGAGATCGGTAGTGGACAGCGAGTTCAGATCGAACAGCTGCCTGTTCCAGTCATGCGCGCCGCTGGCGAGCAGGCGGAAGGTGGAGATATAGGGGGTGAAGTCGAGCGCCCCGGCGGCGAGCGTCGCCTGCAGCGTCTGGCGGCCATTGTTGACGTAGGTCAAGACGCCCTCGGCGACATTGCCATCGAGTTCGATGTTGACGTTGGTCAGCGCGATCGACGGACCGACCACATTGGCCCGCGCTCTCAGCGCGAAACGGCCGAACCCGCCGCTGCCCGGCGGCGCCTGTCCGGCCCAGCGCAACGCATTGCGCAAGGACACGCTGTCGACGGTCAGCGTGCCTTCCATCATGGTGGAGGTGCGGTTGGCGACCGTGCCGTCGAAAGCCAGTTTCAGCGGCGCGCTGGCGAGCCGCGCCTTCAGGCCGGATCGGTCGCCCGAAAGGGCGGCAACGAAGTCGCTGACGCTGATCGAGCCATCGACGCGTTCGCTGCGCCAGTCGAATTGCCCGGTCGCGGCAAAGGAACGCGAGATCGACGGCCACGCCAGCGAAAGGTCGATATCGCCGAGCGTTTCGGACAGGTGGCTGGCGGCATCCTCATAGGTCAGCACGCCGTCCTGGATTCTGATTTCCGAGAACGACACCTGGTTATCGGCGCCGGGCTTCATGGCGCGCGCGATGGTGTCGATGAACGGCGTCCAGTTGCTCGCGCCGCGCGCGTCGCGGGTGACGTGGATATGCGGGCGCAGCATCATCACGTCGGCGATCTCGAAGCGCCGCAGCAGCAGCGGCAGCAAGCGCAAATTCGCGGTCAGGACGTCGACGGCCAGCGCAGGGTCGGCGGTGCCGCCGCCCTTCAGCCCGACGTCATGAAAGGAGACGTAGCTGCCGGGAAACACCGAGACGTCGATATTGCCTTTGATCACCAGATCGAGGCCGGTTACGGCGCGGATTTGCGCCTCCACCGCCTCGCGCAAGGCGTCCCGGTTGAGAAACCAGGACGTCGAGATCAGGCCGAGCACCGCCACGCCGAGAAGCGCGGCAATCGGCATCCCCAGGCGCTTCATTCCTTGGGCCATCGTCAATGACATATCCGGGTCGGGTTGATGTCGTCGAATCGTTGTTGAATCGGGGCGGGTTGTACATCGACCGTACTCGGGCTGGCCCGATTTCGGCAAATATCACAGTCCGGATCGGCGATAGCCGACATGCAGGGGGCCCCACGCCAACCGGCGCAACTTGAGGGGTTTTCTTGACGCTTTCAAGGCCTTCCGGCGTTCCCAGCCCTTGCAAAAGTCCAATGATTGACGCCTTGCGGCGATTTCGCCTAATAATCCCCGGGATACGCACCCTCGTGCTGGCCATTAGCCTCCCACCGTCAGGTCGCATTTCATGAATAAGGTCTATCCGGACGCCAAATCGGCACTCGAAGGCATCCTCAAGGACGGCATGATGATCATGTCCGGCGGCTTTGGCCTGTGCGGCATTGCCGAAAGCCTGTCCGACGCGCTCCGCGACTCCGGGGTGAAGAACCTCACCGTGGTCTCCAACAATGCCGGCGTCGACGGCATCGGGTTGAGCCGGTTGCTGGAGACGCGGCAGATCAAGAAGATGATCTCGTCCTATGTCGGCGAGAACAAGCTGTTCGCCCAGCAATTCCTTGCCGGCGAACTGGAATTGGAATTCGCGCCGCAGGGGACGCTCGCCGAGCGCATCCGGGCCGGCGGCGCCGGCATTCCGGCGTTCTACACCAAGACCGGCGTCGGCACCCTGATCGCCGAAGGCAAGGAAGTGAAGGAATTCGACGGCGAGAAATACATCATGGAGCGCGGGCTGTTCGCCGATCTCGCCATCGTTCACGCCTGGAAGGGCGATACCGCCGGCAACCTCGTGTACCGCAAGACCGCGCGCAACTTCAATCCGATGATGGCGACGGCGGCCAGAATTACCGTGGCCGAGGTCGAGCATCTGGTGCCGGCCGGCGAAATCGATCCGGATCACATCCACACCCCCGGCGTGTTCGTCAAGCGCATCGTCGATGTCGGTACCGCACTCAAACGGATCGAGCAGCGCACCACGCGCAAGCGCGCCGGCGCCGCTGCCGCCGCAACGGGAGTAGAAGTCTGATGGCCTGGACCCGCGATCAAATGGCTGCCCGCGCCGCAAAGGAATTGCGCGACGGATATTACGTCAATCTCGGCATCGGCATTCCGACGCTGGTTTCGAACTACATCCCCGAAGGCGTCGATGTCCAGCTGCAGAGCGAGAACGGCATGCTCGGCATGGGACCGTTTCCGTATGAGGGGGAGGAAGACCCCGATCTGATCAACGCCGGCAAGCAGACCGTCACCGAACTGCCGACCACCAGCTATTTCTCGAGCGCCGATTCGTTCGGCATGGTGCGCGGCGGACATATCGATCTTTCGATCCTCGGCGCGATGCAGGTGGCGCAGAACGGCGATCTCGCCAACTGGATGATCCCGGGCAAGATGGTCAAGGGCATGGGCGGCGCGATGGACCTGGTGGCGGGCGTCAAGCGCGTGGTTGTGGTGATGGAGCATTCCGCCAAGGACGGCCCAAAACTCCTGAAACAATGCAACCTGCCGCTGACCGGCGAGAAGGTGGTCGATATGGTGGTGACGGATCTTGCGGTCTTCACCATCGACAAGCACGGCAAGGACGGCATGGCGCTGATCGAGCTCGCCGACGGCGTCACGCTGGACGAGGTGAAGTCCAAGACCGAAGCCGAGTTTCGGGTGGCGCTGAAAAACGCATGAGTGTTCTCGGAAACGCATGCCCTCGGGCTTGAGGTTGGATCATGATCCGATTCGATCTCATCGGATCATGATCGCGCCGGCCGTCAAAGCTGCTTGAGATACTCGATCAGCTGCCACTTCTCGTCTTCCGACAGGTCGGTGCCGAACTCGTGTCCGGCATTGCTGTTGCCGGCCTCGGCTCCCGCGCCGACCACAAGCTTGCCGTCCTTGAACGGTGAACTGTCGGTCACGTAGCCCACATTCTTCGCATCATACACTTTGCTGCCGACCATGAAGCTGGCGCTTCTTTGATTGGCCGGTGACAGCAACTCCCACAGGTTCGGCACCGACCCGTTGTGAAGATACGGCGCGGTCGCCCAGATGCCGTGCAGCACACGCGATTCGTAGGCCGGAGGCGCATTCGGCGCCGGCGGCACGAACATCATGGCGAGCCGGTCTTTTACATGGGTTTCCAGGTTCGCTCTCACCGAGGGTTCCAGCAGCAGCAACGCGATGGGGGTATTTTGTGACTCGGGCAACAGGCGCGACATATCTTTTTTGATGGCCTGCCAAACGCCACTGTCGCGATTCCGGAGCGTCAGCGGGAAGGCCTCGTTGAGCAAGGCTCCAACCACCGTGGTCGCGAGGATGTCGTGAGTCTTGGCGGTCTCCGCCAGCGTCGCTCCGGGCGGATTGGGCGTCAGCGCGCCCACCAGCAAGCCGGATTGCGATGACCGGTCCGCGTTGTTGAACATCCTGGGATCTGTTCCGACCGCGTTGACCGGCGTGAGCCATGTGCCGTCAGGCAAGTGTTTCTCTTCATGACAGCTGCCGCATTTTTGCGCGTAGAGCACGCGGCCCCTGTCCACCAGATCTTGGTTGAGCTCGAAGGGCCACGGCGGCGGTTTCAGGACCGCGATCTTTTCTTCGAGCTGCTGCAGACCGGCGAACTTCACCGAGTTCTGGCTGAAGTCGAACGGCGGCAACGTACGTTTCCTCGGACTGAAATCGGCGAACACGCCGAACACCTCGCCGGTGTTTCGCCCGAGCGCGTGGATAAAGAGGCCGTTGGGAACGAAGCCATTCCATTGCGTCTTGTCCTGCCGCGACGCGTTCCACAGGAAGGGATAGCTGACCGGCGCGTCCGCGACCTTGAAATTGGCATCGATGCCGAGGTCTCCCGCCGCGACGCGATTGAAGATCATGCCGAATGCATCCAGCCGACCGGGTCCCCACGGAGATGTCGGCAGGCTTGCGTCCATGAAGGCGCTGAATTGTTTGACCCAGGCGCCGAAGCCGGTCTTGAGCGTGGCGACGTTTGCAGGCGATGGGTTGGCGCCCAGAACGGATCGGGTGAATTGCGCGAGGCGATTGGTATCCTTCATCGTCTCCTTGGCCGCGGCCTCGAGATCGGTGAGGAAAAGCTGGAAATTCGCGGTCGCCGGCGCGCCATCGATGCGAAGCTGATGCGTGCCATCGGCGTTTTTATACTCGATCTGTGCGGTGTGGCACGCCGCGCAGGTCATGCCGAAGAAGCCGGTCTTTGCGTCGCCGTCGATCACGAAACCAACCGGCAATCCTTCCGGGTTCAGTTTCGATTTATCGTTCGCCAGATATCCGTAGCGTTGCAGCTGATCGCCGCCGAACGGCTCGTCAACGTCGAGACGGCGCAGCGCCTTGAACCAGGGATAGGGGATCATGTGCGATCCCTGGCTCGTGGTGTAGAAGGCCTGCCGGTCGTCCGAATTCCACCCTTGATTGGCGTATTGCAAGGCTGGAGTTGTGCCCGTGCCCGGAGCCGGTTGGGCGAAGGTCGGTTGGATGGTTACGACCATCGCCCCGAGCGAAAACAGCAAGAGCTTGATTAATATTTTCATGGCACCGTCTCGAATGATCCGAAGAGTCAATGCTTCGCGCGCCGCAGCCTCTATTACGCAGCCTATACCAAGAGGTCGCTTTCTAAGTGGTGTTGGAATTATTTTCCGGCGGAAAATGGTGTCACACGGGCAATTCGATCATCTCAATTCCCGATTGTTTTTGCAAGACACGCATCATGTTGATCGCCCGCTTTTCACAAGCGAACAGGTCTGCGCCGTCAGCGGGCCGATCGTCAGCGACATCATGCCGGCGACGGCACAAGACACAGGTGGGCCTGGCGCCATCAGGCTGTAACGGTGCTGACATCTTCCAGCCCGCGATTGCGCGGCTCCACGCCCCAGGCCCACACCACCACGATCTGAACCACCAGAAGGCCGATCATCAGCCAGACCACGCCCGGCAGCTGGTAGGAGGCCATCAGGGCGCCGACGATGAAGGGCGAAACCACGGTTGCACCCCGGCCGAACGTGTTGCAGATGCCGTTGGCGCGCAGCCTGATCTCGGTCGGGAACAGTTCCGGCGTATAGACGCCGAACAGGATCGCGGTCTGCACGTAGATCGCGACGATCAACACGAATCCGACGCTCAGCACGATCGCCGGATCGGACGCCGCGCTGAAGCGCGCATAGATGTAGCCGGAGACGATGGTCACGATCGATGAGCCGATGATGCTCGCGCGGCGTCCGATCGCGTCGGACAGATAGGCACCGACTGCGCAGCCCACCAGCGATGCGGCCGAGAGCACCAGCGTATAGGCCAGCGAATTGGCGATGGTCAGCCCCTGGCGCAGGAAGAACTGCGGCAGGAAGATCACGAAGCCGAAGATCAGGGTGTTGATGGTGATCAGGACCCAGCAGCCGACCAGCATGCGTTGCAGCAGCGGCGGCCGCAGCATGTCGGATGCGCTGACCTGCGGCACGGGGGCCGGCACCACCACCGGCGGCAGCGGCCCGCCGCCGGCGGATTCTTTTTCGATTGTCTGCATCAGGGCTTCGGCTTCCGCGGTGCGGCCCTGCGATTCAAGCCAGCGCGGCGACTCCGGAAGATTCTTGCGCAGATCCCACACGACCAGCGAGCAGACGCCGGCAATGATGAACATCGGGCGCCAGCCAAAGGCCGGGATGATGAGATAGCCGAGCAGGGCGGTCACCGGAAACCCGGCCACCACCAGGAACGCCATCATCGACAGCCAGCGACCGCGCGTCTTCGGCGGAACGAATTCGGTCAGCGTCGAATAGCCGACGACGATTTCGGCGCCGAGGCCGAGGCCCTGTACGAAGCGGCAGGCGATCAGCTGGTTCATATCCTGCGCGAAGGCTGCCGCCAGCGACGCCAGCCCGAAAATCAGCAGATTGATCTGATAGGTGAATCGCCGCCCGAACTTGTCGCCGGCAAATCCGGTAATCAGCGCACCCAGCGTCATGCCGACAAAGGTCAGCGAAATGAACTGCAGGTTTTGCGGCGCGGTCGAAAATTTGGTCTGGATCGCGGACGCAAGCACGCCGCCGGCGATATAGAGATCGTATCCGTCGAAAAACATCCCGGCCCCGACCAGCCAGAAAATCCGGTAGTGAAACGACGAGATCGGGAGCCGGTCGAGACGTGCGCCGGCGTTTACTGCGTGAGCCATATGAAAGTTCCCCCTTTTGATTTTCAAATACGGCGCCGGTCTTCTCTGGACACGGTATCGCCGCTGGTCATCTGTTCAATTCATCCGTTCAATTCAATCGCCGTTGCGTCGCCGTGTCGCGGTACCAGTCGAACGGCTGGTCGTGGGTCGCGACCATCACGCACTTGGTGTCGAAGTGGTCGTCAAAACTTTCGGTGCCGAATTCGCGCCCGATGCCGGAGTCGTCGACGCCGCCCCACGGCGATGCCGGATCGAGGCGGTGATGATCGTTGATCCAGACGATGCCGGCCTTGACCGCGGACGCCACGCGATGGGCGCGGCCGATGTCGCGGGTGCGGATCGCCGCCGCCAGCCCGAACGGCGAATCGTTGGCGAGCCGCAACGCGTCGGCTTCGTCCTTGAAAGGCGTCACCGACGTGAACGGCCCGAACACTTCTTCCTGGAAAATACGCATGTCGGATTTCACATCCGCGAACACCGTCGGCTCGACAAAAAACCCGCCTTCATGGCCCGGCACTTTGGCCGCGACGCCGCCGGTCACCAGCCGCGCGCCGTCTTCGCGGCCGTATTGCGAATAGGACAACACGCGGTCGCGCTGCCGCGCCGAGATCACCGGTCCGAGTTGCGTATTTGGATCGAAGGGATCGCCGATGCGAATGGTCTTGGTCTTGGCCGTCAGCTTCGCGACGAATTCGTCGTAGATCGATGCCTGCACGATATGGCGTGCGGCGCAGACGCAGGTCTGCCCCGCGCCGATAAAGGCGCCGAACGCCGCATAGTTGACGGCCTGGTCGACATCGTAATCATCGAACACCAAGACGGGTGTCTTGCCGCCCAGTTCCATGGTCTGGTGCGCGAACACTTTCGCCGCCGCCCCGCCTGCAATGCGGCCAGCTTCGGTGCCGCCGGTCAGCACCAGCTTGTTGATATCGGGATGTTCGGCGAGCATCTTGCCGGCGCTCGCGCCGAGGCCGAGCACGACGTTGAAACGCCGGGCGGCAGCCCCGCTTCGGTGAAGATCTGCGCCAGCTTTAGCGTCGTCAGCGGAGTATATTCCGACGGCTTTACCACGGTGACGCAGCCGCTCGCCAGCACGGCGGCCAGCGATTTGCACATGATCATCAAGGGATGATTGAACGGCGTGCAATTGGCGACGATGCCGATCGGCGTACGCAAGGTGTAGTTCAGATAGGAACCTTCGACGGGAATCACCGCGTCACGCCGCGCCAGCGCGAGCCCGGCGAAATACCGGAAAAAGTCCGGCAGCCGCGACAGCTGCGCGCGGGTCTCGTTGAGCGGACGGCCGTTGTTGAGGGTTTCCAGCCGGTACAGGGATTCCAGATTGGCCTCGAACGCATCCGCCAGGCGATTGACCAGCCGCGCGCGGGCACGGATGTCCATGCCGCCCCAAGCGCGGCCTTCGAACGCGGCCCGCGCGCTTTTCATCGCGCGGTCGACATCGTCGGCGGTCGAATTCGGAATCCGCGCGATCACATTGCCGGTGGCGGGATTGCGGACATCGAGCATCTGGCCTTGGCCTGCTTCGATTTCGCGGCCGTCAATAAAGTTACCGTGGATTTCGACGTCGGTCGTCGCCGGTTTCGCTGAAATATTCATGCGTCTCTCCCTTCGATCATGATCCGATTAATTAAATCGGATCATGGTTCCATCTCCGTGTTTGAGCATGATCTCCGCGCAAACGCTTCGCGTTTTGTCGCGAGGGAAAACCGGTTGTCCGGATCATGCTCTAGCCGATCACCGCGTTGCGCCTCAGCGCCGGCAGCACACGTTTTTCGGTCTGCGAAATATGCGTCTTGATCATGCGCGCAGCGCCTCGCGCATCGCGCTGCTGCATCGCCTCGATCAAGGCGACGTGCTCGGCCACCAGTTGCGTCGGGTCGTGGCCCCTCAGACTGGCGAGGCTGACGCGCACCAGCCGGTCGGCCTGTCCGATCAGATCGCACAGCGCCGCGGCCATGCGGCGGTTGCCCGATGCATAGGCCAGCGCGGAGTGGAAGGCGCGGTTGTAGGCGATGAAGTCCTCGTGGTCGCCGGCGAAAGCGCGGAATTCGTCGAGGGCTTTCAAAACCTCGGACGTGGCGTTCTCGATCGCCTCGGCGACGCAGGCGGGCTCCAGCGCCAGCCGGAACCGCAACAGGTCGCGCGCATCCGAAAGCGAGATCGGATTGACCCGATAGCCCTGGCGCGGCTGCACGGTGACGAGATGCTCGCGCTCGAGCCGAAGCAAGGCCTCGCGCACCGGCTGGCGGCTGACCGCATAACGCTCGGCAAGCTCCTGTTCCCGCATATCATCGCCGGGCGCCAAACGGCAGGTCAGGATATCAGATCGTAGGTTTTCATATACATTGTCGCGCAAAAGCATCGAAAATTCCTTGAATATCGCAGCAACCTTGCAGTCGTGAAATATCACGTCAAGTCAAAATGGCTTGAAAAGACCGAATTTTGATATATCAATCCGAGCACGTCGACCGAGCGCCGCCTCGCCATGCGGCGCCCGCCCAACCTGAAAAGAAAAAGAGAGCCGGCATGAACCGACTTTTCGCCAATGGCACCGTCCAGGCGTCGCAGTCCGGCAAGGGGCCGTTTCTGTTTCTGTTTCATTCGCTGCTGTCGGATCGGGCGAGTTTCGACGCCATCGTTCCCCGGTTGTCGCAGTCGTTCCGGGTGGTGGTTCCGGAGTTGCCCGGATTCGGAGGGTCCCAGGCGGTCGCCGGAGACCTCGCAGCCGTCGCCGACCGGATGGCCGAGGCCCTGACGGATGCGGCCGGCGGCGACGATTTGTTCGTGCTCGGCAATGGCTATGGCGGGTTCGTGGCGCTGCAAATGGCCGTTCGCCATCCCGACCTCGCAACCAGGCTCATTCTTGCCGATTGCGGCGCGGCGTTTTCGGAAGAAGGCCGGCAAGCCTTTCGCAATATGGCCGCGGCATCCCAAGCCAGGGGATTGTCGGCGATCACCGATGTCGCGATGCGACGGCTGTTTGCGCCGGAATTTCAGGCCGGGCATCCCGACCTGATGCGCGATCGCCGCGAGGCGTTCTTGAGAACCGACCCGGCCGTGTTCCGCGACGCCTGCGATGCGCTGACCGACCTCGATCTCCGGCCCGAGCTCTCGAAGGTCAAGGTCCCCGTTCTCGTGCTGGTCGGCGAGCACGATGAGGCGACGCCGCCGCCGATGTCCCGCGAATTGGCCGCCGGCCTGCCGCACGCGCATCTGAAAATTATTCCGGGCTGCGCGCATGTCCCGCAGCTGCAATCGCCCGAGATTTTTTTGGAGGCGATCGGGGATTTCTTGCCGGGAGCGTATGCGCCAAGCTGAGATTCAGATTCAGCCGTGACTCTCGCCGCTCCCGATCAGCCGGGTGCCTGCGTCGAGAGTATCGCGATCGTTTCGGCGACGATCAGATGAGACAGTAGCGACGGGCATCCGGTGGCGGTGTGATGGGCGGGCGAGCAACGCAAGCCTCTTGTCGCGCGGGCTGAATCGAGGCTTATTCGGCCGCATCGCCGGCACTCCCGTCGCGGAAAACTTTCATGTCGAAAATCACGATCGTCGAAGCCGGCCTGGTGTCGCCCGAGCGTCGAGTTCGGCATGGCTCTTTTCCGCAGATGTTTGAACGGTTGATTGGTGAGGCGGATGCCTCGGCGAGCTTTGCGACGGTTCGGCTTGTTGACGGGGAAAGGCTGCCCGATCCCGCCGGGCTGGAGGCAATTCTGATCACGGGATCGTCAGCCGGCGTTTACGACGATCTCTACTGGATCGCGCCGCTCGAGCGCTTTGTGCGAGCGGCGTATGAAGCGAGAATTTCAATGGTCGGAATCTGCTTTGGCCACCAATTGATCGCTCAGGCGCTTGGCGGAACGGTGCGCAAGTCGGAGAAGGGCTGGGGGATCGGGCGCCACGTCTATGACGTCGTGCCCGATAACGGCGCGATCGACGGAGAAAAGATCGCGATCGCGTGTTCGCATCAGGACCAGGTCATCGAGCCGCCCGCCCAGGCAACAACGATTCTCCATTCGAGGTTTACGCCGCATGCGGGACTTCTCTATGGAAACGGCACGACGCTGTCGGTGCAGCCGCATCCCGAATTCACCGCGGCCTTTGCTGATATTTGTTGCGAGAAAGCCCGCGAGGGCGGCGCTCCCGAAGCACTGGTCGCAACGGCCAAGGCTTCACTTGAACAGCCACTGGATAGCGCCGATCTCGGTCGCGCGATCGCGCGCTTTATGGCAAGACCGCGCAAATCGTGACCTATCCACGGCCCGCTGCTTGCACCCCTCGCCAACGACCTCGATTCATGAGTACGCGCCCTTGACTGGGATTGCGTCTCCCGACCAGGCGGAAGTTTGCGCTGGCGCAACGATGGCTCGCGGTATTCGTCCTAAATGC
>Ga0066789_10001265_pt1 | contig 10865 bp, 5 predicted proteins | sample OrgsoiDNA2013049_FD_70960 | JGI IMG/M metagenome (GOLD analysis project Ga0066789, IMG submission 70960) | Permafrost soil microbial communities from the Arctic, to analyse light accelerated degradation of dissolved organic matter (DOM) -... | ecosystem: Environmental > Terrestrial > Soil >...
CGCCGGCTGCGGTGCGCGCGGCAAAATAGCTGTCGTGGGTTGGAGCCGATTGCGCGAGTTGCGCGGTGGAACTCGCCAGGGAAGCGAGGATCTCGCCGAGCTTGCTCACGGTGACCACATCCAGCAATGGATCGTAGCTGTCCGGCCGCACCCCCAAGCCCTCGAAAATGTAGAACCAAGAGAGATCGGTGAACAGCTCGCCGGCGCGGCAGCGGATGCGTCCGGTGCGGCGGTACAACTCGATACGCTGTCGCAATGTGTCGGGAATGGCCATGGACCGGCAGTAACGCCAGAGCGGCGTGTCCTCGCGTTGCGTGAGGCAGTAGTGCAGAACTATGAAATCGCGTACCCGCTCGTTCTCGTAGATCAGTTCGTCGTTGTACGAATCGATGTTGGTCTGATCGAAGTTCTTGTCGGGAAAGTGCTCGAGCAGATGGTACATGCCGCTCGTGACCAGATGGATGCTGGTGGACTCCAACGGCTCGAGAAACCCGGACGCGAGCCCGAGCGCCACACAGTTGCGATTCCAAAACAGTCTGCGGCGACCGGTCACGAAGCGCAGAAAGCGCGGCTCGGCAAGCGGCGTCTCGCTCAACGTGCGCACGAGATCCTCGTGAGCCTGCTCGTCGCTCAAATGCGCGCTGGCGTAAACGTAACCATTGCCGGCGCGATGCTGCAGGGGGATGCGCCAGTGCCAACCCGCCGCGCGCGCGCGCGCATGCGTATAGGGGGGACGGGCGGAGGTCAATGCCGTCGGGAACGCGACGGCTCGGTCGCACGGCAGCATGGCGCTCCAGTCGAGATAACCGGTGCCCAAGATCTGTTCGATCAACACGCCGCGAAAACCGCTGCAGTCGATGTACAAATCGGCTCTCAAACTGGAGCCGTCGGAGAATTGCAGCTCGTCGAGAAATCCGTCGGGCCGCCGGGTGGCGCCTTGCACGTTGCGCTCCAGGCGCACGACACCCAGACGCTCGGAGTAGCTGCGCAGGTACTTGGCGACCAACGTTGCATCGAAGTGCAGGGCGAAACGCAGTCCCGCGGCCGGCGCGTCGGGGTTGCTGTCGGGAAAGCGGAACTTACCCGCATCGCCGAGCGCCGCACACGCGCTGTAGTCATTGAAACGCGGCGCGAGCCCGGCCGCGCGGGCCCTGTGCCACGCATGGTAGAACGGGCGGCGGATGATCGGCGCGCCGAATGTGCCGAAGGGGTGCCAGTAGGAGTGCCCGAGCTCCCTCCAATCGCTGAACTTGATGCCCAGCTTGTAGGTTGCCTGGGTGTGGCGCACGAAATCCGCCTCATCGATGCTCAGGAATCGCAGCACGTCGATGATCGGCGGAATCGTGGCTTCACCCACCCCAACGGTGCCGATGTCAGGAGATTCGACCACGGTAATGAGGGTGCGGGTGCCGGGCAGGGCGCGCGACAACATGCTCGCGGCCAGCCAGCCGGCGGTGCCGCCGCCGACGATGGCAATGCTGCCGATACGATTTTCACCGGTAGACTGCGGGGTGTCCGACATAGATCAGACCTCTTGTCGACGGCGGCCCGCAACCGTCACCTCGGCATCATGCCTTGCGTGAAGAGCCCAGGCGTCACAGCTTACCCTTTACACCGAAGTACAAGCGGCGTCCCGTGTCGTCGTAGGTGAACGGCTCGTTGGGAAACTGCAAATACGTGTGCTGCTTGGCGTCAGTCAGGTTGACGACCTGCAGCAGGACGCCGAAGTGCTTGCCGAAGTCGTATTCCACCTGTCCATCCAGTTGTCCGTACGCGGCCTGGTACACCGTGTACACCTTCGACGCTCCATTGATGTCCTGGAACGCGAACGACGACCCCACGCCGCCGGAATTCACCGCGGTATCGCGCCAGGCGTAGGCGGCACGTGCCGAGAAGCCGGCGCGCTCGAAGTACACGGTGGCATTGACGGAGTTCTTCGATACACCCGGTATCGGCAATTCCGCGCCGAACGAGCTGGTCTGCGTGGACGAAGAATCCGCCCGCGTGTAGTTTGCGGCGACACCTAGGCCAAAGTCGAAGGCATACTGACCGCCGAGCTCCAGGCCGTAGATCTTGCCGGTACCGCCGTTGACCGGTGTGGCCACATTCGCCGTCGTGCCGCCCGTGCCGTCGTTGACAAAAGTCGGTATGTTTGCCGTAGTGACGAAATTGTCCACCGCCTTGTAGAAATATCCGACGCTGATCAATCCATTGCGCGAAAAATAGTCCTCCCACGACAAGTTGAACTGCGAGGCGCGGAACGGGTCGAGGCCCGCATTGCCGGCATTACCGCCGTTGAATTTAAAGCAAACCGCAGCACCGCCCGTGCACTGGCTGGGGGCGGCACGGGTGAAGCCGTACTGCAGGCCCGAGCCGAGCTGCTGCAGATTCTGCGGCGCCATCACCCGCGCGGCGCCGAAGCGCAGTTTCTGGGTATCCGTGGCATTCAACACGAAGTTGAACGAGGGCAAGATGTCCGTGTAACTGCGGCTGTTCTCGAACGGCACATCGTTGGCATCCACGCCGTTCCAAGATGCCGTGCCGACGAAGGTCGAGCCATTCGGATTCGTCTCAGCGCCATCGACCGTGAGTTGGGTCCTGACGATACGCACGCCGTAGTTCGCGTGGAACAGGCCGGCCGCATCGCCCGAGTCGCCCATGACATACGCGGACGTGGTCTTTTCCTTGACCTCGTAAGAATTCAAGGGGTCCTTGAAGAACGTCTCGGTATTGTTCGGAATTCCGGCGCCCTTCCAGACCGTGTTCAAGTAGGTGGCAGGGTCGGTCATGCCGCCCGTGATCGGATTCTTCACGGCAATCGGGCCATTGGCAAAATTGTTATAGGTCAGAAGCAGATTGGGGTTGGTCTGCGGCGTGGAATACGGGATCGCGGCATAGCCCGGATCCTGGTAGTAGAGCCAGGTGCCGCTGGTCCCATTCGGTACCCTGGGGTTGGGATTTGGTGTGATGGCTGACGGCGCCTGATTGTAGTTGCAGCAATTCCCGGTTGGTTGGGTGGGATCCGCAGTCACCGTGCCGGCGCCTACGCCGCCGATGCCGTAGGGATTCACGCCATTTTCAAGATACCGACCGTGGACATAGTCCACCTCGCGGTTCTGATAGCGACCGCCCGCCGACAGTTCAATCACATCGCTCGGTCTGAAATGCAGATTGAACTTGACCGCCCAAGTCTTCTCTTCGTTGGTGTTCGCCCACGCCCAATTGGATTTGAACAAGGTATAGGCTGGATTGGAGAGTACGTTCGAGTACCCATAGTTGTTGGGGAAGCCGGCCGACGGCAATCCGGACGTGCCGCCGTTGCTCCAGATCCACGCATAGCCGTGATTGCCGTTGGTGCAATTATTGGCGCCGTTATTGCAACCCGGCGCTCCGGGCTGGATCGAAGGGGCCGAGCTGCCGAAGGCGGAATAGGCGCCGTGCTCGACGTCGGCCTGGGCCGCCTGATAGTCTCCGGTTGCCTTGGCGTACGCCGCACCCACGTCACCGGTCAAAACGCCGCCTTCGAACTTGGTGTTGAACTGAAAGTTGTTGGCCTTGGTGTGGTCGCTCTCATACAGCGTCGCCGTCTCGGCGTCGTTGGCCATCATGGTGGCCGATTGAAGCACCCCGTTGCCATCGATCGAGTAGGGCTGTGTCGGGTCGATGCCCGGAAACGATGCCGGTGCCGCGGCGGCAGGCGGTGTTACTTTGCCGGTGACGGGATCGATTTGATACCCATGAGCGGCATGATTCGTCTCGCCGCTGCCGCCGGAGAACCACGCCTTGTTGGAATACGTCGTGCTCGTTTCCATTTCGTCGATGAAGAACCAGTTGAAGGTGCTGGTGATGTTCTCGCTCCACTTCCATTCAGCACCCAAGGTCGCACCCTTGGTCTCGATTTGATCGAGAATGTCGCTGAAGTAGGCTAACTGCGGATCAATGTAGGTCTGGCCGCCCGGCAGAACGCTATTGGTGCTGGCAATGGGGCTGCCGACGTAGGATCCGACGGTCGCGGTGTTGGTGATGAGCCATTGATTGCGATTCTGATCCTGGAACTGCTTGTCGTGGGTCTTGGTTTCGTCGTAGGACACGCTGCCGGTGATGGCGAAGTCATCGCTGAACTTGAAGCCGCCCACCAGCGCACCGACCGGGGTCGGGCCGCCGTCCGCATTCTGCGCCTTGGTGCCGCGAGCGTTGCCGGCGAGATTCAGCCCCATGTCTTGCGCGAGCGGCGAGCGCGTCTTGATGTCGATGATGCCGCCGAGACCACCTTCGCGATTTTGCGCGGTCGGATTCTTGATGACGTCGATACCGCCGACTTCTTCGCTCGGGATACCCTCCAAAGACGCGTATTGCAGGCCGGAATTGCCGCCGCCGCCGGAGGACTCGCCCGCCACATAGATTTCCCTGCCGGTGAGCAGCACCTCGCCGTTCAGGGTAATGAGGTTGTTGCTGAGACCGTCGATCAGCACCTGCGTGCCCTTGCCGCCGGAGCGGTTGATGGACACGCCCGGTAGGCGTTGCAGCGACTCGGAGACATCCTGATCGGGCATCTTGCCGAGGTCCTCCGCAACGATGGACTCGATCGGCTGGATCGAGTCGCGTTTGCGATTCAGGGCGGATTCCAGTGATTCGCGGAAGCCGGTAACCACGATTTCCTGCAGATCGTCGGTCTTTGCGGCGGTCTGGGTCGACTGGGTCGGATCCGCAGCGATCGCTAAATGGCTCATTAGCGATGCGTCGAATGACACCGCTGTCATTAAGGCTAAACGAGCGGCTTGGCGGGCGCGCTTTTCCCTACGATGCGACATGGTACGAGATCTCCCAGAAGTTATTAATTCGACAACGGCGCGGTTCGATTGGTGTCCGGCGGCATGCTTTGATGCTTCTGCCAAGCACTATTTTGCGCTCTATACCCCCCATCAACCGGTCGTTGACCTTAAGTCGATGCAAGGCGGAGGCTAACTCCGCCGGCGGCCGGCGTCAACGATTAAATATTTCCTTTGTCTTTAATCAGTGCTTCCGGTGTCAGCGCTGACAGATTGACGCCGGCGGCGCCGTGAACCGGCGGGAACGGCCCCACGGTCAGCGGCAAATCCCCGTAAAAAGCGGTATCTGCGCGTTGCCCGCGGACCTGCGGCGCGCATGATCCCGAGGCGGGGGACGTAGGAGGGAGTTATTGCGGATGCGGCAACCGCGCTGGGCGATGGCAGCGTTGTCACCACGGCAGCGCCCGTCCCGGCAAGTCCCGAAAGCGACAGCACGGTGGGCCGGTACACTATGCCTTAAGGCCTTGAAGCGGAGACTCCATTGGACGCGGCGCGCTACGACATCGATTTACGCAGTGACACAGTGACGCGGCCCTCGCCGGGCATGCGCGCAGCCATGGCTGCGGCAGAGGTGGGCGACGATGTTTATGGCGACGACCCCACCGTCAATCGCTTGCAAGCGCTGGCCGCCGAACGTTTTGGCTTCGAGAGCGCTCTGTTCTTCGCCAGCGGGACGCAAAGCAATCTGGCCGCGTTGATGGCTCATTGCGGCCGCGGCGACGAGTTCTTGGTGGGTCAGGAGGCGCACACCTACAAGTACGAGCAGGGCGGGGCTGCGGTTCTCGGCAGCATCCAGCCACAACCGCTCGAAAATGATCCGGACGGCGGGATATCGATTCAGCGCATTGCCGATGCGATCAAGCCCCAGGACATCCATTTTGCGCGCACGCGATTGCTGGCACTCGAAAATACCATCGGCGGCCGCGTGCTGCCGATGGCCTATTTACGGCAAGTCACGGAGTTCGTCCACGCGCAGAATCTGTGCACTCACCTGGACGGCGCGCGAATTTTCAACGCCATCGTGAAATTGCAGATCGACGAGCGATCGGCGGCGGCGGGCTTCGATTCCGTGTCGGTGTGCCTGTCGAAGGGCCTCGGAGCGCCGGCCGGGTCGGTGTTGCTGGGCTCGCGGGATTTCATTGCGCAGGCACGTCGTTGGCGCAAAGCCTTGGGGGGCGGCATGCGGCAGGCCGGAGTGCTTGCCGCGGCGGGAATTTATGCCCTGGCGCACCACGTACAACAGCTTTCGCAGGATCACGCGAATGCCGAATTTCTCGCCGAGGGATTGCGCGCGATGGGCCTGCGGGTCGAGCCCACGCAAACCAACATGCTGTATGTCGGCATTCCCGCGCCGCAAGCGGCGGGTCTGAAAATGCATCTGGAACAGCGCGGCATATTGGCAACCATCACGCCGCGGACTCGCCTGGTGACGCATCTGGATTTGCCGCGCGCCAAGATCGAGGCCGTTTTGCAAGCGTTTCGCGAATACCCGCACTGGGACTCCAAGGAGCCTGTCTAAGTAACTCACAGGCTCCTTGTCCGCGCATTTACACCGCCTTTACATCGGCGGCCGTAAATTCTCTCCTGTTTTTCTGCGCGCCGGCCTAATTTGCATCGGCCGCAGGTTTTGCACCGCGTCGCGTATTTGAGGAGAGGCTTGGACATTTTATTCTTGGCGGTCTTCGCCGTGTTCCTTCTGCTGACACTGGCCTTGGTCGCCGGATGTGCGGCGCTGGAGCGCAAGAAATGACCTGGGCTTACCTGCTGAGCGGCGCAATCGCAGTGGCGCTGCTGGTCTATTTGGTGGCCGCCTTGATCCGCGCAGAGGACTTGTGATGAGCGGCCACGCGTGGTTCACGCTGCTGTTGTTCCTGGCGGTGCTCGCCGCGCTTGGCGTTCCGCTCGGGATCTACATGGCCCGCATCGCGAACCCAACGCCGCTCGGCGGCGCCTTCGGCAAAATGGAGCAACTCATCCTTCGCGTGTCCGCAGTCGATGCGGCGCAGGATATGCCTTGGACCCGGTACGCCGTGGCGGTTCTGTTGTTCAATGCCGTGGGCGTGGCGGCCGTGTACCTGGCGCAGCGTTTGCAGCTGTGGTTGCCGTTGAATCCTCAGCATTTGGTGAATGTCACGGCGGACTCGGCCTTCAATACGGCCGTCAGTTTCGTGACCAACACCAATTGGCAGGGCTATTCCGGCGAGTCTGCTTTGAGCTACTTCACGCAAATGGTTGCGCTGGCCGTGCAGAATTTCTTTTCCGCAGCTACGGGCATCGCGGTCGCCTTTGCGCTGATCCGCGGATTTGCACGCCGCTCGGCGCAAGGCATCGGCAACTTTTGGGTCGACCTGTGGCGCAGCTGTTTTTATATTTTGCTGCCTTTGTCGCTGCTCTTGGCCGTCATTTTCATGGGGCAGGGCGTCATCCAAAACTTTGACGCGTACAGGGATGTGAACCCGCTGGAGAGCTTGACGTACACCGAACCCAAGCTCGATGCCGCAGGCCAACCTCTGAAGGATGCCGAGGGCAATGCGCTCACCGAGACGCTCACGACCCAAACGCAAACTCTGGCGATGGGTCCGGTGGCCTCCCAGGAAGCGATCAAGGTGCTGGGAACGAACGGCGGCGGCTTCTTCAACGCCAACTCCGCTCACCCGTACGAAAATCCGACGCCCCTCAGCAACTTCTTGCAAATGATCTCGATGTTTCTGATTCCTGCCGGCCTGTGCTTCACGTTTGGCCGCATGGTGGGCGATTCGCGTCAGGGCTGGGCTGTGTTCGGTGCCATGACGGTGATCTTCGTGGCGATGGCGACGGTCGCGATTTGGGCCGAGGCACAGGGCAACCCGCTGTTCACGCCTTTGGGCGTGGATCAGACCAGCAGCGCTTTGCAGGCCGGCGGAAATATGGAGGGTAAGGAGTCGCGCTTCGGAATCGTTGCTTCGGCATTGTTCGCCACCATTACCACTGCCGCGTCTTGCGGCGCTGTGAATGCCATGCATGATTCGTTCACGCCGCTCGGGGGTATGGTGCCCATGTGGCTGATTCAGTTGGGCGAGGTGGTGTTCGGCGGCGTCGGGTCGGGCCTCTACGGCATGTTGATCTTTGCCATCATGGCCGTGTTCGTCGCAGGATTGATGATCGGCCGAACGCCGGAATACATCGGCAAGAAAATCGAGTCATTTGAAATGAAAATGACCTCCATCGTGATTCTGGTGACGCCGTTCCTGGTGCTGGTCGGTACCGCGATCGCAGTCATGGCGGAAGCCGGCAGGCTCGGAATATTCAACCCGGGCGCGCACGGTTTCTCCGAGATTCTGTACGCCCTGTCATCCGCGTCGAACAACAACGGCAGCGCCTTCGCCGGAATCTCGGCCAATACGCCTTTCTACAATACATTGCTGGCCGTCGCGATGTGGTTCGGACGATTCGCCTTCATCGTTCCGGTGCTCGCGATCGCGGGATCGCTCGCCAAAAAGAAACGCATCGAAGCCACCGCCGGCACGCTGCCGACCCACGGACCCCTGTTCGTGGCGCTGCTCGTGGGTACCGTGGTGCTGGTGGGCGCGCTGACTTATGTTCCTGCGCTCGCCCTCGGACCGGTGATCGAGCATCTGCAGCTTCAGGCGATTCACTAACGTCCACGCGCAATACTCACACAGGCTCCTAGTCATGGTTCGCAAGTCTTTGACTCTGTTTGATTCCGCGCTGCTGGGTCCGGCCGTTGCGGACTCGTTCCGCAAGCTCTCGCCCGCGGTGCAGGTGCGCAATCCCGTCATGTTCGTCGTGTACATCGGCAGCATCCTGACCACGATACTGTTCGTGCAGGCCTTGCGCGGCCAGGGAGAGGCGCCGGCAGGGTTCATTCTCGGCGTTACGGCCTGGCTGTGGTTCACCGTGTTGTTCGCAAATTTCGCCGAGGCATTGGCTGAAGGCCGCAGCAAAGCTCAGGCCGCCTCACTGCGCGGCCTGAAGCAATCCGTCAGCGCCAAAAAATTGACGTCGGCGAGATACACCGCGGATTGGACCGCGACTCCCGCGCCGCAACTGCGCAAGGGCGATTTCTTTCTGGTCGAGACCGGCGACATGATTCCGGCCGACGGCGAAGTGGTCGAGGGTATTGCGTCCGTGGACGAGAGCGCGATTACGGGGGAATCCGCACCGGTGGTTCGAGAATCGGGCGGCGATTTTTCGGCGGTGACTGGCGGCACGCGCGTGCTATCGGACTGGCTGGTGGTGCGCGTCGCCGTAAACCCGGGCGAAGCCTTCATTGACCGCATGATTGCCATGGTCGAGGGCGCCAAGCGGCAAAAAACCCCGAATGAAATCGCGCTGACGATATTGCTGATCGCGCTGACCCTGGTGTTTCTGCTCGCGACCGCCACCTTGCTGCCGTTTTCCGTGTTCAGCGTGGCGGTCGCCAAGCTGGGCTCTCCGGTCACCATCACCGTGCTGGTTGCACTGCTGGTGTGTCTCATTCCGACGACCATCGGCGGCCTATTGTCCGCCATCGGCGTCGCCGGCATGAGCCGCATGATGGCGTCCAATGTCATCGCCACCTCGGGCCGCGCCGTCGAAGCGGCGGGGGACGTCGACGTCCTGCTGCTCGACAAGACCGGCACGATCACTTTGGGGAACCGTCAGGCCTCAGCGTTCATCCCCGCGGAAGGCTTCACCGAGCAGCAACTGGCCGACACCGCGCAGCTGAGCTCCCTGGCGGACGAAACCCCCGAAGGGCGCAGCATCGTGGTTCTGGCGAAGCAGCGCTTCAATCTGCGCGAGCGAAACTTGGGCCAACTCGGGGCAACCTTCGTGCATTTCTCGGCGCAGACGCGCATGAGCGGAGTCAACATTGGCGCGCGCGAGGTGCGCAAGGGTGCGGCGGACGCGGTGCGCTTGTACATCGAGGCACGGGGCTTCACGTTCCCAGCGCCAGTCTCGCAGGCGGTGGATGAAGTGGCGCGCAAGGGCAGTACTCCCCTGGTGGTATGCGACGGCGGCCGGGTGTTGGGCGTGGTCGAGCTCAAGGATATCGTCAAGGGCGGCATCAAGGAGCGATTCGGCGAGTTGCGCCGCATGGGCATTCGTACGGTCATGATCACCGGCGACAACCCGCTCACCGCCGCGGCGATCGCGGCCGAGGCGGGCGTGGACGATTTTCTCGCAGAGGCGACTCCGGAGGCGAAACTCAAGTTGATCCGCCACTACCAGAGCGAGGGCCGCCTCGTCGCCATGACCGGCGACGGCACGAACGATGCGCCCGGCCTGGCGCAGGCGGACGTCGCGGTCGTCATGAACTCCGGCACCCAGGCGGCCAAGGAAGCGGGCAACATGGTGGACTTGGATTCGAATCCGACGAAGCTGATCGAGATCGTGGAGGTCGGCAAGCAGTTGCTGATCACCCGCGGTTCGCTCACCACCTTTTCGATTGCAAACGATGTCGCCAAGTATTTTGCCATCATCCCGGCGGCGTTCGCCACGACGTATCCGCAACTCAAGGTGCTGGACGTGATGCGCCTCACGAGCCCGAATTCGGCGATATTGTCCGCCGTGATTTTCAACGCTTTGATCATCGTCGCATTGATCCCGCTGGCTCTCCAAGGCGTGAAGTATCGGGCGCTGGGCGCCGCCGCGCTTTTGCGCCGGAATCTCCTGATCTACGGGGTGGGCGGCATCGCCGTGCCGTTCGCCGGCATCAAGCTGATCGACATGTTGCTGGCCGCGCTGCGCCTGGTTTAGAGGTGTAATGCCATGAGTCCAATTCTTCGTCCCTTGCTGGTGCTCTTCGTTCTATTGACGGTCATCACCGGCATCGCTTATCCCTTGGCGGTCACGGGTATCGGCAAGATGGTCTTTCCGAGCCAAGTGTCGGGGAGTCTGGTGATGCGCGACGGAAAGGCCGTCGGTTCCTCGCTCATAGGCCAGTCGTTCCAGGATCCGAAGTATTTTTGGGGACGCGTGTCCGCGACTTCACCGATGCCGAACAATGCGATCGCCTCGGGCGGCTCGAATTTCGGCCCCACCAACCCCGCGCTT
>Ga0066789_10001267_pt1 | contig 10852 bp, 8 predicted proteins | sample OrgsoiDNA2013049_FD_70960 | JGI IMG/M metagenome (GOLD analysis project Ga0066789, IMG submission 70960) | Permafrost soil microbial communities from the Arctic, to analyse light accelerated degradation of dissolved organic matter (DOM) -... | ecosystem: Environmental > Terrestrial > Soil >...
CAGGAATGCGTACCAGGGGCTGCGCTGATTGAGGCCCTTGAAATCGTCGAGCTTGTCCGACTCGAAGCCGGCGCGCGAGAGCAGGAGTACGATACCGAAGCCGGCCAGCGTGGTCAGCACGTAGGTGATCGTATAGAACATTGCCGCGCTGTAGCCGTTGAGATCCGCGGTCAGGAAGCCCATGAGCATGAAGCCCATGTTGGCTATCGTCGAATAGGCCAGCATGCGCTTGATGCTCGTCTGCGCGATGGCGACCACGTTGCCGAGAATCATCGACAGCAGCGACAGGATCAGCAGCATGCCCTGCCAGTCGTACGCCACCGCGGACAGCGAGCCCACGAGGAGGCGCATCATGAACGCAAACGCCGCCATCTTGGGCGCGGCGCCGATGAACAGCGTGATCGGGGTCGGAGCGCCTTCGTAGACGTCGGGAATCCACATGTGATACGGGACCGCGCCGAGCTTGAACGCGATCGCCGATACCAGGAACACCAGACCGAAGATGAGGATGAGTCGGTTGACGTGCCCGGTGAATACCGCCGCGGCGATTTGATTGAGGTCGAGCGAACCCGTCGCGCCGTAGACCATCGACATGCCGTAGAGCAGCAACCCCGACGCAAGGGCGCCGAGCACGAAGTATTTCATTGCCGCCTCGACCGCCGGTTTCGAATCCCGCTGCAGCGCGATCAGTGCGTAGAGCGAAAGCGACATGAGTTCGAGGCCGAGATACAACGTCAACAGATTAGCGGCCGAGATCATGACCATCATGCCGAGCAGCGCAAACATCATCAGCACGAACGTTTCGCCGCGGAACAGACCTCGCGCCGCGAGGTAGTTGCGCGAATAGACCAGCGTTACAATGACCGTGATGCAGCTCAGGAACTTGAGTAGGTCGGCGAGCGCATCCGCGACGAATGTATTGCCGAACGTGCGGATCGGCGTCGCGTGGAAAACGTAGAGCGTCAGCCAGGCAGTCGCCAGCAGGCCGGCCTGCGCCAACCAGTACGACACATGACGCCGCGACTCCGGCAGGAACAGGTCGACCATGAGCACAACGCACGCGAAAACGAGCAGCGTGATTTCCGGCAGTGCGGGCGCGAAACTCGCGGCAGTGATCATGGGCAAAGCCATCAGAGTTTGCTCTGCGCAACGTGGGCAAGCAGGTCGGCGACGGACGCGTGCATGACGTCGGTGAATGGCTTGGGATAGATGCCCAGCGCGAGTACGGCCACGATGAGCGTCGAGAGCAACCAGAATTCGCGCCGGGAAACGTCCTTGAGCGCCGCGACGTTGGCGTTGCCGACCGCGCCATACCAGACGCGCTTGTACATCCACAGCGTGAACGCGGCCCCGAGAATGAGCGTCGTCGCAGCGAGGAAGCCGAGCCAGAAGTTGGCCTTGACGGCAGCCAGGATCACCATGAACTCACCGACAAAGCCGCTGGTGCCGGGCAGGCCCGCGTTCGCCATGGCGAACACCATCGTGAGCGCCGCGAATTTGGGCATCGTGTTCACCACGCCGCCATAGTCGGCGATCTGGCGGCTGTGCATGCGGTCGTACAACACCCCGACGCACAGGAACATCGCCGCCGAAATGAAGCCGTGCGAGATCATCTGCACGATGCTGCCCTCGACGCCGAGTTCGCTGAACAGAAACAGACCGAGAGTAACAAAGCCCATGTGCGCGATCGATGAGTACGCGATCAGCTTTTTCATGTCCGGCTGAACGAGCGCGACAAAGCCGATGTAGATCACCGCGATCAGGGACAACGTGATGATGAATCCCGCTAGGTAGTGGCTCGCGTCGGGCAGGATGGGCAGCACGAAGCGGATGAAGCCGTAGCCTCCGACTTTCAGTGTGATTGCCGCCAGCACCACGGAGCCGCCAGTCGGCGCTTCGACGTGCGCGTCGGGCAGCCACGTGTGCACGGGCCACATTGGCACCTTGACCGCGAAGGCCGCGAAGAAGGCGACGAACAGCAGAATCTGCGTATTCAACGACAGCGGCAGCTGATACCACTCCAGGATCGAAAAACTTCCGCCGCTGACCGAGTACAGATAGATAAGCGCAACCAGCATCAGCAGCGAACCGAGCAGTGTGTACAGAAAGAACTTGATCGCCGCGTACACACGATTCGGGCCACCCCAGATGCCGATGATCAGGTAAAGCGGGATCAGCATCGATTCGAAGAAGACGTAGAAGAGCACGCCGTCGAGCGCGGCGAACACGCCATTGGTCAGGCCCGACATGATCAGGAAGGCCGCCATGTATTGCGCCACCTTCCGTTCGATGACCTCCCAGCCCGCCCACACGACCAGTACCGTAATGAAACTGTTCAGGAGAATCAGCAGCAGCGATATGCCGTCGATGCCAAGCAGATAGTTGACGTTGAAGCGCGGGATCCATTCCACGGCTTCCACGAACTGCATCTCGGGCGTTCCGATCGTGAAGTGCACGTACAGCGGGATGGTGACCGCGAATGAAGCGACCGCACCGACGAGCGCCAGCCAGCGTGCGGCGGCCGCGTCACGATCGCGATGCAGCGCAAGCACGAGTATGCCGGCGACGATCGGCACCCATATCGCGAGGCTCAGGTAAGGCAGCATGGTTGTCGCGTTCAACGCCACACCAACCATGCGAGAAGCACGGATACGGACAGAATCATCGCAAAGGCGTAGTGATAGACGCGGCCGGTTTGCAGATGGCGCAGCAGGATCGACGTGGCCGCGACGACACGCGCGCTGCCGTTGACGAAAAAGCCGTCGATGATCGAACGATCTCCGACATCGGAAAGAAACGTCCCGACGCGGCGGAAGCCGCCGGCGAAGAACCAGTCGTTGAACTTGTCGAAGTAGTAGTTGTTCATCAGCAACGTGTACAGCCCCCCCAGCGCCGTCGAGATCTTCCCGGGCAGATCGGTGCGCTTGATGTACAGGAACCACGCGGTGGCAATACCCGCTAGCGCGAGCCAGAACGGCAGGTCCTGGATGCCGTGCAGCATGAACGCCGCGGCGCCGTGCCACTCGTCGCGCATTTCAGCGAGTCCGGCGTGGTCCTGGGCGATCATGATCGAATCGCCGAAATACGGGCCGAAGACTACGTCGCCGATGTAGGCGCCGCCGGCATAGATGGAAAGAATGGCGAGCGCGATCAGCGGCAGCGTGACCACCCAGGGGCTCTCGTGCGGGTCGCCATGCGCATGATCGTCGTGACCGTGATTGTCATGACCATGTTCCCCGTCGGGCCCTGCCGCGTGCCTGAATCGCTCTTCGCCGTGGAACGCCATGAAGATCAGCCGGAACGAATACAGCGCGGTCAAAAACACGGCGGCGGTCACCGCGAACAGCGCGTAGCCATGCCCCGGCACTTTCGACAACTGCACTGCCTCGATGATCGCGTCCTTGGAGAAGAACCCTGCAAAGGGCGGAATGCCGGCAAGCGCGAGCGATCCGATCACCATGGTCCAGTAAGTGATCGGCATGTACTTCTTCAGGCCACCCATGCGCCGCATGTCCTGCTCGTGATGCAGGGCGATGATGGCCGAGCCCGCACCCAGGAACAGCAACGCCTTGAAGAACGCGTGCGTCATCAGATGGAAAATCGCCACTGAATAGGCAGATACGCCGAGTGCGACCGTCATGTAGCCGAGCTGCGAAAGCGTCGAATAGGCCACGACGCGCTTGATGTCGTTCTGCACGAGGCCCAATACCGCCATGAATAGCGCCGTCGTCGCGCCGATCACGGTCACGAAGGACAGCGCGGTCTCAGACAGCTCGAACAAGGGGCTCATGCGCGCGACCATGAAAATGCCGGCGGTTACCATCGTCGCAGCGTGGATCAGCGCGGAGATCGGGGTCGGCCCCTCCATCGAATCGGGGAGCCACACGTGCAGCGGGACTTGCGCGCTCTTGCCCATCGCCCCGACGAACAGCCCGACGCAGATCGCTGTCATGAGCGACCATTGCGCGTCGCCGACGAGGTTGATCGTGGTGCCGGTCAACTTGGGCGCTGCCGCGAAAACACTGGCGTAGTCCAGCGATCCGATGAAGGCGACGATCAGGCCGATGCCCAGCGCGAAGCCGAAATCGCCCACGCGGTTGGCCAGGAACGCCTTGAGGTTGGCGTAGATCGCCGTCGGTCGCTCGTACCAGAAACCGATCAACAGGTAAGAAACCAGGCCCACCGCCTCCCAGCCAAAAAACAACTGCAGAAAGTTGTTCGCCATCACCAGCATGAGCATGCTGAAGGTGAACAGCGAGATGTACGAGAAAAAGCGCGTGTAGCCGGGGTCATCGGCCATGTAGCCGATGGTGTAGATATGGACCATGAGCGAGACGAAAGTGACCACCACCAGCATCAGCGCCGTCAGCGGATCGATGAGGAATCCCACCGCGAACTTGATTCCGCCGGAAGTCATCCAGACATAGATATCGCCGTTGTACGTATTGCCCGCGAGCACGTCGCGCAGGATGAATGCCGAGCCGACGGTTGAAATGGCCACGCCGACAATGCAAATCCAATGGGAGGCCAGCCGGCCAAGCCGGGGCCCCCACAGTCCGACGATGATCGCGCCAACCAGCGGCGCGAGCGCGACCAAAAGGTAGAGCTGAACCATGGTCATCGCGATGTCAGCCCTTCAGGCTTCCAAGCTCTTCGACATCGATGGTTCCGACATTGCGGAACAGGAGCACCAGGATGGCGAGGCCGATCGCCGATTCGGCCGCGGCGACGGTCAGGATGAAAAAGACGAAAATCTGGCCGGCGGTGTCGTCGAGATAGTGCGCAAACGCGACGAAATTGAGATTGACCGCGAGCAGCATCAGCTCGATCGCCATGAGCATCATGATCACGTTGCGCCGATTCAGGAAAATCCCGATCACGCTGATCGCGAACAGGAACGCCCCCAGTACGAGGTAGTGCTGCAACGTTAGTTGCGAAAGTATCGTCAAGTTGCTGCTCCCTGCTTCTCTCCGGCCGTCACGGCAGCCGTCGAAGTTTGTTGTTTGCCCAAATGTGTCGCGCCCCGGCGATCAGGGTTCGCGCTTTTCGGCCGGCATCTTCAATACGCGCAGCCTGTTAGCGGACCGCACTCTTACCTGCTCCGACGGATTCTGATATTTGCTTTCGCGCCGCTCCCGATGCGTCAGGGCAATCGCGGCAATGATCGCGACCAGCAGCAGCACCGCTGCGATCTCCAAAGGATAGGCGTAGTCGGTATAGATCTGCAGCCCCAGCGCGCGCGTGTTGCTGAAGTTGGCCGGCGCAGCCGCCGGCGCGGACGCGCTGCCGGGCGCCAGGTAACCGCCGATCAGCACCAGCGCCATCTCGACCAGGACGAGGATTCCGACGGTCCAGCCGACCGGAATGTAACTGCGGAAACGCTCGCGCAGTCTGTCGAAATTGACGTCGAGCATCATGACGACGAAAAGAAACAGCACCATCACGGCGCCGACGTAGACCAGCACCAGCACGATGGCAAGAAACTCCGCATGCAGCAGCAGCCAGACGCCGGCGGACGTAAAGAAGCACAGCACCAGCCACAGCGCCGAGTGAACCGGATTGCGGCTCAAGATGACACACAGCGCCGCGAACACGAGGATTATGGAGAAAGCCCAGAAGATTGCGGTCTGAAAGCTCATCAGCGGCTCAGCGATATCTAGCGTCTTCCGCGCGGTCCGCGGCAATCTGCGCCTCGTAGCGGTCACCCACTGCAAGAAGCATTTCCTTCGTGTAATACAGATCGCCGCGCTTTTCGCCGTGGTACTCCAGGATTCGCGTCTCGACGATCGAGTCGACCGGACACGACTCTTCGCAGAATCCGCAGAAGATGCACTTGGTCAGGTCGATGTCGTAGCGCGTGGTGCGGCGTGTGCCGTCGTCGCGCTGGTCCGACTCGATGGTGATCGCCAGCGCCGGGCACACCGCTTCACAAAGCTTGCACGCGATGCAGCGCTCTTCGCCATTGGGATAGCGCCGCAGCGCGTGCAGACCACGGAAGCGCGGGCTCTGCGGCGTCTTCTCCTCCGGAAACTGGATCGTTATCTTGCGCGCGAACATGTTTCCGCCAGTCACCCACAGCCCCTTCCACAGCTCGACGAGCAGGTAGGTGTTGAAGAAATCGCGGACTCTTTGCAGCATTCTCGTCTCGCAGTGAAAGACTCAGTGGAACAAATAGGCCCAGCGCGTCTGCATCATCGCGCCGAGAAAAATGATCCAGATCAGTGTGATCGGAATGAACACTTTCCAGCCCAAGCGCATGATCTGGTCGTAGCGGTAGCGTGGGAATGTCGCCCGAATCCAGAGAAAGACAAACAGCACCCCGCACATCTTGAGCAGGAGCCAGCCGATTCCGTCGCCCAGCGGGTGCACTCCGAAAATTTCGGCATAGTTGAGCAGGGGCCAGGGCGAAAGCCAGCCGCCGAGGAACATGATCGACGTCAGCGCCGAAATCAGGATCATGTTCATGTATTCGGCGAGGAAGAACACCGCGAACGTGACGCCCGAGTATTCAACGTGAAACCCGGCAACGATTTCCGATTCGCCCTCGGCCACATCGAACGGATGGCGGTTGGTTTCAGCGATGCCCGACACGAGATACACGACGAACAACGGCAGCAGCGGCCAGATGTACCAGTAGGCGGCGCCACCTTCCTGGCCGCGGACGATGTCGCTGATGTTCAGACTCGACGCCGCCATCAGCACCCCGACCAGCGCAAATCCCATGGCGATCTCGTAGCTGACGATCTGCGCCGCGGAGCGCAGGCAACCGAGGAACGCATACTTCGAATTCGATGCCCAGCCCGCGAGTATCACGCCGTAGACGCCCATCGACGTCATCGCCAGGATGTAGAGCAGCCCGGCATTGATGTTGGACAGCACGAGCCCGTCGGCGAACGGTATCACCGCCCACGCTGCAAGCGCGGGGCCGATCGACAGCACGGGAGCGATGAGAAACAGATAACGGCTCGCACCCGACGGGATGACGATTTCCTTGAAGATCAGCTTGAACACGTCGGCGAAAGGCTGCAGCAGCCCCAGCGGTCCGACGCGATTGGGCCCGATGCGCACCTGCATCCACCCGATGACCTTGCGCTCGGCCAGCGTCAGGTAGGCCACGCCAAGAATCAGCGGGATGGCGATGGCGATGATCTTGGCCAGCGTCCAGACCACCGGCCACGTCGGTCCGAAAAAGCTTGCGACGGGCAGCAGCAGTCCGTCCATCACACTGGCTCCACCGCGATCGGGCCGAACATCGGTCCCAGCATGCTCGTCGTGGGATGCGCCGCCGCGATGCGCACACAGCCCTCGGGCACGCCCGCATCGGCAACAACTTTGAGCTTCGCCTCGCCGCCAGCCTGCCGTACGCGTACGGCACCGCCATCGTCGAGGCGCAGCATGGTCATGGTCGCCGGATTGATGCGCGCACCAGGTATTTGAGCGTCGCGCGTTTTTTGCAGCGATGGCGCACGTCGAACCAGCGGATCCGACGTGTAGATCGGTACATCCGCGATGCGCTCGAGTTCCGAGGGCGCTGGAGGCAAGGATTCGACAGCCACCCGCGTCACGTTGGACAGCAATGACGCAATATCGCTTGTTGCAGGCAACTCGGCACGAACCGCGTCGATGTTTTCGAAATCGAAGCCGGGCAATTCGAGCATCGAACCCAATACGCGCAGGACCTTCCACGCCGGCCGGGTTTCGCCGAGCGGAGGCGCCGCGCCTGCGAAAGCCTGTGCCCGCCCCTCGCAATTGACGAAGGTTCCCGCCGTTTCCGTAAAGGGCGCAACCGGCAGCTGCACGTCGGCATGTCGCGCCGCGGCCGTCCGAAATGAAGACAGCGCCACGACGAATTCCGCGGCATCGAGGGCGCTGCGAGTGAGCGCCGGATTGGCCGTGTCGAGCTCGGGCTCGACGTGCAGCAGCACATAGGCCTTGCGTGGCGCGGCGAGCATCGCCTGCGCGTGCAAGCCACCCTGGCGCGGCAGCGCCTGCGCGACATGCCCGCCCACCGAGTTCGCGGCCTCGGTAAGAAAGCCTACGCGCGCGCCGGTCAACTCGGCGAGCGTCTGCGCGAGAGCATGCAGTTGCGAAGCACGCGGATGCTGCTGCGCGAAATTGCCGAGAAAGATGCCCTTGCGTTCCCCGCTCAGGAGACTGGTCGCGATCGCCGCCGCGATCGCCGAAGGCTCTACGCCGGCAAGCGCGCCCGGCACGGTCTTACCGGCCGCACCGATTGCCGCGACGACGATCTCGGCGAGCGCACGCGGCAGCGCGGATGGCGGGACGATTGCCTCGTGCGCGACCTTCATCAGCAATTCATCGCGCGCCGAATGGACGATGGACAGCTGCGCGCCCTTTTTCGTCGACTGGCGCAGACGTTGCGCGAGCAACGGGTGATCCTTGCGCAGGAAACTGCCGAGGACCAGCACGCGGTCGAGCGCGGCGAATTCGGTGATCGACATGCCCAGCCAGGGCATGACGTTTGCCGTAAAATCCGTCTGCCGCAGCCGGAAGTCGATATTGTCGCTGCCGAGGGCGCGTGCGAATTTTTGCGCTAGGTGCAGTTCCTCCAGCGTCGCGTGCGGCGATGCGAGCACGCCGATCGCGTTCGGCCCGTGTTGCGCGACGATGCGCTTGAGTTCACCGGCGACGCGCTCGAGCGCGGTCTGCCAGTCCGTGTCGGTCAGCGCCCCGTCGATTGCCATCTGCGGACGGGTCAGGCGATCGTCGGAATTGAGTCCCTCGTAAGAGAACCGGTCCTTGTCCGAAAGCCAGCATTCGTTGACCGTTTCGTTTTCGAGCGGCACGACGCGCATCACGCGGTCGTTCTTGACCTGCACGATCAGATTGCTGCCGAGCCCGTCGTGCGGCGAAACCGATTTGCGCCGGGCGAGCTCCCAGGTTCGCGCCGAATAGCGAAACGGTTTCGACGTGAGCGCACCGACAGGGCACAGGTCGATCATGTTGCCAGACAGTTCCGAATCGACGGTCTTGCCGACGAAGGTCATGATCTCGACATGTTCGCCGCGGTTGGCCATGCCGAGCTCCATGACTCCTGCGATTTCCTGCCCGAAGCGGACGCAGCGCGTGCAATGAATGCAGCGCGTCATGTCGGTGGCGATCAACGGCCCCAGGTTCTTGTTCAGGACCACCCGCTTCGGTTCGTTGTAGCGGGAACCCGATGCGCCGTACCCGACGGCGAGATCCTGCAACTGACATTCGCCGCCTTGATCGCAAATCGGGCAATCGAGCGGATGATTGATCAGCAGGAATTCCATCACGCCCTTTTGCGCCGTGACGGCACCTTCCGAGTGCGTCCACACCTTCATGCCCTCGGTCGCGGGTGTGGCGCACGCCGGCAGCGGCTTGGGCGCCTTTTCGACCTGCACCAGGCACATGCGGCAGTTCGCGGCAATGGTGAGCTTCTTGTGCCAGCAGAAGTGCGGGACGTAGAGTCCGAGCTGATGCGCGGCATCCATCACGGTGCTGCCGTTGGGCACCTGGACCGCTTTGCCGTCTACTTCGAGGTTGAGCATCTCTCGCCTTGCTCAGACATAAGTGGGAACGAGGCACTGCTTGTGGTCGATATGGTGCTGGAACTCGTCGCGGAAATGCTTGATAAAGCTCTTGACCGGCAGTGCCGCGGCGTCGCCCAGCGCGCAAATCGTGCGTCCTGCAATGTTGTCTGAAACGGAAATCAGCAAGTCGAGGTCCTCATTCCTGCCCTGACCTCGCTCGATGCGGTCGACGACGCGCCACAACCAGCCCGTCCCTTCGCGGCAGGGCGTGCATTGCCCGCACGATTCCTCGAAGTAGAAATAGGCGAGGCGTTCGGCGGCCTTCACCATGCAGGTGTCCTCGTCCATGACGATGACCGCGCCCGAGCCCAGGAACGACCCCGCCTTGGCGATCGAATCGTAGTCCATGTCGAGCGCCATCATCACGTCCGCGGGAAGCACCGGCATCGAGGAGCCACCGGGAATGACGCCCTTCAGCTTCCGGCCGCCGCGCATGCCGCCCGCCATCTCGAGGAGCTTCGCGAAGGGCGTGCCGAGCTTCACCTCGTAGTTGCCGGGCTTCACCACGTTGCCGGTGACGGAGAAGAGCTTGGTCCCGCCGTTGTTGGGCTTGCCGAGCGCGAGGAACCAGTCGGCGCCGTTCACGAGGATGCCGGGCACCGCGGCGAAGGTCTCGGTGTTGTTGATGGTGGTGGGCTTGCCGTACAGGCCATACGAAGCGGGAAACGGCGGCTTGAAGCGCGGGTTTCCCTTCTTGCCCTCGAGGGATTCGAGGAGCGCCGTCTCTTCGCCGCAGATGTACGCGCCGAAGCCGTGATGGGCGTGCAGCTCGAAATCGAAGCCGCCGCCGAGGATGTCCTTGCCGAGGAAACCCGCGGCCCGCGCTTCGTCGAGCGCTTTCTCGAAGATCTCGTACTCGTTCCAGATCTCGCCGTGGATGTAGTTGTAGCCGACGGTCGCGCCGATCGCATAGCCCGCGATGATCATCCCTTCGATGAGCGCATGCGGGTTGTAGCGCATGATGTCGCGGTCCTTGAACGTGCCCGGCTCGCCCTCGTCGCTGTTGCAGACGATGTACTTCTGGCCGGCGAAGTTCTTCGGCATGAAGGACCACTTGAGGCCCGTCGGGAAGCCCGCGCCGCCGCGCCCGCGCAGCGCCGACTTCTTCACCTCCGCGATCACCGCGTCGGGCGTGAGCTTGTCGTTCACGATCTTCGCGATCGCCTGGTAGCCGCCGCGCGCCTTGTAGCCCTCGAGGCCCCAGTTCGCGCCGTCGAGGCCCTTCATGATGACGGCGTCGGGCCCGTAGTCGAGCATCGTCATTTCAATTCCTC
>Ga0066789_10001269_pt1 | contig 10847 bp, 9 predicted proteins | sample OrgsoiDNA2013049_FD_70960 | JGI IMG/M metagenome (GOLD analysis project Ga0066789, IMG submission 70960) | Permafrost soil microbial communities from the Arctic, to analyse light accelerated degradation of dissolved organic matter (DOM) -... | ecosystem: Environmental > Terrestrial > Soil >...
AAATCGCGTCAAAATACCCCGGCGAATGCCGGGATCCGCCGTCAGTTTGCCCCGGTTTTATTGGATAACTGACACGTCCCAACAAAAATGCAGGCGTTTCGCGACAGAAACTAGACTAGCCGCCGCCGCCCTCACCCTGCTATCCTGCCCTGCATGACATCGCGCGACTCGGCCTCTTCAGAAATTACACCCGAAGTGCTGCTTCGCGCTTATGCCTGCGGCATCTTCCCGATGGCAGAAAGCGCCGACGATCCGACCCTGTTCTGGGTCGAACCGGAAATGCGCGGCGTGATCCCGCTCGACGGCCTTCGCATCCCCTCGCGTCTGGCGCGCACCGTGCGTTCCGACGCCTTCACCGTCACCGTCAATACGGCGTTCAAGGCGGTGATATCCGGCTGCGCCGCGCCGCAGCCGGGCCGCGACGACACCTGGATCAACAAGCGCATCCGCGATCTCTACATCGGGCTGCACCAACTCGGACATGGCCACAGCGTCGAGGTCTGGCAGAATGACGACCTTGTCGGCGGATTGTACGGGGTCAGCCTCGGCCGCGCCTTCTTCGGCGAGAGCATGTTTCATCACGTCCGCGACGCCTCCAAGGTGGCGCTGGTGCATCTGGTGGCGCGGCTGATCGCCGGCGGTTTTGTCCTGCTCGACACGCAATACGTCACCGACCATTTGCGCAGCCTCGGCGCCGTCGAGATCTCGCGCCGGCGTTATCGTGCGCTGCTCGACAAGGCGGTCGCAGGCGAAGCGGATTTTTACAAATTGCCGGTGGATCGGCCGATCAGCGGCGCGCGGGTGCTGGAAATCATCGCGCAGCAGGACTAGCCTGCGCATGCCCCGCTTGCGCGTTACCGGCCAAACGGCGGAAACAGACTGGGTTGTCGCTGCGGCGCGGGCTGCGGCTGCTCCTGCGGCGGCTGCTGGAATTGCTGCGGCGGCGGACGCTTCGGCGCCGCGCGCTTCTGGGCCGGAGGCGGCGGCGGTTTCACCGGATCGGGCTGCGCGCTCACGACCGTGGTGTCGGGGCCTTTGCAGTCGTTCAACCAGATGTCGTAGATCGGGTGCTCGACGCCATGCAGGCCGGGACTCGCCGCGAACATCCAGCCCGAAAAAATCCGCTTCACCTCGCCCTGCAGCGTGATCTCGTCGACCTCGACAAAGGCATCGGTGTTGGCGGCCTCCGTTGCCGGCCGCGTGTAACAGGCGTCGGTCTTGACGCGCAGCGCGCCGAACTGGACGGTCTCGCCGATATCCTCATCGAAGTTGATGATGCGCCCGGTGATCTTGTCGAGCCCGGAAAAGCTCGCCTTCTTGTTGACGATCTTCTGCGCCGGCGGCTCGGAAACCACCTCGTCGCCGGGCTGCAGCGTGGCCGGCGATTGCGGCACGCCCTTTTGCTGCTTCTGTCCCAGCAGCGGAGCGGCGCCCGGCGGCGCCACCGCGACGCCCTGTCCGGGTTGCGGCGCCACCGCGATACCGGGCGGCGCATTCTGCGGAATCACGGTCGTGCCGGGCGGCGGCGCCAGCGGCTGCGACGTTACGCTTCCCGGCGCGGGGACGCCCTGCCCCGGCGGCGGACGATTGGGGGTCGGCAGCAGGCGGCCCTGCGGCAGTTCCGGCACTTCCTCTTCGTCGTCGGGTTGCGGCTGATTGCCGCCGCGAGGAATATTGCCGGGCGGGCGCGGCGTGGGTTCGGAAAATATATTGCCGATCTGCGCGTGCGCAGCCGGCGCAAGCGAGATCGTGGTGGCGGCAACGAAGGCCGCGATACTCGTCAGGGCAATGGTTCGAAACATCTCGCGGCTTTTAAGGGCGAATCGGGCTCGCGACATTTTATAGACTTATCCGCCGATCGCAGGGGCCCGGTTAACACGCCGAATACGGCGGGGAAAGGGCGTTTGCCGCCTGTTCCGGCCACTGGTCAGCCCCTGCCACAGATGAAATAGTCGCCCCGATCGACATTCGCGCGCCCGGCGCGAACCAGCAGAAATCCGGAAAACAACCGGAACAGCAGAGAAACGCAACCCATGCCCGATCGAATTCGCCTGGATGGCAAGGTCGCCGTCATCACCGGGGCCGCCGGTGTCATCGGCGCCGCCACAATGCGGCTGTTGGCGGAGCGCGGCGCGCGCATTGTCGCAGTCGACCGCAAGGCGGCCGACCTGCAAAGCGCGGTCAGGGATTTGCCGGCCTCGGCGCAGGCGCTCGCGGTGCCCGCTGACGTCACCAGCGAGGACGAGGTCGCCGAATATGTCCGCGCCGCCGTCGACCAGTTCGGCGCCATCGACGTGTTCTACAACAACGCCGGCATCGAGGGCGACGTCGCGCCGATCACGAAATATTCGCTGGAAATGTTTCGCAAGGTAATCGACGTCAACGTGGTCGGTGTTTTCCTCGGGCTGAAGCATGTGCTGCCGGTGATGTTGAAACAGGACAAGGGCAGCATCATCAACACCGCATCGATTGCCGGCTTGATCGGATCGCCGCACATCGCGGTCTACAGCGCCAGCAAGCATGCGGTGATCGGGCTCACCAAGAGCGCCGCGTGGGAATGCTCCGCAACCGGGGTGCGGGTGAATTGCGTTTGCCCCGGCCTGATCGAGAGTCGCATGTTGAGCGCGATCCTTCAGGGCCGCAATCAAGGTAACGCCCCTACCCCCGACGAGAAGATCGTCGAGCGGATCCCCACGCGCCGGCTCGGGCATGCATCGGAGGTCGCCTCCATCGTGGCGTTCCTCGCCTCCGACGAAGCAAGCTATGTGTCCGGCTCCGCCTACACCGTCGACGGCGGACGAACCGCGGCTTAGGTTTTCGTCATTCGCGGCCCAGGTCGTTATTCCCGGATGGTCCGAAGGATCAGATCCGGAATCACACGTGCCCAAAGCGAGGCGAGAAGTTTTTCGCGCCGCCGACGGACGAAATCCGCACATTGTCGTGGGCTCCGCACAGGCGTATTCTTAAGCCAAACCGAAATCGCCGGCATCGTGAGGCGACACACGGCCGGCGCGACCGGCGATGGCGCCCCTCGTTTCAGAATAGCGGAATTCAGTGCGTGATGGGAGATTGAAATGGATGATCGAACCGTGCGGATGGCGCTGGAGCGCCATTGGGATGCTTCGGACGCGAACGATTTCAATGTCGAGCACGAAATCTACCGCGAGGACGCTGTGCTTGATTATCCGCAATCGGGCGAGCGGATCCACGGCCGGCACAACATTCAAGAGAGCCGATTCGTGCAGCCAAACAAGAAGCGCTTTACAGTCCGGCGAATTGTCGGCAGCGGCGATCTCTGGGTCACTGAATTCATACTTAGCTATGACGGCATACCATCTTACGCGGTGAGCATCATGGAATTCCGCGAAGGACTGGTAGCCAACGAAACCCAATATTTCGCCGATCGGTTTGACCCTGCACCCTCGCGTGCGCATCTTGTTGAGCGAGTGGACGAAATCACCTGATTCCAAATACATCGCCGAGCAGAACCCGGATCGGCGTTGATGCAGATGAGATTTCACCAGGGCTTGTCCCCCTGTCTTCGACGACTGCTGGGCATAGCGGACTCCGGCAGCCGTACGCCCGGCAGATTTATGTGTTCACGCGCGGCGCCAATACCCCAGATTCATGTTGTCATCCCGCTTGCAAGGCTGGCGGCGACCTTGCCATTCAACGGCGCGTCGGGCAGCGTCGCCCTTGCAAATCATGATCTGCGGAAACGTCGTGCGCACCAACTATTGCGCCGCTTGATGAGAAAATGAATGGAAACGTCCGCCTCGATCGAAATAGCAAAACACACGCTGTTGTCGTGCGGGCTGATTCTCGCGATCGGCACGATCGCCGGCCTGCTGGCGCAGAAGATCAGGATTCCCGATGTCGCGGTGTTTCTCATCACAGGCATCGCGATCGGCCCGCAGGCGCTGGGGCTCGTGCACATCAGAGCGGATTCGGCGCTGAACCAGATCATCCTGCTGTTCGGCGCCAGCTACATTCTTTTCGACGGCGGCGCGTCGCTGCGCTTTGACGTCTTGAAGCAGGTCTGGATCACCATTGTCGTGATCGCGACCGTCGGCGTCATCATCACCGCTGGCATCACCGGCATCGCCGCGCATTACATTCTTGGCGTCCCCCTGATCGTGGCGCTGCTGCTCGGCGCCACCCTGGCCTCGACCGACCCGGCGACGCTGGTGCCGATTTTCCGCCAGGTCCGGATTCGCGACCGGGTGGCGCAAACCGTGATGAGCGAATCCGCGTTCAACGACGCCATGGGTGCGATCATCACCTTCGGCGTGCTGGCGGTAGCGATGGGAAGCGGCGAGTTCTCGTTGGCCTCCTCCCTGTTCGACCTGCTCAAGCAATCCGTCATCGGCATCGTCGCCGGTATCGCGCTCGGCTACGTGGCCGCGTTCCTCATCGCCCATGAGAAATGGGCCTTTCTGGCGGAATACGCGCCGGTCGTGACGCTGGTCGCCGTGATCGGCGCCTATTTCGCCGCCGATGGCATGCAGGCCAGCGGCTTCATGGCGGTGTTCGTGTTCGGCATCGTGCTCGGCAACAAGGAGGCGTTCGGCTTCAAGATGGAGCCTGGCGAGGCGCAGAAGCTCGACGAATATGTACTGACCACGGCGTTCATCATGCGCCTGTTCATCTTCATCCTGCTCGGAGCGCAGGTCGATTTTGCCTTGATGAGCAAATACTGGCTCGGCGGCGTCGCCATCGTCACCGTGCTGATGCTGGTGGCGCGGCCGGCGACGGTGTTCCTGTGCGCGCTGCCGGATCGGCGCGCGCGCTGGAGTTTTGCCGAGATGCTGTTCATGTGCTGGACCCGCGAGACCGGCGTCATTCCGGCGGCGCTGGCCGGCCTGCTGCTCGGCATGAAGGCGCCCGGCGCGCAGATGATCGCCTCCGTCACCTTCATCGCCATTCTGATGACGATTTTGATCCAGGCGCCATCAACCGAATGGCTCGGCCGCAGACTCGGGCTCTTGCAGACGGACGCCCGGTCGTAGCTGTCTGCGGCCGGTACCGATCGAGGAATAACAAATCCGAAGCAATGGGCTCGCCGCCGGTCGCCGGTTGGCGCTTTTCAAACCTGAGCGATCAAGCTGACGATGGCTGCCGGTCAGGGTAAAAGCCCCCGCCTGCGCCATCGTGGTTTGCTGAGCTGAATGTGACATCCGTAACATTTATCCCAGCATTGAAATGGTGTCGTAGCACGCGCTATCCATCGTCAGGGCGGAGCCGTGCGCAAAGCGCGGGGTCTCACCGGCATAGGAGTTACGCGCATGAGGCAACAACTGACGCAAAAGTCGGACCAGGGACAACCCTTCGATGTAAAGGGAGCCGAAATGGCCGACTCCATCAATAACGGTGCCGTTCGCACCTTGTCCGATCTGCCATCGCCACGTGGGCTCCCGTTACTTGGCAATGCGCTCCAGCTGGATCCGTCGCGAATGCATCTCATTCTCGAGAAATGGGCCGAAGAACTCGGCTCTGTGTTCACGATTGGATTGGGTCCCAAGCGGATTTTCGTTTGCTCGGATCCCGACCTGCTGCAGACGGCGTTGCGCGAGCGCCCGGATCGCTACCGACGCTTTGCGCCCGTCGAGTCGGTCATCAAGGAGATGAAGGCCAACGGAGTTTTCTCGGTGGAAGGCGAAGCCTGGCGTCCGCAACGTCGACTGGTCATGCAAGCGCTGGCGTCGAAACATTTCAGCGCTTTTTTCCCTGTCCTGAAGGATATCACCGAGCGTTTGCGCAAGAAGTGGGAACATTCGGCAAGAGCCGGTCAGGTTGTGGACATGACCAAGGACCTGGTCCGATTTACCGTGGACGCAACCACTGCGTTGGCTTTTGGTCAAGACCCGAACACGATCGAGGAATCCGGCAACGTGATCCAGGAGCACCTCGCGGAAATATTTCCGATGATCATGAAGCGCATCAATGCGCCGATGCCGTTGTGGCGCTACTTCAAATTACCAAGCGATCGGAAATTCGACCGCTCGCTGCTTGCCGTACATAACCATGTCGAGCAGCTGATCGAGCGCTCAAGAAAGCGCATGCGTGATCAACCGAGCGATACCCCCGTAATTTGCTGGAAGCCATGCTGGCCAGTGCAAATCTGCCGGATTCCGGTATTACCGATGAGGTTATCATGGCCAATGTCTTGACCTTGCTATTGGCCGGCGAGGACACCACGGCGCACTCGCTGGCATGGGCCATGTATTTTATCTGCCAGGACAAGTATCTTCAGGCGAAGCTGCATGTGACCTCCGCTGATGCATTCGGATCGTCGCCGTTATGCCCCACATTCGAAGACGTCAAGAAGCTTGATTTGTTTGAATTTTGTTACGCAGGAGGCGTCTCGCTTCAAGCCGGTCGTGCCTCTTATGTATCTGGAACCGATCGTGGACGTGGTTCTGGGCGACGTGTCGTTGCCATCGGGAACGCCACTGTTTTTCATGTTGCGGCCTTCCATGTTGGACAGCAAGCGCTTTGGTCGAGCCGACGAATTTTTGCCGGAGCGCTGGTCCAGCGGGCACTCGGATGTGCAACCACATGACGCCAAGGCTTATGCCCAATTTGGCGCCGGTCCGCGTGTTTGCCCAGGTCGCTATCTCGCCGGGGTCGAGATGCGTCTCGTATTGTCGATGCTTTCTCGCAATTTTGCCGTGGAGTTGGCAACCAGCCCCGGATCCGTCAAGGAAATTGCTGCTTTCACCATGATGCCGAATGCGATGCCGGTACGCCTTAAATCATTGCACTGAAGAAGCGGCTTGCCAAACGAATAGCCACGCACTGCCGCAAGCCGGCATCGTCGCGGCTCCGCTTGTGAACCGAGACGGTCGTCGAAAAAGCTGGGCTAAAACAGATCGAGGCGCCCCGACATCTCAGGATGGCGCGTTGCCCGACCGGAATACATGCATTCCGAACTCGATCGGTTAGATCGATTCCAATCGATCTGCTCTTCTCCCGCCGGAATATTGCTTTAAGGATTCGGTTTGCCTCGTTGAGATCTTCATGGCTGGGGACGACAATGAGTTATTCCGAGTTTCCGTATGGCGCTTCTGCTCTTCTTGCGACGACTTCATTGACCGCAAAACCTGATGGCCGTCCGCGCGACCGCCGCCGAAATGAGTCGGTTCGACGAAGTACCGTCACGATGATAACGCAGGGGATCGCGGCGAGCCTGTTCTGCCTTGCAAATCCCGCCGGTGCTTCGGCGCAGGATAGTCCCGCGAGGGAAGGAGCAGCGCTGCCGCCGGTCGTGATCGAAAGTCCGAATGTGAGGCCGAAGCGCGTAGCCGCGAAGCATCCACCCTCGACGCGGGCCGTTTCAACGCGCGGCGGCGACCGCGCCGGCCCGGCCGGGCAGCAGGCGCCTGTGACCGGCGCTGGCGCTCCCACTCCCGCCCAGGCGGCGCTGGACCGGAAGATGCAAGGGTTCGATCAGTCGCGCGATCACATGCTGCCGAAGCTGGGCGCGACATCCTACACGATCGATCGGGCCGCGATCGAAACCATGCCGCAAGGCGACAACACGCCGGTCGACAAACTGGTTCTGCAATTGCCCGGCGTCAATTACGATTCTGCCGCCTCCAATCCCAATTTCCATGTCCGTGGCGAGTATGCGAACGTCCAGACCCGGATCAATGGACTTGTGCTTCCGGAAGGTGTTTCGGGTCTGGGCCCGGTCATCGACACCAACTTTATCGGACGCCTGTCATTGCTGACGGGCACACTGCCCGCCCAATACGGGCTTCGCACCGCCGGCGTGCTCGACATCAGCAGCCGGGCATTTTCCACGCCCGGCGGCAGTGTCAGCATCTATGGCGGCAGCCAGGGCACCGTCACGCCAAGCTTCGACTACGGCGGCAGCGCCGGCGATACCCAGTATTTTTTCTCCGGCCGCGGCAACTGGAACAACCTCGGAATCGAAAATCCGACTTCGTCGATCAATGCCATTCACGATCACACCGATCAGGGCAAGTTCTTCGCCTACGTGTCGACGCTGCTCAACGAATCAACGCGCCTGAGCGTGATTTCGGGCGCCTCCTACAGCGCATTCCAGATCCCCAACAATCCGAACCAGACGCCGCTTGGCGACTTCGGACCGCTTACCGCCAACTCATCGACACTGAATGAAAAAGAGGTTGACCAGTTCTACTACAATATCGCCGCGGTTCAGACCAAAGGCGATGTCATCGACACCCAGTTTTCGGTATTCTCCCGCTACGCCCAGGTGCATTTCATTCCCGACATCTTTGGCGACCTCGTGTTCAACGACGTTGCATCGGATGTCACCCGCACAAGCCAGATGTATGGCACCCAGTTCGACGCGTCCTACGAGGTGAACCGCGCCCACACCTTGCGCGCGGGCTTGATGGTGACCGCGGAGAAAACCAGCGTCGCCAATATCGCAACGGTGCTTCCCGTCGATCCGGACAGCTGGGCGATTTCGCCCACTCCCATTACCGTCAACGACACCAATTCCCTGGTCGGCTGGAACCTCGGCGCCTACGTGCAGGACGAGTGGAGACTTACCAATCAGCTCACGCTCAATTATGGGGTTCGCTTCGATCAGCTCTATCAGTTTGTTGCCGCCAACCAGTTCAGCCCGCGCGCAGCCCTCGTCTACAAGCCGTTCGACGGCACCGCCTTCCACGCCGGCTACGCCCGATATTTTACGCCGCCGATGCAGGCGCAGGCGACCCAGTCCAACCTCGCGCTGTTCAACAACACGACGGCCCAGCCGGAGGTCCCGTTCAACGATCCGGTCAAGCCGGAGCGGTCGCACTATTTCGACATCGGCGTCGATCAGAAGGTGCTTCCCGGCCTCACCGTCGGTTTCGACGCTTACTACAAGATAGTCGCCGATTTGATCGACGATGGCCAATTCGGCCAGGCAGTCGTTCTAACCCAGTTCAATTGGGCGCGTGGTTACAGCGAGGCGTGGAGGCCAAAATAAAATACCAGAACGGCAACTTCAGCGCCTATGCCAACTTTGCCTTCAACATCACCAGGGCGACCGATCCGGTCTCGAACCAGTATCTGCTCGATCCCGATGAGTATGCCTTTCTGCTGACCAATTATCACTACACCGACGATATGCAGATGCTGACGGGATCGGCGGGTGCGGCCTACCGCTGGAACCAGACGGTATTTTCCGTCAATATGAAATATGGCAGCGGCCTGCCGACCGGGTTCGCCAATTCTTCGTTCAACGAGCCTTACGTCACCGCCAATCTCGGAGTTGCACACGAACTTCAGGGATTGCCCGGCGCCAAGCCGCTGACGGTGCGGTTCGACGTCGTCAACGTCTTCGACAAGGTCTACGCGATCCGCGACGGCGAAGGCATCGGCGTATTCGCGCCGCAATTCGGCGCACGCCGCGGCTACTACGCAGGCATCTCGCAGAAATTCTGAAGGCGCGATCCGATCGGGACGCGCGCGCCTGCGCGCTCAGCTCCTCAGGGGCGCTGCGACAAGCAACGGCAGCCGTATTCTGAAGACGGTCCCACTTTCTTTCGCCGTGGATACGACGATGGTGCCGCCAATCTGACGCACGAAGATCGCCACGTAGTCGGAACCATGTTTCTCGGAAATCCGCGCAAGGTATTTATCCTTCATGCCCACGCCGTCGTCCGCAACGGTCAATTCGATTTCGTCGCCAACCCTTTCGACGCTCAACAGGATGCGCCCTCTCCCGTGCGGAAAAGCGTGCTTGATGGCATTGGTGGTCAACTCGTTGACCAGAAGACCGAACGGTACGGCGCGAACCGGGTCGATTTCCAGCGCCTCGGCCTCGACCTCGATTCTAACGCCGGACGTGCTTCCGAGCAGGCTCTCCGACATGGTCCTGGCGATTTCCCGCAGATATGTATCCAAAGCGATGGTCTGACCGTAGCCGGCCTGTGATATCAGGTCGTAAAGCTCGGCAATGGCGCCGATGCGGGCCTGCATGACCCGATAACCTTCAAGGCACGGAGCTGCCGCCGATTTGGCTTCCAGCGAGATCAAGGAGACGATGATCTGCAGGTTATTCTTGATCCGGTGGGCAAGCTCGTTGGTCAGCATCAGCGCGTCGCGCTCGCGCAGTTCGCGCTCGCCGATTTCCGCGTGCAGCTGGATGTTCAGGGAGGCGACGTCGGCGGTGACTTCATGCAGGCGCAGCGAACCCAGCATCAGCGCCTCGTTCATCGCCAGCGTCCTTTCATGGAGCGGCGCGGTCTCGACCGCCTGAATCACGATTCCCATCACGCGTTTTTTCGCCGTCACCGGCCACATCGCATAGCAGAAGAGCATCGGATCGGCGTCGGAAGAACTCAGCTTGGTGTAGGTTTCCGGTTGTCCGGTGCGATTGATCCGGTCCAGCAGCACCAGGCAATCGTCGGTTTCCGGCAGCATGGCGCAGAACGGTGCCCCCACCAGTTCGCCGCTGGTCTTGCCGGTCAGCCGGCAAAACGAGGAATTGACGTAGCGCCATGCTACATGCTCGCCTTCGGCTCCGGTGCAGCCTCGTTTTCCTGCGCCCTGCGCGGACCGGTCCGGTGGGGTATTCCCGTGCTCATCTCGGCGTAGTCGGTGCGCCGCGGATGGATAACGACCACGCCCTTGTCGGTAATGACATATTCACGAATGTCCTTGCTGTGATTGCCGCCGCGCATCTTGATGACGACCATCATCTTGCGAAGCTGGCCGTCGATTTCCACGTAACGCAATCGGACAATGTCATCGGTCAGAAACGAAATCGCGTAGTGACTGAACTGAAGCGAGGTAAAATTGTCCTCGACTTCGACGGTGCTGAGAATCGTGATCCCGGCTCCGGTCAACGCACCGATCATCCG
>Ga0066789_10001270_pt1 | contig 10845 bp, 10 predicted proteins | sample OrgsoiDNA2013049_FD_70960 | JGI IMG/M metagenome (GOLD analysis project Ga0066789, IMG submission 70960) | Permafrost soil microbial communities from the Arctic, to analyse light accelerated degradation of dissolved organic matter (DOM) -... | ecosystem: Environmental > Terrestrial > Soil >...
CATCCACCGCCACCTCATCGTCCCGCCGACAAATCATTCGGTAGACATTCGACTGCGCCAGGGGATTCGTCGTCAATTCTCCGCTCTTACCGCGAACGCTCCGGAAAAGGTATCCCTTATGGTCGCCGGCAATACCCGCCGCCTGGATGTATGCATGCAAATACGCCTCCAGATTGTGATTGCACGGCATCTCATGCCGCCCCCTGCGGCGCACACCAATCGGCAAACTCACGCACCGCATGCAGGTACGCCCGCCGCGTATTGAAGTTCCGAATGTTCGCCGTGAAGTACTCGATGAACCGCTTCGCTGCCGCGAGATTGGGCGCATACAACGCCGGCACCTTCGCACGCGCCACGGCCGTGTGGCGTTGGCGGAGAGAGCCGTTCATGACAAGGTACCCACGGGTGCCGACCTTCAGGCCCAGCTCGAGTCGGGCAGAGCAAGAACAGCGGCCGGTGTCATGATCGTCGTGGTCCGAAATGGTGCGAGATCTAAGAGGTCCTTGTCGCCGGTTACCAGCAGCGTCGCCACGCCATCGACGGCCAGCTCGAGAAACTTGTTGTCCTTGGGATCACGGCATGCCCGGATCGTGGTGGTGACAGGAACCCATTCGGCGACGCGTGCGAAGAGCCGAAAGAATTCCTGACGATCGTCGAGACTCACATAGGGATCGAACTTAGGCTTTGCCAGTGTTTGCGCAAGTTCGGCCATCGTGTCCTCGGACACCAAGGGCGGCGCTCGATCCAAAACAAGACGTACGGCTCGACCCGCAACCGAGCCGGGAATCAGCAACCGGCTAATGAGCACATTGGTATCGAGGATGACTCGCGCACTAGTCATCGGTGCGTAGTAGCGCACCGAGCTTGCGCTCAGTGAGACCGCGCTCAGCGGCCTCCTGGCCCACCCGATCGCAGAACTCTTGGAAATCCGCGACGGCCAGTCCGCGCAATCGCGCATATTCCTGGGGCGAGATGACGACCGCCTGATCGCGGGACTGGCGGCGGATCACCACCGGGCCGCGCTGCACATCGTCCAATAGAGCGGCGAAATTCTGTTTTGCGTCGGTCGCGGACATGAAGCGCATGTTGAAACTCCTTCTAAGAGGTCCCATTATAGACAAATCGTACATTTTATCTATATCGATCATATTGTATGTTTCTTCAGTGACAATTTCACCAAACAGAGGCCTAAATGAGCAATTTGGGTGGCTGGTGTTGTGGGCACGCTGTCGAAACATCAGTAAATATCGGGTATGATAAAGGGCTTTACCATACGCTGACCTCGGGTATATTTTAATGGCTCTTCGTGAAATCTAGTGGGTAAAAATTGCTCATTTTTCGATCAAAGCGCCGGAAGCGTGCAGGTGAGAACCTTGAGTTTCAGGTATTCCTCGTCATGCAGACCGTAGGCGCGACGCTGGATCACACGGATCTTATTGTTCAAGCCTTCGACGAAGCCAAGGGCGACGAGATCGGGCGTTGGTAGCAAAAGGCGGCGCGGTCAATGATATGTTTCCGATCCGCCGGCATCATGCCAGAGGCGCTAAACTCGTGTGGCCCAAGGACGAGTGAGCTACTAACGACGGTCACGTAAGTCTTGCATCATGCGCGTCGCCCTCGTGTCGTTTTCGGGGCAACGCCACATCGGCGACACCAACATGGTCCGGTGACAGAGCCTAAAACACAGCCTGAAGGAGCGCATGAAAGCCGTGAGTTACGTGCGGCCTGTTAGCAGGGGTGCTGATAGGACCGATTGAATTAGCGGTTTGCTGCGTCCCATTTGGCTTGGGCTTTTTTCAGTTCTCTTTCGATTGCGGCGGAACTTGGTTTCGGTTTGGACCTTGAACCCCGAACGTATGCCCGAAAAGGTCGCCCGTCATAGTCGCAAGTAAACTCGACCTTCGAATCAAATGTTGTACGCAAACACAAAATTCTAATGAACGCGGCAAGCCCTCTGGCGACTCCCTTGAGAGTGGTTGGCGGCAAAGCGTTCGTTTGTCTTCGCATCGCAGGACTTTGGTCCGCGGAGCGGAATTAAGCAATATGCCGGATGTGACGCGCGTCGTAGTTCTCCGCTTTGTACTGGAGATACAAGAATGTGTAACAAAAGCTACTTAAACGGGTAGCGCCGGGAATCCGTCGGCTTTAAGCGCGGCGCGAGGAAGCAGAATCGCGGATAAAAGGACCTGTGTTGCATGAAACGCTATTCGGGCAAGGTCCTGAGGGGGTTGAGTAGCTCGGAGCGCGGCTGTAGATTTGCCGTGCGTAAATGATGCACGGCGAGCCGACTTGTGTCAGTCACCAAAAACAGTCCCGCATTCGCGCTATGAGTTCCTCTTGTGCCACAGCGCACCTAAGCCCGAGATCTGGCGGCGTGAGCACCAATTTATTCATGTCATCCGCAGGCCAACCCAATCCGTCGTCGTCTACGGCTAGCCAGCGCGTTGGCTTGCGCCGTTTGACGTCCGATATTATCTGAGAGTAGCGCGACCATCGCGCCATGCGCCAGATGTTTGGATTGTTGGCGTCAAACGTAGTCCCGATCACTCATGTTGCGCAGGTTCCGGTTCAGAGCAAGCAAACAGGGCTTGGGACGCAGGCCAGACTCCCAGGCCCCGTCGTTGGCGTTGTTGGCACGATAGCCGGACCGCCCACCGTGCCTCGCGATCTCCCGGCTCACCGTCGATGCGGCTCGACCAATACGGTCGGCGATCGAGCGGCAGGATTCACCGCAGGCGATTCCCCGGGAGATGTCCTCTCGTTCGACCAATGTCAGCGCCAGGATCGCTCGCGTGCGCACGCTCGGCACGATACCGCCGCGCTGTGCGAGCAGGTTGCGAATCGACCCGTGATCGATTTCCATCCCGCTCGGTGCCAGCGGATCATTCTGGAGTTTCAGAGAGGCCTCGCCTAAATGTACAGAAGCGACTACCAATTATAATCGACTGACAATGCAAGCACGCGCTGAGTGCGTCGCTCCACTAACGGGCTACGCGACGCGGTTCCCCGGATCTGATTGATTGCGGTGTCAAGGTTCAAAAGCCAGTGCTGCGTTAAGAACTTGCTCGCACTGAACCCGACCCCGGCGGCGCTAGTACCGTCACGCTGTATCTCGTATACCGGATGCCCCGATAACGACGATTGCTCCGGTGTCACGCCGTACAGAGTTTGCAGGTAGTGATGCGTCGCGAGGGTTATGGAGGGCCCGGCAAACATGACGAGGGTTCGCGAGCTCCCGGGGAGCGGAAAATACAGTGACGCGTCGCCGATTGCTCCTTGCGCGCCGCCCGCAAACTGGCGGGCACTCGCGCGCAGGATCATCGGAAAGCTTTTCGACAGCACCCAAGATCCAAAGAGTTTGCCGACCGGTGCAGCACCGATGTTGCCCATTCCATGTAGATTGCTGAGGTCGTCCTTCTCTTTGCGCCCGAAATCGTAGGTCACCCCGACCCCTACCTGGTAATGGTCACCACGAAGAAAGTTGTACCCGATGCCCTCGCCTGTGCTGACAAAGGCGATGTCTCGAAAATGAATATTGATGACCGGCCCACCCTGCACCCGATAGGCATGCGAGCCGTCATAGACTGGTTGAAAGTCGGACGCGAGCCCAAGCAAAACACGCACTCGAGGCAGATCCGGCTCGAAAAGCCGGGCCAGGATGATGCCACCTGAGTATTGCCATTCCTGCAATGGCGACGGGGTTTGGGCTTCGGCGGTCTGTACCCTGCTCACGAACAGAATCGCGACCAGACTAAATAGCCTAATCGCAAGGAAGTGGATTCTCATAGGGGGATATGTTTAGGCGAAACGTTGCGATGAAGGATTTACTGTGCACGTAGCGCGCGACGCCCGTCTGTACGATGCCGCACTTAGATCAGGGTAAATTACAGACGTATGATCATCTGGGCGACTTTCCCCGACCCAACCCCGTTCGGTGGATATGCCACCGATTGGGTCTGAGCGATTGTCCGAGTAGAGATAAGTCGGCTTCGAATACCGTCGGAGCCGGCGGTCGCATTAATGACCGTCAGCGGGAAAGTCCTGTATTTACATCAATCTTACCTTGGGCCCGTGTGTTACGAACAAAGTCATCACAGGAGAGTAACCGGCATGCCTTGGCACAAGCCCAGGTGCACCAGGATCTTCTCGATCACCGCGCCGTCTTCAATGCTCGCGATCACCCTAGACGCGATTCATTCCGCGGTCGGCACTTCGCGCCAGTTCAACAGCCGTGTCGCGACCGTGCTCGACAGATTCGCGCCGACCTGCGAGACCGATCCCGACGTCGTACCGGCGATCAACTCTGGACTTCCGTTGTTGCTGATGAACTTGAGGTTGGTGACGGAGGTCGTGAAGGAGATGTAGGGCGCCGGGGTAGTCGATCCGGTTGTCGTGGAATTCAGCACCGACGTTCCGGTGGCGTAATTGACCGCATACACTTCGCTCGTACCCGCGGGGCTGCAGGCATTGGTCGAGGTCATCAAGGCCGAAAAGGCGACGATGCCGTTGTACGCCACCGGGTTTGTGACCACGCGCCAGCCGGTGCCCAGGTCGGAATACCAGCCGTTCGACGTCGCCGGTATGGTGACGCCCGCCGTCACGTCCGTGACTTGCGTCAGAGTGGCCCGAGTGATGGGCGTGGTCACGGTTTTGAAGCCGCCGGCGGTCCCATCGATGATGGCGTAGAAGGATTGCATCGCGGTGGAACTGACGTCCACGGTGGACAGCAATTGACCGGTGCCCACCATGACATAGCGCTCGCGCGTGGTGGCATGGATCTCGATCAGCGGCGCGGACGTGACGGGCTGGGCGTTGCCGGACGCGTCCGTCAGCGAAGCGATCTGTGTCGGCGCGGGGTAAGTGGTGGGCGTCCCCGTCAGATCAAAGCGCCAGAGCTGCCCGTTGAGGTCGCCCACGTAGATGGAATCGGCCGTGTAGTCGGTGTAGTCCTGTACATATGCCGCCGCCTGCGTGAGGCCGCTGGAGGCGCTGGGCGTCTTGATTTTTTGCAGCAAGGCGCCGTTGGTGGGATTGACGAGATAGAGGTACCCATAGCCGTCGCTGTTGTCGTAGCCGGACGTCAGCGCTACGACCCAGCCGTACTTGGCCGTCTTGACGACGATGGGAGCACCAAAGCTGTAACCCATGGTGCTGTCGGTGAATTCCCATAGCACGTCGCCGGCAACCGCGGTCTCGCTGGTCATGCCGGCCGGGTTGGTCACATCGATGGCGTAGAAGCTCTGGCCGCCCTTGCCCAAACCGCCGATCAACAGCGTGTGCCAGTTCGGACTGCCGGACGTGTTGCCGTTGGTGTGGTTCAGATCGATATCAAAAGACACGGGGGTCGCATCGACGTAGTAGTGATGGGTGTAGTTGGGATTGCCGAGCTGCGCCAGACCATTGACCTGCGGCGTCGCAGTCGGCCCCTGAAACAGGGCGCTCGGGACGTAGGCGAATTGCTCCGTGCCCGACGAACCGACAAAGCCGTGCAGCATGCCGTCGTTGGCGGCAGCGTAGACCATGGTCGGTCGAGCGCTCCACGTGCTCTTGAACGCGGCGTAACCGGCGTTGTTGGCGTCTGAAAAAGACATGCTCGGCGTGGCCACCGGCGTCAAGTTCGCATCGACGATGTCGCCCAACAGCAAGGTGCGGGCGCGCAGCGATTTGGTGCTTCCCGAGACGGTCGATCCCACTTCATTGGTGCGATCGCCGCGCAGGTAGTTGAGGTACTGGGTGCTGGTGGTGGAGGACGAATAGCTGCTGGGCACGAGCGCGGCTAGCTGCGTCGAGGTGAGATTGGCGACCTCGAACGGCACGCCGGCACTGCCGCTCCAGGTCGCGACATTGCGAGCGGTCTGCCAGCCCGTGCCGGCCAGCTGATTCTGCAGCGTGGTGCTGCTCACCCAAAGCTGCGCTTCCGACGGCGTTCCGTTGGAGGCCAGCGTGAGCGTGCTGGCAGTGATCACGCTGGTCCAGCTGCTCGAGTCGTACTGCGAGGCGAATGAGGTCTCCCCCGAGGAGGCCACGATCGGATTCGAGAGCGAAAAGGACGTGGTATAGGCCTTGATGGCGTTCGCGATGTTCGAGAAGGCCGACGTCAATGAGGTCACCATCTGGCTCGCATTGCCTGCCTCGAAGTAGTTGTCAGGCTGGTTCTGCGTGTGACCACCGTTCATGACGATGGTGTTGCCGGTGGTGTCCCACAAACCCGTGGCCAACGGCGTGGTCGTGTTGGAAATACTGTAGCCGGACGGAACGTTGAATCCGCCATACTTGGCTGCCAGGTAATAGGGGTTCAGGTTTTCCACCTCTTGGTATTCCATGACGTCCATCCAATAGGTGGAAATCGTCTGAGTACCTGTGAGGTCGGGACGGATGTCGATGACGTGGGCGCCATACGCCAAGCCGGCAATGTAGTACGTGGCGCCCGAATCGAACGGCCACCACGGCGTGGGTGTGATGCCTTCGAGCGTTTGCAGGTTGGTCGTCCAGGTGGCCGCTTGGTTGAGCGTGTCCGCCGCCACCGCCGAAGGCATGGCGCGGCTTCCCGTGGCGGCGCTGCCGCCCACGTTGTAGTCGTACCACGTGTGGTCGTCGCCGATGCCGAGGATGAAGTTCTTCTGGCAGCTATAGGCGATCGGATCGGTCCAGGTGCTCACGGCCGGGAAGCCGTCCAGCTGGGCACTTGTCGCGCCGCCGCTCCATAGGGACACGTTGCCCAAATTCTCGTAGTAGCGCAGGGCGGCGTAGTAAAGCTCGCTGACGTTGTCGTACGTCATGTAGCTCTGGCCGTACTCGCCGAACTTGTTGAGATAGTTCATCACGCCGCTCTGCGACACGCCGCTCGCGCTCGCCGTGACCGTGTCGGGATTGCTGCTCATGATGCCTGTGGTCGCATCCCACTCGGGCCGCGTGTTGGTGACCACCGTCGAGGAGAGCGGCTGCGGGTATGTGGGGCCGATGAAGCCCATCGGCTCGCGCAGGACGCCGCCCTGATCGGTGCTGCCCAGCCCATTGAGGTAGGAGAGGGCGGAGAAACGAATCTTGTTGGAGTACTGCTGCATCAGACCCTGCGGCTTGTAGGTGCTATACGTCGTAATACCGTTGCTTCCGGTGGTGGCAGTTCCGTAGCCGACGCAGTTGCTCTCGAGGCCGCTGGTGCCGAGGATGCTCGTGTCGCACACGCTCACGCGGACGTAGATCCGGTAGACGGCGGTGTTGGAGCTCGTATTGGCGGTGGAGACGCTCGACAGGTCGCTCACCGAGCTGCTCGACGCCGAGTTGGTGTACCCGCTGCCGGCCGAGAACACCATCATGTTGCCGTTCGACCAGATGGCCGAATTGAAGGCACCCCAGTTGCTGAACGGCGTGACAGCCGAAATCAACGAGGTCGACAGATTGTGGCCCGTGGCCCGACCGGTTCCCCGATACGGAAAGTTCGAAATGGAGCCCTCATTGGCACCCCACGCCTTCTCGAGGATGGTTTGGGTCGTCGTGTCGACGCTGCGGTAGCCGCCGGTCAGGGCCCAACGGAACGGGTCGATGGTCTGCATCGTCGCCCAGTTCATGAAGTTGCCGCTCCATAGGCCCGAACAGGTGTGACCGTACGTGCCGGTCGCGAAGGCCTTGGGCTGGAAGTAGCTGCTGGACGGCGTGGTGGAGTTGTAGTTATAGAGATAGCACTTCACGGGATCGAAGTAGCCGAGGTACGTGCTGGCATCGGCGTAGTTGTTGAGGTTGGCCACGCTGATGGCAGTCGGGAACTCGACCGACAGCGTCAGCGCCAAATTGCCGGGTACGTCTGCGCTCGCAAAGATCGGCTGGTCGGCCAGCGTGACGGTGGTCGTGGCAGAGATCGCCTGCCCGGACAGGCCGAGCATGGCCGCGAGAACGGCTGCGCCCGCAAGCTGGAGAGCCTTCGGGCAAAAGTATGAGTCAATGAAACGGCTCATGGGAGTCCTCACCTTGTCAGTCGGGCTTGGTGAACGTGGTTTGCAGGAACACTTGGGTGCTGCGCGGACCGGTTATGCGCGCGCTCAGGCGGTAGACGGTCGCCGTGGGCGGCGGGACCCCGGGGGTGGTGTTGGCCGTGCCGCCGGTGGGCGCGGCAGACGACTGCACACACTGAGCGCCGGTGGAGGGGCCCAAGGCGTTGCACAGCCGGTCGATCACATAGCGGATCGTGACGTCCCCGGTGGCACCCGTGAGGTCTGCGCCCGTTGCTACGGCGGCGAACGCGGTGTTGTCGAGCAATGCGCTCGGCACACCCTGTGCATTGCTGGCGAGCATCGTGGCCGAGTAGTTGAGGGCGGGGACACTGGCCGCGTCCGTGGTCGAGATCGAAAGCGCGCCGCCGGATTTGAATTCGGTGATCACGGTGGACACCGCCTGTTCGCCTTGATTCACCAGGTCGCGCCGGAAGGCCAAATTGCCGGCGCTGAACAGCGACGTGTTCATCGAGCGCATCAAGGCAACCGCGCCGATCGTCAGGATCAAGAGGATGATCAGCGTGAAGATCAGCACGACGCCGCGTTGGCGTGACGGTGGACGGTGCAAGGCGTGAATCATCAGGCACCCGCCAACAGCAGCATGTTGCGCAAGGGGACGGTGAATTCGAACACCCGGTAGCGGTAGTGTCGGTCGGGCAGAGTCACGGTCCGAGAGAGCGAGGCGGCTGCCGCATTCGTATAGCCGCTGAAGATCGCGAGCGTCGCCGGCGACACGATGTTCTTGTCGTAATATTCACCGCGCACCACCAGCGCGATCCGCACGGCGATGATCGTTTCCATGGTGGCCGGCGTGGTCATCACGGTGTTGATGTCGTAACCGGCCGCGCCCGGGTCCGCCCAGGTGCCTATCACGCCCGGCGTGGTGGTGCCTTCGATCCCGTAGATGGCGTTCATCTGGATCACCCCATCCGCGATGGCCTGCGACGTGTCGGTCCCCGTGCCCCCCACCTTCAGCTGGTTCTGCAGCAGGTCGTAGCTGTAGAGCGTGTCGTTGGTGCCGACGCCGAACATCTGGAACTGGACGTTGTCGGCCTGGGCGTTGCCGATGGGCGTGACGTAGCTCGCCGTGCTGGCGGCCAGCGTCGACAGCGTCGTCGTCCCGCCCGCAGTGTAATAGGGGTAGGTATTGCTGAGCGTCAGCGTGGGCGAGCTGATGCTGGAGACTTCCTCGAGAAGACAGTCCGTCGTGCCGCTCTGGCTCACGAGTGCCAAGTCGTACTGGTAAAAGCCCACAGTGCTTTCCAAAATCAGCGAGGTGGATCCGCCGATGCCGTTGATCGCGCGCGACACGCCGCCGGCCGCGCCCGAACCGCCCATGACGACCAGCACATCCGACGTGGTGTTGTCCGACTGATTTTTGCCGATGAGCAGGGGTGCGACGCGCAGGGTCGACGTCGCGCCACCCAGAAACGCCGTGGCGAACGGCGCGGGAAAGGCCGTTGCGCGCGGCAGGAACGAGCCTGCATTGAGCCGGCAGCCCAAGACGCCGACGTCGGACGGGAAAGCGGACTCGGCGATGGCGGAGCCGGCGCCGCGCAGAGCGCGGTCGAGGGCGTAGAACGCGTAGGCGCCGGTTTGTTCGGCATCATTGGTCGAGGTGGTGGTCCGCTTATGATTTTCCCCGGCGACGAGCAGCGTGCTCACGGCCAGGGTGACCCCCAACCCGATGACCATCGCCACGAGCAGTTCGACCAGCGTCATTCCGCGTTGGGGTGCGTGCATCATGGCAAGATCACCCGGGTCGTGAGCTGACGAGTGGTAGCGGTTTTGTCCGTCTGAGGTATCCATTGGATCAAGATGTCGGCGCTGTTGGTGGTTCCCGCCGTGGGCGTGATGGTCACGGCGCCGTTCGGCAATCCCGTCTTGGTGGGATCAGCGATGCTCGTCTGCCACGTGGTCATCTGCGCGGACGGCACCGTCACGCTGCCGTTGAGCCACATGGTGCTCGAGATTTCGCTCGCGAACAGGGCCGCCCGGTTGCGATCCTCCGCGTCGACCGAGAAATTGATGGCGCTCGCTTCGAGCCCGATCAGCCCGAGCACGCCGAACGAGAAGATCAAGATCGACACCAGCGCTTCCATCAGCGCCATGCCGTGCTGCGCCTGCCGACGTTGTCTACTCATGCGTGTCGGGGGTGATGTCATGGCTAACACCCGTAGGGGTTCGTGGCGGACAGGGTCTGAGACGGATCGCATATGTGCACCTGGCCGCCCAGGCCCACCTCGACCTGCAAGGGATGATCGGCGGCGCCCGTCAACGTGACGACATAGCTCAGCATGGGCTGGGCGCTGCTGTTGATTCCGGCGGTGGGCACCGTGCAGGTTCCACCGGCCACGCCGGTGGTGCCGTTCGCGACGAGACGGCCGACGGAGTTGAAGCAGATTTCCCCTTGACCCGCGATCTGGACATTCGAGCCGGCCGAGGTCAGCACACCGCCCTCGACGAAGGCGGCGGTTTCGCTGCCGTCAGTCATGGCGGGAATGGTCATGATGGCCCAGTAGTTGCCGTTGGCAGCCGCCGTGAATCCGGATTGCGGCGTCGTGCTGTTGGTCAGTGCGAATACTACTTGCCGGCTGCGGCGCAGCGATTCGGCCTGCGCCAGCCGGACGCCGTTTTGCAGCGCGTCGGCGACGGCGCGGACCTTGGTGTTGGCAATCCACTTGCGCATGGTCGGAACGGTCAAGGCCACGAGGATGCTGAAGATCGAGACGGCCACGATCATCTCGATGATGGTGAAACCGGAGGCACGGTCGACCCTTCTCAACACTGGCTCGCCTTCGTAGTCCAGGTGCTCGGACAGCTGATGATCCACGCGGACGGTGCGGGCGAGGTGACC
>Ga0066789_10001271_pt1 | contig 10843 bp, 9 predicted proteins | sample OrgsoiDNA2013049_FD_70960 | JGI IMG/M metagenome (GOLD analysis project Ga0066789, IMG submission 70960) | Permafrost soil microbial communities from the Arctic, to analyse light accelerated degradation of dissolved organic matter (DOM) -... | ecosystem: Environmental > Terrestrial > Soil >...
AATCTTGCCGCGGCCGAACAACAGCAGGACGACTGCGATCACGACGATCCAGTGCCAAATGCTAAGCGAACCCATCCTGCAACCCTCCAAACACACGGGCCGGAAACCCGGCCTAATCTTCCCGGAAAGTAGGCTCAGGGGTGACGAAAAACAAGGACTTAGGCCGCGTCAAATCGGCGGCGGCGCGACTCGTTCTCGCTATCGTTACCGTCGCGGAACGTCGATTTGACCCCGTTTACCTGGCCATCGCCGAATTGCGGCGGTGGCTGCTATTCCGCATCGTTCGCGATCTGTAAGGCGAAACGCTGACGCTGGTTCCCTGGATAAATCAGCTTTCGCCATCGTTTTCCGGATCCGGCACTGGCGCCAGCGCGAGTTCCAGATCGCCGATCTCCAGCGGGTCCTCGTCATCGTGCAATGCCGGGTCGTCCGACGGTGTCGGAACGCTGAAGCCGGTGGGCAGCCGCGAATCCAGCAACCCGGTCCCTTTCAGTTCCTCAAGGCCCGGCAGGTCGCCCAGCGCCTCCAGACTGAACTGCGACAGGAAGGCTTCCGTGGTCCCGAATGTCAGCGGACGACCCGGCGTCTTGCGGCGGCCACGCGGCCTGATCCAGCCGGTTTCCAGCAGGACATCCAGCGTGCCCTTGGAGGTAATGACGCCGCGGATATCCTCGATCTCCGCGCGCGTGATCGGCTGATGATAGGCGATGATCGCGAGCATCTCGATCGCCGCGCGTGACAGCCGGCGCGTCTCGGTGCTCTCCCGCGTCATCAGCCAGGACAGATCGCCCGCGGTGCGGAAGGTCCATTTGTTGGCGACGCGAACCAGATTGACGCCGCGCGATGCGTAGTCCGCCTGCAGCTGCGCCAGCGCCACCTTGACGTCGACGCCATCGGGCATCCGCTTTGCAAGCGCCGCCTGATCGAGCGGCTCGGTCGCGGCGAACAGCAACGCTTCCAGCAGCCGCAATTCCTCGGGTCGCGCGTGCGGATCCACAGATTGCTCCTCGGCATCGGCGTTGCGCTTTTCCGCCAGGCTTGCCATGGCACGGTCTCCTTCTTCCACTTATTATCCGCTTCTACTTACTCTGCAGGCCGATCAGGCGCGGTCATCGCGTCGGATACTGGTTGCGGCGGACGCTTTCGAAAATACAGCGGCGCGAACGCCTCTTGCTGGTGCAGATCCACCGCGCCTTCCCGGACCAGTTCCAGCGCCGCGGCAAAGCTGGACGCGAACACGGTGGCCTTTTGCGAGGGATCGACGATGTAGGTGAGCAGGTACTGGTCGAGCCGGCTCCAGTCCTCCGCCATGCCCACGAGGCGCTCCAGCGAAGCCCGCGCCTCGCTCAGCGACCAAACCGTGCGTTTCGCCAGATGCACGGTGGCCAGTACGCGCTGCTGGCGCTGCGCGGCATAGGCGGTGAGCAGGTCGAACAGGGTTGCGGTGAATTTGGCATGTTTGATCTCGGCGATCGATTCCGGCTCGCCGCGCGGAAAAATGTCGCGCTGCAATTGCGGGCGGTTCATCAGCCGGTTCGATGCTTCGCGAATCGCCTCGAGCCGGCGCAGCCGGTTGGCCAGCGCCGTCGCCATCTCTTCGGCGCTCGGCGCATCCGCGGTCGCCGCTTCAGGGAGCAGCAGCCGCGATTTCAGATAAGCGAGCCAGGCCGCCATCACGAGATAATCGGCGGCAAGCTCAAGGCGGATTTTTCGGGCGGCCTCGATGAACACCAGGTACTGATCGGCCAGCGCCAGAATCGAGATCTTGGCGAGATCGACCTTCTGTTGCCGCGCCAGCGCCAGCAGCAGGTCGAGCGGGCCCTCATAGCCTTCGACATCGACGACCAGCGCGGGCTCGTCTTCGGCGAGCTCGGCGGGGCGTCCGGTTTCGAATGACAAAATTTCCGCGCTCATGCGCTTGTCGCCCCTGCCCGATCAATCAACGCGTCCAGTTCAGCCCGCGCCGCAAGCCGGTCGAAGGCTTGCGGTGCGCGACGCGACGCCAGCGCCCGGCCGGCGCGCGCCAGCGCCTCGCCCGACAATTCCGGCGCTTCGCGCCCGACCGCACGCATTTCCTCGAGCTTGCCGTTGCAATGCAGAACCATGTCGCAGCCGGCGTTGACGATGGCTCGGGTGCGCTCGGCGATCGATCCCGCCAGCGCGTTCATGGAGACATCATCACTCATCAACAAACCCTGGAACCCGATCACGCCGCGAATCACCTCTCGGATGATTGTCGCAGAAGTCGTCGCCGGTTGGGCGGGATCTAACGCGCTGAACACAACATGCGCGGTCATCGCCATCGGCAGGTCCGCAAGCGGTTGAAACGCGGCAAAATCGGTCCGTTCCAGCTCCGCTTTCGAGGTATCGACCTCGGGAAGCCTGAAATGGGTATCCGCGGTGGCCCGTCCATGCCCGGGAATATGCTTGAGAACCGGCAATATGCCGCCCTGTTCCAGCCCCTCGGTCACGGCGCGAGCGATGGCCGCGACCTTGGCCGGCTCGGTTCCATAGGCCCGGTTGCCAATCACCGCGTCGGCGTCGGCAACCGGCACATCGGCCAGCGGTAGGCAATCGACGGTGATGCCGAGTTCGGTGAGGTCCGCCGCCATCAGCCGCGCGCTCAGGCGTGCCGCGGTCAGGCCGGCTGCGCGATCGATATCGTAAAGCATCCCGAAGGCGGCTCCCGGCGGGTAAACCGGCCAGTGCGGCGGGCCGAGGCGCTGGACCCGGCCTCCCTCCTGGTCGATCAGCACCGGCGCATCCGGGTTCCCGATGGCTGCGCGTAATTCCCGAACCAGCAGAATGACCTGCGCCGGCGTCTCGATATTCCGCTTAAAAAGAATAAAGCCCCAGGGCCGCTCCGCGGCGATGAATTCACGCTCGGCGGCGGTTAGCTCCGGTCCGGAAACGCCTGTGATGAATGCGCGCGAGCTCATGCCGGCCGATTAGCCCGCGGGTGGCCCAGGGGTCAAGGAGCCTGACGAAGCGTCAACAACGCGGGACGCCTCGGCAAACACCGAGCAACGGCGGTCAATTCTTTTGGACGACGCACTGCCCGCCGGCCGTCTTCAGGCTGCCGCAGAACTGCGACGCTTCGTCGGATGACCCGAACGGACCGACCATGGCGCGGTAATAGACACCCTTTTCGCCAAGGTCGGCGCGCTTGATCACCGGTTCCTTGGAACCCAGCACCGTCGGGAACTTGCTCTGCAAAGCCCGGAACGAAGTCTGCGCATCGGCCTCATTGCGCTGCGAGGAGACCTGGACCAGGTATCCGCCGCTCGCGGGCGCGGGCGCGGCCTGATCGGCGGGGTTGGTGGCAGCGACTCGGGCTCGGGGTTCCGCGACGGGAACGGCCGACTGCTGCGGCGTCAAAGCTATTGGCGCGTTGGCGGTCGAAGCATTGGCGTTGGCCAGCGAGCGCGTGGGTGGCGTCGGCTTTGCCGGCGCCGCCCCAACCGGGGCCGCTGCTGCATCGGGCTGGTCGCCCCGCACCGAAAGGGTTCGGATCTTCCGCGGCTCATTGCTCGACAGCGTGCCATTGCCGCCGCTTGTCGGCGGCAGAGCGGTTGAAGCGACGCTCGCCGGGGCCGGCGGATTCGGATTCTGGTTCAGCGGCGGAAACACCACGCGCGGGCCGGACTTGGCATTGACGTCGACCGGTGCTTCTTCGCGCGGGACGATTTTCTCGGTGCCATCGCCTGCCACCATGCGGTCGGGCACCTTGGTCGTCCCGTCGGCTGGCGACGGCACGATCTTGGTCGGGCCCGCATCGGCCCTGATGACCGGCGGCTCGCCGCTGCGGGACGATCCGACATAGGTACGATAGGCAAACGCCGCGCCTGTTCCCACCACCGCCAGCGCAAGCACTATGGCAACGGTCATGATGCCGCCGCTGCGCTTGGGGACCTGCTCCTCCTCGGCACCATCGCCGTCGCCATAGCCGTCCTGGTAGCCGTAGGGGTCATCCTCCTCCGCATAAGCCTGATCGTACGCAGGCTCCTGCGCGCCTGGATCGGCCTGACCGTACAGCGCGTCGTCATAGCGTGACGGATCGGGCTCCCCGTCCTGATCGTCGGCGAACGGGGGCGCCTCGTGATAACGCGGCTCCGGCGCTGTAGGCGGCGGGGCGTGGCGATGCAGTGGATGGATTGCGTTCGGGAAATCCTGCGGATAATCCAACGGCGGAAGTTCCTGCCGTTGCGGGGCTTCCTGCCGTTGTGGCACCTCTGGACGCTGCGGGACTTCCTGTCGGCTGGCGCGCTGCATCCACTGCGGCGGCCTCGCGGCGGTGGCCTCATCCGCGGCCACCGGGGGTTGGTACTGCTCGCGCTCGCCGCCACGCGGCGGCACCTGTTGATTGGCCCGGCCCATGCCGGCGAACGGATCGGTCTGACCGATCAGCCGCGCGAGTTCAGCCAGCGGATCGCCTTCAGCCCTCACGGGCGCATGCTGGTCGCCGTGACGATCATGATCGTCGCCCGCCGGAAACGGTCTATCCTGATATCGATCAGCCATCGTGATGATGCGTCCCCTTCGGGAAAGCCGCCAGCCCACTTCTAAAAACGAACTGACCCCTGCCAGATGCCCTCACAGGTCCCATGTGAGCGGCGTTCGCCGTGTTCTATCGCATTTCGGCCGGAGCGTCGACGCCGAGAACGGCAAGCCCTGACGCTAGCACCGAGACGACGCCCTGGACCAACGCCAGCCGCGCCTTCGTGATCTCTGCATCATTATTGATAATGAAGCGTAAATAGGGCAGATCGCGCCCCCTGGTCCATAACGCATGAAATTCGCTGGCCAAATCATATAGATAAAAAGCGATTCGGTGCGGTTCATGAGCCGCCGCCGCTGCCTCGATCATCCGGGGATAGGCCGCCAGCCGCCGCAGCAGGTCGATCTCCCCGGGGTCGGTCAGCCGCTCCACCGCCGCGTCCCCCAAAAACGCCGCCCGGGCGCCGGCCTCCTCCGGCAGGTCCCGAACGACCACCCGGGCATTACGGAACACCGAGTGGCCGCGGGCGTGTCCGTACTGCACGTAGAATACCGCGTTGTCCTTGGACTGCTCGATCACCTTGGCAAGGTCGAAATCCAGCACCGCATCGTTCTTGCGGAACAGCATCATGAAGCGCACCGCGTCGGAACCGACCTCGTCGACGACTTCGCGCAGCGTGACGAAATCGCCGGAGCGCTTCGACATCTTGACCGGCTCGCCGTTGCGCAACAGCCTGACGAGCTGCACGACCTTCACATCCAGCGTGGCCTCGCCGGCAGAGACCGCCTTGCTCGCTGCCTGCATGCGTTTGATGTAGCCGCCGTGATCGGCGCCGAAGACATCGATCAGGTTGCGAAAGCCGCGCTCGAATTTGTCCCGGTGATAGGCGATGTCGGAGGCAAAATAGGTGTAGGATCCATCGGACTTTATCAGCGGCCGATCGACGTCGTCGCCATAGGCGGTGGCGCGAAACAGCGTCTGCTCGCGATCCTCATAGTCCTCGACCGGCCCACCTTTTGGCGGCGGCAGACGGCCTTGATAAATGTCGCCTTTGGAGCGCAGATAATCGATGGTCTCGGTGACCCGGTTGTTGCCGGTTTCGATCAGCGACCGCTCCGAAAAAAACTCGTCGTGCTTGATACCGAGTGCTGCGAGATCGCCCTTGATCTCGTCCATCATCATCGCAATGGCTTTGGCCCGCACCGCCGGCAGCCAGCGGCCTTCCGGCATCGCGAGCAGCTTGTCGCCATATTCAGCGGCCAGCGCCAGCCCCACCGGCTTTAGATAGTCGCCGGGATAAAGCCCCTCCGGAATCTCCCCGATGTCCTCGCCGAGCGCCTCGCGATAGCGCAGCAAAGCCGAGCGCGCGAGCACGTCGACCTGGGCGCCGGCGTCGTTGATGTAATATTCGCGGGTCACGGCATAGCCTGCGAACTGAAGCAGGCTGCACAGCGCATCGCCGAACACCGCGCCGCGGCAATGGCCGACATGCATCGGCCCGGTTGGATTGGCCGAGACGTATTCGACATCGACCTTCTCGGCCGCACCGATCGCGCTTCGCCCGTAGCTATCGCCCTCACGCAGCACGATGCGCAACGCGTCCGACCAGACCGACGCCTTCAAGGTGAGATTGATGAAGCCGGGACCGGCGACATCGACGGACGCGATGAGATCGTCGGCGCGCAACTTCGCTGCGATCTGCTCGGCCAGATCACGCGGTTTCACCTTCGCATCCCTGGCCAGCACCATCGCGGCGTTGGTCGCCATGTCGCCATGCGCGGCATCGCGCGGCGGTTCGACCACGACACGCGACAGGTCAACATTGGCAGACCATCCGCTTTCCTCGCCGAGCGTGCGGCAGACCGCATGGACGCGCGCCAGCAGGTTGGCGAAAAGATGCTGCCCGGGCGCAGGTTCGGCGGCAGGTTTCGGACCCGCGGGAGGTTTGTCGGCGGAAGGTTTGTTGATTGCGCCGTGGGTGGCTTCTTTCAGTGCGGGGCTTTTTTTGACGGGCTTTTCAGTTGCCCCGATCGCTTTATCGGAGGCTTTTTCCTCGGCAACAGCCGCGACCGTGGTTTTGCCGGACGGCGGGGATACCCGGGATTTCGCACGCCCCTTCCCGGCGCGGCCTTTCGCCGCGCCCTTCGCAGCACCCTTGGCAGCGTTCGCTGTTGGCGCGGCTTTTTTCCCAGTTTTATTCGCCGACTTCTTCGCTGGTTGTTTTTTGGCCGGTTTTGTTGTGGCGAGTTTCTTTTTGGCGAGCTTTTTGGCGACGGATTTATTGACGGATTTCTTGGCGGATTTCTTCTTCGCCTTCTTTGAAGTTTTCTTCGCCATTATTGCCTGCTTTTGCGGAGTAAGCTCGCCGCCTAACGCAAATCCGGGGTCGAGTCAAAAAGCCTTTGATGTTCGGTCAGGGCGAAGCGGTCGGTCATTCCGGCGATGAAGTTGCCGATCCGCCTTGCGCGATCGGTTTCGGTGTCTCTCCCATCCGGAGGCCGCCATTCGGGCGGCAGATCGTCCGGTACCGCCTGATAGCGCGCGAACAGGTCGAACAGGATCTGTTCGGCATCGCCCATCACCCGCATCACCCGTGAATGGCGGTACATCCTCAGTTTCAGGAACGACTTGATGCCGGCCTCCGCTTCTCCCACATCGGCGGAAAACGCGATCATCCCCTCGCCATGGCTGCGGACATCATCGACGGACTTCGGCCGCGCTGCGTCCAGACGCCTGCGCGCTTCCGCGACGACCGCTCCGATCAGACGCGAAATCAGCTCGCGCACCAGCTCCGCGCCGCGCCGGTCGTCATCAAGACCGGGATAATGCCTGGCGATATCAGCGATCATCCCGGCCGCGAGCGGGATGATCTTGAGATCGTCCACCGTGAACAACCCGGCCCGCAGCCCGTCGTCGATGTCGTGGGCGTCGTAGGCGATGTCGTCGGCAATCGCGGCGACCTGCGCCTCCAGCGACGCAAAGCTCCACAGTTCCAGATCGTGAGCCAGGTCGTATTCGGAAATGCCCGCGGGAATGCCGTGCTCGCGATATCGCCCGACCGGCGTTCCGCTTCGCTCCGTCAGCGGCCCGTTGTGCTTGACGATGCCCTCCAGCGTTTCCCAGGTCAGGTTCAGTCCGTCGAAATCGGGATAGCGGTGTTCCAGCGAAGTGACGACGCGCAGGGTCTGCGCATTGTGATCGAACCCGCCATGGGCCTGCAGACAGGCGTTGAGGGCGCGCTCGCCGGCATGGCCGAACGGCGGATGGCCGAGATCATGGGCCAGCGCCAACGCCTCCGTCAGATCCTCGTCGAGACCGAGCTGCCGGGCCAGCGCGCGGGCGATCTGTGCCACTTCGAGACTGTGGCTCAGCCGGGTGCGGTAATGATCGCCCTCGTGGAACACGAAGACCTGGGTTTTGTGCTTCAGGCGGCGAAACGCGGTGGAATGGATCACCCGGTCGCAATCGCGCCGGAATGGGCTTCGGGTCTTGCTCGGCGGCTCGGCGAACAGCCGCCCGCGGCTGCGGTCGGGGTCGCAGGCAAAGACCGAGCGAGGAGCAGCCATTCCGACCGACACGGTGTATTGATCCCTAAAGGGTTTGATTCCAGCGTCTGGCGCACTTAACTATGCTGGAAGCCGGATACCAAATAATTTGGCTATGGCGCCGGCGATTCGGAGACCTCTAACATGACTGCAGCCGTCACCATCAGCGAGCGGGCGGCCCGCCGCATTGGAGAAATCCTCAAGACCGAGGGCGACGGCGCCATGCTCCGAATCAGCGTCGAGGGAGGCGGCTGCTCAGGCTTTCAATACAAGTTCGACGTCGAGCGCGCACAGGCTGAAGATGACCTCGTTATCGCGCGCGACAGCGCGGTGGTGCTGGTCGATCCGGCCTCGGTGCCGTTTTTGGCGGGGTCCGAAGTCGATTTCGTCGACGACCTGATCGGCGCCTCGTTCCGGGTGGTTAATCCGAATGCCACTGCGTCCTGCGGCTGCGGCACCAGTTTTTCGATCTGAGAGCCTGCTCGATCCGACGGCATCGGCAGCACTTCGCCGACTTGATACTCCATGTCCGCACCAAGGCAGAACTTTGGTTTGCCGATGCTGTGGCAAGCCTGACACGCATTCCGGCTAAAATGGCTCGTGTGACCTCACCCTGTTGCAGTCGCGAGCGTGCAGAGGCTACTACGTTGCTGTGCACAGCATCGTGCATTCGGTACGCCTGCGAGCAGAACCAATGAAGCCATTCAACGGCGACAGGGGATTTATCGACGGACTTTCCCTGCTGCGCGGGCCATGGTTGCGTCCTCTGCGAGCGGCAGCGATGACGGTTCTACTATTGGTCGTTCCCGTCGGAGCCGGCCCGGCGAACGCGACGGCCGCTGCTGCTCCCGCAACCGGCGCTCATGTCTATCTCCTCCGCGGCGTGCTTAATATTTTCTCGCTGGGCCTGGATGATATCGCGGTGAAGCTGGAACGGCAGGGCATTCCCGTCACCATTGCCAATTTTATCTCGTGGTCGTCGCTCGCAGACGACGCTGCGGCGGAATACAGAAGTGGAAAGGTGCGGACCATCATTCTGGTCGGGCACTCCTCGGGCGCGACCGCGCTGCCCGATATGGTGGCGAAGCTGGGCCGGCTTGGGGTCCCGGTCAAGCTGGCGATAGGCCTCGACTCGGTGTTCCGCACCAAGCTCGCCGGCCACGCCGAACGCTACATCAATTTCTATGTCGCCAGCGGAGTCGGCGAGCCCGTCACGAGGACCAGGGATTTTCGCGGCGAGCTGGAGAATGTCGACGTCCAGGCAGTGCCTGGTGTCGGGCACTTGTCGATCGACAAGAACCAGGTCATGCAGCAGAAGGTGATCAACGCCATCGACGCCGCAGTCAGGCACCCGACGGCGGCGTCCGAGGCGCAGACGCCGCAGCAGCGGCAAGTCAGCGCGGCGAGGCAGAGCCCGGGCGCCGCCGCCGCGCGAAATTAGCTTAAGCTCCGGACCGCGCGTCCGGCGCAAGGCGCGCCTCAAATTCTGCCAATTCGTCGGAGATACGGACTTGTGCGGCGGATGCGCCCTTTCGGCGATGGTTTTGCTAAGGTCGGCGCATGGCGGGCGAAATCAGACGGAGGAGTCCGTGACAGATTCCGCGACGCCGGGCGGAAGGACGGCCGCGGGATTTTATCTGTGCGATTGATCCGCCGGCGTCTAAGGTGTTTCGCGTGCCTGTTCGTCGAGGGTACAAGCAGGAAGCGCATGAACAGTCTGGCGCGAGTTGCGGCATTTGTGATCGGGGCGATGCTTTCGGCGGACGTCATGTGTGCCAGCTTCGATCCGGCGTTGGCCGGCCAGATCGCCGCGGTGTCGAGCAACGCCGCCGCGGAAACGGTCGCACAGCCGCCGGTCGCCAACCAGCCGGCGATCGAGCCGCACGGGCGCGCCTACCTGTTCCGCGGTGCTCTTGGTCCGATCTTTTCGCGCGGGATGGACAGTCTGACCGAAAAGATCGAACACGCCGGCATCACCGCGAATGTCTACGAATTCACGATCTGCCGCCTGATCGCCGATTCGGCGGTTCGCGAGTATCGCCGGGATCCCGCTCCGATCATCCTGATCGGGCACTCCATGGGCGGATATTGTGCGCTGAAATTCGCCGAAGTGCTGCAGGCCGAAAACATCCCGGTAAGCCTGATTGTCACGGTCGATCCGGCTCACGTCACGCCGAGCGTGCCGCTCAATGTCGAGCGCTACATCAATATCTTCCTGTCGAAAAGCGTTCTGGGCGGCGGCGATGTCAAGCCGGCGCAAGGCTATCGAGGCGACTATGCCAGCTTCGACCTGTCGGAGCAGGAGGACGTCACGCACATCAATATCGACAAGATGGCCCTGGTCCACCAGCAAATCGTCAGCAAGATCGTAGAACTCGCCGCGACCCCGGCGAAAGCCGAAGGCGAGGCCGTGCCGCTTCGCTATATCGTCCCTCCCAACACCGCCATCGAGCTGTGGGACAGCGGCACGCCGGTAGTCGCGCGTCCGGGCGATACGCTGCAGAAGCTCGCGACACTTCTCCATTTGCCGCTGTGGTCGCTTACCCAGATCAACCGGGAGTCGGACAGCGCACCGCTGGTGCCTGGTCAGCGTGTCATTGTTCCACGCCATCTTGTGCCGTTCGCCGAGGTCTCCGCGCAGTCGCCGCCGAGACGCTAAACTTGCCGCCGGTCAATAACCGCGTCAACGCGGCGGCAGGAACGGAACCAGCATCGGAATACGCCGGCAGTACGAACCGTAAGCCTCCGCGCCGAGCTCATTGGTGAGGAAGCCTTCTTCCATGCGCGCCTTCTGCCACAT
>Ga0066789_10001272_pt1 | contig 10842 bp, 8 predicted proteins | sample OrgsoiDNA2013049_FD_70960 | JGI IMG/M metagenome (GOLD analysis project Ga0066789, IMG submission 70960) | Permafrost soil microbial communities from the Arctic, to analyse light accelerated degradation of dissolved organic matter (DOM) -... | ecosystem: Environmental > Terrestrial > Soil >...
TGAGGCCGCCAATATCGTTGCAGGACACGGAAACACGGGAGGATAAGAACTCTTCCCAAGCTGACAGTGCGGGTTCGATTCCCGTCACCCGCTCCACACGCGAAAGCGTTGCAGCAGAACCGAATTCGGCCGTATCTCCCAAGCAAATCGACGCTCAGTGGCGTCCGAAACGGCACCCGTGCCACTACGTGTGCCCTTCGCCATCTTGGCCAGTGCCCCCGGGAGCACTGTCAGTACACAGGCTGACAGTGCGGCTTCAATTCCCGGGCACGCCGTTGCTACGGCTGGCAGGCCGCGATGATCGCCGTTCTGGACGGGTTGGACGTCGAGCCCCTGCTGTTGGCGCCGGGGTGACCCGTTCACAGCTGGCCGCTGTCCGATTCACACCTACGACTGGCTTGCTCGGGAGGCGGCCGCACGCGTCCGCGAGCTCACACCCGACCAGTCCGCCAAGCGGAGCGCGCATGAGAGTACATAGTGCGGAACCAACGATGACCGGACGGATCAGAGCCAAGCATTGCCGCTCGTAGGACGATGGCTCACCGGACAGGGACGCAAACACATCGCGGTATAGGACGTCCGCCACGGCGCTAGTGTCTGGAGCATGACCAGTGGTGCCGAGCCAGATGTCGCGGAAGGCTTCGGCGCGGTCGCTGATGCCTTCCGCCGCAACTTCGCCGACCTTGGGGAGGATGCGGCAGCGGTGGCCGTCTTCCATCGCGGCACCAAGGTGGTCGACCTCTGGGCCGGCACCGACGTGGTCAATCAGCGGCCGATGCCGGCGGATGCCCTCATGATGGTCGCGTCGTGCAGCAAAGGAATCACGGCGACCGTGGTGGCCGTGCTGGTGGAGCGAGGAGTTCTCGATCCCGAGGAGCCTGTGGCGGCGTACTGGCCGGAGTTCGCCGCCGGCGGCAAGGATAACGTGACGGTTGGGATGGTCGCCTCCCACACGGCGGGACTGCCGTACCCGCCGCTCGGTACCGGCCTCAATGGGCTTGACCTGCACCGAGGAGACGCAGTCACCCGCGCGTTGGCGGGCGCCACGCCACTGTGGAAGCCAGGCACAGCGATGGCTTATCACCCGGTGACCTACGGGACTCTGCTCGACGAGATCGTGCGACGCGCCACGGGCACCTCGATAGCCCAGCATGTGCGGGCCCTGATCGCCGAGCCGCTCGGCGTGGACATGTGGATGGGCCTGCCCGAAGCGTTCACCTCTCGAGTTGTGCCCGGACGCTGGGAGAGCACGAGTCCGATGGCACCGGCCGACGAGGTTGCGCACCAGCCCGGCAGCTATGCGGCCCTGCGGCAAGCATTCCTTCAGGAAAACCCTCCGATGGACCCCGACTTCACCGATGCCACTGAAGTCCGCGCGCACTACCAAGCGGAACGCCCCGGCATCGGCGCCATCACCGACGCGCGGGCCCTGGCCACGATGTACTCGGCCCTGCTCGGACCGGCCAACGGGGTCACCTTGATCGAACCCCACACATTGGACCTGGTGGCCAAGCCCCGCACCGATGAGGTCGAGACACTCATCGAAAGCGGCACAGCTGGGCCCGACATCCGCTTCGGCCTTGGCTACCAGCTGGCCTCGCCCAGCATGCCGGGCTTTGGAGCGACGTCCTTCGGGCACACCGGCGCCGGTGGCAGGCTCGGCATCGCCGACCCTGAGCACGAGATCGGATTTGGGTACGTCTGCAGTCTGATGCGCAACATCGGTCCGCACGGTGACCCACGCTGGAAGACACTCATCGAAGCCGTACAGATGTGCATCTGACCCCGAGCGCGCAACACCGGTAACGCGGGCTGTGCAGACCCCACATCCCTCGGGCTCAGGCTCTCGCGCTCCTCGTGCTGGAGTGCGCGCTCACCGGCGCTTCGATCGTTCCGTATCGGGATCGGCTTGCGGGACGTGGTGTTGAATCCCGTCGCTCGATCTGGAAGCCCGATTACTCCGTCTTTCGGTGTGGTCAGGACCAACCAGGGATCGGGCAAGGCCACTAGCGAACGCTTTGCGGACAGCAAGCACCCATTCCATCGGACACTGTTTGGCACGCCTCGAATCGTTATGGGACACCCAGCAGTCCATTCGACCGCCAGGTTGTCATTTGACGTCCCAGCCCTCTATGGCTACAACCGAAATATCATTGCTGCATGGATGACGCTCCTGATCGCAGCGGAAACGCATTGCCCATTGGTCCAGACCGGACCGTTGAGTTCGACTCTGCCTACGAGGGCACGCCTCCCTGGGACATCGGACACCCGCAACCAGCGTTCTTAGCGGTGGCGCGATCAGGAGCTCTGGTTGGCCGCGTGCTCGATGTTGGATGTGGAACGGGCGAACACGCTCTGATGGCCGCCGAGCTCGGCCTCGATGCCACCGGGATCGACTTCTCACCGAAGGCCATCCAGCTCGCCGAGGACAAGGCCCGAGAGCGAAGCCTTGATCCCCATTTCCTCGTGGTTGACGCTCTCGAGCTGGAGTCGCTTGGCGGACAGTACGACACCGTCTTGGACTGCGGCTTATTCCACGTGTTCGATGACCGTGACCGAGCGCGCTTTGTCAGAAGCCTCAGTTCGATCGTTGTGCCTGACGGTCGATACTTCATGCTCTGCTTTAGCGACCAACAGCCCGGAGACTGGGGGCCGCGGCGAGTCAGTAAGGCCGAGATTCAGTCGAGCTTCGCCGATGGGTGGCGCGTCGTGTCGATCGAGAGTTCCCGGATCGAGATCACCATCGATCCCGAAGGGGCACACGCCTGGCTGGCGGTCATTACCAGGACCTAGTTCTACCCAGGTACGGCCCAGGTTCGGTTGCCCACAGGACCCTCACCAGAGTTCCGTTTGCAAAGTGCCTGCGGCCAGGTGTTCCGCAACAGGATCGCGTAGTGGGACGGATCAGTTGGCCGGCCGGGGGTCGCTGCTCAGCGATGGCCATGAGTAGTTCGTCGTGCCACTTGCCCTCCCAGAGGAGTGCATGCCGCGGCGTCCTTCGTGACTGAACCCATACTTCTTGTAGACCCGCTGGGCGCGAGGATTGAAGTCGTAGACGTCAAGGCTCACCCGAAGCAAACCGCAGGCGCCCAGCGCCTAGTCGACGACCAGCGGTGTGATCTCGGTTCGTTGCTCTGGCGGGCCATGAGCTTGGCCGACGCTGCCATTTCTTTCATTTTCTCCATATATCATTTTATATCTAGGGATAAAACAATCGACTGAGATATTTCCTGGCGGCACGGAGCCTGTGACCAAGGCCCGCCAAGTAGAATTGGGATATGAAGCAGCAGCGTCTCAGTGGGCCGGACCCAGCCTCTGGCGCACTGGGCGGGAGCAGGTCGCGTGTCTTGGAGGTGCTCCAGGACGCAGGCACGCAGCTGAACGTAAACGAAATGGCCGCCAAGATGGGCCTGCACACCAACACCGTCCGCCTCCACCTCGACGCCCTGGTCGCCGCCGGGCTCGCAGACAGTGAAGCCGAGAAACGTGACCTACGTGGACGCCCGCGGACGCTCTACTCCGCCAACGCCAACAGCGCCAACGCCGGTAGGCGGAGTTACCGGCTCCTCGCGCAAATCCTCGCCAGCTCGATGGCCGCTCAGACATCAAAGCCACGTGAGGCCGCCGTCAAAGCGGGTCAGGAATGGGGTCGCTATCTCGGAGAGGGTCCGTCACCGTTCAAGCGAGTGGATGCCGAAGAGGCGACCCGACGCCTAGTCGGCGCGCTGGATGACATTGGGTTCGCCCCTGAAGCAGTCACCAAGGGCCGTCGGCGTCGGGTGTTGCTGCACGGCTGCCCGTTCCGTGAGGTAGCAATAGATTATCCAGAGGTGGCGTGCTCGATCCATCTGGGGCTCATGAACGGCCTCCTTGATGAGCTGGACGCGCCACTGGAGGTTGACAACCTCGAACCGTTCGTCGAGCCGGCGCTTTGCGTGGCAAGCCTCTCCCGCAGCACCACACGGGGTTGACAGATCGAACAGACCGGACCGCGCGACTGCGGAACGGGTGTAGGCGGCGTCCGACGCATTGGCTTGACCGTATTGCCGATGGCAGGATCGAACAGCATTCTGTAGCCCAGCGTTGAGGCCGCTCGGGGGGCGCCGCCCTCGCCGCCATAGGCATGGTTCAGCAAGAGCAATCGTGCGAGTTCCGGAGTTCAGTCGGCTTTTCGTGCAGCCGCTCGGACCGTCCCTGTAGCTCTTCGAAATTGCCGTACAGGACGCGCTCCTTGACTTCCCGGCTCACGTTCGCCGCCACGGTCTTGTAGAACTGGCCTCAGACGTCGGTTCACGGTTCATCCGAGAAAAGGAAACACGTGGTCCTTGCCGACGCCGCGCTTCTCTATCTCGGTCAACAACGAGGGGGCACCGAAGCCGATCGCCCAGGTCGTGTCTGCCATTGGCGTTCGACACGTCAGGTACCAGGTTCGAACTTGACCCCGGAGGCTCGATGCACTCATCGGCGATCAGCCGCACCACTGGGCGAAACGAGTCCGCCAGCCCGCAGGGGCGGTCCCATTCGCTCTTCGCCACAGCTAGCCGCCCGCATGTCAGGCTATTGGAGCGGGATGCCCACACCCTTCATGTCCTCGCGACGAGGGGCGAATTAGCGCCGATCCGACGCGGCGATTGGCACGGTGGCCTCTCGGCGTTGCATCAGACCGTCGGGGCTGAACTCCGACAGTTCGTTGCTGTAGCAACGAAACCAGTGGCCGGCACGGTCATGCCATTCGTACTGGAAACGCGTCGCGATGCGGTCATCGTTGAACGCCCACGGGGACTTGCGAAGCACGTAGTCCCGTTCCCGTTTCCTTCCCTCTCAGGAACGCCACGATCGCATCGTGACCAACAATGAACAGGTCGTGGTCGCGCCAGACGGAATCCTGGGTACGCCGTTGCGACCCTGGCGGGGTCACGGTGTTCTACCTTGAACCTTCTGCTCAGCTGCGTCCTTGTCAAAGGGGTGGTGGCACTCGCGGGCCAACGGACACGGGCCTTCTGGCTGCGAACGGATTCCATCTTCTTTGCCTACCCGTCGGGGCCCACGCCGGCCTTGCAGAGCCTCGTCGTTCTTCCAAACATGGATTTCGGTCGCAAGTGCATGCTCGACACCGGGGCTAGTGATTGGCCTTGTCAGACCTGCGGGGGGAGGGCGGCGATCAGTGGGTGGTCCTTGGGAATCATGCCGAGCTTGGCTGCGCCGCCGGGGCTACCGAGGTCGTCGAAGAACTCGACGTTGGCTTTGTCGTAGTCCTTCCACTGCTCAGGAGTGTCGTCCTCGTAGAAGATGGCCTCGACCGGGCACACCGGCTCGCAGGCGCCGCAGTCGACACACTCGTCAGGGTGGATGTAGAGCGAGCGCTCACCCTCGTAGATGCAGTCGACTGGGCACTCCTCGATACAGGCCTTGTCCTTGACGTCAACACACGGCTGGGCGATCACATAAGTCATCTCCGTCTCCTTCCTGGATCCTTCGAGAGCCGGTCATTGGGTGCCCGGTTCTGGGCCGATTTGGTGGGCAACTGTGGCGAGCTGGTCAGGCACGGCGGCTCGCGAGGGAGCCGCCAGGGGCCGAAGGGTCACCGTTGGGCAGGGGCCCCGGTCCTAGCGGCGGCCGCGACACTGATGGCCTCTATCTTTAACACGACGATTAGTGTATTAAATAGTAGATATGAAGGCAAGTGTATTAAATGCGAGTTCCCAGACCGGCGGGCCACGTCGCGGGGGACAGTCGTCCCATGTCCGCTCATGGGGGGGTGGGCGCACCGATCCTTCCGGCTCGCGGAACAGATCTAGGCCGGCTTGTCCTGGCGCTGGGTCGCGGCCGCTGACGTCGGCCACTTGCCTGACCACGAGATGACGGAGGCAAAGCATGGCGGTACGGCCGCACTGGCGCAGCACAGTCACCTTTCCGAGGGCGGACCGGGCGTGACTCTGATGCACGAGTCGCCCGAGCTGAAGGTGGTTCTCGTTAGGCCTCGGAGTTGGGCAATCCCTGCCGGTTCACCCGGGACTCTCGGCGTCGTTCCACTCCCAGATGGCGGGGGTGTCATGGTTGTCGGTACAGAGGAGGTCGATGCGGCGGCGGGGGCGACGGTGGTCGTCCCGACGGGCGTCTCGCAAGGGTCCGGGCGACGTCCAGGCTGGTGTTCCTGAGAAGCCTTGGCGAGCCGGGTGCACCCAAGGAGGACGGACCGCACTGACGCGCGTTGTGTACGCCGTTTCGTGTCAGCGCCTCCATGGGTTGATGCCAGGCTCCGGGCTGAGGAGGCGGGAACACGTTCCGGATCCGCGTGCACACGCCGAGGAGGCCACGGCTCGAGAGCCTCTGCCACAGCCAGCGACCGTTGCATCGCGCCCTCGGCCAGGAACGATCAGTCACACCCATTGCATTTTTCACGATTTTAACTGTAAATATAAGTATGTATAGGGCGAGGCTGCACTTCTCTGCGAGGACTGGCCGGACCACAGGGTCGATAAGCCTGGCCGCAGCAGCGGCCACGCGCTTGCTTCTTCAAGAGGTGGCCCGAGGTGGCCCAGAGGCGAGTGCCATGGACTGGTCTGACCGTGCTGCCTGCCTGGCCGAGGAGCCGGAGTTGTTCTTCCCAATCGGCAACACCGGCCCGGCCCTGATGCAGACCGAGGAGGCCAAGGCCGTGTGCAACCGCTGCCGGGTCATCGACGCATGCCTTGAGTTCGCCTTGGCATCAGGACAGAGCGCCGGCATTTGGGGTGGCCTGACCGAGGACGAACGCCGCGTCCTCGAACGTCGCAGCGTGCGCGCCCGTCACGATGGCTGACCCCCGCGCGGGCGGGTGCAACAGGGCGACCAGGAGCCCGACGGACAAGGAAGGGGGAAGGGCGCCATGACGCTGACCGGATTGACCGAGTTTCTGAAGGCGCGGATCGCGGAGGACGAGGCGGCGGCGAGTGCCGTCAAGGACCTCGGTGCCGACGTGTGGAACGTCCAGGTGGTTCACCAGTCGCGTGACCTCGACCCGATGTTGACTCACTCGACAGATGATGAGCGAACCACGTTGGCGCAGCGCTTCGACCCTGCCCGTGTCCTGGCAGAGTGCGATGCGATGCGGCTCATCATGGCAATCCACAGCGCCTATGAGCCCGGTGGCGACCCGGTGTACTCGCCCGACCGGTTAGAAAGCGACTGGTGCGTTGGCTGTTGTTACAACAGCCAGGAAGAGCGCATCACCGAGCACATCGACGACTGCCCCATCCTGCGCGTGCTCGCGCTGCCCTTCGCCGGCCACCCGGACTTCCGCGACGAGTGGAATCCGTGAACAGACAAATGAACCGGCCGATCAGATGCCGATCACACGCATCGAGGGAGCAGAGGTCCTCGCGGAGTTCCTCAGCGCGCTGCATCAGCTGGCGCCCGCGGACGCTCCGGCCAACCCGACGCGCGGGATCCCTCTGGCCGGATTGAAGGAGAATGTCGACGACTGGTTCCAGGTGATCGCCGACAACGTGGACGCTGATGCTGCGCGTGAGGTCTTGCAGAAGGCCATCGCCGCCCCCGCTTGGCAGGGTGCGGCGCCCTGGCTTCATGGTGATCTGCCTCCGGCAAATGTGATCGTTCGCGACGGGGCACTGGCCGGTGATCGACTTCGGCGAGATGTGCGCGGGCGATCCCGCGACCGACCTTTCGGCCGCCTGGATCCTGCTCCCCGCCCAAGCTGCCAAACGGTTCTTCAATGCCTACGAGGACGTCGACGAAGCCACCATCGCACGAGCTCGCGGGTGGGCTCTCTTGCGCGCCCTGGGCCTGATAGGGATCGGACAGAAAGGGCGGCTCTGCCTGCCCGGGGGTAAAGCGACCTGGGAACCAGCAGGCTTGCGACGCTTGAACGGGTCCTGGCTGCAAGCTGACCACGTACGCACATCGCCATGTTGGCGGAGCATCCGCTCATCAGCTAGGTCCGGTAGTTCTCACCGTCCCGGTAGCGGACCTTCAGCGGGGCACGCCAGGTTCGCGGCACATAACGTACTGAGTGACCTTGTGTACCGGGGCGGACTACGGCAGTCCGGCAATCGGCCTGGCCGACCAGCCCGACCAGTGCTTGACGTCCAGGGCCAACACCGGTCCTGTCGGCGGCAGGTCGCGGTACTGCGGGTAGCGCTCCCCCAGCAGCGCGACCGCGTGACGCGCTTCGGGGTCCGATGCCTGGAGCACACGGCCGGTGCCGTCGGCTCGTACCCACCACAGAGCACCCCAGTCGACGTCCTCGTAGTGGTCGACAAGGATCGCGACCTGGGGGTTGGCGGCCACGTTGGCCAGCCGGCGCAACGCCATGCTGCGCTTGGGCTTGGCGTCGACCGCGCTGTAGATCGTCTCGCCGGACACCGCGAAGACGATCGGCACCAGATGAGGGTGACCCGACGCATCTGTGGTGGCCAGCCGCGCTACCCGCGCAGCGGAAAAGCGGCGCCGTGCCTCGGTGACGTTCACTGGCCGTGCAGGTCGGCGACCGCCGTCTCGAAGCGCTCCAGCGCGCGTTCGACGGGGCCGCGCCCGGCCGACGGCAGCCAGTGAACGGCACGGCGGAAGCCGGCCTGCTCGAACTGTTCGAGCACGTGCGGATCAGCCGGGACCCCCATGACCATGAGGTCAATCGGACGCTCGGCCCGGGCACGCAGCTCGGCGCACCGCTCAAGGACTCCGCCACGCGCATAGTTGGGGAACCAGGCATCACCGAAGGCGAGAACGCGGTCCAACACAGTGGGGCCGTTGCCACCGACGAGGATTGGCGGGTGGGGACGCTGGGCCGGCTTGGGCCAGGACCAGATGCGGTCGAAGGCGACGTGCTCACCTGTGTAACTGGCCTCGTCCTGGGTCCAGATCTGCTTCATGGCCTCGACCCGCTCGGCCAGAATCGCCATCCGCCGCCGCGGGTCTGTGCCGTGGTTCACCATCTCCTCGCGGTTCCACCCTGCGCCCACGCCGAACTCGAAACGCCCACCCGACAAGCGGTCGACGCTGGCGACTTCTTTGGCCGTGATGATCGGGTCACGCTCGATAACGAGGCAGACTCCGCTGCCAACCCGCAGCCTGGTGGTGACCACCGCGGCGGCGGTCAGGGCCACGAACAAGTCATAGGTATGCGCGTACTTGCGGGGTAAGTCGCCGCCCTCGGCGTACGGGGAGGCTCGACTGGCCGGGATGTGTGTGTGCTCGGCGAAGAACAAGGACTCATGGCCGCGCTCTTCGACAAGCCGGGCCAGCGAGTCCGGCCCAATAGCGTCATGCGTCGCAAAGAAGCCAACACCAGTCTCCACGGACCCAGCCTATGCGCGCACCACCAGCGAACCCAGGCCTTGGCCGTGAAGCCCCACGATTGTGTCGTGGAAAGACTCATGGAACCCGACGGCGCCAGCCGGTGCACCACCTCAGTTGCGTCCTGCACTCCACTGTCGAAGTTGCTGGCCTGTGTGACGTGATCCTTACCAAAGGCACCGACGGCAGGAGGTCTGGACTCAGAAGGGAGCCATTACCACTGCCTGCCTGGTGAGCAGACTCGCGCCGCCTTCGCCAACCAGCAGCGCCTCACCGCAAGCGATCGGGCACCGGTCACCGATCCTCATGCGGGGCGGCCCGGCAGGCATCGGCTGCACCCAACCAGCGGCAACGAGTGCCTGTTGGCCGTGCCGGTGGCGAGAGGCGGCGGGCCAGCCGGCTGAGGCATCATTCGTTCATGGGCGCGTCGGCTTGGAGCTGCTTGGTTTTGGCTCTCCGCAGCGGAATGGTGCGCAGTCTGGGTGCTCCAGCGCTGGCGGTGAGGGTTCACGGACCCAGGCTGCGCGGCCGATCGAACGCAGAGTGGCTGTGCGGAAGTCGTTGGGTTTGACGCCGATTTCGCCGCAAGCGTCGCGAGATCGCGCCTTGACACGATAGCCGCGATGACGCCGCCGAGGGCAGCCGCAGCCCGGGCTTGCAGAGGGTCGAGGACGAAGGGCGAGAGGGTGCCATTGAAGTCGGCCGCGACCAGCACCCGTAGCCGTGCCGCGAAGGCGGCAACCGCAGCGGAGCTCTGTGCTTGTCTCAGTCACTGCTCTCCGGTCCGCTCCGACGCGTTGTCCGACGCCCTGAGGTTGGACCTGTTGGCCCGCTCGGCGCCTCGCATCTCCTCATCGCTGGCGCGGGTGGGCCGGTGCGGCTCCGCTGGCGCCGAAGCAAGTGATTCGAGGAAGAGGGAGGCCCATCGCTGCACGTCGTGGTCGGCGACGCGCTGGCGCAGCGCCTTCATCCGGCGCCGTCGCTCGTCCTGCGGGGCGGTGATCGCACGCATGATCGTCTGCTTGACGCCCTCGACGTCGTGCGGGTTGCAGATGAAGGCCTGGTGCAGCTCGTCCCAGGCGCCGGCGAACTCCGACAGCACCAGGGCGCCGCCGAGGTCGTGCCGGCTGGCGACGTACTCCTTGGCGACAAGGTTCATGCCGTCACGTAGCGGGGTCACAATCATGACGTCGGCGGCCAGGAACATCGCGGCCATCTCAGACTTGGGATAGGTCTGGTAGAGGTAGTAGACCGCGGGTGAGCCAATGTCGGAGTACTCGCCGTTGATGCTCCCGACCGTGCGCTCGATCTCCTCGCGCAGATGGATGTAGGCATCCACGCGCTCGCGGCTCGGCGTCGAGACCTGCATGAGGGTCACGTCCGGCGGGACGATCGTCTTGTCCCGCAGCAGCTCCTCATAGGCCTTCAGCCGCTGCCGGATCCCCTTGGTGTAGTCGAGCCGGTCGATGCCCAGCAGGAGGATCCTCGGGTTGCCCAGCGAGGCACGGATCTCCGCCGCGCGGGTGATGACCTCGGGTGTGCGGGACA
>Ga0066789_10001273_pt1 | contig 10840 bp, 7 predicted proteins | sample OrgsoiDNA2013049_FD_70960 | JGI IMG/M metagenome (GOLD analysis project Ga0066789, IMG submission 70960) | Permafrost soil microbial communities from the Arctic, to analyse light accelerated degradation of dissolved organic matter (DOM) -... | ecosystem: Environmental > Terrestrial > Soil >...
GAAGCTTCATCCACGTTCGCGACATATAGAACGGGTTTGTCTGTAAGTAAGAAAAGATCTGCGATCGCTGTCTTTTCATTCTTGTCCAGATTCATTTCACGGATGTTTTTTCCTTTTTCCAGAAACTCCTTGCATCGTTTTAAAATTTCATATTCAGCTTTTTGTTTGGGATCAGCCGTTCTCAATAATTTTTCAGCCTTCTGGAATTTCCGTTCCACGCCATCCAGGTCTTTTAACTGGAGTTCGGTATCAATGATTTCTTTGTCGCTGACCGGATTGATGGCCCCTTCGTCCCGCAGGATATTCTCATCTTCAAAACAGCGGATTACGTGCACGATGGCATCTACTTCCCGAATATTGGCCAGGAATTTATTTCCCAGTCCCTCCCCTTTGCTGGCTCCCTTTACCAGGCCTGCAATGTCTACGATTTCAATCTGGGTTGGCACGATCCGGTTGGGATTCACGAGGTCAGCCAGTTTGTTCAGACGCTGATCAGGTACGTCAACCAGTCCGATATTGGGTTCAATTGTACAAAAACGGTAATTGCTGGCCTGCGCTTTCGCACTGGTACTGACCGCATTGAACAGCGTGGATTTTCCCACATTCGGTAATCCAACGATGCCTGCTTTTAGCGCCATGGTATATTCTGTTTATTATTGATAAAAGGGATGGTTTTTGCGCCCGCAAAGATAGAAGTATTTGAGGGATCGTTATTTATTTACTTATATTCAACCCATAATTCCGGCTATGGCCCTAAATCTGCTTTGGATTCTTTTTTTTCTGCTTGCTTTCGTCACCGCACTCATCCGCCTGATTTTTTTTGGAGATACGGAAATATTCAAAACAATGGTCGACGGCGTATTTGATGCTGCCGGCACCAGCGTCCAGATTGCCATTGGTCTTATCGGCGTAATGGCCTTGTTCCTTGGTTTTCTGAATATTGGTGAAAAAGCCGGTGCAGTGAATTTTCTTTCACGGATCATCGGTCCATTCTTTCATAAATTATTTCCCGAGGTTCCCAAAAATCATCCTTCCATGGGCCACATGGTAATGAATTTTTCCGCCAATCTTTTAGGCCTCGATAATGCCGCCACACCCTTTGGCCTGAAAGCCATGAAAAGCCTGCAGGAACTCAATCCAAGCTCCGACACCGCTTCCAACGCTCAGATCATGTTCATGGTTTTGCATGCATCAGGACTGACGATAATTCCGGTCAGCATTATTGCGCAACGGGCCATTCTTAAATCCAATGACCCCACAAGTATTTTTATCCCCTGCATGATTGCCACATTTGCGGCTACGGTTGTTGCACTTACGGTAGTTGCATTTAAGCAAAAAATTAATTTGTTTCAGCCGGTGATTCTTTTGTGGATCGGGACCATTTCTATCACTATCGGATTACTGGTCTATTTCCTGCGCGTACACAGTAGTTATATTGATCCGTTTTCAAAAGTGTTCAGTAACGGGCTGATCCTGCTATTATTCATTGTTTTTATTATTGGGGGAATGGTTCGGCGGATAAATGTTTATGAGTCATTTATCGAGGGCGCCAAACAGGGGTTCCAGGTAGCGGTCACCATTATTCCTTACCTGGTGGCTATGCTGGTTGCGATCAGTGTTTTGCGTAGCTGTGGTATTCTGGATCTTATTACGCAGGGAATCGGATCCTTTTTTCATCTCCTGGGTGTGAACACTGATTTTGTGCCCGCACTGCCGACCGCTTTAATGCGTCCGCTCAGTGGTGCCGCGGGCAGGGGTATGATGATTTCTACGATGACTCAATATGGCCCCGATTCATTTGTGGGAAAACTCGCATGTGTATTTCAGGGAACAGCAGATTCCACCTTTTATATTGCCGCCCTATATTTCGGATCCATCGGAATCAACAAAATCCGCTATGCAATTCCTGCGGCACTTATTGCGGACCTGGCAGCTATTGTCACGGCTATTCTTGTTTCATATATTTTCTTCCCGCACTGATAATTGACAATTAGTTTTCGAAGAGCTCAAATTTAGTCTTTGGTCTCCGCTCGTCCAGCCATTTGAATCCCCGCAATTTCATTTCGTCCAGGTTTGCTTTTTTGATAGGATACATAATTCCATCTGCATCCTGTCGCAGTACCACTTTATTTAGTTCCTTATTGAGAAAGATCAGGTCGATGATATCTGCCTTGTTCACTCGGTTCACGCCGACCAGCGCCATGCTATCATCTTTTATATAATATACGGCCTCTGCACTTCCCTTGGATCGCATATAATCAATGGTTCCGTCTTTAAAATAACCATTCAACGTATTTCCTTTGATCTGGTTATACATATTGGTATAACTTTTTCCAACGACCAGACTGTTTTCAAATACAAAAAGGCGGTCCGGTTTTTTGTTTTTTGTAAATAAAAACATCGTGTCTCCGGTTACCTGATAACCGCCGGCCCAGGCGACGGGATTGGTAAACAGGCGGAAGATCGAATCCAATCCGGAATAATATACACTGTCGGCTACAGCTTGAAGTGAATCGGAAAAAATACGGACATGATGATAAATCTGCAAATAACGCAGGCTGCTGTCATTTTGATTTTTGGCCGTCCTGACTATGGCTATGCCCTGAGCAGAATCCGGTTTGTTCAAAACGGAATCCGGAATTTGCGCAGAATATACCGTATCGCCGGTAATATAGATGGAGTCTTTATCCTGCTTTAATATGATCAAAGGCTTTTGTGTAGCCAGGAAAGAATTTGTTTTTTTATTGGCGAGCATATAGTTGGAAATCAATGTCAGTCCCTGAACTGAATCGCGAAAAACTGCGTTCCCCGTTGCCAAACTGATACCGGAACTGTCGTCAAAATGAATATTCTCGGCAGTAATCGTCTCTCCTTTATCGGTTATGGTTGGCCGTTTGCCAAATTGGGCACGGTGATTTTTCAGGTCATAATACCCTTCCCGGGTTACAATAGTGCGGCCACTGCTGTCGCGTATAAAAGTGTTGGTAATAAATGTGGCCAACTGCTGCTCTGAATTGTATAAAAGTGAATCTGCGGTCAGCTCATAAGCAGGATCTTTGAGTACTACATTTTTTTTGAAATATATATCCTTGGTATCTGCATAATAAGTCCCTTCCCGGCTGGTGACCGTCGTATTTTTATTGACAACTTTGCCACCGTTGTAATAGTCGCCAATGTGCATGTTCATATCATAATGTAGTTCCTCGGTCGATAAAGTTCCTTTTCCGTCTTTCAGTTCAACTTTTTTCTGGAAAATAATATTTTTGGTATCCACATAGTATTTCATGTAATCCGAATAAATATCTGTGGAATCCTTATCATTGATGTGAACATGACCAAACGCTTCGATTACATTGTCTTTATGGTTCATGGCGAGACTGTCAGTATAAAAAAAAGTCTTTTCGCTTTGTAGTTTTACATGGCCAAAAAGTGACTGGATGGTCAGGGAATCTTTGTGTAATTCGCGGAGGGTATCTGAATGCCAGATATATATCGTTTGTGTACTGTCATTCGATTTCGATTTGAAAGGAACAGCTATCTGCGCAAAGGATTGCAGCCCCGACAAGCAAAATATCCCAATGGCCAAAAAAAAGGCCGGCTTTTTCATCACTTTTTATTTGTCAGGTTGGCGGTAGTATCGTTTAGCGGAGCCATGAGTGGCTCCTTTTTATCCTTCCCTCCAAAAACGGAGACGTGCACATAACGTTTTGGATGCATGCGGAAATCATCCAGTAAAATGTTGAGACTCCTTGTGGTATTTTCCAGGTTCTGGTAAAGTTTTTTGTCGTTCAGTAACAGACCCATCGTGCCATTTGTACTGTTTATCTTGTTTATCGCATCTTTTAAGGAATTCATGGCTTCCTGTGCACTCTTCAACGTTTCGTCAATTTTTGCATTCGCGAGTTTGCCTGTCGTTTTTTCCAGGTTATCAAGAGTTCCGGTGATTCTCTGGTTGTTACTGGCCAGGTTATTTGTGAAACTGTCCAGGTGAACCATGGTGTGGGCCAATGAACTGGTGCGTTCGTTAAGCATGATCTGGAGTGAGGCTGAAGAGCGTGCGAGGTTGGCAAAGATTGTTGTGATATTGTTTTTTACATTGGGGTTGAACATTGCTCCCACAGCCTGAATAAGGGAGTCGAGGGAGCCAAGTGTATTACTCAGTGTCTTTAAAACCGGATTCAGGTTGCCCTGCACTTCTGAAAGAATACTGCCCTTATCCATCGTCTGAAGGGTATCCTCGTCCTGTAGATATTCTGGAGCATCTCCTTTTTGTATTACGATATTCGAAGAATTAATAAGACCGGCACTGATGTAGGCGAAAGAATTTTTAGGGATATTTACGTCCTGTTTCATGCTGATCGTAACCAGTATGCCATCGATGTTTTTATCTGTGGCTTTGATAGCGTAAACAGTCCCCACATTTAAACCCTTTATACTGACCGTGTTCGATAGTTCCAATCCGTCCACGTTCTTAAAAACGGCGTAGATTTTCTTACTGTGCGAAAACAGATCTTTGCCCTTCAGGAAATTGTAACCCAAAATAAGCAGTGCGATGGATATGGATGTCAGCGCTCCAATTTTGGTCTCGTTTGAAATTTTCATTCGCAGTTTTATTTATAATACTATGCTGACTGTATGATTATGAATTACAAACCTAACGAAAAAGATCATTCCCCGGGGACGCGGGTACTTATTTGGGAATGGTATCCGTGGGCTGAGCCGGCGTGATCGCAGAACCACCTTCCACCTGGTTTTTATACCGTTCCAGCGCATCAACGATATTTTGCACCACTTCATCCTGTCCCTTGTTGCTGTTCAGGTATTCTTCTTCTTCTTTGTTACTCAAAAAACCCACTTCAATTAATACACTGGGCATCCCTGTAGCTTGCAAAACCTGTATGCCTGCATCCCGTTGTTTTACGCCATAACTCTGTCTCCCCGCTGCAGCGAAGGATTCTTCCACCAAAGTGGCAAACAACGCGCTGTTGTCGAAATACTTTTTTTCATAAAGCTGTGCACGCATACGGGCTTCCGGCGAACTCATGTCAAAAGTCTCTTCAGCCGCCGCACTGTCCGTAACGTCTTCACCACTTTCCGCTCTTTCATTGATGGCGTCATTTTTATTTTCCTGTTTACTGGCTTTCCAGATATAGGTCTCCGTGCCTACGCGGGTATTCTTCACCCAATAAGATTCATAAATCGGCGCATTGATCCATTTTTTATGTTTCTTGGAGCCCTTACCCACGTATACCAGCTTTTTTTTGTGACCGATTACTCTTTTTTCATAGTAACCTCCAGGCGGCTGACGGGTCGAGTTACAATGTATACTAATGAACAAATCACCTTTGGCCTGATTGGCGATCTGCGCACGGCCATGGAGATCATCGTGCAAGTTGGTCGCATTGTTGACACAGGCATCTGTCGTTCTGGTAAATACGATTTTGGTGTTGGGGAAATTGGTCTTTATAGCTTCTCCCAATTTGAGAGAAATTTCCAGTGTTACATCTTTTTCAGCGGATATCAGCCCATGGGTGCCCTGATCGCAGGGATCATGACCCGGGTCGATTACGATGGTACGTAGTTTTAGTGCCTTGGGGCCGTGGTCGATAGTAAAAGATGAAAAAGTTAATAAAATGAAAGTGGAAATGATCCCGCCGAATAAGACTCTCAGCATAGTTTTCTTTTGACTGTCAAGATGTTAAACTTCTCAAATACTTAAACAGATACCCCTATTTTTGTATCATTGTAATATATGAATAACGGGTGCAAAATTAGTTTAAAATACGTTTCCGCGCTGATTTTAACCTTTCTATTCTTTTGTATAACCATTAACAGTTCAGCTCGTTATTACAATAATCCTATTCGATTCTCCTCTGCAGTTCAGGATACCATTCCAAAAAAAAATCTCAATGGGCCCAAAGACACTGTGATTCGGGACTCCGCTTTGCTGGATACACTGCCTTTTCATTCAGACAGTCTCAATCAGCAGATCGATACCGTACATATTCCGATCTCCAGGGATACCCTTGATGCGCCTATTTCCTATAGTGCCCAGGATTCCGTTGTGCTCGATGTGCCCACCAAAAACATCACACTATACAACAAGGCTGTGACCAAGTATAAAGAAATTGATCTCGAAGCCTATAATATCCGGATGGATCAGACCAAAAGTCTGCTCCTGGCTACCTACTCCCGGGACACAGCGGGAGAGATGATCGGGCGGCCAAAAATGACCCAGGCAGATACAAAAATGGAATCGGATTCTATGGTGTTTAACATGAAATCACAAAAAGGGATCACGGTAAATACTTTTACACAGAGTGGCGAAATGTATGTAATGGGAGAAAAGATCAAGAAAATATCTAAAGACGATTACTACGCTTTTCATGGCCGGTTTACGACCTGCAACCTGGACACACCCCACTACGCCTTCCGTACTAATAAAATGAAACTCATCAACAAAAAGATGGCCATAACCGGTCCTGTGCATCCGGAATTTGAAGGAGTACCCATACCCATTTACATTCCCTTTGGTTATTTCCCGATCTCCGCCGGTAGACATTCTGGTTTCCTGGCGCCTACTTTCGATGTGAGCTCTCAATATGGTCTCGGTTTGACGGGTCTCGGATACTATAAAGTGTTGAACGATAATTTTGATGTGGTGTTTAAAGTCAACCTATATTCATATGGTGGGTACAATCTTTACCTGACTCCGGAATACCGTGTTCGTTACCGTTATAGCGGCCACCTGAATATCGTATATCAAGACACCAAGATTTTGAGCAATACGGGTAAATCACCATATCAGGAATTCAAGACTTACAATTTTCAATGGTCCCATCAGGTTGACAGTAAGGCCCATCCGGGGCAGAATTTTTCTGCCAATGTGAATCTGATGTCAGCTAAATTCAACAATTACAATATCACAAATCCGACAGCTCCTTATAATAACCAGATTAATTCTTCCATCGCCTATTCGAAAACATTTGGAGATGGAAAATATAATTTAACTGTCAATGCCAATCACAATCAGGATAATGTGACCGGGCTTGTTCATATCAATGCGCCTTCCATAGGTTTCACAGCGATTACCATCTACCCGCTTGCACCCAAGGAACTCATTGGGACACCCAAATGGTATCAGAAATTGGGAATCGGACTGGCTACGAACATTACCGGTTTTACCAGTTTTTACGACTCACTGTTTAGTTTCGGACATCTTCTGGATACTTTCCAGTATGGTGCGCAAAATAATATTCCCATCACACTTGCCCTTCCCCAACTTGGTTTCCTGCAAATAACACCTGGTGTCAGTTACCAGAACAGGATTCTGAATACGAAATATGATTATGTCTGGAACGAGGGTTTGCAGAAAGTGGATACCTCATCCCAAAAAGGTATTTATGTTGCCAATTCTGTCGCTTTTTCATTGGGACTTACTACAGCCCTTTATGGCACGTTTCAACACTTTGGTAAGAACAGCAGGGTGATGGGTATCAGGCATACCGTCAGACCAACCATCAGTTTTTCCTATTCACCGGACCTTTCCAAGGATTACTATAAAAACGTTCAGATTACTGAGTCCGGCAGATTCGAAAACCGAAGCCTGTACGCGGGAAATGTATATAATGCATTTTCTCCGGGCACATTTGGTGGCATGAGTTTCGGAGTAGACAATAATATTGAAATGAAGGTGAAGTCAAAAACAGATACGACCACCGGCGCCAACGAAAAAGTAAAACTGATTGACGGATTTGGCTTCAATGGAAGTTTTAATTACCTGGCAGACAGTTTCAGGCTGAGTCCGATCTATTTTTACCTGCGTAGCACTCTTTTCAAGCAGGTAAATATTTCAGCTACCACCACTTTGAATCCTTATCAACATGATTCATTGGGTATACCCATAAATAAATATGCGTGGGAAGGAGGCAGTTTTAAACTCGGCAACATTGTAGGTGGGAATATTGCCATATCAACGTCCTTCAAAAGTAAACCTAAAGACACTAAGAAAGCAGAAGAGCAGAAAAAAAACATGGAAGGCCTGATGCCCATGACCGTAGATGAACAACAGGCGGAATTAGATTATATACGCCAGAATCCGGCAGAATTTGCTGACTTCAATGTTTCCTGGTCAGTAAACGTTTCATTTGCCTTTAGCTTTACTAATACGTTTGTCGCGACCAGATATGTTACCCAGATTGCGTCCTCACTGATCTTAAATGGGGATTTTAATTTGACAGAAAAATGGAAAATGGGTTACAACATTTATTATGACATAAAGAACCGCACATTGAATAACCTGACCACTTTCCTCTCGCGTGATATGCACTGCTGGCAGCTATCGATTAATGTGACACCCGTTGGCTATTATCGTTCCTTCAACATTACCATCAATCCCAAATCCAGTATTTTACGGGATCTGCACATCAACCGTACCCGAACATTTTATTGATGCTGAATTAAATAATTTTTCATTTGCTCAAACACCCGGCCTTTCAAATGTTCAACGGTTTCATCCGGTTTAACGACTACTTCCGGTAGAAAATCCAAATACAGTTTGACAGGCCATAGAAAAAATCCTTTGTCTGGTGGGTTGGCCTTTCGACTATTGAAGATAATCATGGGGATGATTGGTTTTCCGGAACTGATGGCAAGCCGGAAAGCGCCATCATGGAAAAGTTTGAGGGGTTCGGATGAAGTGTTGCGCGTGCCTTCCGGATAAATACACATGTGCAGGCCGATATTCAGAACTTCCTGCATTTTAGAAAAACTTTCCCGCCTGCTTTTTTCATTTTTTCTGTCCACCAATATACTGCCGGTCTTATAAATCAGGCCGAACAGAGGGATTTTTGCCATCTCAGCTTTTGCGATGGTTTTATTTCCTCCCGGAATGCCCGGTGAGGATACAGGTACATCTATCAGCGCATTATGGTTGGATACAACGATATAAGTTTCACCATTGCGAAAATACTCACGTCCTGTAATGGTCAGCGGACAACCGATCAGACCCAGGAACACATCCATCCAGGTCCTGGAGTACAAAATAAAACGTTTAGTCTTTCTGGGTTCATGCTGGAAATAGATAAAGAGGAAAAACGGGATCAGGAAAATCAGCATCGTTATAACAAAAACCAGTGCGCCCCAGACCGCCCAGATCCTGCCGAATATATTTTTTAAGATACCCAAGCTTATGAATTTTTATGGTTTATAATTTCCAGTCAACGGGATCGATCCCATTTTTCACCAAATAATCATTTGTCTTCGAAAAATGTCTGCAGCCGAAAAATCCCTTGTCCGCAGAAAAAGGAGAGGGGTGTGCTGCCTTCAAAACCAGGTGGCGGGTTTCGTCAATTAAAACCTGTTTTTCCTGCGCAAATTTTCCCCAAAGCAGAAAGACCAGGTTGGCTTTCAGGTCAGAGAGCCTGTGGATGACACGATCGGTGAATTCGCCCCAACCTGCCTGGGAATGGCTCATCGGTCCTTTTGCTTCCACAGTGAGATAGGCATTCAATAACAGAACACCCTGCCTGGCCCAAGGTATCAGATTCCCTCCGGAAGGAATGGCCATTCCGATATCTGTATTCAATTCTTTGAAAATGTTTTGAAGTGAAGGCGGTGGACGAACGCCGTCGGGCACGGAAAAACTGAGTCCATGTGCCTGACCGGGGCCATGATAGGGATCCTGACCGAGCAAGACTACTTTGGTATTTTCAAATGGACTCATGTTAAATGCGTTAAAAATCAGACTGCCTGGCGGATAAATGGTTTTTCCGATATTTTTTTCCGTTTTTAAAAAATGCACCAGCTGTAAAAAATATGGTTTACTGAATTCCGGTTCCAATACCTTTTTCCAGCCGGCTTCTATCTGAACATTCATAAGACGCAATTTAAGGTTAAACGCTTAATGCCGAACGCCTAACACTTAACGCCCAACGTATAAACTGAAAGTTTTCAGATATATATATATTTAACTTCAGGCATTCGGTGCTTAGCGTTAAACGTTAGGCGTTCCGCGTTAAGCTTTAAATGGTATATTTATTTTCCATATTCAAACAATCGTTTCATTTATTAATTCAGCTTAAGATGAATAGAATACATTATTTTTTGATAGCGGGATTTTCGGTATCCATATTCAACACTCACGCTCAGACGGCAACGATCCAGCTGAAGGAGACGGAATCAAAGACGGTTATTAATAAGAATATATACGGCCATTTTGCGGAACATCTTGGCCATTGCATTTATGATGGGATATATGTTGGCGATTCCAACAGGGTGATACCAAATACAGAAGGTATACGGAATGATATCCTGGCGGCCCTGAAAAAATTAAAAGTTCCGGTACTTCGCTGGCCGGGTGGGTGTTTTGCAGATACTTATCATTGGAAAGACGGAGTGGGACCCCGAAAAGACCGGCCGTACATGATCAATATATGGTGGGGGGGTGTTACAGAAAATAATAGCTTTGGCACCCATAATTTTCTAAATATGTGCGAAAGTATCGGAGCCGATCCTTACCTCGCTGGAAATGTAGGAAGCGGAACTGTTCAGGAACTTGCACAATGGGTGGAGTATGTGAATGGAAATGGAAACAGCCCCATGCCGAACTGGAGAAGAGCGAATGGCCGTGAAAAACCCTGGCAGGTGAAATTCTTTGGAGTAGGTAACGAAACCTGGGGTTGTGGTGGTCACATGACACCTGAATATTATAGTAATATTTATAAACAATATGCCACATTCATGGCAGACTGGGGTAACAGTCACCATTTATTTCGCGTGGCATCAGGAGCCAACGCATCAGATTACCACTGGACAGAAGTTATGATGCGGGATATTCCGA